>Ga0209377_1001966_pt1 | contig 13555 bp, 15 predicted proteins | sample GraSoiAngelo_141_FD_185898 | JGI IMG/M metagenome (GOLD analysis project Ga0209377, IMG submission 185898) | Grasslands soil microbial communities from the Angelo Coastal Reserve, California, USA - 14_0929_12_40cm (SPAdes) (version 2) | ecosystem: Environmental > Terrestrial > Soil > Grasslands ...
TTCATGGTCCGTGCTACTGCCGGGTGCTTCACCATCATGCCGCCTGCTCGCCCAGCTTTTGCAATGGATAATTGCGCTCACGCCAGGCCTCGACCCCGCCGGCCAGTGGCCGGACTCGCGTGATGCCGTTCTTTTTCAGCAGGAGCGCCATCCGAGCGGCGGTCGCTTCATTGGGACAGGCGCAGTACAGGATCACATCCCGGTCCTTCGGGATCTCATGATGCCGTTGCTCCAGCTCTTCCATCGCCACCCGCAGCGCACCGGGGATCGTGTAGGGATCGGCCTGAATATCGAGCGGCTGGCGCAGGTCCACGATCATCATCTTGTGGCCGTTATCCATCATCTGCTTGAGCTCGTCTGCAGTGATCCGCGCAATGCGCAATTTCCGCAGCAGGAGTTGCCGGTTGATGTATTTGTAGGCGATGTACAAGGCCAAGGCGCCTACGATCAGCGCGACGAACGAGCCGCCGAAACGGGCCGCCTGTGCTGCAATCTGCTCGATCTGGTCACTGAACAGATACCCCGGAGCGATGTAGGCCACGGTCCAGAGGAGTGCGCCGAGGCCATTGTAGAACAAGAACCGCGCGACGCTCACGCCGAACAACCCAGCGAGAGCTGGCGTCACGGTACTCAACCCAGGAATGAAGTTGGCGAGGACGAGAGACCACATCCCGTGTCGGCCAAAAAAGGTCTCCGTTCGACGTATGCACGAGTCCGGCTCGAGCGAGATACGGCAGAGCATGTTTAGAACATGCCGTCCCCGATAGCGACCCAGGTAGTACCAGATGAAATCACCCACCAAGCAGGCGGCCACACTTAACCCAATAGCCATACCGAGGTTCATTTGGCCAGCTCCAGCCAGCACCCCGGCGGCGAGCAGCACCGGGAACGCGGGAATGGGTAACCCAACCTGATCGACGAGAACCGCGGCAAAGAGGACAAGGCCTCCATGTCGGATCAAAAATTGCGTCACGTCATCCATGCGTCACCTTGCAGCCGAATAGACAGCCTCATCCGACGTTGGCAGGACTGCGTCTGGATGAAGAAAGGCCTGAACGCGCTCGTCAGTGGACATCTTCAGTTCAGAGACCGTCCCGTCGAAGACCTTCTCTCCTTGGTGGATCATGATCAGGTGATCGGCCACCTGATACGCCGTCTCGACGTCGTGTGTGACAACGATCTGGGTGACATGCTCCTGACCGTGCAGCCGGCAAATCAGCTCCTTAACAATGTGCGTATTGATCGGGTCCAACCCGGCTGTCGGTTCATCATAGAGGATCAGCCGGGGGTGGCTCGCCAGGGCGCGCGCAATCGCCACCCGCTTTTTCATGCCGCCGCTCAGTTCGCCCGGCATGGCCTCTGCGATGTCATCGAGTCCGACGAAATGCAGGCTTTCCGCAATCCTGCTCTCGATCGTCTTCTCGCTTAAAGTCCTCTGGTCCCAGAGGCGATAGCCCACATTCTCCCGCACGGTCAGGGAATCGAACAGAGCCGCGCCTTGAAAGACCAAGGCCATCGTATTCCGGACATGAGTCATCTGCTGTTCCGAGAGACCCACTATCTCTTGGCCGTCGATCCTGATACTCCCCGTGTCCGGTAGCCAAAGCCCCTCGATAAGCCGAAGAATCGTCGTCTTCCCGGCGCCGCTCCCTCCGAGAATGGCAAGCGTCTCGCCAAACGGCACAGTCATCGAGATGTTCTTTAGGACCTGTCGATCGCCGAACCTCACAGAGACATCTGTAAACTGAATCATGACCGACCCCAATCTATTCCCTGCCGATTGCATGGAGCAACCTCTTCCTTCACCCAAACAATGGCAATTCACATTCCCAACCCGGCTCAATCTGGCAGAAGTCGGCTAACTCGTTGAAACGACTGCTGGTTAGAGCTTGCTGGAGAGCAGGCTTTTGCCGGGTGAGATATGCGGTGCCGAAGAAGTCGCGCCGACATATCGGCACATGCCGAGATATCGGCATTAGGAGCGGCGGGAGATGCCGAGCATCCTCATTTCAGATTGCAGGATCCCCGACCTATATCCACTATCCTCTGCGAACTCTTCGGTTTGACCTGCCCGGAACCGGAGTCTGGAAGGATAGGACTCAAAAAGGGAAGCGAAGAGTCAATAGCCATGTATGGTCCTGGGTATGAAAGGAGGTTATGGTTGTCTGATACCCCAGGCCGACAAGGGCGCTTACCCTATACCAGATCGGGAACCTGCCGAGGACCAGCCCTGGTGTCACTGCGAGTTGGTTTTTGCCTTTTGTCGTAATCGGGCCGTCTATCCAATGTGTGTAGTTGAACTCGAACTCGGGCCAGAAGTACGTGAAACCATAGAGCTGTAACGCCGTATTCCAGACGATCGGTACGCCAATTGCTTTTTCGTGTCCATCGGGCATACTCGCGCTCACGGTGCTTTGAATGTCGAAGCCCACCGCCTTCGTTCCCCACCCCTTACCGGCGGCAAGAGTTGGAGTGTAGACGACCTGGTGAGTTGTGAATGCGTTGACTCCAGTCGGAATGGTCATACCAAGGAAGCCCGTCAGGATATAGTTCCCGCGTTCCTCGTTGGCGGCTAGAAACCGGTACTTCAATAGGAAGTTCATATCCGCCAAGCCTACCTCCTCAAAAGGCTTTTGCGGTGTCCTGAGCACTTGGTAGGTCGGAATGCCAATGATGACTTCAGTGTTTTCTGTCGGGATCAGCTCGAGTCCTTTTTGCGCGCCATAGTTAGTCAGGTAGCGTCCGTTCAGACCTTTCTGCCAGATGAAATCCTCGCGCACCTGTTCTTCAAGGCGTGGGGTGGCGGTCACAATGGGCGCAACCCAATTGGGCTGCTCTTCACGCTCCTCATCCACCAGGGCAAACCAGTTCCGAAAATATCCGGAGACGCCATTGTGCTGATCGGATGCTGATAGCGCGTCCGCCGCAGGCCAAGTTAAGCCGATTGCGAGGAAGATGGAGCGGACAGTCCACAGAGCTGCGATATGCCATCCGTATAAGGATGTTTTTCTCATGGTGTAGTGAGCGGGGCACGACATTGTGTTTAACGCCGCGCCTTGCCCGCGATCAGCAGCCAAGAGGCGAGTGCGCTCGCCGCTGCGAGTCCGGCGGCCAGGTAGGCGACGAGGCGAAACCCGGCGACGAATGACTCGCGAATCGCTTGTCGGATAACCGCCTGCGTTTGCCCGTTCACGCCGTCAGGAATTTTCAGATTGACAAAATCGCCGCTGTGCCCGACGAGTTGCGCCCGCACCTCAGCGGACACCGGAAGCGCGCGCAGGCGCTCGGCGAGACTGCTGTTGAAAGCGTTCAGCATAACAACGCCAAAGACCGCGACGGCGAGCAAGGCGGCGATGCGCGAGACGGCGTTGTTGATGCCCGAGGCGACTCCGGCGTGGCGTTCATCGACAGCGCCCATCACCGTCGTCGTCAGCGGCGCGACGCTCGTCGTCATCCCAACGCTCATCACCATCACCGCCGGGAAGAAACTCGTCCAGTAACTGCCTGTCTCCGCGTCCGGCACGGCGAACAGCGCGAACCCGGCCGCGGCGATGACAGGACCGATGACGAGCGGCAGTTTCGAGCCATAACGCTCGACCAGACCGCCCGCCCAGCGCGAGAGCAGAAACATCATCAGCACGAAGGGCAACAGCGCTACGCCGGCGGCAGTCGCAGTGTAGCCTTGCACTTGAATGAGATTGAACGGCAGGAAGAAGAGCAGGCCGCCGAGCGCGGCGTAGAGAAAGAGGGTCAACAAATTCGCGCCCGCGAACGTCGGCGAGCGAAAGAGTCTGAGCGGCATCATCGGCTCCTCGTGATGCGCCTCTGCGAACACAAATCCGGCGAGCGCCGCCAGGCCAATGATGATACTTGCATTCACGAGCGGGGCGGTCAAGTCGCGCGCGCTTGACTCGATCAAGCCGAAGACGATGCCGCCCAGTCCAACCATCGCCAACGTCGCGCCCCGCCAGTCCACACGCCCCTTCGTTAGCTCGTTGCGGCTTTCAGGGACGTGCCCCCACGCGATCAGCAACACGGCGGCGGCGAGCGGGATGTTGATGAAGAAAATCCAGCGCCACGAAAATTTATCGACGAGCCACCCGCCCAGGACGGGACCGATTCCGGCAGCAATCGCCGTGAACCCCGACCACGTCCCAATGGCCTGCCCGCGCCTCGCTTTGCCGAAATTGGCGCTGATGAGTGCCAGACTTCCCGGGACTAGCAGAGCCGCGCCCACACCCTGTACTCCGCGTGCGACGATGAGTTGGGTTGTGTCCGGAGCCAGCCCGCACCAGACTGAAGCCAGAGCAAAGAGCAGGACGCCTGTCGAGAAGACGCGCCTGCGCCCAAGGCGGTCGCCGAGCGAGCCGCCGACCAGAATCAGCGCGGCGAGCATGAGTGCGTATGATTCGATGATCCACTGCGCTTCGGCGACGCTCGCGCGGAGTTCGCTTTGCAGCACGGGGAGCACGACGTTGACCACAGTGCCGTCAATGAACGTGATGCTGGAGCCGAGAATCGCAGCCGTCAGCACCCACCGTTGGGTCGTTTGACCACAATCCGACACGTCCGGTTGCGCGCGTACAACTGCTTCATCGCATGGTTGTCGAGTGTTACTCAGCATCTGTGTTCCCTTGGGTGAATCAGAATAGCACGTCTGTACTGCCCCACTTAATTTTGGACAGGTTGTTGAACAATGGTAACCATCCATTTCTGCAGAGAATTCATCCTTATTCGAGGCTCCACTCCTCAAAAGGCATCCGGGTGCACTCGCTCGTTACTCTGTTGAGAGAGCCTCGGCTGTCTTCCGCTACGATGGGTTCTACATAATTTCAGTGGTTTCCTGCAACCGCTTGACTAATCTGCCTGTCCAAATATTAAGTGGGGCACAACAAGCGATGCCGCTGACGGCTCCGCGGTCCCTGACGCCCAACGAAGTATACGCCATGGTGGCCTGGATTCTGTTCCGAAATGGCATCATCGCCGAGGATGCCGTCTTGGATGCCCGCACACTCCCGACGATCCGCATGCCCAATCGCGAGGGGTTTGGGCCGGACCTGCGACCGGATGTGGCTGGAAGCTAAGTGCTACTGAGGCAGAAAGACGGAGATCCCCATGTAGGCCAAGATCGAGTTCAAGCCCAGATCGCGATCGCCAATCCTGGCATTCGAGATGTGGTGATAACGAACCCCTATCGTCAACGCCAGCTTCTCGGTCGCAAAATACTGAACGCCCGGTCCGGTTTCCAGGACGAAGTTGAACGGCGTACTCTGTTCTGGAATCCGGGGAGCCAGATTCGTCCAGAGCATCCCGAGCCCGACATCCCAAAAGGGCATCCACCGCCCGAACGCTAGAAAGTTGTATTTAAACAGCAAGGACCCGCCGGCGGCTGTCGCGCCAAAGGGATTAAAGTAATGGGCGTACAATGGTTCCAGGCCCACGGCTAGGTTTCCCGCGTAGAAGCGTGAGCCTAGCTCCGGAGTCATCACCATGGCGGCTCGCGGAAGGATGTATAGGGCACTGCGGTTACTGGAGGTAGAAGTCAAAATCTCATTCCCTTGAAGATAGCCCGACATCAGGCCGATCTCGAGGCTGCCGCGTTTGACCACGTCTCGGGCTTGGATTGCTGACGATAGTGACTCTGCCTGAGCGATCGAAGCGAAAAACATCAACACGAGGATAACCAGCAAGACCGACTTTAAGGACATTGTACTGCCCCACTTAATTTTGGACAGGTTGTTGAACAATGGTCACCATCCATTTCTGCAGAGAATTCAGCCTTATTCGAGGCTCCACTCCTCAAGGGACATCCGGGTGTACTCGCTCGTTACTCTATTGAGAGGGCCTCGGCTGTCTTCCGCTACGACGGGTTGTGAATAATTTCATTTCCTGCACCCACCTGACTTAGCTACCTATCCAAAGCTCAACTGGGGCACAACAGGTTGCATGGAGCGTCCACCCGTCATGAAAAAGTAGCCTGTCCCCATTTTCGCCTTGTCAAGGAGCAAGCCAGATAGCCAGGTTGCGAACGTATGTCTTGATGTCGCCCAGAGTGTTCGGTTCGCGCTTGATGCCGTCGCCAGGCGGCTCGCCGACAAAACTCGGCGTGCCCTTATCCGTGTCCCAGTTGTAGTCCACGAAATGATGAAAGCTGGCCTCGGCTATCCCTCGACCGACCGTGTTGCCCTGCTTGTCTTTCGCTCTCTCGAAAGCGACGATGAGGTTGAATGTGCGCCCGGTCTTCCGGCTTTTGCCAACGGCAATGACGCGCGCGTGCTCTTCGCCATCGGGAACGCCGACCGCGCCTTCATGGGGATGAGCAGGAAAATATCTCATCACCCCGGAAGGCGCGCTCGGATCGTGCAACAGCTCATGCACAGGCTCTACGGGCGTGATGATTTGATAATCGCCGTTGCTGCCGGAATGATAATTCGGCCACGTGATGGCCCTCGTGTCGGAATCGTCAATTGTGCGCCGTAACTCATCCGGGTCGGGATTTCGCGTGTGAAAAAAATGAGCGCGTCCGACGCCGCCCAGCGTGCAGAGAGATGAGCCCAAATCCTGATGGTCCCGTGTGGCGAGGACGCCTCTGCCGCGTTGACGAAAGCGCGTGATGCCTCGACAGTCCGCAGCCGTCAGACCGTCGCCAACGTCAACGGCAAACAGCCATAGCTCATCAAAGTCTGAACGATCAAGTGTGCTCAGCACCGGGTCATCTGCTCCGGCACCCGACTCACGGTTGCGTGCCGTCACCTGGCACAGCCCATTCCCCGCTTCGTCTTTCAAAGAAGCAAGGTGGTCGCGCAGCAAAGAGAATCGCCCGATGTGCCAGTCATCTTCGGTTTCAGGAATGGTCGTCTGCAACAGAATGCGAATCGGTCTTTTCATGGTTTTATTCCCCCCTCAATCTGACCTCTCGCCTCCGACTCGCATCACTGTGGCTTGAATCGGCGGGCAAAGGAAATCGGGTAGGCCGCCGAACGCACGGCGATCATCGGATCGGCCGCCTCGATGCCTGGGACCACCGCTCCCGGCAGGAAGAGCAGTTTGTCTGCGGTGTGGCTCTCTGTCGTGGCTTTGGTGATCGCGATCGTGCCCAGTTCGATTTTCTTTCGATTGGCCGGCCACGCAATCGAGGGGTCGTCAATCTTGTCGCCCGGCTCGGCCACTTGCAGGAACAATTTGAACTTGACGGGGCCGCGACGAACCCGTTCACCGATCTCATCGACAAGGTAGTCGGGTCCCATCTTCGAGACCTGCTCTTTAGCGAGGAACTTCTGGCCGGAGATGGGCAGTATCTGATAACGACCGAACGTGACGACCCCGCCCGCATTCGTAAACTTGAACGTGTTCACGCCGAAATACGCCAGGGATCCGTAACTCACCGGCGCCGGCTTCGGCGCCGTCACGAAAGCCTTCGCGGCCGGATGAGTGTTCAAGAATTTCTCGATCGCCGTTGGTTGGGGATCTCCGGGTTTGCTCGCACCGAGTGCGAGCAGAAAGTCCTTGAACTCTTCCGCAGTGGCTGTGGGGAAGCCGTTGAAGGAATGGCCCACGATGTCCGTCTGCGACCCGTCAGGGAGATTGAATTTCAACGCGATACCCCGTGGACCCGCTCCGGGGTCGTTGTCGGGGATTGTCGGTATCCCCGTTGAGTTGGAGAATCGAACCGTCACATGGACCTTGGTCTTTTGGAGGTGCGCTGCCTTGCTCACAGACGCTGCCGAGGTAGCCGGTGTGAACGTGCCTTCCACGACGACGCCCTTCGCGTGATTGGAGCGCGCTCCGGGATGGACGCCGAACACACCGTTGAAGGCGTCCACGATCTGCTCGGGTATCGATTTCTGGCTTGCGGGTGCCTCTTGAGCGACTGCGAAAGCCGGGTTGACGAGGGAGAAAGCTAACGGTACTGCTGCGAGTGACTTCCACATTGGTTTGTCCTCCTACTAAGAATTAGAGCCGTTCCTCTTCCAAGTCGTACACATCGAACCAGTGATACACCACGCGATTGCGCGGGACGTACTTCTGGATGTAGTCCTCCATGTATTCCTGCAGCTCTGGGGTCAGATCGCTCAAGCGCAGGTCACGTTCTTTATTGTTCCAGATGACGATGTCGGCGCGGGAGCGCTTCTTGGCGTGCTCGCCGATCCACGCGGCGATCTCGTCGTCGGTCGCGCCGGTGGCGACAAACGACCTGTACGCGTGGTAGTCAATCTCAGCGAACTTCAGCCACCGCTGATCGAGCGGGCAGTTGGAGTGGTATTCGCCCTGCCAGCCGACGAGGACGGCGCGGCACTTGTCCACCGCGCGTGCGGCCAGCACGTAGCCGCCAAGGGTTTCACGCGGGCTGCGCGGGAACTCTTTGCCATTCCGCAGATCGCGGGCCAGCAATTTCACTTTTTCAAGGTTTTCTTTCATGGGTCTCTCCTTCTTGCCGTTCCTCCATCAAACGTCCGGCTCCCAGAGTCGCTTGCGGAAGTAATCCCGCCAGCCTTCCGGAAGTGCGGGCAGATCGCTTGCGCGGCGCAGGAGGTCTTGGTTCGTCGCATCTGCCATGAACAGGTTGGCGATATCAGCCACCGTGATCCTGTGCATGTCCTGAGCGATGAACTCAAGCGCGTCACCGAGGCCGACGTCTCCCTCTTGAAGGACCGCGAGGTAGAGGCCGGTCCGACCGCTGCGCTGGAAGCGCTTGACCATATCCGGTCGGCCAAAGCGAATGCCGAGCTTAAAACAAGGCATTCGTGGTTGAGTGACGATGAATTCGGCCGAACCCGCGCGGAGGCGATCACCAATGTGTACGTTGCGTTCCAATAAGCCTTCAGTGGTGAAGTTCTCGCCGAACATGCCCCACGGGAGATCTGTGCCGGGCAGCTCCGTCCGCCAAAACGCGTAGTGCTCCGACGGGTAGGCGTACACCGCCTTGTCACTCCCGCCGTGGACCGAAAGGTCGGACTGCCGATCGCCTTCCACGTTCAGCGTCGTCACGCGAACCCGTCCTTCTACAGGCGCCTTGAAGATAGACGTGCGAACGGTCTCGCCACGCCAATTGATCTCCTGCGGCAGCCCCACGTTTACTGATAGAAGCTTCATAGTCCCATCGTCGAGGGTTACGGGGCGGCCGGATGCGAAGCCCATCGTAGCGGTTGGCCCTCGCACTTCAACCCCTTGTTAGACGCCACTCCCAATAGAGCTTTCAGGCGCTTCAGAGCAGCTAGATGCAACAGGATCGATAATGGCACGGCATAGAGAGGCACCAGCACCAGCGGAAACGCCGTGATCAACTCGTTGGGGGTTTCTAAGGCGAGCGTTTGGAAGGGGCCTGGGGAGGTAAGAAACCCCGTGGCCACGGCCACGACAAGATCAAGGATGCCGGCAATGTTCCAACTCAGCACAGCGAGACATGACCAACGGTAGCCTTTGTAGAACAGGTAGCCGACGACTGGAGCGGCAAGACCCACGACCACATCTCCCGCACCTGCCGGAATCGCAAATTCACCGGGCAGCCGACCGAGGGCGTACAGCACCAAGAAGTTGAATCCCACCACCCGATAGAGCTGGACTCCTGCCAGCCATGGCAGGGGGATCGCTGCAATAACGGCATTCAACGCCGACGATCGTGAAAGCAGGAACATCCCAGTTAGGACCGCCACTGCGATACCAACCGCCACCGGGGAAAATGCTCTCGAAGGAGTCGCTTGGAACACCCCGGCGCTCCCTAGCACAAAGGCGAGCACCATCCAGCCAAGAAGATAGACCCCTGAAGCTATAGCAAAACGTTTCCGCGCCTCGGTCTCCAGTGTAGAGCGATGCGCATAGAACATGAGCAGTCCCCACACCGAGAAGGCGATAAAGACAATCGACGACGAAATCGTCCACGCTATGATTGACGGCATACGCTACCTCCTTCTACCGAGTAAACGTTTGACGGCATCTACCAGCGTGAACCCTCAGGTACGCGTCATCAACTCGAGAATGTGTCCGTTGGGATCGCGAAAGTAGACGCCCCTACCGCCGTTCCAGGAATTGAGCTCCTTATTCTCAAGATTCCACGGGTCGCTGCCGTATGAGAGTCCTGCCTCTTGCACCCGCTTCAATATGTCGTCGAACTCCACGTCGCTCACATGAAACGCGTAGTGATGGATGTCGAAATGGTCGTCATCGTCGAAATCGAGGGTCAGCGTCTCATTGACGCGCACCGGAGCAAAGTGTCCACTCGCCCCCTCGTACTTCAATCCAAAGATACCCGCGAAAAAGCGGGCCGATGCCTCTTTGTCGCGAGCAGGCACGATTGTGTGATTCAAGATGATCGCCATGGATCACTCCTTTCGGGGTTTTTCGGTCGGGAGAAGCGTCCCTAACCGGGCTTTGACAGCCAACCCGTCATCCACCGGAATCACAGTCACGGCAAACGGCGTTCCACCATTGCCCACTATGGGCAGCCCGCTATCGGGCGCGTTGCCGCCGAGCATCGAGTTCTCGTAGTACGGCGTGTACACCATCATGTGAGGATGCCACGCGCCCGCTCCCGGCCCAAGATCCTGGTCCGCAGAGAACATGTACGCGAATGCGACCGTCTCCATTTTCGGCAGCTTGCCTTTAGCGTATGCCGCCTGAACTTCTTTGGCGATCTGATCTGGTCCCTTGCCCTCCATTCCGAGCTTGGCTTGCAGTTCCTGAAGCGGTAGCACGGTTCGCGACGCGACCGGGTCGAAGCAATGGGGCGCGCGGACTTTTGCATCGTAGGCCACGTCGCGTTCCCGCGCGGTGGTAGATATCGCCGCAGCCCACCCGCGCATGACGATGCACACGAATCCGTTGTCGCCTTGGGCTGCGACCTTGTATCCTGAGGTTGTGAGTATTTTGACGGTGGCATGTGCTGAGACATTTTCGGGCGCTGCGCTTCTCGCCAGAGCAACCTCGGCCTCCTGAGCCATCATGTAATCGCTGAGCGGGGGGTACTTGGAACCCTGGGCCCACCCGGCGGCAGCGTCGAAGTTCACCAACACGAGACAGGCTATGAGCCGCATCGAAATTCTCCGTGTCAGGGTAGTCGTCATCGTAATCGACATGGATCTCTCCTTCCCGGGCCTTTCGGCCCGGTCTTCCGTCCCGTTTCCTCTGCCGCCTTGGGCAGAAAAGGGGACAGATCAATTTTCCTATTTCTAGCCAGTTGCCTGGGGCACCCTCGCGTCATGAAAAAGGAGCCTGTCCCCATTTCTCTCATTTCTTCGCGTATTCCGCTGAGATTTGGCCGACGAGCTTGGCCCAATCCATATCCATGGCTCCGTAGACGGCGCCGGCCTCCGGGCGCGCGTTGTCTTTGAGGATCTCCACCATCAGGGTCGTATAGTCGGAAACGACGACGCCGGCTTGGACCATTCGCAGGAGCCCGACCTGATGCTTGGTCTCGCTGAAGGTTCCACAAGCGTCCACGGCCACGTAGGCGTCGAGCCCTCTGCTGACCGCCGTCATGGCCGGGAAAGCCGCGCAAACCTCAAGGGACAGTCCGGCGAAAATGAGTTTCTTTCGACCGGTTGCCTCGATAGCGCGCGCCACACGCGCGTCGTCATAAGCGTTGACCGAGGAGCGGTCGATGATCTCGAGACCCGGCAGAGCCTCGACCAGCTCTGGAATCGTCGGCCCCCACATGCTGTCGCGCGCCGTCGTGGTCACCACCATCGGCAGCTTCAGGGCCTTAGCCGCCTTTGCCAAGGCCACTACGTTGTGCTTGAGCAAGGCAATCGGATAGTCACGGACGCCAGTCATCAGGCCGATCTGGTGATCGACGAGGATGAGCGCCGCGTTTTCGGACGTAAGAGGCTCATAGGGACGGCTCTTTGTGGTCATTGTTTTCTCCTTTGCTGGTTTTATTTCAGTCGGGAGTATAGGAAATTCAAACGGCCTTTTCCCCTGGCCGCGTATGCCCACCCGGTGTCGTGCCACCTGTCCGCCCTCCCGCCGGCGCGTCCCAGCAGCCCGCCAGCGCCCGCCCCGCGCCATGGGGACCATCCCCCGCCACGCCCGCGGCGGGCGGCCGCAGGCCCGCGCCGCAGGGCCTGGTGACGACTGCTAGGGGGAGGCCCTGAGATTGCCGCCGTCATCGAGAATCGCGACGTTCTCGCTAACGCCAAGTTCTCTGGCTTTCGCCACCGCTGCATTCACCATTTTCTGTGCTAGCTCAGAAGAGATGCTGTGTTTCTTCACCACGTTAGCCATTGGACTGTTTCCTCCCTTTTATATATGTTGCGTTTTGATCATCCCGCACTTGCGCAATAGAGCCGGCCTTCCCTGTCCTGCAGCATCACCTTGCCGAGATGGCCGTTCCTGCTTCATCGTCGATTAAATTCGCCGTTAAGCATTCATTCCGCCATCCACGGTAAGATTCGCCCCGGTAATGTACGAGGACTCCGGACCGGCGACAAACGCCACCAGCGCAGCGACCTCATCAACGTTTCCGTAGCGGTCGAGTGCTGTGGCGGCCTTCTGCGGTGCCGCCCAATCGCCCGCGGCGGGATTCAAATCCGTGTCGATCGGACCCGGCTGCACGTTGTTGACCGTGATGCCCCGGCTCCCGAGCTCTCTGGACAGTCCCTGAGTAAATATCTTCACGGCTCCCTTCGTGGCTGAGTAGGGCACAAGCCCGGGGACCTGGACACGCTCACCCACGGCCGAGCCGATCATAATGATGCGACCGCCGCTCTTCATGTGCTTCAGCGCCGCCTGCGTCGTGACGAATACGCCGCGGACGTTGATGTCGATCACGCGATCCATCTCCTCGAGCGTGGTCTCCTCGAACGTTTTCGGAATGGCTGTGCCGGCATTGTTCACAAGGACGTCGAGCCGGCCGAATGTCGCCACGGTCTTTTCGACCGCGGCTTCGACGGCGTCGGCATCAGTGGCGTCCGCCTGAATTGCGATCGCCTTTCGGCCAGCGCGTTCAATCTCCTTGACGACCGACGCGGCCGCGTCGGCACCTTTCGTGTATGTGATGGCCACGTTCGCTCCGTCCGCAGCCAGACGCTTGGCGATTGCAGCACCAATGCCGCGCGAGCCGCCCGTAATGAGCGCAATCTTTCCTTCCAGTTTCTTTGACCCGGTCCCGCCACCGGTCACAATCGCTATTTTGTGTTCGAGTCTCATGGATATGTCCTCCTAAGTTGTCGTGTTCTTCTTTCAGTCACGCGTCGCGCAGTGAAGCGCGAACGGCGCAAGTCGTCTGGTTCGGCGTTGTTGTGACACTGCATACCGAATGCGACGTGGCTGCGCCTTTCCATACTCCCGTCTCCCCTGCCTCAGTCCGCTCGTCCGCGTATCGTTCACATCACCACGCCGCCGCCGGCGTGGATATTCTGGCCCATCAGCCAACGCGCCTCTTCGCTCACCACAAAGGCTACGACGTCGGCGATGTCCTTCGGCGTGCCGAGTCGCTTGAGCGGCGAGGCCTGCTCGCCGGTCTGGCGGAAGGCGGGATCGGCGGGCATCATGGCAGTGTCTGTGAACCCGGGGGACACCGTGTTCACGGTGACACCCTTGGACGCAAGTTCGTGTGCCA
>Ga0209377_1001976_pt1 | contig 13530 bp, 17 predicted proteins | sample GraSoiAngelo_141_FD_185898 | JGI IMG/M metagenome (GOLD analysis project Ga0209377, IMG submission 185898) | Grasslands soil microbial communities from the Angelo Coastal Reserve, California, USA - 14_0929_12_40cm (SPAdes) (version 2) | ecosystem: Environmental > Terrestrial > Soil > Grasslands ...
CCAACATTCTCAATATTCATCAGTCCTGTGCGCCGCGATTCCTGCGAACACGCGATGAGGCGACGGACAGGCTGGCCGGCCACAGACTACAATTACCATCCCCTCACATTCGAGGAGTCGAGTCGTCGTTATGTGCGCAACTGCGCGCGATCGTTTTGGAATATCACAGGCGAGTATTTCAAAAATGAAGCGCGCTACGAGTTCTGGGGTGAAGCAGCGCTTTGGGCAGTTCTTACGCTCACGGCATTTCTTCCCTTGATCACCAACGCACATGCAGTGATGGAGTTTGTGCGTGCGATCGGCAATTAGTTACCGGCAAGGCATTCGGCTCGCATTGGCTATATTATTGCTGGCGCTTGCCGGATGCGGATCCGCGACGGAGCGCACCCTGGAGGAAGCATTCGAGCAAGTCTATGCGATTGAACCGACGGCCAACATCACAGTCACCAATGAGGATGGCGCGGTCTTTGTTTACGGTTCAAACATCAACGAGATGCGGGTGGAAGCTATCAAGAAAGCATACACCCGCGAGCGGTTGAAACAGATCGCCGTTAATGTCTCTGTCCAGGAAGGCTCCGCCTCAATCGAGACGAGCATCCCGAAAAAACAACGATGGGACTTTTCTGATCGCTCCGGTACGGTGGATTACACCATCGTTGTTCCAACAACGGCCAATCTATCGCGATTGCAATTACGCGACGGGGAAGTTCTGGTGGACGGAATGAGCGGCGAAACGGTACGAGCCAGGTTACGAAATGGGACGGTGTTTGCTCACAACTGCTTTAGCAATGTCGAATTCACTTTAGATCGCGGCACGTTGACCCTGGCTCATGATTGGTGGGAGCCGAGAAAATTTTCGATTCAGGCAAATATCGCACTTGGGAATGCGTGGGCTGTGCTTCCGAGCGACGCTGCTTTTCATCTGATTGCTGAAACTGGCGACGGAAAAATTGAGAATGATTTCGAGAAATCAGCCGAGCGCGGAACCGAAGAGACCACGAGGACCGACACGTCAATCCATGGCGGAGGCAAGGCCGCACTAAGGATTCACACCACGGCAGGGAACATCAAAATCGTGGAAACTAATCCGTGAGAAGGTTCCGACCTGCTATCAGCATCTTGTTTGCAAATCCAAAATTAAACATCGAAAATCGAAAATTCTGCAATGCCTTCGTTCGACATTGTTTCGGAAGTGGACAAACAAGAGCTCGACAACGCGATCAATCAGGCGCGCAAGGAGTTGGCTACGCGGTTCGATTTTAAAGGCGTAACGGCCGAAATTCTCCCTGAGAAAGACAAAATCATCCTTACTGCTCAGGACGCGGCGCACCTCCGTGGATTACGCGAGATTCTCGTCGGAAAGCTTTCCAAGCGCGGAGTGGACCTGCGCAACATCGAACAGGACGAGCCCGCCATCTCATCTGTCGGCCACGCCCGGCAGGAGTTGAAAATTCGCCAGGGCCTCGAGGGAAACAAAGCCAAAGAGATCATTCAGGCGATCAAGTCGCAGGGTTTCAAAGTCCAAAGCCAATTGCAAGATCGACAAATTCGCGTCACCGGAAAGAAGAAAGATGAACTGCAAGCCGTGATTCAGTTTGTACGGAGTCGCGATTTCGGCATCGCCACATATTTCAAAAATCTCCGCGACTAACCGAAAACCACGAATGAACACGGATCGACACGAATGGAATCCGAGGCGGCGAAGGCTTGATATTCTTTCTTTGGCGTCATTGGCGATATTTGGCGGATAGATTTATCCGCCCTGCACAGGCGGCATGATGGAAATTTCCTCGCCTGACTTCAGCTTGTAGGCGCGATCGACAAATTCCACGCCGCTGCCGATTAAAATACTTTTGTCGTGCGCGCGCAAGGCAGGCCGTTGCGAATAAATTAGTTCCAACAAGTCGCGAATTGTCGCGCCTTCCGGAAGACTGACATCGAACTCCCGGATTCCGGTTAGATCGCACAGTTGCGCGTAAAACTGCACCCGAATTTTCATCTGCTCGGTTAAGCGACCAGTTCTTTCCGCAGCACACCGATACATGGCAAGTTGCGATAGCGTTCCATGAAATCGAGCCCATACCCCACGATGAATTCGTCCTCAATCTCGAACCCCACATAATCCGCATCAACATGGCGGGCGCGCGGTTTCTTTTTACTCAGCAAGACGCAGAGCGGGATGCTCCGCGGCTTAGCCGCTTCTAATTTGTCGCGAATGGCTGCGAGCGTGTGGCCACTGTCCAGAATGTCATCCAGGATCAATATATCTCGACCGATCACATCCGGCAGCGCGACCTGTTTGAAAATCACTTCGCCGCTCGTTTGCGCTTTTCCGTGATAATTGACCACGCTCACGCAATTCAATTTCAACGGGAGGGGAATTCGCCGCAGCAGGTCCGACATGAACATCAGACTACCGTTTAAGACTGCGATCACGGTCACCTCGTGGTTCCGATAGTCGTTTGAAATCTGCGCAGCCAGTTCATCGAACCGCCGGTGGATCGCCGGCTCCTCAAACAGCACCCGCTCGAGATCGCATTGCATTGAGGTTACTAGGCCACCGCCGGTGGAAAGATCAACGCGCGACTATTGTTTCGCGCGGTGTTATTTTCGCGCTGCAATCCATGCACATTCATCACGAAAAACTCGAAATTCGCACGAACGGTAAGGGGTTGTACGAAATCACCGACGGTATCCAAGCCAAGATCGATGAATGCGGCGTCCGCAATGGGACAGTGACGGTGTTCGTGCAGCATACTAGCTGCAGCGTGACCATCATGGAGAACGCCGATCCGACGGCGCGACGCGATCTCGAGGAGTTCCTTGACCGCCTCGTTCCGGAAGATGCCGATTACTTCAGCCACGGCTCCGAAGGCAGCGACGACATGCCATCACACATCCGAATGGTCTTAACCCGCACCAGCGAAACGGTGCCAATTGTCGATGGAAGAATGCAACTCGGAACGTGGCAGGGCATTTTCCTTTTCGAACATCGGCGCGCAGTGCACCTTCGAAAAATTTCAATCACGATAATCGGCGAATGGGTAGGGAAGGTTGGTAGTGCAGGCGATTGGGGTCAATCGCCCCTACCGTAAATGGTGTCCACCAGCCGCAACGCTTTTTCGGTGGGCAGCAGCGATTGCTCCATTTGGTTCATCACGTAAGCAAACGCGATTTTGTTTTCCGGGTCGGTAAAGGCATGGCTCCCGCCTGCGCCAGGATGGCCGAAGGCCCTCGACGATGTGCCGAATATTCTTCGCGCTGCGCTTTGCGAATCTTTCATAAAGCCGGCTGAAAACGCTGTTGGCATTTGAAGGACGCGGTCCGTACCATCGGCCAGCTTGGTAGTCATCCATGCGATTGCTTTTTCCGAGAAAAAAGTCTGGCCATCGAATTTTCCGCCGTTCGCGAGCATGGAATAAAATTTTGCCAGCGCGACGGCGCTTCCAATTCCGCCGAAGGAAACGATTGGCTGCGCACGGATCGCAGGACTGTTCATCCTGCTGATGACGTGCAGGCCGTACGGTGACGTAAACGTCTTGCGCGCCAAAGTGCCGGGCGTAACAAGATCGAGATAAAAGTCCGAGCCGGACTGGCGGTTTTTCGACTCCGGAGGTTTGCCGGGCTTTGCAGCGTAGATCGTGGCCACGCGCGGATTTTCCTTTTCTGGCAGACCGACCCAGAAATCGAGATCGAGTGGTCGGGCAAAATTTTGCTGCCAATAATCCGATAACGTTTTCCCGGCGATTCGGCGCACAAGTTCTTCGAGAAGAAAACCGAATGTGCGCGCGTGGTAACCGTGCGCGGTCCCGGGCGGCCACAGTGGCTTTTGCGCCTCCAGCGCTCGAATCACAGCTTCGTAATCGAGCACATCCACCCGCCGATCCAGAGCGCAAAGGCCTGCCTGATGCGAAAGCAATTGCGCCAGCGTGATTTTCTCCTTGCCAGCTTGGGCAAACTCCGGCCAGAACTCCGCGACGCGTTGGCTGATCTCGATCTTGTGTTCCTGCAATGCATGAAGAAGACACGCGCTGCCGATCCCTTTCGTCGCCGACCAGACCAAGACGAGCGTGTCAGCTGCCCACGATTTTTCACGACGCCGATCTCGAAAGCCGCCGCAAAGATCAACAATCGGTTTTCCGTTTTGCCAGACCGATACCGCCGCGCCCAACTCGCCGAACTTCTCGAAATTTTCTCGAAACAGCGGTTTCAATCGCTGAAGAACTCGACTGGCTTCCAGTTGCATTGAAGAACAGTAAACACGAGGAGCGGCGGTCTCTAGTCCGCCGACAAAAGAGGAGCCCTGGAGACCGCCCTCCTTGAGAGACAACTCGAAGTTTCTCGAGTCTCTTAAGCCGCGTCTGATACGCTTACCCTGCCGTGGCCGCACTGTGGTTTTTCAATCCGTACGGGGAGATTCGTTTCACTGCGAACCGCTTGCCACATTGGCAACAAAAAGGCGCGGTTTATTTCGTTACGTTTCGACTTGCCGACGCTCTGCCTCACCACCTGCGCACGCAATGGGAGTCCGAGCGTGACGCATGGTTGCGCGTTCATCGTCAACCGTGGAGCGCCGACGTCGAGCGCGAATATCACGAACGGTTCTCAGGCGCGATGGAACACTGGCTCGACACTGGCCATGGCTCCTGCATTCTGAGGCGCCGTGATTGCGCAGAAATCGTGGCTCAAGCGCTTCGCTACTTCGACGGGAAACGGGTAGTCATCATTTCGTCTATAGTGATGCCAAATCACGTGCATGCAGTTGTCGTGCAAAATGCCGACTGGGCTTTGGAAAAGCTGCTGCGCAGTTGGAAAAGCTTTACTTCGCGGAAAATAAACTCGCTGCTGGACCGCGACGGGAGTCTGTGGCAACGGGATTATTTCGATCGGTTGGTTCGGGATGAAAAGCATCTTGCAAACTGTGTGCGCTACATCCGAAGGAATCCTGAAAGGGCACGCCTGCGTAGCGGAGAATATATTTTGTATGAGAGTGAACTTGCACGGCGCATCGAATAAACATGATAGGCGGTTTTCTAATCCGCCCCTTGGTTCGGCGGACTGGAGACCGCCGCTCCTTGCGGCGCGATTTACGCCGGTTCGGTGGAAACAATGGCCTCGCCTACCCCCTGCTCCAGGGCCTGCTCCACTGCACGCCAGGCAAGCATGGCGCACTTGACTCGCAGCGGAAAATTGCGCACGCCTCTCATCACACGGAGATCGCCGAGTTTTTTCGGCGCTTCGTTCGTCTCATTCGTCACCAAGTCGTGGAATGCATGGAGCATTTCCAGCACTTCCTCGCGACTCTTGCCCTTCAATTTCATCGTCATCAACGACGCGGACGCCTGGCTGATCGCGCAACCGCGCCCGGTGAATTTGATGTCTTGCAAGCCTCCGCTGGTGTCGAATTTTACGGCGAGATTAATTTCATCGCCGCAGGCTGGATTATCCCCATGCACCAGAACGGCAGCGTCTGGCAGCTCGCCGAAATTCCGCGGCCGGCGCGAATGATCGAGGATCACTTCCTGATAAAGCTCTTCGATTTCCGGGATCATGAAAAGAAACGCACCGCCGCCTGAAGAATTTCAATCATTCGATCGATTTCCTCCATCGTGTTATAAAAGTAAAAGCTCGCGCGAGTTGTCCCCGACACACCGAACCGGCGCATCAGCGGTTGGTTGCAATGATGCCCGCCCCGCATGGCCAGGCCATACTGATCGGCGAATGTGGTGAGATCGTGCGGATGCGCCGCGTCCATGACAAATCCAACAAGCGCGCCGCGCTCATCAGTTGGCCCGAAAACGCGCGTGCCGGGCAATTCAGTGAGACGCTCGGCCGCATAGCGCGCAAGTTGCGAGTCGTGCTCGAAAATTGCCGGGCGTCCAATCTGCTCGAGGTAATCAATCGCTGCCGCGAGGCCGATCGCGCCGGCGACATTCGGCGTGCCGGCCTCAAACCGATGGGGCGCTTTCTTAAACGTGGTTTTTTCCAGGGTCACGCTCACGATCATTTCGCCGCCGCCATGGTATGGCGGCATGGAATCAAGAATCTCCGCGCGCGCGTAGAGGGCTCCGATGCCGGTCGGTCCACACATTTTGTGCCCGGAAAATGCGAGGAAATCGCAGCCAAGCTCGCGCACGTTGATGGGCAAATGTCCCACGCTCTGCGCCGCGTCCACGAGCGCGAGCACTCCCACGGCGTGCGCCTTCGCGCAGAGATTCGCGACTGGATTAATTGTGCCGAGAGAGTTTGAAATGTGCGTGAAGGCAAACAGCTTTACCTCCGGCGTGAGCAGCGAAGAAAGCTGATCAAGATCGAGAGTCCCATCATCGAGAACGGGGACGAAACGCAGCCGGGCCCCGGTTCGTTCCGCCAGTAACTGCCATGGCACCAGGTTGCTGTGATGCTCCATCACCGTCAGCAGGATCACATCACCTTGACGAATAAATTTTCCGCCCCACGCTTGCGCGACGAGATTGATGCTCTCGGTCGTTCCGCGCGTGAACACGATCTCGTCTGCACTCGCTGCTCCGATGTATTCCGCGACACGCCTTCGCGCTTTTTCGTAAGCTTCCGTCGCGCGTGTGCTCAGCGTGTGCAGCCCGCGATGCACGTTGGCGTTCTCATGCTCATAAAAATTCCGGAGCGCCTCGATCACTGCCCGCGGTTTTTGCGAGGTTGCGGCGCTATCGAGATAGATCAGGGGATGCCCGTGCGCCCGCTCGCGGAGAATCGGGAAATCTCCGCGGACCGCATCCCAATCGATAGTGCTGGCAGCAATCTTGTGCACACCATAATCTGCTACACCCGCCGCTGCGCGCCACTTTATTCAGACGTAATCACCGGATGCGGATGCAGCGATCGAGTGCAGCTTATCTGATATTTTCAGAGAGTGACTTGTCACCGGCCAGGTGGTAGGGGCTGTTCACCGAACCGCCCAGGGCGATTAAAGGTCAATCGTCCTACCAATGGATTCCACCGCATGTGATGATTTGGCTTGTCTGGAGCGGGCGGAATTCCTTAAGCTTGCCGCTCAGGTCAACTCAAACAAAAGGAGCAAATCTTAATATGAAAATTCTACAGGTGTTAACCTCATCTCTGTTCATCGCGGCAGCGGCCTTCGCGCAGTCGCCGGAGAAAACCAAAAGCGCCGAAAGCGCGAGTTTTCCGCCGATACGCGATATCCACGCTCATGTGTGCGGCATCCACTTTTACAGTGGCGACATGAGCCGGCAGATCATTGCCGAACATTATTGTTCGCCGCAACCGCAAGATGTCTTGCAATGCGTCATCTACGATTCGAACAAGCCGGGCGCGCGTCTGATCGGGATCGAATACATCGTCAGCGCGAAAATTTTCGAAACGCTGTCCCCGGAAGAGAAGAAGCTCTGGCACAGCCATAACTACGAAGTGAAGTCGGGCGTGCTCACCGCTCCCGACATGCCCGATGCCGCGGAGAAAGACTTGGTAAAGGCGCTAATCGGCACGTACGGGAAAACCTGGCACACCTGGCAAGTTGATCGCGGCGATAAATTGCCGCTGGGAATTCCGCAGCTGATGATGGCTTTCACCGCCGATGGACAGGCGAAAGCGAATATCATCGCTGAACGCGATAAGCTTTATACGCCCTCGGCGACCAAAAAGGCCGCGCGGGCGGACATTCCGGACTTCAAGGTCGATACCGGAGCGGATTCTTGGCAAAAAGGACAAGCGCTCCAGCTGGATTTGAAAACCGTTTCAGTAGCAACGCGATAATGGCGGTCCGATTTGCTGCGAGACAGTTGCAATTTGAGCGGGCCGTGAATCGCGAATCTCTGTAGGAGACGCTGTTAGCGCCCCAACGGCAAGCCACCGGCTTCCCCTACAGTTTTTTATTCATCGTTTCGCGCACTTCCGCAGAAGTGCGGACCGGGACGACTTCAAAGTCTATCAAGTCTCGCCAATTGGTCGTCCATTGATCGAACAGCGCAAAATCTTTTGTTTGCATGAGCTGCCAGCAGATCTTGAAATCCATATCGATCCAGCTGGAAACGTATTCTAAGCCCGCAGGCATCATCCGCCCTTGTTCGCGGAGACGCCGATAAATTTCCGGCGCGGCGCCTTCTTTAAAACGCTCGATGATCATGTAAAGCATGACTTTTCCTGTAGTGGCAGGCGTGTCGCCCGCAGTGTTTAATTGCGCCGCGGACACCGCTGCCGCTACAGCGCTTTCAGTTCTTCGTTTACTTCGGCAAAGGCGTTGACGGCAAACTCCAAATCTTCGCGCGAATGCGCGGCGGAGACTTGCGTGCGAACGCGCGCCGTGCCGTGCGGGACCACTGGGTAGAAAAAGCCAATGACGTAAACGCCTTTCTCCAGCATGCGCGCCGCGAATCTTTGCGATTTTGCGGCGTCGCCAATCATGATCGGCACGATCGGGTGCACGCCCGGCTTGATGGTTAAACCGCGCTCGCTCAGCGCCGCGCGAAAGTATTTTGTGTTCTCTTCGAGTATGTCGCGCAATTCCGTCGATGCGCTCAGCAGTTCAAGCGCTTTCAGACTCGCGGCGACAACCGGCGGCGCGATGGTGTTTGAAAACAAATATGGACGCGAGCGTTGCCGCAAAAGATCGACAATTTCCTTACGACCGCTTGTGAAACCGCCGCTCGCGCCACCTAGCGCTTTGCCCAGGGTGCCGGTGATGATGTCGATCTTGCCCATGACACCGCGATATTCGTGCGTGCCGCGCCCGGTCTTACCGAGAAATCCGGTCGCGTGCGCGTCGTCGATCATCGTGAGCGCGTTGTATTTTTCTGCCAGCTCGCAAATCGCCGCCAGATTCGCGATCGTTCCGTCCATCGAGAAGCAGCCATCGGTCGCAATCAACCGGAACCGCGCATCCTTCGCAGTGCGCAATTGCGCTTCGAGATCGGCCATGTCGTTGTGCTTGTAACGAAACCGTTGCGCTTTGCAGAGGCGAATGCCGTCGATGATGCTGGCGTGATTTAGTTCGTCGCTGATCACTGCGTCCTTGTCGGTAAGCAGCGTCTCAAAAAGTCCGCCGTTGGCATCGAAGCAGGATGGATAAAGAATGGTCTCCTCCGTGCCGAGAAATTTCGTGAGCGCGGCTTCGAGTTCCTTGTGAATGTCCTGCGTGCCGCAAATGAAACGGACGCTCGCCATGCCAAAACCGTGCGTATCGAGCGCTTCTTTGGCGGCAGCGACCAGCGCGCGATGATCGGCGAGACCAAGATAATTGTTCGCGCACATGTTCAGCACGCATTTGCCGCCGGTGATCGCAATGTGAGCGTCCTGCGGGCTTGTGATCACTCGCTCGGTTTTGAAAAGGCCTTGCGATTTAATTTCCTCAAGAGTTTGGGAAACCTGATTTTCGAATTCTGCGACCATAGGTGAGTCGCAAGCTACGCGGATATCGCGGATAGGAAAAGTAATCTCCCAGGGAAACCGGCCAAAAAAATCTTAAAATAGGCTTGCCAAGGCTTGTGAATAACTGTTAATAACTCCCGCGATCCGCCTTGAGTCATACTAAGCTTCGCCTCCTTGCGTTCGCTGTTCTTGCAGCGTTCATCGCAATTGTTCTCCTTACTGCGTGCGGCACCACCCAGCGCGCTCTGCCGCCGTATGAGCCGCCGCTGGCGAAAACGGATTTTCAGCATGTACGCACCACTGCTTACACACACACCGAATCCGACCACCGCGAATACAGCAATCGCAACGCGCTCGGAGGAGAATTGCATGCTGCCGGTCCGCCAATTCACCGTGCCGAAGCTGTACCCCGCGCTATTCCGGTGTATGAAGTTCCGCGGGCCATCCCAGTGCACGAAAGCAGCGATGTGCAGGTGCGTCGCGCTTCTTATTCGCCGCAACTTCAGCCATTCTCGTTGTCCGAGAGAACAACAACGACGACAATCAGAACGAGACGGGGAAGACCGACACCATCAGCTCCAACGCGGTTGGTCCCCGGAAGCGCAGCGGCAGACTGGTCGCGCTGGCCGGCGGGCACAGTTTTCCGTTTGCTTTCCACCGGGCAAGTGTATCGCGTGGAAGATTACGGATGGGCGCTCGCCGGACGCAACACTATCGACCTCTATATGGCGAACCAGCGCGAAATGAATTCGTGGGGCGCTCGCCGGGAAACGATCCAGGTAATGCAATGGGGCGATTCGCAAGAGAGTTTGCAGTTCCTTCGATCACACCAGAACTACAAGCACATCAAACGGATGGTGCTCGAACTTGAAGGCCGTCACGAGGAAGCCGCCGCGCTGCGTTAGCACAGCAGCAACTGCTTGCCGAACGTGTCGGCTTTGCGTTCCCTAGAAGCAGACGTTTGAAATTCGCGTATTAAGATCGACAGTGCGCGGTGACATGCGCGCTCTCCTAGTCCTGGAAGACGGTCGATTTTTCGAGGGCGAATCGTTTGGCGCAACCGGCACACGCGTCGGCGAGATTTGTTTCAACACCGCCATGACCGGTTATCAGGAGGTGCTGACCGATCCCTCCTATCGCGGGCAGATCGTGGCGATGACATATCCCTTAATCGGAAATTACGGCATTAATTCGCTCGACCAGGAAAGCCGTTCGCCGCACGTGCGTGGATTCATCATCGAAGAGTTAACCGAGGTGCCGAGCAATTGGCGGTCGGAAATGTCGCTCGATGAATATTTGCGAAGATGGAAGATTCCCGGCGCCCAGGGAATCGACACGCGCGCGCTGACCCGACATTTGCGCACGCGCGGCGCGATGAAAGCGTGTTTAACAACGGAAGAGATTTCGCTGGAGGAAGCTACGCAGCGGGCGATCGAAGGCCAAGGCGTAATCGGAATGGATTACGTGCGCGAAGTGTCCACGTCCGAAATCTACCAATGGGACCCGGAAGACAAGTTAAGCGCGCCGTGGTCGATTGCCGCGGCTAATGGCGGAAGCAAACGCGCGCTTCCGCCAATCAAGTTTCGGATTGTGGCGTACGATTATGGCATCAAGCAAAACATCCTGCGCCTGCTTCGCCAGAAAGGCTTCGGAGTGACTGTTGTCCCCGCATCGACAACCGCCAACGAGGCGCTGGCGGTGAATCCCGACGGAATTTTTCTTTCCAACGGTCCCGGCGATCCAGCCGCATTGCCATATGCGCACAAGGCAGTGCACGATTTGATGGGCAAGAAACCAATCTTCGGGATCTGTCTTGGCCATCAAATTCTCGGCTTCGCGTTCGGCGGATCGACATTCAAATTAAAGTTTGGCCATCGCGGCGCGAACCAGCCGGTAAAAGATTTGGGCAGCGGTAAAGTGGCGATCACTGCGCAAAATCATGGATTCGCTGTCGATCCAGACTCGCTGCCGCCCAGTGTGGAAGTCACGCACATCAATTTAAACGACGGCACCGTGGAGGGAATGCGGCACAAGGAGTTGCCAATCTTCAGCGTGCAATATCATCCAGAAGCGGCGCCCGGGCCACACGACGCCTCTTACTTCTTCGATCAATTCGCAGATCTCATCGAGAAAGGTAGGGTCGATTGACCTCAATCGACCGCGGGCGGTTCGGGTGAACCGCCCAACCTGATTGACCGAACTGAAAATCGGCAGAGGTTTCTAGCATGTTTAATTCAACAAGCAATAAGCCTACAGTCTTGAAAGTTGCAGTGACTGCGACCTTCATCGCAGCCCTGGCGTGCGCGCCGCTGGCGGTCGCGCAGGAACACGAGCACGGCAGCGATGTGGCTGCTTCGAAAGAAGTGACTGGCGAAGTGGTGGACATGATGTGTTATGTCGATCATAACGCTGTCGGCGAGAAGCACGGGCAATCCTGCGGCGCCAAGTGCATCCGGAGCGGGGGTCCGGTAGGCATTGTTAGCGAAGGCAAAGCGTATCTGGTCGTGGGCGAACACAAGCCGATGAATGATCAGCTCGCCGAACAATGCGGCAAGACCATAACCGTGAAAGGCAAGCTGGCCGAGCGTGGTGGCATCGCGATGATCGAGAACGCCGAGATCGTTAAGCAATAACCGCGCTTGTCATGCAAGCCGCGGAGACGGCGAGGGACCTCACGATCGAAGTTTGAATCACGCAAATTGACTGGCGTACTCAATCAGCTTGTGTGAGGTCCTTCGCTCCGCTCAGGAGACAGATTGCGTGCGAGATCAATATCGAATCGCGCGCCAGGTTTGCGAGCTTACTTGTAATACGGCCGTAACGACGGCCGCAGCTTTCCGATTTTAAGGGCCGTTTCGATTTGCGTATCCGAGACGGAGTCCTCAGAAAGTCCGCCAGTCGGACGGACTCGTCCCGTGGCGAGTTTGCGAGTCTCGCCTGCCTCGAGCGCAGCGATCGGCAATCCATCGCGAAACAAAATCCGGTTTGATGTGACCGCAGCAATGCGCGGCCCCGGCGTGAGAATGCCTTGCAAATTCAGTGGATCCGCCGCGCTGAGTGTAATCAGTTCGTTCTTTGGCGACGCTTTACGAATGGACCGCAACAAGCCGATGGCCTCGGGCAACGCGAATTGTTCGCCGCTAATTCCTCCTACGAAATAACCGCCGCGAATTTCACCGCGGGCTTCCCAGCGCCGGTAAATGCGGCCCAACTCATACCACGTCACGCCAAAAATCTCGCGCTCGAGCAAACGGCGAAAAACAACGCCATAGCGGCGCAGCAATACCCGCGCAAATTTTTCGATGGCCGGGTCGCGCGCGGAACTTTCCACGCCATTTCCCAATGGTTGCGACGTGATCTGCGTTCCGAGCAAAGACCAGCGTCCGGCAAACTCGATGCTAGCGAGACTCGTTTTGCGCCGACGTCTTCCAATGTTCCGGCCAAACGTGGGCCGTTTGTTTGAGGGAACGAGAAGCGCTCGCAATCCGTCGAAACTGTCCGACGTGACAAAACCGCGCGCGGCGAGCTGAGACAATGCGTCTTCGACTTGCGACGGCAGCAGACCAGTTCGACGCACGAGTTCGCTGAAGAAAAGGGCGCCACCGGTTGCCAGCTCCTCGAACACCCTTCGCGGCACAACGGAAAGTTCCACGCTTGAATCTGCTTGAGTCAGATGCAGCCAGTCGTGGAGATTTTCCCGTTGATAAAGCGCGATTGGGCTCGTCCGCAATGGCGCGAATGCACGCGCGTTTGGATTTTGTAGTGAGCTCAAACGTCCCCAACCAACACGACCCGAAAAACAAAGACGATCCAGCCATTCCGGATCGTAATCGTTAACACGCGCGGCGAGGACTGCTGATTCCCAAGCGGTTAGCGGCAGCTCGCATCCGTCAAGTTGCTCGAGAACCGACTGCAAGCCTTCCGGACCTTCCACGCGATGTTCCAAATCGGCACGCTGCCACGCAAAAAGAAATCGGTAGAAATCCTGCAGTGAAACCGGCTGAATCTCAGCACGCAGGCGGTCGATGGTGAGTCGATGAATTCGCGCCAACAATCGGCGGTCGCACCATTCCTGCTCGGTTGCGCTCGGGCGAAATTTGCCACGCAAAATAAAACCTTCCGCTTCGAGCGCCAGGAGTGCCGCGTCAATTTCCGAACGCGATAATA
>Ga0209377_1001977_pt1 | contig 13528 bp, 8 predicted proteins | sample GraSoiAngelo_141_FD_185898 | JGI IMG/M metagenome (GOLD analysis project Ga0209377, IMG submission 185898) | Grasslands soil microbial communities from the Angelo Coastal Reserve, California, USA - 14_0929_12_40cm (SPAdes) (version 2) | ecosystem: Environmental > Terrestrial > Soil > Grasslands ...
TTGGCGGTCATGCGAAATGGTCCGCTAACTCGCGTCGGGTCCGTCGCCTCTGTGGTGGCAACCACGAGCAGCATCGCCATACAAGTTGTGTTGATACATCGATTGCATCCCCCACGTCAAGAGATCGCTAAGATTTTTTTTCGTGCGATGCCCGGTGAAATGCTTGGAATGCGGCACATTCACGATGTCTCTCGACCTTTCGAAGGACCATCAGCACATCGCATGCGAGAAATGCGAAAGAGTGTGGTGCGCGGTGTGTGTCGCGCGCATCGAGGTGAAAATTTCGCCAGAGTGGTTGAAGCAACAGCGCATGGCTGAGCTCAACTGATGCGCGTAGTCCTCGGTCACGGCGCATCGGGCGACGCAGCGTCGATGAAGCCTTACGTCGTCGGCTTCAAGCGTCGCGGCATCGATGCGATCGCCGTCGATTTGCCCCGCGGAGGCGCTGAGCGAGCCGTGCCCGTCTTCATCAAGACCTCGGGCCGCGGTCACGACGTGATCGGCGGAGGCCAGTCGTTCGGTGGTCGCGTCTCGAGCATGGCCGCCATCGAGGCGGACTTCGGCGGCCTCGTCCTCTTCTCCTATCCGCTGCACCGTCCGGGATTCCCCGACCAGCTCCGCACCGAACACTTCGCGCGCATCAAGTGCCCGACCCTCTTCATGAGCGGCGATCGGGATCCCTTCGCGCGCATCGACTTGTTGAAAGAAAAGATCCAGCTCATTCCCAACTCTCGACTGGAGATCTTCAAGGGCCAGGGCCACGGCTTGCTCGCGGTGCTCGACCAGGCCCTCGACGTCGCCGCCGACTTCATAAAGCAAATCAAGTGACCGCGAGCCAGCACATGGTGCGGGCGAACCGCCTGAGGTTTCGAACCATGGTCGACGGCCCGCCGGCCGGTGAGATGTTCATCCTCTTGCACGGTTTCCCTGAAGGGGCGGAATCGTGGTCGCGCCAGGTCGATGCGCTTGCCAAAGCGGGACATCTCGCGGTCGCGCCGGACCTCCGCGGCTACGGACTCACCGATGCTCCTGTGGAAAAGGAGAGCTACGCCATCGGCCACCTGGTCGACGATGTCGCCGGGCTCATCAAAGCGTTCGGGCGAGAGTCGGCGCACGTCGCCGGCCACGATTGGGGCGCGATCGTCGCCTGGTTCTTCGCGGCGCGGCATCCCGAGATGACGAAGACGCTGACGGCGCTCGCCGTCGGACATCCCGCCGCGGTCGCGGCCGCCAGCCGCGAGGACGACGACCAGAAGGCGCGCTCCAGCTACATCCGGCTGTTCCTCATGGAAGGCAAGGCCGAGGAGGTGCTGTCCGAGGACGACCACCGCCGGCTGCGCCTGATGTTCTCGATCGGTCCCAACCCGGAGTCGGTGCCGAAGTCCGTTATCGATCACTTCACCAGGTCGTTGACCAGGCCTGGCCGTTTGACCGCTGCCCTCAACTATTACCGCGCCAACCTCAGCTCCGGCGGCGCGGCTTGGGAGCGGCTCGCGAACATAGGTCCCGTCAACGTGCCCACTGCGCTGTTGTGGGGCGACCAGGATCCCGCCCTCGGCCGGCGCGGTGCCGAGGCCACGGCCGCATACGTCGAAGCGGACTACAGGTTCGTTGTCCTGGAGGGCGCCGGGCACTGGCTGCAGTTCGAGCGACCGGCCGAGGTCAGCCGCTCCCTGACCGAGGCCGCAACTCGATAAGCTGTCACCCATGCTCCAACGCGGGGATGACAAGGAGCGCCGTTCGAGCCTGCGCCGGCTCGATGACATCCTGGATGCCCTCGAGCAGCTCAACCTTCACGACCGGACCGAGCTGACCGAAAGCCTGGCCGAGAGCCTGGTCTTGCTCGGGGTCGACGACCCGTACGGTCTTCCCATACCGCAACTCATCGAGAAGGTATGGGCCATGCAACAGCCGTACCTCATCACCATCGTGGTCGAGCGCAGGCGCCGCCGCCGCCGGAAGATCGATCCCAAGTTTTCGAGCGGCTCCGGCCTTGCATAAGATCTGAAGACCGCCGACTGGCTCGACGGCTTCCTGCGCATCGGGTCGCGCGTACGCGAAACGGTGCTACCACTCGCGGGCACCGAGTCGGGAAGAGCACAGCTGACGATCGGCGCGGGTGGCGACCGCACCATGGAGCTCGATCGCGCCGCTGAGGCCGACGTCTTCTCTGAGCTCGAGCAGCTCGCGTCAAGGGGTGAGCGATTTTCGGTCCTCTCCGAGGAGGTTGGGCTTCGCAGCTTCGGGGCCGATTACCCACTCGTGCTGGTGGATCCGGTCGACGGCAGCCTCAACGCCAAACAGGGCATACCGTTCTTCGCTGTGATGCTCGCGCTTGTCGATGGACCCCACATCGGTGACACCGTGGCCGGCTGCGTAGTCAACCTGGTCAACGGCGAGGCCTGGACCGCGGTTCGCAAACAGGGCGCGTGGCGCGGCGGCATCGCGATCGCACCCATGCCCCGAACCGATCGCGATCGCATCGAGCTGATCGCGCTCGAGAGCCTGCCGAGCGCGCTGCTCAAAGCACGTGGTCTCCTCGAGCAAGCGCACAAGATTCGCATCCTCGGGTCGATGGCCTTGGCGATCGCGCACACTGCTGCGGGCAGCTTCGACGCTTTCTGCGCGCCGATCCCCGTGCGCGTGTTCGACATGGCGGCGAGCCTCCTCATCGTCTCCGAGGCCGGCGGCGTGGCGACCGACGTCAAAGGCAATTCGCTGGCGACCCTTCCGTGCACCCTCGAAACGCGGACGACGCTTGTCTGCGCTCCCACCGCGGATCTGCATGCGATCGCGCTCCGCGCCCTCATCGACGACGGGTGATGGTCTTCGAGCCGCAGCGGACGGTCTTCGTGATCCTCAGCTTCGAAGGTCCGGACGTCTACAGCCAGGCCGGCGGTCTCGGAGTCCGTGTCAAAGGCCTGGCCAGAACGCTCGCCCAGCTCGGTTTCCAGACATACCTCTACTTCTGCGGCGACCCCGACCTCCCGGGCGAGGAGAGCCACGAGTCCGGCCGGCTCGTCTACCGCCGGTGGTGCCAGTGGATCTCGACGCGAACTCGAGCCTACCCCCCAGCCTCATCGACGTCGTGATCAAGCCCGCGGTCGAGTCCGGTCGCAACGTGGTCGTGATGGGGGAGGAGTGGCACACGTCGTGGTCGATGAATCTCCTTTCCGAGTCGCTCTACTACCGCGGCCTGCGCGATCGCGTGGTCATGCTCTGGAACGCCAACAACACGTTTGGCTTTCACCGCATCAGCTGGCCCGCCCTCGCGCTCGCAGCCACGATCACCACGGTCAGCCGCTATATGAAGTTCAAGGTATGGGAGCGCGGCATCAACCCGATCGTCATCCCCAACGGCATCCCGCGCGCGTCGATCCAGGATGCCGACCCCGATGCCGTGGCCGATCTCAAATCGGCCGCCGCGGCCGACCATTTCTGCTTCAAGATCGGCCGCTTCGATCCGGACAAGCGCTGGCTCATGGCCGTTTCTGCCGTCGCCTACATCAAGCGCCGCGGAAAGCGGGTGCGGCTGTTGATGCGTGGCGGTCGAGAGTCGCATGGTGGTGAGGTGATCAGCCACGCCCAGCACCAGGGCCTCAACGTCGTCCACGTCAACGCCCCCGCCGAAACGGCGGGCCTGTCCGCCGTCCTTCGCCAGTACCCGGTGGCCGACGTGGTCAACCTCACGAGCTTCGTCAGCGACCCGATGCTGGGCGTGATCTACCCGGCCTGCGACGCGGTGCTCGCCAACTCCGGCCACGAGCCATTCGGCCTCGTCGGCCTCGAGGTGATGGCTGCAGGCGGGCTCGCCGTCACCGGCGCGACTGGCGAGGACTACGCGGACGCGTATCGCAACGCGCTCGTCGTGGAGACGGATGAAGCGATCGAGCTCGTCACCGGGCTGAACCTGATCCAGCAGCGGCCCCGTCTCGCCGCGGCAATCCGGCGCCGTGGCCGCGTGACCGCCCGCGCCTACACCTGGGAGAAGGTGATCGAGCAGCTCCTGCTGAGAATCGAGTTCGCTGCCGCTCAGCAGGCGGTGACGCTGCCCAACGGCGCCCCGGAAAACGCAAAGACCCCCCTGCGCAGGATTCGCAAAGGAGAGTCGCCGCTTGGCTGAGAACTTCGTCGTCTACATGGTCGTCCACCAGCCGCGCCGTCTCAGGCTGCCGGCCCAGGTTGTCCCGGCCAAGACGGCGCCTGAGGCGATCCCGGATTTTCTATTCGACGACGCCCTCGACCGGCATTACTTCGAGCAGGTGGCCGCGGCGATGTTCACCGACCTCGCCAGGCGCGGCTGGAGGATGTCGATCGGCTTCAGCGACTCGTTTCTGCTTCAGGCGGAGCGCTGGGGACCCCAGGTGCTCGACGCCTTCAAGAAGCTGTGTGCGGGGCCGAACGTCGAGGTCGTCAACGTCGAGCCCTATCACTCGTGGCTGCTCTATCTCGACATCGTGGCGTTCAAGGAGGCCATGCTCGCGGGCCGCCGGCGGCTGCAGGAGCTATTTCAAAAACCGATCTCGGTCACGGACACGACCGAGATGTTCATGTCCAACGACGTCTACTTCGCGCTTCAGCAGTGCGGCTTCGACGCCGCGTTCATGGAGGGCCGCGCCTGGCAGCTGGGCTGGCGCGAGCCGACCCATGTCTATCAGCACCCCATGCAGCGCCTCAAGCTTCTCGTCCGCCACCACGACCTGTCCGACGACGTCGGCTATCGGTTCTCGAACCGCTATTGGAATCACTGGCCGCTGATGGCCGGCACATATGCGGGATGGGTGCGCGAGACGTGGGGCGAGCTCGTGGCCGTGGGTTGGGACTTTGAGACCTTCGGCGAGCACCATCGCCGCGACACTGGGATCTTCGAGTTCACTCGCGCGCTCGCCAAGGAGCTGAAGAAGCGAAAAGTCCGGATGATGCTGCCGTCGGAGGCGGTCGCCGAGTTCGGCGCTCGGCATCTGGAGGTGCCGGTCAACGAATATGGGACCACATGGGCAGGCGAAGGCGGCATGGAGTTCTTCCTCGGCAACGAGGCTCAGCAGGGCCTTTTTCGGCTCATGCATCACGCTTATTCAAAGGCGAGGCTGACCGGCGACCCGCGCCTGGTGGAGATCGCGAAGTGGCTTCTCCAGTCGGACAACCTCCATCTCATCCAGTGGTTCGGGCGATGGGGAGCCGAGGCTGAGGTGAGCGCTTACTTCACGCCCGACGAATGGTGGGAGCTCGGCGCGCTCGGCATCCTGCGTGAGCAGCAGCGGGTCTATATCAACTTCATCCGGGCGCTGGATGAATACGCTAAGTAGCAGATGACCAAGCCACTACACGTCGCTTTCGTCTGGCACATGCACCAGCCGTACTACAAAGACGACCTCACCAACACGTACCTGCTGCCCTGGGTGCGACTGCGCTCCGCCAAGGACTACTTCAAGATGCCGGCGCTGCTCGACGCCTACCCGAAGGTACGCGCCACCTTCAACCTCGTCCCTTCGCTCCTGGCCCAGATCGAGGACTACGGGAAAGAGGACTCGGTCGATCTGTTCCTCAACATCAGCAAGCGCGACGCTGCCGAGCTTTCGTCAGAGGAGCGCGCCTTCGTCATCCGGTGGATGCGCGAGTCGCCTCGCGCGCTCAGGGTTCAGCAGTCGCCGCGATACCTCGAGCTTGCCTCACGCACAGCGGACGCCCAGTTCACAACCCAGGACATGCGCGACCTCCAGATCTGGTTCAACCTCGCGTGGTGCGACCCGGCATGGGCCGAGTCCGATCCGCGGCTCGCGGAGCTGAAGCGGAAGGACCGCGACTACTCCGAACCGGACAAAGAACCTCTCTTCGAGGCGCAGATGGAGATGATGCAGAAGGTCATCCCGAAGTACAGAGAGCTGGCTGATCGCGGCCAGGCCGAGCTGACCTTCTCGCCCTACTACCACCCGATCCTCCCACTTCTGGTCCATGTCGATTCGGCCCGCACCGCCAATCCGCAGATCCAGCTTCCCGAGCGGCACTTCTCGCATCGCGAGGACGCGGAGCGGCAGATCGAGCTCGGCCAGGGGCTGTTCCAGCGCCTGCTGGGGCGACGCCCGACAGGCATGTGGCCCTCGGAGATGGCGGTGGGCGAAAGCGTGATCGGCCTGGCGACGCACGCAAACCTCGACTGGATGATCAGCGACGAGGAGGTGCTTTCACGCTCGCTCGACACGGACTTCCATCGCGACAACGAAGGCCGTGTCAACGCGCCCGACCAGCTCTACAGGCCGTTCCAGGTGGAACGGGAAGGGCGGTCGGTGGCGATGGTCTTCCGCGACTCCGCGATCTCGAACTCGATCGGCTTCGACTACCAGCGGATGTCGTCGGTGGACGCCGCGCGCAACCTCGTCGGGCGCATGAAGCGCATTCGCGAGCAGCAGGGCGACAAGGACTACCTGGCCGTTATCGCCCTCGACGGCGAGAACGCATGGGAGTTTTACCCGCGCGACGGCCACGACTTCCTCAATGCGCTTTACACGGAGCTCGAGGCGTCACCCGAGATCGTCACCACTACGGTCTCCGACTTCATCAAGGAGCATCCGCCGGAGCAAAACCTTCACCACCTGCATACGGGCAGCTGGATCGGCGCCAGCCTCGACACGTGGATCGGGGATCCCGAGCACAACATCGCCTGGGAGCTCCTCGCCGACACGCGGTCCTGGCTGGATGAGCAATCGCGGCAGCGGCCGCAGCTGTCAGACGCAGCGGCGCTCGGATGGCGCGAGATCCTGATCACGGAGGGGAGCGACTGGTTCTGGTGGTTCAGCCGCAAGCACGACTCGGGCATGGACACGATCTGGGACAACCAGTTCCGCCTTCACCTGCGCAACGTCTACAAGCTGATGGGGCAGCGAGCGCCGGCGCGCCTCTACCAGCCGATCATCCAGCGTGCGCCTACGCCCGAGCGCAAGGTGCCGGCCGAGAGCATCAGCCCCAAGTCGCGGAGCGACTCGGCGTGGGGGAAAGCAGGGTACTTCCTCGTCGGCTCTGGCTTCGGCGCACTGCACAGGCCGGCCGGGATCGTCGAGCGTGTCCTGTACGGCGGCGACGCTGAGCGCGTCTACATCCGCATCGACAGCCCGCGCTCGCCGTCGGAGCTCGAGTTGCAAAAGATCCAGTTCTGGTTGTACTGCTCAGGCGTTCCCGCCGACGAGCCCGGCGGCAAGCTGGAGCTGCCGCTGCAGGTCACCGCCGCCGCCGACTTCGGGTTCGACGCGGCTTACGTGGTCCGCATCGTTCCGCACGCGCGCGGCGCTTCATTGACCATCGCCCGGGTGGATCAGGAGCAGGCCAGGGCTGAGCCATTGGCCGAGCTGGACGAGCCCGACGCGCTCTTCGTCTCGGTCCCGCTGCGCCTGCTCGGCCGGCGCGGGGGCGACACGATGGAGATGGCGCTGGTGGTGACTCGCGACGGCGGCGACGTAGAGCAGGTGCCCCCGTCGGGCTCACTCGGACTGCGCATCCCCGGCAACCCCGGCCCGGCCGCCGCGCCCGGGCCCAAGCAGCTGAAGGTGCTCGTCGCGACGTCGGAGCTCGCTCCATTCGCCAAGTCGGGCGGTGTGGCCGATGTCGCCGCTTCGCTTTCGAAGGAGCTCCGGCACCTCGGCCACGACGTGCGGGTGGTGATGCCCCGCTACCGCCAGGTCGACATCGGCAAGTACGGCTTGAAGCCGGTGGTCCGCGACCTGCAGGTGCAGCTAGGTGCGCAGACGATGCCCGCGACCATCTTCGAGGGCCGCCTCGGGGACGTGATCGTCTATTTCGTCGACTGCCCGGCCCTCTACGACCGCGACGGCATGTACGGGTTCGGGGACGACGACGCCCGCTCCGTTTACTTCTCGCGAACGCTGCTGGAGATGCTGCCGGCGCTCCAGTTTTCTCCCGACGTGATCCACATCCACGACTGGTACGCGGCGCTCGTGCCCAACCTCATCGATCGCGTCTACACCGAGGGCCCGACCGCCGAGGTCGCGACCGTGCTCACGATCCACAACCTCGCCGCCCAGGGTGTGTTCGGGTTTGGCGCGCTGACGCTGGCGGGCCTCGACAAGTGGGGCCTGATCCGGGTCGGTATTCCCGGCCTGGACAACGTGGTCAACGTTCTCGGCCGCGGCATTCACTTCGCGGACGTCGTCAACACCGTCAGCGAGCGTTACGCGGCCGAGATCCAGACGCCCGAATTTGGAGAGGGCCTCGACGAGCTCATCCGCTCGCACGCGCACAAGCTGCACGGGATCGTCAATGGCATCGACTACGAGATCTTCGACCCCCATCGCGATCCGAACATCCCGCATCACTACACGTCGTCGGCGACCGAGCCCAAAGCGCTGTGCCGCGCCGAGCTACGCAGCGAGCTGGGGCTTGAGCAGTCCGACCGTCCGCTCGCGGCGATGGTCTCGAGGCTGTACGACGTCAAGGGCCTTGACCTCGTCGAGCAGGCCATGCCGGCGCTGATGCAGTTCGGCATCCAGGTCGTGGTCATCGGCACCGGCGACCGCCGCTACGAGGACATGTTCCGGCGCTACGCCGCGGAGCGGCCAGAACAGGTTGCGGCCGCGATCGGGTTCGACGCCCCTCTCGCGCAGCGGATCTACGCCGGGGCGGACATGCTGTGGATGCCCTCTCGCTACGAGCCCGGCGGCCTTGCGCAGCTGATCGCGCTCCGCTACGGCACGATCCCCGTGGTCCGGGCGACGGGCGGTCTGGCGGACACGATCAAGGACTACGACCCGGTGGCGTCGAAGGGCAACGGATTCACGTTCGCGGCATACGACCCGTGGCAGTTCTACGGCGCGGTGGTGCGGGCGGCCGAGACGTACCGCCATCCGACGCTGTGGACGTGGCTCATCAGCCGGGCCATGAGCGAGGACGTGTCGTGGTCGCGATCGGCGCAGCGCTACGTGCAGCTCTTCCAGGCGGGGATCGCCGCGAGCCGAGAGCGCCGCGGAGTCGTCGCCACTGTCCCCGACTGATCCTTTGATTCGCGCCGCTTGATCAAAACGCGCGGAATTCGCGCTGGTGATGCGCGCGCTTTGATCAAAACGTGCGGAATCACCCACCCCAGTCGGGAAGGAGGCGAAGCTGCTCCACGCGGCGCGCCGCGGGGGCATACGCGGTGTCGAAGTAGTCGACGACCATCCGGCGCGCGGAGAAGTCCGTCGCGACGTACCGGATCGACGCCCGCATCATCTCCACCCAGCGCTGCGGGATCCCGTTGGCGTCGCGGTCGTAGAACGCCGGCACCACCTCACGCTCTAGCAGCCGGAAAAGACCTTCGGCCTCGGCCTGGTCGTCCACTGCGGGCCGGTCTAGTGTCGCGCCCGACGGAATCGCCCAACCCAGCTCGGGCCGGTATGCCTCGTCCCACCAGCCGTCGAGCACGCTGACGTTCAGCACGCCGTTGGCGCCGGCCTTCATGCCGCTCGTCCCGCTCGCCTCGAGAAACCGCTGGGGATTGTTCAGCCAGACATCGGCGCCATGGACGAGGTGACGAGCGATCGCGAGGTCGTAGTCCTTGAGGAACGCGACGCACGGCTCCTCGCGCGCCAGCCTCACCACCCCGGCGATGATTTCCTTACCCGCCTGGTCGGCGGGATGCGCCTTCCCGGCGAAAAGCATCTGCACGGGCCGTTTGCTGTTGTGCAGCAGCTTGGTCAGGCGGGCGCGATCCTGAAGGAGGAGGTTGGCGCGTTTGTAAGGCGCGAAGCGCCGCGCGAAACCGAACGTGAGCGAATGCTCGTCCATGCCCTCGGCCTCGATCGACCTGGCCTTCGCGACAGCGAACAGCTTCTTCTTCAATTCCAGATGAACAGCCCACAGTTCTGCGGCCGGGATCTCGAACACGGCCTGCCAGCGCCCGTCCTCGCCATCCAGGTCCCACCAGTCGGGCCCGACGAAGCGCCGGAGCAACGCCGCGATCTCCGGCGCCACCCACGTTGGCATGTGGACGCCGTTCGTCACCGACCCGATCGGAACCTGCGACTCGGGGAGGCCGCGCCATGCGTCCTTCCACAACCGGCGGGAGACGGCGCCATGGAGACGGCTCACACCAACCGCCTGGTCGGCCAGCCGCAGCGCGGCGTACGTGGTCACCAGCCGGTCGCGCGGATCGCCGGGCCGCTGGCGGCCGAGGTCCATGAACCGGTCGAATGAGATGCCGACCTCGGTCAGGTAGGGATGGAGCAGGTCCCACACCAGGCCGGGCTCGAAATAGTCGCTGCCGGCGGCGATCGGCGTGTGCGTGGTGAACACGATTCCGGCTCGAGCGACCAGCCTCGCCTCCTCGAGAGTCATCTGTCGAGAGGCACGCAGCTCGCGGATCCGCTCGATCGCGCACAGGAAACTGTGTCCCTCGTTGAGATGGAACACGCCCGCCACCATGCCCAGCGCGCGCAGGGCCCGCACGCCGCCGATCCCCAGCACGATCTCCTGGCGCAGCCGGCGGTCAGGCTCCGGCACGTACAGGCGATCCGTGATCGTGCGCAGGTCGGGCGGGTTGGATTCCAGGTCGGTGTCGAGAAGGAACAGCGGCACGCGGCCGACCTGGGCGCGCCAGACGCCGATCTTCACCTTGCGGTCGCCGATCGGCGCGTCGACCTCGACGCCTTCCACTCTTCGCACGGGCAGCTCTTCGCCGCGGTTCTCGAAATACACCTCGACCTGCCGGCCCTCCGCGTTGATCTCCTGACGGCCGAAGCCCTGCTTGTAGAAGAGGCCGACGGCGACCAGGGGCAGGCCCAGGTCGCTCGTGGCCTTCAGGTGATCGCCGGCCAGGACGCCGAGGCCGCCTGAGTAGATCGGCAGGCACTCGGCCAATCCGAACTCGAGCGAGAAGTACGCGATGACCATCGGGGCGCGCGCGTCCATGAACGGCGGACGGCGGTCGTAGTACTCGCGATAGGCGGCGCGAGCGTCCTCGAGCGCGCGTTTGACCTCATCACGGTTGAGAGCCTCCGCGACCCCCGCGTCGCCGAGCTGCGTGAGCAGCAGCACCGGATTCTGGCGCGTCGACTCCCACAGCTCAGGGCTGAGCGCTTGAAACAGGCCTTCGATGCGCGGCTCCCACGTCCAGAGCAGGTCGTTGCCGAATTGGTTCAGTTCGTCATGCAAGACCTACGATGGTATCGAGTAGAGGGGAGGGGACATGAAAGCCGTGGTGATGGCGGGCGGCGAGGGCTCTCGTCTGCGGCCCTTGACGAGCAGGCAGCCGAAGCCGCTGGTGCCGGTCGCCGGGCGGCCGATCATGGAGCACATCCTGCTGCACCTGCGTCGCCATCAGATGCGCGACGTGATCGCCACCGTGCAGTACCTCGGCGCCTCGATCCGCAACTACTTCGGCGACGGCTCCGAGCAGGGCGTGGCGCTGACGTACTCGGTGGAGGACTCTCCGCTCGGCACCGCGGGCTCGGTCATGCTGGCGCGCCAGCAGCTGAACGAGCCGTTCCTCGTCATCTCCGGTGATGCGCTCACCGATGTCGACCTCGGTGCCGCGGTCCGCTTCCATCGCGAGCATCGCGCGCTCGCCACGATCGTGCTCAAGCCCGTGCCGAATCCGCTCGAGTACGGCGTGGTCGTCGTCGATGAAGGCGGCGCCGTCCAGCGATTCATAGAGAAGCCCAGTTGGGGCGAGGTCATCTCCGACCTCGCCAACACCGGGATCTACGTGCTCGACCCCGCGGTGTTCGACTTCTTTCGGCCAGGCGAGGTGACTGACTGGTCCGGCGACGTCTTTCCAAAGCTTCTCAAGCAGGGCGAGGCCGTGTTCGGTTGGGTGACGTCGGGCTACTGGGAGGACGTTGGCAGCCACGCCGCCTACGTCAAGGCCAACTTCGACTGCCTCGAAGGCCGCGTCAAGGTCGACATCCCGGGCGTTCGCAAGGGTGAGGGGATCTGGATCCACGAGGAGGCCGACATCTCCGACGGCGCCCGCATCGACGGACCGGCGCTGATCGGCGCTGGCGCGAAGGTCCGCTCGGGGGCCTGGGTCAACGGGCCGGCCGTGATCGGCGGCTACACGACCATCGACTCGGGCGCGAAGGTTTCCAACTCGATTCTCTGGGACCACTCGTATGTCGGCCTCAACTCGCGCTTACGTGGCACGGTGGTCTGCCGCTCGGTCACGGTCAAGAACGGCTGCCTGCTCGAGGAGGGCAGCGTCATCGGCAGCGAGGTCGTTCTCGGCGCCGGCGTGACCGTGAACGCGAACGTCCGCATCTGGCCGAACAAAGAGGTCGAGCCGGGCGCGGTCGTGCACGACTCGATCATCTGGGCGGGCTCCTGGAAGCGCGGACTCTTCACCTCCTATGGGTTGAGCGGCCTGACCAACGTGGAGTTCACGCCGGAGTTTGCGTCGCGGTTTGGGGCCGCCGTGGGAGCGCTGAGCCCAAAGGGGACCGAGATCGCCATCTCGCGCGACTACACGCGCGCGGCCCGCATGCTCCACCGCGCGCTCATCTCCGGAATGATCTCGTCCGGCGCCGACGTCACCGACCTTTCAGTCCTACCGGCCCCGGTCGCCCGCTACTGGGCGGGCCACAACCACGTTTCGGCCATCCACGTGCAGACGTCACCGGTCGACCCGCGCTCCGTCGACATCCGTATGTTCGACGACCACGGCCTCGACATCGACAGCCGCACCGAACGCAAGCTCGAGGGCCTGTACTTCCGCGAGGACATCCGCCGCGTGCTGCATTACGAGATGGGCCGCATTGAGCGGCGCGACAGTCAGACCGAGCGCTACGTCGAAGACATGCTGGCGAAGACCGACCTGGAAACCGTGCGCGCCGCGGCGCCCAAGGTCCTCATCGACTACAACAACGGCGCGGCGGCGGTGGTGCTGCCGCGGGTGCTCCAGGAGATGAACTGCACCGTCATTCCGCTCAACGCCTCGCCGGCCGAGATCGTGGTCGAGCAGGACGAGGAGACCTTTCGCGGCCATCTGGCGGAGATGGGCGTCATCGCCTCCGCCGTCAAATCGAAGCTCGGTATCTTCGTCGACTCGCCCGGCGAGCGCTGCTTCATCGTCGACGAGACGGGCGAGGTCCTCGACCACGACACCGCCTTCGCCGTGCTGAGTCAGCTCGCGCTGGCCGCCAAGCCTGGCCTGCTGCTGGGCCCGGCCTCGTCGTCGCTGGCCTTCTCGATGATCGCCGAACAGATGAACAGCCGCTTCGTGCCCACGAAGATCACGCCTGGCGCGGTGCTGCGAGCCGCGCAGCATGCCGATTCCGTGCTCGCATCGGACGGCGCCGGCGGCTACTGCTGGCCCGACTTCGCGATCGCGTTCGACGCCATCTTCACGACCGTGCGAGTCCTCGAGCTGCTCGCCCAGAGCGGTGGCTCGATTGCGGCTTTGAAGAAGAAGATCCCGCCGGTTGCGCACAAGAAGGCGGTCGAGTTCTGCCCATGGGACGTCAAAGGCCGCGTGATGCGGACGATGATGGAGAAGCACCTCAAGGATCGGGTCGACCTGACCGACGGGGTGAAGCTGTTCGTCGACGGG
>Ga0209377_1001979_pt1 | contig 13520 bp, 7 predicted proteins | sample GraSoiAngelo_141_FD_185898 | JGI IMG/M metagenome (GOLD analysis project Ga0209377, IMG submission 185898) | Grasslands soil microbial communities from the Angelo Coastal Reserve, California, USA - 14_0929_12_40cm (SPAdes) (version 2) | ecosystem: Environmental > Terrestrial > Soil > Grasslands ...
AAACCGCGGCCTGGCGGGCGTATCGAGTCATGGCCCGGTGCCAGAACGGCCGTGGTCGCGCCGGGGCGTCACCGTATCAACAGCCCCTGTGAGATGCTTCTCGCCATGCCGCCCTCACCCGATGTGATCGGTGCGATCGGCCAGCTCCTCCAGCCGCTCCTGGAGACGCTCGAGCGAGTCCTCTGGGCCCAGCGGAATCTCTATCCTCCGCTCGCCCCGCGGCTGGCCGAGCAGCTGGCGCCGGGCGCCGAAGCCATCGCGGGACCGCTGAGCGCGCTCGAGAAGCTCGAGTGGCCGGACGATCTTCGGTTCATGCGCGAGCGGCTGGTCGACGTGTCGCGGCAAACCGTGGATCTGGTCACGGCCTTCATCGCCGCGGCGCAGTCGCCCGACAATCCCATCGACCTCTATCGGGCGCTTCGGCGCTTCGCCCGGATCCAGGAGACGCTCTATCCGCTGGCGCCGGCCTTCGAGCCGGTGAGCCGCTGGTTTCTCGAGCCGGCGCGGCGCGATGACGACGATCTCGTCGCGCGGCTGCGCGACGGCGCGCTCCGCGACGACGAGGTGCGCGTGGGCGTGTTGCACGCCTCGAACGAGCGCGACGCGAGGGGCGGCTTCTCCGTCTACGTGCCCGAGCACTGGGACGGCGAGACCGCGATGCCGCTGGTCGTCGCGCTCCACGGGGGAAGCGGGCACGGCCGCGACTTTCTCTGGAGCTGGCTCGCCGATGCGCGCTCGCGCGGTGTGCTGCTGATGGCGCCCACGTCGCGCGACCGCACCTGGTCGATCATGGGCGGCCAGGACGTCGACGCCGAGGGGCTCGGTGAAATGGTCGCGTCGGTGGCGGGGCGCTATCCGGTCGACCGCACGCGCGTGCTCCTGACCGGAATGTCCGACGGCGCGACCTACGCGTTACTGTGTGGCCTTCGCGACGGCACGCCCTTCACGCATCTCGCGCCGGCGTGCGGCGTGCTTCATCCGTACCTCTACGCCGGTGGGCTCGAGCGCGCCGCGGGCCGGCCGATCTACATGGTCCACGGCGCGCTCGACTGGATGTTCCCGCTCTCGGTGGCGCACATGGGGCGCGACGCTCTGCAGGCCGCCGGCGCCCGACTCGTCTACCGGGAGATCGAGGATCTGTCCCACACCTACCCGAGAGACGAAAATCCCAGGATCCTCGACTGGCTGACGAGCGGCGAGGCGCCTACGGTTTGAGGATCACGCGCGTCGCCGCCGTGCCGGTGTTCTTGCCCTGCCACTCCGCGAACGCGAACGCCTTGTTGACGTCGGCGAGCGGGAAGCTGTGCGAGACCACCTTCGAGAGCGGATACTTGTCCCGCGTCCGCACCAGGAACTCGAGCGCGCTCGGCATGATCCAGGGGTTGTAGTGCATGAGCCCCGTCCACTTGATCTGCTGCGAGATGACCTTGATGGCCGGGAAGCTGACGGGCTGCGGGACGATGTTGCCGATGTCGACGAACTTGCCGCCGATCCGAACCATGTCGAGCCCTTCGACCGTCGCCGCCGCGATGCCGACGACCTCGACCACCACGTCGGCGCCGCGACCGTCGGTGAGATCCTTCACGCGCTGCACGCGCGCTTCGGGTGTCGGCAGCTCGTTCATGTCGATGACGTCGGTCGCCCCGCATTTCTTCGCGAAGTCGAGACGCAGCGTCTGCTTGTCGATCGAGATGACCTTCGACGCGCCCTTCTCGGCGGCGATGGCGGCCGCGTAGATCCCGAGGCCTCCCGCGCCCTGGATGACGACGACGTCGCCGAACTGCATGTTGGCGTACTCGAGCCCGTGGAGCACCTGGCACATCGCGCAGTTCACCGGCGGGATCGCCTCGTCGGGCAGGATGTCGGGCACCTTGAACACGTAATGGCCGGGCGGCAGGAAGTAGTACTCGGCGTAACCGCCGTCGCAGTACGGGTACTCGTTCAAGGTGAACTGCATGCTCCGACGCTGACGATGCGGACAGGCGTGATGCTCGCCGCGCACGCACCAGTAACACCGATTGCACGGGTTGAAGAACGGAAACGCGACGCGGTCACCTTCTTTCAGTGGCCGCCGCAGGGAATCCGTCGTGACGCCCTTGCCGAGGCTCGCGACGACCCCGGTGAACTCGTGACCGGGCACCCGGCGCATGTCGGGCCCGGAGTAGTTGCCGTCGTTGCGCCAGTAGTGCAGGTCACTCCCACAGATGGCGGCGGCGGTGTTCTTGATGAGGATGCCTCCGGCCTCGATCTCCGGGGTCGGCAGAGTCTCGAGCTCGAGTGGCTTTCCAGGCTGGTTGAGTACGACGGTCAGTCCCTTCGGCACGGCGTATCCTCCTGAGGAGTCGATCGGACGCTGAAAGACCGAGCGCCCGCCCTATCCTAATTGATCCCACGACTGAGCGCTTCTGCGGCTAGGTGTCCCAGGCCGGACGCAGTGTAAGAACTACCCTGTAGAGCTTACGTATACCTCCCTTTCTACACACCATGCCCCTTAACAAACAGTGACTTAGGCCATTCAACGCCTTATTCTTGCATGGCACCCATCTTGCCGCCACGAGGCGGGGCATTACCGGATTCCCGCCTGGGGAATACCCTGTCAGCCACACGATGTGGCAAGGAGCACTAGATGGCTCGTGTTGTACAGGGCGCGACATCGACGACCGTTGACCTGCCGAGTTTCCTGAGCGCCCTCAAGGCGGTACGCCAGGGCGACTTCTCTGCGCGCCTGCCTGACCACTGGACGGGCGTCGCCGGCAAGGTCGCGGATACGTTCAACGAAGTCGTCGAGTTGAACCAGCGGCTCGCCTCCGAGCTCGAGCGTCTCCGCCTGGCGATCGGCCAGCACGGGAAGATCACCGAGCGCGCGTCGGTCGGCCCGGTCTCCGGGGCCTGGGCGGATTCGGTCACGAACGTGAACTCGCTGGTCGCCAGCCTCGTGCAGCCCACCAGCGAGGCCGCGCGTGTGATCGGGGCCGTCGCCAAGGGCGACCTGTCCCAGAGCATGGCGCTCGAGGCCGACGATCATCCCCTGGAAGGCGAGTTCCTCCGCACCGCGAAGACGGTCAACCTCATGGTCGAGCAGCTTCGCTCGTTTGCGGCCGAGGTCACGCGCGTCGCGCGCGAGGTCGGCACCGAGGGCAAGCTCGGCGGCCAGGCCGATGTCCGCGACGTGGCCGGCACCTGGAAAGACCTCACCGACTCCGTCAACTCCATGGCCGGCAACTTGACGGCCCAGGTCCGCAACATCGCCGAGGTCACCACCGCTGTCGCCAACGGCGATCTTTCTCGAAAGATCACCGTCGACGTTCGCGGCGAGGTGCTCGAGCTCAAGAACACCATCAACACGATGGTCGATCAGCTCCGCTCCTTCGCCGCCGAAGTCACGCGCGTCGCCCGCGAGGTCGGCACCGAGGGCAAGCTCGGCGGCCAGGCCGACGTCCGCGACGTGGCCGGCACTTGGAAGGACCTCACCGATTCCGTCAACTCCATGGCCGGTAACCTGACCGCCCAGGTCCGCAACATCGCCGAGGTCACCACCGCCGTCGCCACCGGCGACCTCTCCAGAAAGATCACCGTCGACGTCAAGGGCGAGATCCTCGAGCTCAAGAACACCGTCAACACGATGGTCGACCAGCTCAGCTCGTTCGCCGCCGAAGTCACGCGCGTCGCCCGCGAGGTCGGCACCGAGGGCAAGCTCGGCGGCCAGGCCGACGTCCGCGACGTGGCCGGCACCTGGAAGGACCTCACCGACTCCGTCAACTCGATGGCCGGCAACCTCACCGCGCAGGTCCGCAACATCGCCGAGGTCACCACCGCCGTCGCCAATGGTGACCTGTCCAAGAAGATCACGGTGAATGTCCGCGGCGAGATCCTGGAGCTCAAGAACACCATCAACACGATGGTCGATCAGGTCAGCTCGTTCGCCGCGGAGGTGACGCGCGTCGCCCGCGAGGTCGGCACCGAGGGCAAGCTCGGCGGCCAGGCCAACGTACGTGGCGTGGCCGGCACCTGGAAGGACCTCGGCGACTCCGTCAACTCGATGGCCGGCAACCTGACCTCGCAGGTCCGGAACATCGCCGAGGTTACCACCGCCGTCGCCAACGGCGACCTCTCCCGAAAGATCACCGTCGACGTCCGCGGCGAGATCCTCGAGCTCAAGGACACCATCAACACGATGGTCGATCAGCTCCGGTCCTTCGCCGCCGAGGTCACGCGCGTCGCGCGCGAAGTCGGCACCGAGGGCAAGCTCGGCGGTCAGGCCGACGTCAAGGACGTCGCAGGAACGTGGAAGGATCTGACCGATTCGGTCAATTCAATGGCGGGCAACCTGACGGCCCAGGTCAGGAACATCGCCGACGTCACCAAGGCCGTCGCCGCCGGCGATCTTTCTCGCAAGATCAGCGTCGACGTCCGCGGCGAGATCCTCGACCTCAAGGACACCGTCAACCGCATGGTCGACCAGCTCCGCTCCTTCGCGGCCGAGGTCACGCGCGTCGCGCGCGAAGTCGGCACCGAGGGCAAGCTCGGCGGTCAGGCCGACGTCAAGGAGGTCGCCGGCACCTGGAAGGACCTCACCGACAACGTCAACTCGATGGCCAGCAACCTGACGGCGCAGGTCCGCAACATCGCCGACGTCACCAAGGCCGTCGCCGCCGGCGACCTCTCGCGCAAGATCAGCGTCGACGTCCGCGGCGAGATCCTCGACCTCAAGGACACCGTCAACCGCATGGTCGACCAGCTCCGCTCCTTCGCGGCCGAGGTCACGCGCGTCGCACGCGAGGTCGGCACCGAGGGCAAGCTCGGCGGTCAGGCCGACGTCAAGGACGTGGCCGGCACCTGGAAGGACCTCACCGACAACGTCAACTCGATGGCGAGTAACCTCACGGGCCAGGTGCGCGGTATCGCGCGCGTCGTGACCGCCGTCGCCAACGGCGACCTCCGCCGCAAGCTCACCCTCGAGGCCAAGGGGGAGATCGCCGAGCTCGCCGACACGATCAACTCCATGATCGACACCCTGGCCACCTTCGCCGACCAGGTCACCTCGGTCGCGCGCGAGGTCGGCGTCGAGGGCAAGCTCGGTGGCCAGGCGCGCGTGCCCGGTGCCGCCGGCACATGGAAGGACCTCACCGACAACGTCAACCAGCTCGCGGCCAATCTCACCACGCAGGTCCGCGCGATCGCCGAGGTCGCGACCGCGGTGACCAAGGGTGACTTGACCCGCGAGATCGCCGTGGCCGCGCGCGGCGAGGTGGCCATCCTCAAGGACACCACCAACGAGATGATCCGCAACCTCCGCGAGACGACGCTCAAGAACAGCGAACAGGACTGGCTCAAGACCAACCTGGCCAAGTTCAGCCGGATGCTGCAGGGGCAGAAGGATCTGCTCGAGGTCGGTCGGCTCATCCTGTCCGAGCTGGCGCCGGTCGTCTCCGCGCATCGCGGCGCCTTCTACCTGCTCGACGCTTCCGACGAGCAGCAGCGGCTCAAGCTGCTCGCCGGTTACGCGCTCGAAGCCGAAGCGCCGCTGACGTTCCGGGTCGGCGAGGGGCTCGTCGGGCAGTGCGCGCGCGAGAAGCGCGGCATCCTGCTCGACAACGTCCCGGCGAACTACGTGCGCATCAGCTCCGGCCTCGGCGGCGCCACGCCGGCGAGCCTCATCATCCTGCCGGTCCTCTTCGAGGGCGACGTCAAAGGCGTGATCGAGCTGGCCTCGTTCGACCGCTTCAACCCCACTCACAAGGCCTTCCTCGACCTGCTCGTCGAGAGTATCGGAATCGTCATCAACACGATCGAGGCCAACATGCGCACGGAGGCGCTGCTCGCCCAGTCGCAGTCCCTCGCCTCCGAGCTCGGGCAGACCAACCAGGAGCTCCAGGAAAAGGCCCAGCTCCTCGCCCACCAGAACGCCGAAGTCGAGCGCAAGAACCGCGAGGTGGAGCTGGCACGCCAGGCGCTCGAAGAGAAGGCGGCGCAGCTCGCCCTGACCTCGAAATACAAGTCGGAGTTCCTCGCCAACATGTCCCACGAGCTCCGCACGCCGCTGAACAGCCTGCTCATCCTCTCCGACCAGCTGTCGAAGAACCCCGACGGCAACCTGAGCTCGCGTCAAACCGAGTTCGCGAAGACCATCCATTCGTCCGGCAACGACCTCTTGAACCTCATCAACGACATCCTCGATCTGTCCAAGATCGAGTCCGGGACCGTCGTCGTCGACGTGGGCGAGATGTGGTTCGCGGACCTGCACGGCTTCGTGGAGCGGACCTTCAACCATCTGGCCGAGGCCAAGGGCCTCGAGTTCGCGATTCAGCTCGTGCCCGATCTCCCGCGCGCCATCCACACGGACGCCAAGCGCCTGCAGCAGATCCTCAAGAATCTCCTCTCGAACGCCTTCAAGTTCACCCGTCACGGCCGCGTGGACCTGACGATCGGCCTCGCCGACCCCGCGAGTCTCGAGCACACCGTGCTCGCCGGGCGCGGCCCCGCGGTCGCGTTCTCGGTCTCGGACACCGGCATCGGGATCCCGTCGGAAAAGCAGCAGATCATCTTCGAGGCGTTCCAGCAGGCCGACGGCAGCACCAGCCGCACGTACGGCGGCACGGGCCTGGGCCTGGCCATCAGCCGCGAGCTCTCCCGTCTGCTCGGCGGTGAGATCCACCTCGCGAGCTCGCCGGGCCACGGCAGCACCTTCACGCTCTATCTACCCACGACCTACACGCCGCAGGTGCCGCCGCGCCGGCCGGCCACAGACGTCGAGGGCGTGCCCCAGGTGCCCGCGACGCGCGTGCCCGTCGCGGCGGTCCTGGCCGAGGCGGCGACGGCGACCGCCGTCGAGGAGGAAAGCGACGACCGGCGGGCCATCCAGCCGGGCGATCGCGTCCTGCTGATCGTGGAGAACGACGCGGCGTTCGCCCGCGCGCTCCTGGACGAAGCGCGCGCGCAGGGCCTCAAGGGCGTGATCACGTCGTTCGGCGCCGCGGCCCTGGGCCTGAGCAGCGAGTTCCAGCCGGTGGCCATCACGCTCGACATCTCGCTGCCGGACATCAACGGCTACTGGGTGCTCGAGCGGATCAAGAACGACATGGCGACCCGGCACATCCCCATCTACGTGATCACCACCGATGACGACACCGCGCGCGGCCTGCGACTCGGCGCGCGGATGGTCATCACCAAGCCCCTCGCCACCGGCGAGGCGCTCGAGCAGACGATCGCGGCCATCAAGCGCCACGCCGACGAGGCCACGCGTGAGCTCCTGATCGTCGAGCCCAGCGCGGCGAGGCGCGAACAGCTCGTCGCGCTGCTCGACGGGCCCGACGTGAGCGTCACCGCCGTCGGCACCGGCGCCGATGCCACGGCGGCGCTCGAGCGCCGTTTTCCGGACTGCCTGGTCCTGAATCCGCACTTGCCCGACGTCACGCCGCTCGATCTCGCGAAGCGGTTGGTCGCAGGCGGGCCGGCGCGGACCGTGTCGATGCTCGTGCACGGCGACCCGGACGGCGAGGACCAGGTCGAAGCGATCAAGCGCGCGGTGCCGGGTCTGACGGTCAAGGACGTGCGCACCGAGCAGAGGCTCCTGGACCAGACCGCGCTCTATCTCCACCGCCGCTTCGGCGATCTCTCGCCGGCGCAACGCAGGATCCTCAGCGACCTGCACGGCGGCAGCCGCGCGCTGGGCGGCAAGAAGGCGCTGATCGTCGACGACGACATCCGCAATATCTTCGCCCTCACCAGCGTCCTCGAGGAGCACCATATGCTGGTGGTGTCCTCCGAGAACGGGCGGGATGCCATCAAGACCCTGCAGGCCTACGCCGACATCGACGTGGTGGTGATGGACATCATGATGCCGCAGATGGACGGGATGGAGACCACGCGACAGATCCGGCTGGATCCCCGGTTCAGGCACGTGCCGATCATCGCGGTCACCGCCAAGGCCATGAAGGGCGATCGCGAGAAGTGCATCGAGGCCGGGGCCTGGGACTATCTCGCCAAGCCGGTCGATCCCGAGGAGTTCGTCGCCATGCTCCGGGCGTGGCTGGTCCGCTGACGATGACCGCAGTGAGCATGCAAGGCCGATGAGCACGTTCGAAGGATCCGGCGCCGATCCGGAGCCGCTTCTCCCGGCGTCGCGCGACCGCGTCGACATCCTGATCGTCGACGACACGGCCGCGCAGCGGATGGCGATCGAGTCCGTGCTGGCCGAGCTCGGAGAGAATATCGTCGCCGTCGATTCCGGTCGGGAGGCGCTGCGCTTTCTCCTCGACCACGACGTCGCGGTGATCCTGCTCGACGTCAACATGCCGGAGATGGACGGCTTCGAGACCGCCGCGATGGTCCGCCAGCGCCCGCGGACTCGCAACGTGCCGATCATCTTTCTCACCGCCGACACCGACGAGCTGCACGCTGCCCGCGGCTACTCGCTCGGCGCCGTCGACTATCTCTTCAGCCCGTTCTTGCCAGACATCCTCCGCACCAAGGTCAGGGTGTTCGTCGAGCTGGCGCGGATGCACGCCCAGGCACGCCGTCACGCGGAAGAGCGGGTGGCGCTCGCCGCGGAGCAAGCCGCCCGGGCCGCCGCGGAGGCCAACAACCTCCGGCTGGGCGTGCTGGCCGAGGCCACGCGCGTGCTGACCCGGCCGCTCGAGAGCGCCTCGATCGCCGGCGACCTGCTTCGCGCGGTGCTGCCGTACGTCGCCGACCTCGCCGGCGTCATCCCCGCCTCCGCCGCCCGAACGTCCGAGGCCGAGGGTGTGTGGCTGCGCGTCGACGCCGAGGGCCGGCTCGGCTCGCCACCCGCCGGCATCCAGGGGCACCGCGAGATTCTCGACGCGGCTTTGCGCGTGATCGTCAGCCACAAGCTCGAGACGTTGACCGCGAAGGACGGCAGCGGGACGTGGGCGATCGTGGCGCCCTTGCCGGCTCGCGGCACGACGCTCGGCGCGATGGCGTGCGCCATGCTCGAATCCAACCGCCGCTATACCACCGCCGACATCGATCTCGTCCGCGATCTGGCGAGCCGCACGGCGATCGCGCTCGACAACCGGAGCCTCTATCGCGAGATCGAGGAGCGCGATCGCCGCAAGGACGAGTTCCTCGCGATGCTGGCCCACGAGCTTCGAAATCCCCTGGCCGCGATCAGCAACGCGGTCACGGTGCTCGAAAAGCTCGGAGCCCAGGACGACGACACCGCGCGGATCCGGATGATCATCGGACGCCAGACCCACCACCTGGCCCGTCTCGTCGACGACCTGCTCGACGTCGCGCGGGTGACCACCGGCCGGATCGTGGTCGAGCGCCAACCGGTGGCGCTGGGCGACGTGACCCGGCGGGCGCTCCAGGCGTTCGAGGCGGCGGGCAAGACGGCGCAGCACGAGATCGTGCTGAAGACCGATTCAGTCTGGGTGATCGGGGACGCATCGAGACTCGAACAGGTCGTCGCGAACCTCCTGGACAACGCCCTCCGCTATACCGCGCGCGGAGGTCGCATCATCGTCAGCGTGCATCGGGACGGCGTCGAGGCGGTGCTGAGGGTGAGCGACACCGGTCGCGGGATTCCGGCCGCCTTGCTGCCCCAGATCTTCGACCTGTTCGTTCGGGGCGGCGGAGGCGGCCACGCACGCGCCGACGGCCTGGGCCTCGGCCTGACGCTTGTCCGTCGGCTGGTCGAGCTGCACGGCGGCTCCGTCGAAGCGACCAGCGCGGGAGAAGGGCTCGGTAGCGAGCTCGTCGTTCGCTTGCCCGGAAGCGCAGCGCCCGTCACGCCGACGAATCTGCCCGCGCCGTCCGCGTTCCGTCCGACGCGGATCCTCATCGTGGAGGACAACGACGACGCGCGCGAGAGCCTGCGCCTGCTGCTGCAGCTCGACGGTCACGAAGTGATGGCCGCGGGCAGCGGCGAGGACGGGCTCGACCACGCGCAGTCCCGCGAATTCGCGATCGCCCTGGTCGACCTCGGCTTGCCGGGAATCGATGGCTTCGAGGTCGCCCGGCGGCTGCGGGCGATGGCGCACGGCGCCGAGGTCCGGCTGGTGGCGATCAGCGGCTACGGCCAGCCTCTCGATCGCAAGCGCGCGAAAGCCGCCGGCTTCGACGCGCACCTGGTGAAGCCGGTCGACACGGAGCATCTCCGGACGGTCCTCGCCCAGTTCACGCCCGCTTGACGACCCCCTCGAGTTAGCCTAGCCTCGTTCGCGACGCGCTGTCTAAATTCCAGGAGAGGGACTGATGGCTAACGTGCTCACGGTCGTTGCGAAGATTCGGGCGGCGAAGGGCAAGGGCGATGCGCTCGCAGCGCTCCTCCAGGAACAGGTCGCCGCGGTCATGAAGGCCGAGCCCGGTTGCCTCGTGTACCGCCCGCACCGGTCGACGAAAGATCCCGACCTCTTCGTCTTCTACGAGCAGTACAAGGACGACGCCGCGTTCGATGTCCACCGCAAGGCGCCACACCTGGCCGCGTATCGGGAGCGACGCGAGAAGGAGGGACTCACCGAGGGCAAGGCCGAGGTGGAGATCTTCAGATCGCTCACCGACTAGAGGCTCGCCCGGCGAGCCCGGCGGCGACGGCCCGACCGTCCACCTTCGCCGCCCTCAAGACCCGGAACTACTGCCTCTACTGGTCGGGCCTGGTCTTCTACGTGCTCGGCCATCGGGCGGAGTACGTCACCTTCGCCTGGATGACGTGGGAGCTCACGCGCGATCCACTGCACCTCGGCTATCTCGGCCTGGCTCAGGGCACACCGCTCGTCCTCTTCCAGCTGCTCGCCGGGGTCCTGGCCGATCGCACGAGCCGGCGTCGGCTGTTGCTCGTCACGACCACGCTGACCTCGTTGACCTTGATCCTCGCCTTCGGCCTGATCGTGCTGGGGCTCGCCCGCGTTCCGCACCTGCTCGTGCTCGCGGCGCTCAGCAGTACCTTCCGCGCATTCGACGAGCCGAGCCGGATGTCGCTCGTACCCCAGTTGATCGACCGCGAGCGACTGCCGAACGCGATCGCGCTGGGCTCGATCCCGTGGCAGGCCGGCCGGATGATCGGTCCGTCGGTCACCGGGGTCTTGATCGCGGCGTTCGGCGGAACGGTCGGCTTCGGTCTGGCCGCGATCGCCTCGTGCACCGCGCTCGCGCTCTACAGCCGTCTCGACGTGCGCGAGGAAATCAAGGCCGGCGACGGACGCCGCGTGCTCGCCCAGCTCGTCGAGGGCCTGAGTTTCGTCGGCCACAACTTCGTGTTCGCGAGCCTGATCAGCCTCGCCCTCTTCAACGCGCTGTTCGGCCTCTCGTACATCACGTTGTTGCCCGTCTACGCCGACACGTACTTCGGGATGGGCTCGACGGGTTACGGGCTCCTGAGCGCCGCGCACGGCGCCGGGTCCATGCTCGGCACGCTCATCATCGCGACGGCCGCCCAACGGATCTTGCGTCCCGGCCTGTTGATGCTGGCCGCGGCGGCATGCATGGGGCTGGCGCTGATGATGTTCTCGAGATCGCCCAGCATGGGGTTCGCGTTCCCGATGCTGGCGCTCACCGGCTTCTGCAGCACGTTCTACCTGACCCACGTCACCACGATCATCCAGCAGACGGTGCCGGACCACCTTCGCGGCCGCGTCCTGAGCCTCTACTCGCTCTGCTGGAACCTGCTGCCGCTCGGCGGTCTGCTGGCCGGCGCACTCGCCGCCGCCGTCGACGCGCGCTTTGCGGTGCTGGTCGGCGGTGCCCTGGTCTCCGCCAACGCGCTCCTACTCCTGACTTCGCGCCGCCTGAGGTCGACCGGCTAGATATCACCCAGGGCACGCCGTAGCGCTCCTTCAACGAATCTACACAGGAGCGCGGATCTTTGCGCGCGGCCGCCGGCCGCGCTAGAGTGCGGTGTCGTCATGCTCAGACCCGTTGTCGCCCTGGGAGGGTTCGCGATGAGTCCATCCTCGATGTGTAACCGTGCGCTGGCCGCCGCCTTCCTGATGCTCACGCTCCTCGCGCTGCCGGCGCTCGCGCAGCAGAAAGAAGAGGAGCCTCCCTTCTGGGCCATCGGGCGGCCGAAGAGCGGCCCCGGCGCGCAGATGGCCCCGGTCCCAGCGTTCCCGGTCCCGACGCCGGCCGACAAGCTGCCGATCGCGAAGATGAAGGTGCCGGAAGGCTTCAAGGTCGAGGTGTACGCGGCGGAGATCCTCGACGCCCGTGGGCTCCGTGAGGGCGACAAGGGCACCGTGTTCGTGAGCTCGTTGTTCGTCGCCGGCAAGCTCTACGCGATCGTCGACACGGGCGGCAAGCGCGAGGTGAAGACGCTCGCCGAGAAGCTCTTCCTCCCCAACGGCATCGAGTTCCACAAGGGCTCCCTCTATCTCGCCACACCCAAGGAGATCACGCGCTACGACAGGATCGAGGACAACCTCGACAAGCTGCCGGCGCCGGTGATGATCAACGACCAGTTCCCGGGCGAGATCCCGCACGGCTGGAAGTTCATCAAGATCGGACCCGACGGCAAGCTCTACGTGCCGGTCGGCGCGCCCTGCAATATCTGTGATCCCGACTCGAACAAGTACGCGCACATCCGCCGCATGAACCTCGACGGCAGCGGTATGGAGATCGTCGCCCGCGGCGTGCGCAACACCGTCGGCTTCGACTTCCATCCCAAGACGGGCGAGCTCTGGTTCACCGACAATCAGCGCGACTGGCTCTCGGAGGACCTTCCCCAGGACGAGCTGAACCGCCTGACGAAGCCGGGCCAGCAGCACTTCGGCTACCCGTACTGCCATCAGGGCGATTTCGCCGATCCCGAGTTCGGATGGGGCAAGTCCTGCGACGACTTCGTCAAGCCCGCCACGCTCCTGGGCCCGCACTCCGCACCGCTCGGGATGCGCTTCTACACGGGCAAGATGTTCCCATCGAAATATCAGGGAGCGATCTTCATCGCGCGCCACGGGCCGTGGAACCGGACCAAGAAGTACGCCGCCGACGTCGTGGTCGCGTACCTCGACCGGAACGGCAAGGTCACGAAGGTCGAGCCCTTCCTGACCGGCCTGGTGGAGAACAACAGCTACCTCGGCCGTCCCGTGGACGTGATGGTGATGAAGGATGGCTCCCTGTTGGTCTCCGACGATCACAACGGAGCGGTCTACCGGATCAGCTACTCGCGTTGACATGGAAGTGCGATTGTAAGTCCTGGGCAGTCGGGTCGAGGGCGGTCGCGCCGCTCTCGACCCGCGCCATCGCCCTCACGGTGCTGGCGGTGCTCGCCGCTGCGTCGTCCGCTCTCGCCGCTTCGCCGGCACTCGCTGCATCGCTCGAAGAGCGCATCACCGTCTGCCTCGCCTGTCACGGCGCCGGCGGCCTGTCGCGCGTACCGGAAACGCCATCCCTCGCCGGTCAGCCGCAGTTCTTCACCGTCGCCCAGCTGTTCCTGTTCCGCGACGGGCGCCGGAACAACGCCGCGATGACCGCGGCCGCGAAGGATCTCGCCAACGACGATCTGCGCGCGCTCTCGGACTACGTCGCAAAGCTGCCGCCGCCCGAGCCCCCGTCGGAGCCTGCCG
>Ga0209377_1001983_pt1 | contig 13492 bp, 11 predicted proteins | sample GraSoiAngelo_141_FD_185898 | JGI IMG/M metagenome (GOLD analysis project Ga0209377, IMG submission 185898) | Grasslands soil microbial communities from the Angelo Coastal Reserve, California, USA - 14_0929_12_40cm (SPAdes) (version 2) | ecosystem: Environmental > Terrestrial > Soil > Grasslands ...
GTTCCCGTCGGGCGGCAATGGCCCTTCAGGGGCGCGGAATATAAGGGGGGCGTAGCTCAGTTGGGAGAGCGCGTGAATGGCATTCACGAGGTCAGGGGTTCGATCCCCCTCGCCTCCATGTCGTGAGGCGGGAACGCCTGGTCTAAGTCGTTATGGAACGGTTAGATTTGGGCGTCGGACAAGCGCGGGAATAGCTCAGTTGGTAGAGCACAACCTTGCCAAGGTTGGGGTCGCGGGTTCGAGTCCCGTTTCCCGCTCTCCCAGAAGGAATAGCAGAGCACAGCGACGCGGGGTGGAGCAGTCTGGTAGCTCGCCGGGCTCATAACCCGGAGGTCGTGGGTTCAAATCCCACCCCCGCTACTACGAACGCGGAACGTGGAATGCGGAACGCGGAACTGGCTGGTCCTGGTTCACTTCTGCGTTCCAACTTCCGCGTTTCGCGTTTGGGCGGTTAGCTCAGTTGGTTAGAGCGCCACGTTGACATCGTGGAGGTCACTAGTTCGAGTCTAGTACCGCCCATTGCGCGCCCATAGCTCAACTGGATAGAGCGCTTGACTACGGATCAAGAGGCTGGGAGTTCGAGTCTTCCTGGGCGCATTCCACAACACGGCGGGGCGTAGCGCAGTCCGGTTAGCGCGCCTGGTTCGGGACCAGGAGGTCGGTGGTTCAAATCCACTCGCCCCGACTACAGAATGATCAATGTCCAATGTCCAATGACCAATGACCAATGATCATTGGACACTGATCATTGGACATTGGACATTGATTCTTTAGCAGGCGCCAGTAGCTCAGCTGGATAGAGCGTCGGCCTCCGGAGCCGAAGGTCCCGCGTTCGAATCGCGGCTGGCGCATCAGAATCAGCCCCCGGCTGAGTCAACGCCCCGGGTACGCGCCGAGCACGCGTAGCACGGGAGCGAAGCGGCGCAGCTCGTTCAGCGCGTCGTCCGATTGCTCCCGGACGTCGCCGATCACATCGAGATAAAAGAGGTACTCCCAGGGGCGGCCCGGAATGGGCCGCGACTCGATCTTGCTGAGATTGAGGCCGCGCTCGGCAAACACGGTCAGCGCGCGATGCAGTGAGCCGGGCGTGTTCGGCAGGGTGAACACGAGTGAGATTTTTGTCGCACCGTCGGTTCGAGCGGGCTCGCGCGCGATCACGAGGAAGCGCGTGTAGTTCTCGACATGATCCTCCAATCCTTCCGCCAGCACCTCTCCACCATACAACTCCGCGGCCAGCGCCGACGCGATCGCGGCATCCGCATTCGCGTGACCCTCGCCCGCGATGAGATTGCGCACGCTCCCCGCGGTATCGTACGACGGCACGGCGACGAGGTTGGGATGCGTCGCGAAGAACCGGCGGCACTGCGCCAGGGCGACGGGATGCGACGCCACCCGGCGCACCTCTGGTAGCTCGGTACCCGGCCGCGCGATCAGGCAGTGATGGATCCACACCTGCGTCTCGCCTACAACATGCAGTTGATGCGCGCTCAAGAGGTCGTAATTCTCGTGGACCGAGCCCGCGAGCGTGTTTTCGATCGGAACGATGCCGCGATGCGCTGCGCCTGATGCAACCGCCTGGAACAGCTCTTCGAACGTGGCGCACGGCACGAGACGCAGCGACGGACCATGCGTCTCGAGCGCGGCCGTATGGCTGAAAGAGCCCGCCTCTCCCTGAATCGCTATAGCCGTCATAGCGCCTGATCCGTCACGGCACCCTGGCTGCTGCTCGACACGAGGCGCGCGTATTTCGCGAGCACACCGGAGGTGTAGCGCGGGGCCGGCGCCTGCCACGCGGCGCGCCGCGCCGCGAGCTCGCCCTCGGCAACGTTGACGCGCAGCTCGCGGTGCGGGGCGTCGATCGTGATCGCATCACCTTCGCGTACCAGCGCGAGTGGGCCGCCGACCGCCGCCTCCGGTGCCACATGCCCCACCACGAGGCCGTGGGTGCCGCCGGAAAACCGTCCGTCGGTGATCAACCCGACGGAGTCACCCAGACCGGCGCCGATGAGCGCCGCCGTCGGCGCCAGCATTTCACGCATCCCTGGTCCACCCTTGGGACCTTCATAGCGAATCACGATGACGTCGCCCGCGTGAATCTCGCCCGCCAGAATGGCGCCGAGACACGCTTCCTCCGAATCGAAGACGCGGGCGGGACCGGTGATTTCATGAGACCCGTGCCCGCTCACCTTGGCGACGGCGCCGTCGGGGGCGAGGTTGCCGCGCAGGATGACGATATGCCCCGACGGTGCGAGCGGTCGATCCCATGGATGGATCACGTCCTGATCGGGCGACGGGCGTGTGGATACGTCTGCGAGCACGTCCGCGACTGTACGGCCCTCGATGGTTCGCGCGTCGCCGTGCAGCACACCGTTCGCAAGCAGGATGCTCATGACTTGTGGAATGCCACCCGCGCGATGCAGGTCCGTCGTGACGTAGCGACCCGAGGGTTTGAGATCGCACAACACCGGCACGTGCTTGCGAATGGTTTCGAAATCATCGATCGCCAGCGGCACACCTGCCGCGCGAGCAATCGCGAGCAGATGCAGCACCGCGTTGGTGGATCCACCGATCGCCATCACGACGGCGATGGCGTTGTCGAATGCCTGGCGTGTGAGAATCTGGCGCGGCAGGCGCCGCGCGCGTACCGCGTCGAACAACACCGTGGCAGCGCGGGCAGCGCTGTCCGCCGTCTCCTGATCCTCGGCCGCCATGGTCGAGGAGCCCGGCAGGCTCATGCCCATCGCCTCGATGGCCGCAGACATCGTGTTGGCGGTGAACATCCCGCCGCACGAACCGGCACCAGGACAGGCGCGGCGCTCGATCTCGAGCAGCTCGCTCTGCGGCATCCGTCCCGCGCCGGCCGCGCCCACCGCTTCGAACACGCTGACAACCGTGAGATCGCGCCCTCCGAAATGGCCTGGCTTGATCGTCCCGCCGTAGACGAAAATCGCGGGGATATCGAGGCGGGCGATGGCGATCAGCGCGCCCGGCATGTTCTTGTCGCAGCCGCCGATCGCGAGCAGGCCATCCATGCGTTGCGCGCCGCACGCCGTCTCGATCGAATCGGCGATCACCTCGCGGGACACCAGGGAGTAGCGCATCCCTTCGGTACCCATCGAAATGCCATCGCTGACCGTGATCGTCCCGAAGGTTTGCGGCATCGCGCCGGCGCCGCGCAGCGCCTGTTCGGCGCGCCGTGCCAGGCGGTCGAGGGCGGCGTTACACGGCGTGATGGTACTGTGAGCGCTGGCGATGCCGACGATCGGCTTCGCGAAGTCGGCGTCGCCGAACCCCACGGCGCGCAACATCGCGCGGTTCGGCGCGCGCTCGAGTCCCTGCGTGATCGCGCGGCTGCGGAAGTTGTCGCTCAAGACAGCCCCTCGAGCGCTTCGGCGAGCACCAGATCCACGATGCGGGTACCCATCTCGGTGGTGCCGATGCTCACTTCACCGGGACGCGCGAGATCCTGCGTGCGCGCGCCAGCGTAGAGCGCTGCCGCGATCGCGTCGTCGACGGCATCGGCCGCGTCGGGGAGGTTGAGCCCCTGCCGCAGGAGCATCGCCGCGGTGGCAATGGCGCCGATCGGATTCGCCACGCCGCGCCCTGCAAGCGGAGGCGCAGAGCCGTGGACCGGCTCGAACAAACCGGGTCCGGAGCCGAGCGAGGCCGATGGCAGCAAGCCGAGCGAGCCGGCGAGGACCGCCGCTTCGTCGCTGAGAATGTCGCCGAACATGTTTTCGGTCAGCACCACGTCGAGCGATGCCGGATCAGTAACCAGTCGCATGGCGGCCGTATCGACGTAGCAGTGCTCGAGCCGCACGTCGGGGTAATCGCCCGCGAGCTGCGTGACGGTTTCGCGCCACAGCTGCGAGACCTCGAGCACATTCGCCTTGTCTACGGACGTGACGAGCCCCCTCCTGCCTCGAGCGGCCTCGAACGCCACGCGTGCGACGCGCTGGATCTCGGGCGCCGTGTACGTCAGCGTGTTGATCGCGCGCATCTCTTTGCGCCCGCGCGGCTCACCGTAGTAGAGACCACCGGTCAGCTCGCGCACGACCAGCAGATCGACGCCCTGCAGACGGTCGGCTTTCAGCGGCGAGCAGTTGCTCAGCGCGGGGTGGACGGCGACTGGCCGCAGATTCGCAAACACCCCCAGCAGCTTGCGCAGCGCCAGCAAGCCCGTTTCCGGACGCAGCGCGCGGGGCGCCGTGTCCAGTCTGGGATCACCCACGGCGCCAAGCAGCACCGCGTCGCTTTGAATGACGACGTCGCGCGTCGCCGGTGGCAGCGGATCGTTGGCCGCGGCGACGCCAGCTGCGCCGACCGGCAGCTCCGCGAACTCGAACCGGATCGCGAAGCGCTCACCCACCGCTTCGAGCACGCGCACCGCCTGGGCGATCACCTCAGGCCCGATGCCGTCGCCCGGCAGTACGGCAACGGAGAATGTCTTCACGGCCTCACCCCCTGACCCCCTCTCCCTGCGGGAGAGGGGGAACCCATACCATGGGTCTGTTCGTAAGCCGCGATGCTCGCTTCCTCGAGCAGCGTGCGGCCGATTTCGTCCAGGCCGCGCAGCAACAGCTGGCGGCCGTAAGGATCGGCGCTGAACGCGACAGAAACGCCGCTGTCGTCCGACACCAGCTGTGTCTCCAGATCCACCACCAGCTCGTATGAGCCGCTCGCGGCATTGCGAATCAGCACCTCAACGTCGGACGCCGGCAGGGATACGGGCAGCACGCCGTTGCGATAGCAGTTCGCCAGGAAAATGTCTGCGAACGACGGCGCGATGATCGCGCGGAACCCGTACTGCGCGAGCGCCCACACCGCGTGCTCGCGCGAGGACCCGCAGCCGAAGTTCGGGCCGGTGACGAGAATCGTCGCGCCCTGTGCCGCGGGCCGGTTGAGCTCGAAATCGGGATTGGCGCGCCAGTCATAGAACAGGCTGGATCCAAAGCCCACGCGCTCGACGCCTTTCAGGAATTGCTTCGGGATGATCTGATCGGTGTCGACGTTGGCGCGCGGCAGCGCGACGACCTTCCCCCGATGGCGCACGAAGGGTGTCACCATCCGCGCACGTCCACGAGGCGGCCCTCGATCGCGGCCGCTGCCGCCATCACGGGGCTCATCAGATGAGTGCGTCCGCCCCGCCCCTGACGGCCTTCGAAATTGCGGTTCGACGTCGCCGCACAGCGCTCCCCGGCGCCCAGGACATCGGCATTCATGCCGAGGCACATCGAGCAGCCGGCGTTGCGCCACTCGAAGCCCGCGTCGCGGAAGACGCGATCCAACCCTTCTTGCTCCGCTTGCGCCTTCACCCGCTGCGAGCCAGGCACGACCATCGCGCGCACGCGCGTCGAGACGTGCTTGCCACGAACGACATTGGCCGCCGCGCGCAGGTCTTCGATACGGGCATTTGTACACGATCCGACGAAGACGCGATCGATGGGAATGCCTTCGAGCGGCGTCCCGGGCTTGAGGCCCATGTATTCGAGCGCGCGCGTCGCTGCCTCGCGCTCGTTTTCGGTTGGGAGTTTCGCAGGGTCGGGAACCCGGCCCGTGATATCCGCGACCATTCCGGGGGTCGTTCCCCAGGTGACCTGTGGCCCGATTCTCGACGCGTCGAGGATTACGTGCGTATCGTACGTCACGCCGGGATCCGAGCGAAACGTGCGCCAGCGCTCGACCGCGTTGCGCCAGGCCTCGCCCGCCGGGGCGCGGGGACGGCCCTTCAGATAGGCGAACGTCACGTCGTCGGGCGCGATCACGCCGGCCCGCGCTCCCGCTTCGATCGACATGTTGCACACGGTCATGCGCTCTTCCATCGAGAGCGCGCGGATCGCGTCGCCCGTGTACTCGATCACGTGTCCGGTCGCGCCCGCCGTTCCGATCTTCCCGATCAACGCGAGAATCAGGTCCTTTGCCGTCACGCCCGGCGCACGGCTGCCGGTGATCCGCGCCTCGAGATTGCGGGGCTTGGAGAGCACGAGGCACTGCGTCGCCAGCACGTGCTCGACCTCGCTCGTGCCGATGCCGAGCGCGAACGCGCCGAACGCGCCGTGCGTCGACGTGTGCGAGTCGCCGCACACGATCACCGTGCCGGGCTGGGTGGCGCCGAGCTCGGGGCCGATGACGTGGACGATCCCCTGCCCCGGCGACGTGAGACCGAACAGCTCGATGCCGAAATCCCGCGCGTTCGTGTCGAGCGCATCCACTTGCCGCGCGGACACCGGGTCGGCGATGGGGACCGAGCGGTCGCTCGTCGGAACGTTGTGATCCACGGTCGCCAGCGTGCGTTCGGGCCGGCGGACCTTGCGTCCCTCACGGCGCAGCCCCGCGAACGCCTGCGGCGATGTCACCTCGTGGACCAGGTGCAGATCGACGTAGAGCAGCGCCACGCCGTCCGCGAGCTCCTGGACGACGTGCGCGCTCCAGATCCGATCGAACAGCGTCTGCATCACGCGCGCGCCGGCTCCCGCTCAGACGGTTGTGCGGGTTTTGGTCTGGTGCGACCCCCCCCCGCCTCCGACTGCGCCTTGCCTTCCTCGGTCCACGGCATCATGGCCCGCAGGCGCGCGCCGACCTGCTCGATCGGATGATCCTTGGCCGCGCGCCGAAGCTCGTTGAACCGGGGAGCACCCGCCCGGCATTCCGCGATCCACTCCTTGGCAAATGTGCCGTTGCGGATGTCAGCGAGCAGGCGCCGCATCTCCTCGCGCACCGCCGGGCTGATCACCCGGGAGCCCCGCGTCAAATCGCCGTACTCGGCAGTATTGCTGATCGAATGACGCATGAACCCGAGGCCGCCGCGGTAGATCAGATCGACGATCAGCTTCAGCTCGTGGAGACACTCGAAGTACGCCATCTCCGGCGCATACCCGGCCTCGGTCAATGTCTCGAACCCGGCCTGAATCAACGCCGTGACGCCGCCGCACAGCACCGCCTGCTCGCCGAACAGATCCGTTTCGGTCTCTTCCGCGAAGGTCGTCGCAATCACGCCGGCGCGCGAGCAGCCAATTCCCGTGCCGTAGGCGAGCGCGTTGGCCAGCGCCTTGCCGCTCGCGTCTTGATGCACGGCGACGAGTCCAGGAACGCCACGGCCCGCCTGGTACTCGCTGCGGACGAGATGCCCTGGAGACTTCGGCGCGATCATCGAGACGTCGACGGCGGGTGGCGGCACGATTTCGCCGAAGTGGATGTTGAAGCCGTGGGCGAACATCAATGTCTTGCCCGCGCCGAGTGCGGGAGCGACGGCGGCGTCGTAGACCGCGCGCTGCTCCTGATCGGGCACGAGCATCATGATCACGTCGCCCGCCTTCGCGGCCTCGGCCACCGGCCGCACCTCGAGACCATCGGAGGCGGCCTGTTGCCACGAGGGGCCGTCCGGCCGCAACCCCACGATCACGCGGGCGCCGCTGTCGCGCAGGTTCTGCGCGTGGGCGTGGCCCTGACTCCCGTAGCCGATGATGGCGAAGACGCGGTCGCGCAGCCGCGCGCGGTCCGTGTCCGCCTCGTAGTACACGCGCACCGATGAGCTCATGATGCCTCCGGATGGAGCGATGGATGTGGCGGTCGCCTGGCGAACGCCGACCACGTTCTGGATTTGCAGGACGAGGCTTTCAACCGTCGCGTCGTCCGCGTCGATCTCACACGACATCCGCCAGATCCCCGGCGGACCATTCGAATCGACGGCAAGAGCCCGGATGGGCAGATTGCGCCGCCGCAACACGCCGCAGGCGCGACCGAGCGTGAGCAGGTCGCTGGACAACAGCACGGTCACCGTGCGGGGAAGGTTCATACCGGCGCCGCCTCGAGCGGCTCGGACAGCGAGCCGCCCGGTACGATCATCGGGAAGACGTTCGCCTCCTGCTCGATCACGAGCTCGACCAGCGCCGGGCCCGGTGCTTCGTTGGCCCGACGCAGGGCGTCGCTGACCTCGCTGGCCTGTTTGACGCGCCAGCCTGGAATGCCGTAGGCCTCGGCGAGCTTTACGTAGTCCGGACTCCAGATCGGCGTGTTGGAATATCGGCCCCCGTGGAAGAACTGCTGCCACTGCCGCACCATGCCGAGGTAGCCGTTGTTGAAAATAGCGAGCTTCACGGTGAGCCCTTCCTGCACCATCGTGCCGATCTCGGCCATGTTCATCTGGAATCCGCCGTCCCCGGAGAGGGCCCATACCGATTCGCCGGGACGCGCCAGATGGACTCCCATGGCCGCGGGCACGGCGAAGCCCATCGCGCCCAGACCACCGGACGTGATGTGCGTGTTTGGTCGCTGGAAGGGATAGCGCTGAGCGATCCACATCTGGTGTTGTCCTACATCCGAGACGATCGTGCAGCGCCCGCCGGTCACCTCGGCGAGAGTGGAAAGAATCAGGTCGGGCGACAATCCTCGGGCGAACGCTTCTTCGCCATGGCGCATGAGCGCGGCGATCTCCTGCCGCCAGCGGAGGCACTCCCGCGGCGCTACCTCGGTCAGCAGGCGCGCGATGATCGGGCGCGCGTCGCCCACCAGGCCGACGGCGACGGGCACGTTGCGCCCGATCGACACCGGATCGATATCGATGTGGACGATTTTGGCGCGCGGCGCGAACGTGGCCGTGTTGCCCGTTACGCGATCATCGAACCGCATCCCCACGCCGATGATCAGATCGGCCACCTGGATGGCTTTGTTGACGTGCACTTCGCCGTGCATGCCCGGCATGCCGAGATGTAGCTCGTGTGCCTGCGGGAACGCGCTGATGCCAAGCAGCGTCGTGATGACCGGGATGCCCGTGCGCTCGGCGAGCTGGCGAACCTCCGCGTAGGCGTTGCCCGCGATCACACCGTGTCCAATCATCAGCAGCGGCCGTTCCGCGGCGGCGATCAGTTGCGCGACGTCGCGCAGGGTCGCGGCGTCCGGGAGCTCGGGAGAGCGCGCGCCCTGCGCACTGCGGCGCGAGGGATGTGGCCGCGTTCGATACTCCGCCTTCTGATTCTGGACATCCTTGGGCACGTCGACGAGCACGGGACCGGGGCGTCCCTCCATCGCGATGGCCATGGCGTCCCGTACGTCGTCCGCCAGGTCCTCCACATCGCGCACCAGCACGTTGTGCTTGGTCACCGGCATCGTCACTCCGACGACGTCGGTTTCCTGGAATGCGTCACGTCCCAGCATCGGCCGTCCGACCTGCCCCGTAATCGCCAGAACCGGAGAGCCGTCCATGTGCGCGGTGGCGAGCCCCGTCACGAGGTTGGTCGCGCCCGGTCCGGATGTCGCGACGCACACACCCACGCGATGGGAGGCCCGCGCATATCCGTCCGCCGCGTGGGCCGCCGCCTGCTCGTGGCGCACGAGAATGTGACGCAGACCTTGCTGGCCGTGGAGCGCATCGTAGAACGGCATGATGGCGCCGCCTGGATAGCCAAACATCACCTCGACGCCGGCATCGACCAGCGTGCGTCGCAGGATCTGCGCGCCCGTCAAGAGCTCAGCCATAGGCTACACTCCCCAGTAGTAGCTGCTGCTCAGGGCCGCGGTCTCGAGACCATCCGCGTGATCGATCTTGTTCAGCGCGTGGACCAGCGCGCGCGCTCCCGCTTCGACGATGTCGGTGGATGCCCCATGCCCGCTGAGCGACTTGCCGTCGATGCGCACCTGCAGTAGCACGCGTCCCAGACTATCGCGCCCGGGCGTTACCGACTGCACCGACAGATCGATGACTTCGATCGTGCGACCGGCGGCTTCGCCGACCGCCGCGAACGCCGCAGCGATCGGTCCGTTGCCGCTTGCCGTCGCAGTGCGCTCCCGGAATCCAGGACCGGCCATCCGCACCTCGGCGGACGCGGTCTCGGTGCCGCAGCTCACGCGCAGATAGGTGAGAGTGTAAACCTCGGGCGCGCGGTGGAACCCTTCGTGCAGCAGTGTGAGCAGATCTTCGTCGAGGATCTGGCGCTTGCGGTCGGCGAGAGCGGTGAACGCCTGGTACAGCTGCTCGAGGGTGCCGGCGTCGGGCTCATAGCCCAGCTCGCGGTACCGCCGCTCCAGCGCGTGGCGGCCGGAATGCTTGCCGAGCACGATGCTCGACCCGCCGGCGCCCACTGTTTCGGGCGAGATGATCTCGTAGGTGAGCACGTTCTGCAGCATGCCGTGCTGATGGATGCCCGCCTCGTGCGCGAACGCATTGCGCCCGACGATCGCCTTGTTGGGCTGCGGGAACACGCCGGTCTCGTGCGACAGCAGGCGGCTGGTGCGGACGATTTCCCGCGCATTCACGCCGCAGCGGAACGCGAGGACCTGTGGCCGGGTGCGCCCCGCCATCACGATTTCCTCGAGCGCCGCATTGCCGGCCCGTTCGCCGATGCCGTTGATCGTGCACTCGACCTGACCAGCACCGGCCTCGATCGCGGCGAGTGAATTGGCGACCGCGAGCCCGAGGTCGTCGTGGCAATGCGCGCTGAGCACCACCGTTTCGCTTTCCGGCACTCGCTCGCGGACTGTCCGGAACAGCGCCGCGTATTCCGCCGGCGTCGTGTAGCCGACGGTGTCGGGCAGGTTAATCGTGGTGGCGCCCTCGGCGACCGCGAGGGCGACGACTTGGCACAGGAAGTCGAGGTCACTGCGCGTCGCGTCCTCCGCCGAGAACTCGACGTCGGCGGTGTGAACGCGGGCGCGGCGCACCGCGCTGCGGACGCGCTCCAGGCACGTCGCGCGGTCGATGCGCAGCTTTGCCTCGAGGTGCAGGTCGGAAGTGGCGATGACGATGTGGATGCGCTTACGCTGCGCCGACTGCAGCGCTTCGGCGGCGAGGTCGATGTCGCGGTCGTGGCAGCGCGCCAGCGCGGCGATGACGGGGCGGCGGACGGCCTCACCGACTTGCTGCACCGCGAGCAGATCCCCTGGCGATGCGGCGGGGAAGCCGGCTTCGATGACGTCCACCCCGAGCGCGTCGAGCTGACGGGCCAGTCGCAGCTTGGCTTCCGGAGACATCGCATTGCCGGGCGCCTGCTCGCCGTCGCGCAGCGTGGTATCGAAGATGATCACATCCGGGGCCATGGCTTTCTCCTCCGCCTCGCGGTTAAAAAAAAAGACCGCGAACCTGATTGGGTTCGCGGCGCCGGTTCTGCTCGTCCTGCTGTCGAAGCTGCTACATCGTGTTCTCCGCGCGCGCCATGAACCCTCCCCCGAGCTGACTAAGGCTCAGGAGCAGAACCAGGCACAGGAACAGCAGCGCGAACGAACTCATGTTGATCCGGTAATCTCCGTGTTGGGCGGCGCCTGTCAAGACCACCGCAAAAACCCGGTCAGAAGGCGATTGCGAAGCCGACGCGACCCAGGGACTGCTGGATCGGTGCCGAAATCGAGCCACTGCCGTCATCGGTCGTGCGCGAGACGCTCTGGAACTCGTAGTCTCCAGTGACGCGGAGCCGGCCGTGGAGGGCGTCGACCGTGAGCCCCAGGCCCAGGCGCACGGCTCCCAACGCAGAGATCGAGCCGCCCCCGGAGAACTTGGGTCCGAACATCAGGCCGCCGTCGAGCGCCATCCGCACCCCGGGACCGAGGAGATGCGACATCTGCGCGCCGGCCGTCACCGCCCCCATCGACTGCGCCTCGAACTCCGGGTCCGCCTTGCGATTCATGAACCCGAGCTCGGCGCTGAAGGGGCCGGAGATGTAGTACCGCAGCTGCACGTCCACTTCGCTCGCGTCGAAGTCGGTCGTCGCCGTACCCCCTTCGGGTTTGTACTTCACTTTCGACAGCCAGACGTCGGCGGAGAATTTCTTCCAGACTACAGACGCCTTCGCTCCCACGCCGCCGCCGCGGTAATGGAGATCGGACGTCGTCTCGCGATAGTCGCCGAACGCGACCTGGGGGCCGATGGAGAAATGCTGGGCTGCAAGGGGGTATGTCGGCACGAGGGCAAGCGCGGCTGCTGCGACCGCTATCGGGCCGGCTCTCATCGCCCACCTCCGGCCCGCGGCAACGGGACGACGCTCAGCGCCACCTGTTGGCGGCGCCGGGTGTTCTCCTGCGCAATCTCGGTATTCCGGCGGGCGATCTGCTCGCGCAACAGCTGGTTGTACAGGATGTTGCCGCGCGCGGGCTGCGGCGCCGGTTTCTTGAGCGTCATGACGAAGCCGGCGGCCACGATCCCCAACCCGATGACGGTCCCTTCGCGTAACGATGGCGATCCGAGGTCGCCGTTCGACAGCGCGGACGTGCCGGCCAGTGCCACACCGGTGTAGACGAGCGCGAGGCCCATCGGACGCCAGCTTTTGGGCGGGACTTCAGTCTCGGGCAGATAGGTGTAGCCGGGCAGGCTCGTCAGATGCGGCAGCGTATCGACGCTGCCGTGCGAGACGCGAATCGACTGCGAAGTGGAGAAGGTATTCTGCCCCACACTCGCCTCGACGACCACGTTGTAATTCCCTGGCGGTACCGGATCTCCACTGGGCAGGCGTGCGGGCCACCGGATATTGACCTGGCCATTGGCGACGGTCGAGTCGATCCGCATGCTGCTCAGCGGTCCTCCGCTGACCCGCGTGACCACGCGCGACGGCTGCGTGACGGTATAGCGAATCGGAACGTTGCCCTCGCCGCCGATGAACTGCACACTGTCCACGCGCAGCTGGCGGATCACAAGGATCTGCGTGAGCGCGACTTGAAACGCGCTGAGCGCCTTGGGCGATGTGCGATTGGGATCGAGGTCCCGCTCCGGCTCGATCAGGACAACCTGCTTGAACGCATCCACCGCCTTGAGAATCGAGTCCATGCCGCTGTAGGTGAATCCCAACAGCTCGTAGGCGCGCGCGCGCTCGTAGCCGGTCAGCCGCTCGCGCAGCGACGCATGAGCGGAGCTGAGCGCTTGGCGGTAGTCGAGATTCTCGAACGACTGCTGCGCCCGACGCAGCGTGGCGTTCTGGATCGTTTGGGCGGAAAGGACGACTGGTAGAAAGAGCAGTACCGCAACGGGCAAGCAGGTCGGGCGTCGCATCACTCCGGGCCTCCCCCCTCCTGGTCGAGCACGTACGTCCGGCGGACGGTGCCATTCGCGGGTACGTCGATCGTCTCGATCTTCGTCTTGTAGCCGGCGCGCTCCACGCGAATCGTATGGCGCCCGGCGGATACCGGCTCCTCGATCACGGGGACGGAGCCCAGGTCGCGGCCATCGATGAACAGCATGCCCGGCGGATTGGAGTTCACCGAGACAAAGCCTTGGCGCACGGCGGTGACCGGCGCAGGGGGCGGCGCCGTCTGGCGCCTGCCCTCGCGGCCACGTTGGGGTTGAGGAACGGGCGGAGGAGGCTGCACGGAAACGCGAACGGTCTCGACCGCCGTGACGGCAGGCGGCGGCGCCGGAACCGTTGGACGCGCCGATTTCCGCGCCAACGCCAGGTACCCACTGATGCCGATCGCGACGACGACGAGCGCCCCGACAACCATGCCGACCCCGGAACGCTTCCGCTGCGCGACGGGGATCTTCATGTCGGCGCGCGGAATGGGCGTCGTCGGAGCG
>Ga0209377_1001984_pt1 | contig 13489 bp, 13 predicted proteins | sample GraSoiAngelo_141_FD_185898 | JGI IMG/M metagenome (GOLD analysis project Ga0209377, IMG submission 185898) | Grasslands soil microbial communities from the Angelo Coastal Reserve, California, USA - 14_0929_12_40cm (SPAdes) (version 2) | ecosystem: Environmental > Terrestrial > Soil > Grasslands ...
CGTCCCTCCTGTCCGCCGCCTGCGAGGTCGGCGCGCTGCGCGCCGCCGCGGAGCACCGCGAGGCGCTGGCGCGCTTCGGCGAGCACCTCGGCATGGCCTTCCAGATCACCGACGACCTGCTCGACTACACGGAGTCGGAGGAGGTGACGGGGAAGCCGGTCGGTCTCGATCTCAAGGAGCACAAGGTGACGCTGCCGCTGATCGCCGCGCTCGGGCACATGGGGCAGGCGGAGCGGCGCGTGGTGGCCGACCTGATGGCCGCGCCCGACCCCCCGGACGACCTCGTGGCGGAGGTCATCGGGCTCGTGGCGGCCGCCGGTGGTCTCGACTACGCGCGGCGGCGTGCCCTGGAGCGCGCCCAACTGGCGGAGGCGGAGCTCGACGTGCTCCCGCCCACGCCCGCGCGCGAGGCGCTGCGCGACGGCATCGCGTATGCCGTGGAGCGGCGCAGCTAGGCCGTGGCGCGGGGTGATCGTGGTCCGCTATTTTATTTCTGGTGGCTCGGCGGCGGGTTCGTTCTCGGCGGGCTGTTGCACTCCGCCATGCGACGCTTTCTCCCGCAGGGGCCGGCCAAGGAGATCTTCACCTGGGCGGTGACGCCCACCATCGGCCCGGTCCACATCGACCTGCTGGTGGTGTCGCTCACGCTCGGTCCGATCGGGCTCGACGTGTCGCTGCTGGCGCTCGTGGGCGTGGTGATCGCCTACTTCTTCGCCCGATCGATCTTCTGACGCGAGGCACGTATGTTCGGGGACCTGTCGTTCAGCCACATCCTGATCCTGCTGCTCGTGCTGGTGCTCGTGTTCGGCGCGAAGCGGATCCCGGAGATCGGCTCGTCGTTGGGACAGGGGATCAAGGAGTTCAAGCGCAGCCTGAAGGACGCCACGGGCGACGAGCCGGCCCCGCCGCGCACCGCACCGCCCGCCTCCAGCTCCTCGTCCGTCCCCTCGGGCGGTGAGCCCAAGCGTCTCAACCAGTAGCGGGAGGGGGAGGGGCGATGCTGGGCAACTTGAGCGGCGGCGAAATCCTCATCCTGCTGCTCGTCGTGCTGCTGGTGTTCGGGGCGGGTCGACTGCCGGAGGCCGGCAAGGCGGTGGGCAAGGGACTGCGGGAATTCCGCCGCGCCCTGAACGAAGCACAGGACTCCATCGAGCGGGTGGCCGAGGCGCCGCGCGACCAGCGTCCCAAGCGCCTGGTCGACTAGGGCCGGGCCCCCGGCCGCGTCACCCGCCGCTCGCGCTTTGCGGCCGAAAGACCTCCTTGCGCCGGTCCACGATCTTCGCCTGCGCGCGCAACGCCGTCACATACGCCTGCATGCGCGCCTGGCGCGCCTGATCGAGGATCGCCTCGCGCTGCGCGTCGCGTTGCTTGAGCCAAGCCGCCGAGTCGGCCGGAACGCGCGCCAGCGATTGCACCAGGAAGTAGCCCCTCTGGCCCGTGAGCAGCCCGCTCGTCTCGCCCGGCCTGAGCCCAAACCCCGCGCCGAGCACCAGGGGCTCCCCGCTCAGGTTGGCGGGCGGCTGCACCCGCGTGAACGGGCCGAGCTTCTCCACCGGTAGTCCGGCGGCGGCCCCCGCTTGCAGCAGATCCTTCGCTCCCTTGAACCTCGACGCCAGCTGCTCGGCGCGCTGCCGGGCGATCTCCTTCTTGCGCTCGGCACGCGCCCGCTCCAGCACCCGGTCGCGGATCTCGGCGAGCGGGGGGACGCGCTCGGGCGTGAGCGAGTCGAGCCGGAACACGTAGTAGGCGGCCGGCCCCTCGATCACGGGACTCGTCTCACCAGGGGTGCGCCCTTCGAAGGCCCACACACTCACGTCGGGAACGGCCCGCCCTCCGAGCACCAAGCGCTCACCGTCGACGAGGGTGGGGGCCCGCTCCACCGGCAGGTGGAGCCGGTGGGCCGCGCTGTCCAGCGCGCCGGGCTCGGTGCGCTCGGCCGCCAGGCGGTCGAGCGAGTCGGCGCGCGCGTCCACCGCGTCCAGATGCGCGCCCTGCAGGACGACGGGAACGAGCATGTGGCGCACGCGCACGGAATCCCCCCGCGCTGCGTCGACGCGGATGAGATGGTAGCCGAAGCTCGAGAGCACCGGCGCGGAGACCTGACCCGGGGACAGCCCCTTGAGCCCCTTCAGGAACAGCGGATCGAACCCGCTCGCATCCGGCCGGATCCAGCCGAGGTCGCCGCCCTTCGCGCCCGAGACCGAATCGGCCGACTCGCGCTTCGCGACCTCCTCGAACTTGGCGAGCCCCTGGACGGCCTCGACGCGCAGCCGGCGCACGCGCGCGCGCGCCGCCGCGCTGTCCGCGGCGTCGGGCACGCGGGGCACCGCGACGAAACTCAGGAAGGCCATCGCGCGCCGCTTGAACTCGGCCGCGTGCGCCCGGTAGTAGCCCTCCAGCTCGGCATCGGGAACCGGGGCGTCGGCATCCGCGATCTGCTCGGGCCGCATCGCGAGCAGGGCGATGGTCACCGCCTCGTGCTGGTCACGGTAGATGCGCCACAATTTTGGGTCGGAGATGTAGACGTCGGCCGTCAGGTATTGCGCGAGCTTCAACTGCGGGATTTGGTCGCGGTAGCGCGCCTCGAGCTGCTCCAGGAACCGCGGGTCGCTACTCGAAGCGAGAAACCGCTGCCATTTGCTGATGTCGAACTGGCCGTTGGTTTGGAATTCGGGTGCGGCCATGACCTCGGGCGGCGGCGAGCTGCGTGCCGCCTGGATCACTTCTTCGTCGCTCACCGTGATGCCGAGCCGCCTGTACTCCTGCTCGAACAGGACCTGCTGGACCAGCTGCTTCACGACTTGATCCGAGATCTGCTGCTCGTCTTCGCGCGTCAGCGGGCCGGCCCCCTGGCGCCGGTACTGGTCGTAAGCCGCTTGCAGCGCCTGCTGGTACTGGGGCACGTGCACGGCCCGGCCGTTGACCTTGAGGACCACGTCTGCCCCACCGTACTGCCCCCGACCCGTCACTCCCATCCCCACGTCGAACACGAGCCACCCGATGAACGCGAAGGCCAAGATGTAGAAGATCCACTTCGCGTTCTGGCGCATCGCACGCATCATGGCGCAGCGAACTCCGGGTGAGAGGGGGTCGAAGGGGCATAAGTCTAAGAACGGCAACGGGGGAACTCAAGCGACGGGAACGGTTTCCGATTGACACTGGCGGCGGGAATCTTATCTTCGTCCAATTCCCACATAGACTTAGGCCGTGGCCTACACCAGTGAAATAGAGAAGCTCGAAAAGCGCTGGGCCGAGAACCCCAAGGGTCGAAACTTCGCACCCCTGGCCGACGCCTATCGCAAAGCGGGGGAACTAGATAGGGCCATCGAGCTGTGCAAGTCCGGGCTCGAGCGGCACCCCGACTACGTGAGCGCCCACATCGTATACGGGCGCTGCCTCGTGGACCAGAGGCAAGACATCGCGGCAGGAGAGGTGTTTCAGAAGGTCCTCACGCTCGATCCCGAGAACATCCTCGCGCTGCGCGTCCTGGCGGAGATCTGCGAGCGGGGCAAGCGCTTCGAGGAGGCGGTCGGCTGGCTCACGAAGCTCCTCGCCGTCGATCCCATGAACGGCGACGCGGCCGAGCACCTCGCCCGGGCGAAGGGCCAAGCCGCAGCGGCCGCGAAGCGAACGGAGCCGTTCGTCGCGGTCGTAGCCCCGGCCCCCGCTGCTCCCGCCGCCCGCGCCGCCCGCGCCGCCCGCGCCACCCCCACCCCCACCCCCACCCCCACGCCCCGGCCGGCTTCCACTGGACCCAAGGTTGCCGCTCCCTCCCCGCGGGCCGCCACCGCACCGAGCCCCGCTGCGGCGGCAAAACCCGACTTCGTCGTGGAGCATGGCTCCCTGGCGGAGCCCGAGCCCCCAGTCGCAGCGTCCAAGCCGTCGAGCGACATCGAGACGTTCGATGGTGCGATCGGGTTCAATGCCGTGGCCCATGACGCCGCCAGGGCGGAAGGGTTGGAGGTGCAGGAGGACGTCGTCTTCGAGCCGCAGAAACAGGACGTGGAGGGTCTCGCCCAGACCCAGTACGAAAGCGGCATGCTCGCCATCCCCGAGCCGCCTCCCGGATTGCTCGATGAGGAACTGCCGCAGGTGGACCTGCCGCTCATCATGCCGGAGGACGTGATGCCTGCCGCGACCCCGCGTGCCGCGACGCCACCACCCCCTCCGTCCCCGCCCCATGTTCCCGCCCCTCCCCCCCCACCGCCCCCACCCAGGGCGGCGACTCCGGCCCCCGCTGCAGTCGCCCTGTCAGACGACGACGGCGCGGCCGATCAGGCGGCGCTGTCCCGGGCGGAGCCGGTGCTGACCGAGACGATGGCGGAGCTGTACATCAAGCAGGGACACACCGAGGATGGGTTACACGTCTATCAGGCGTTGCTGGCGCAGCGGCCTGGGGACGTGAGGCTCCGGACGAAGGTGGATCAATTAATGGGGAAGGGGCCGCCTCCCGCCCGCAGCGGCCAATCGGCGCAAGCGTTCTTGCGCGGCATTCTCGCGCGGCGGCCGGTGCGAGGAGAGGCTTCCTCCCTCGAGCAGGCGTTCGCCGCGGCGAGCCCGGAGCCAGAGCTGCCGGCGCCCGGAGAAGCGACGCGGCCCGCGAGCGATACCATCTCGCTCGACGCGATTTTCGGGGACGAGGGGGGGAGGGCGGGGGCCTCGCCGCCCGACACGCCGCCACCTGCGGCTAGCGCCGCGCCCCGGCCGGGCGGTGGGGCCCTGGGAGGTACGGGAGGGGCGGGTAGTGTGGGGGGCGGGGGCGCCGCGGCGACCGCAGGGAGCGCCACGGGCGGCTTTTCGTTCGACCAGTTCTTCAGCGGAGGTGGCGAAGCGGCGCCGGGCGCGGGCGGCGGCGAGCCACCGGCCAAGGCTCCGGGCCGGCCCTCAGGTGGGAAGGGTCGGCCGCCGGTCGAAGATGAGGCGGCTCTCGACCAGTTCCAGGCGTGGCTGAAGGGCCTCAAGTCCTAGTGCACATCGCCGTGCTGAACGGCCCCAACCTCAATCTGCTGGGAGAGCGCGAACCGGAGATCTACGGTCGTGCCACCCTGGCGGAAATCGAGGCGGCGACCCGCGAGCGGGCCCGCGCGCTCGGCGTCGAGTGCAGCTGGACGCAGACGAACCACGAGGGCGAGCTGGTCGACGCGATCCAGGGGCTGCGCGGTCACGCCGACGGCGCGCTCGTCAACGCGGCGGCGTTCACGCACACGAGTTTCGCGGTGCGGGACGCGTTGCTCGCCGTGCGCCTCCCGTTCGTGGAGGTGCACCTGTCGAACATCTTCGCGCGCGAGCCGGAGCGACGCCGCTCGCTGCTCGCGGACGCGGCGGTCGGGGTGGTGGCCGGGTTCGGCGCGGACAGCTATCGGTTGGGACTCGAGGGGCTGGTCGGTTATCTCGCGTCCCACCATGGGCGCTGATCCGCGGCACGCGCGGCACGAGGCGCTCGTGCGGGCGCTGGAGGCGGAGGGGTTGGACGGCGTGCTCGTCACGTCGCGCGCCAACATCCGCTATTTGACGGGCTTCAGCGGCTCGGCGGCGCTGGTGGCGGCCACGCGGGCCGACTTGCTGCTGGTGACCGACTTCCGCTACGACGAGCAGGCCCGGGCGGAAGCGGCTGCAGTGGCGCGAGTCGAGGTCGAGAGCACGAGCGTGTGGGAGCGGCTCTTCAAGGAGCTGGCCACGCTCGGCTCGCTCGTGGCGGTGGGGTACGAGGCGCACGCGCTCACGGTGAAGGACGCCGAGCGGCTGGCGGAAGGCGGCAAGGCGTGGCGCTGGAAGCCGACCACCGAGCTGGTCGAGCGGCTGCGCGTGCGCAAGGATGCGGGCGAGGTGGCGGCGATCAGGAGCGCGGCGGCGCTCGCGGGCGAGGCGCTGGCCCGCACGCTGCGGGAGGTGCGGCCCGGCCTCAGCGAGCTCGAGATCGCCGGGCTGCTGGAAGGGGCGCTGCGGCGCCTGGGGAGCGAGGGGCATCCCTTCTCGACGATCGTGGCTTCGGGGCCGCGCACCGCCCTGCCGCACGCGCGCTCCAGCCGGCGCAGTGTGGCGGCGGGCGACTGGCTGCTGCTAGACTTCGGCGCTCAAGTGGACGGCTACTGCGCCGACATCACGCGCACCGTGGTCGTGGGCGCGCGGGCGACGGAGCGGCAGCGGACGCTGTACGCGCTGGTGGAGGAAGCGCAGCGGCGCGCGCGCGCGGGGGTGCGGGCGGGCATGGCGGGGCGCGAGGCGGACGCGCTGGCGCGCGACGTGATCGCGGCGCGGGGGTTCGGCGACGCGTTCGGCCACTCGCTCGGCCACGGCATCGGACTCGAGGTGCACGAGGCGCCGCGGCTCGCGAAGACGAACGCGGATCCGCTGCCCGTGGGCGCGGTCGTGACCATCGAGCCGGGTGTGTACCTCGCGGGCCAGGGCGGCGTACGGATCGAGGACGACGTGCACCTGGCGGCGCAGGGACCCGAGCTGCTCTCCGACGGGCGGAGCGAGCTCGTGGAGCTGGATTGACGGACACCTTCACCCGGTAGTCTATTTGCCCCTATGAATCTCAACATCATCGCGCAGCTGGTGCAGATCCTGAGGGACGCTCCGGAGCTGGGCGCGATCGAGGTTCGCCGGGGGCTGTTCGGGACCTGGTCGTCCGTGCGGGTATCGAAGGCCGGGCATTCGGCGAACGCGGGGGGGGGCCACATCGTCGTCACCCAGACCCCGTCCGCCGCCGCGCCTCCCCTCACGGCCCCGGGGGAGGGGGCCGCCCTCCCGGCCGCCCCGGCCAGCAAGCTGCTCGAGATCAAGTCCCCCATGGTGGGGACGTTCTATTCCGCCCCCGAGCCCGGCGCCCCGCCGTACGTCAAGGTGGGGAGCCGCGTCGCCGCGGGGCAGGTGGTGTGCATCATCGAAGCGATGAAGATCATGAACGAAATCGAGTCCGAGGTCGCCGGGGTGGTGCGCGAGGTGGGGGTCGAGAACGCGCAACCGGTCGAGTTCGGGCAGGTTCTCTTCCGAGTGGATCCACATGGCTGACGCCCCTTCCGCCAACGCCCCGACGTTCAATTTCAAACAGGCGATTACGCAGATGGTCCAGCGCAACGCGTCGGACCTGCTGCTCAAGGTCGGCCGGCCCGCGACGATCCGCGTGAACGGCGAGCTCGTGGCCCTCAACACGGCTCCGCTCAAGCCCGAGGAGCTGAAGTCGCTCGCCGAGCAGATCATGACGCCGCGGCAGGTGAAGGAGTTCGCCGAGCACAAGGAGGCGGACTTCGCGATCGGGGTCCCCGGCGTGGGACGCTTCCGGACCAACGTGTACCAGCAGCGCGGCACGGTCGCGTTCGCCTTCCGCTCGATTCCCTACGAGGTGAAGCAGATCAAGGAGCTGAATCTGCCGCCGGTGCTGGAGGAGATCGCGCTCAAGCCCCGCGGCCTGGTGCTCGTGACCGGCGTGACGGGCTCGGGGAAGTCCACCGCGCTGTCGGCGATGGTGAACCACATCAACCTGAACCGGCGGGTGAACATCATCACGATCGAGGACCCGATCGAGTTCCTGCACCGCGACAACCTGGCGAACATCTCGCAGCGCGAGGTCGGGAACGACACGCTCTCCTTCAACGCGGCGCTGCGGCACGTGCTGCGGCAGGCTCCGGACGTGATCCTGATCGGCGAGGTGCGGGACATGGAGACGCTCGACACGTCGCTCAAGGCCGCGGACACGGGGCATCTGGTGTTCTCGACGCTGCACACGACGGACGCCACTCAGACGATCACCCGCGTGATCTCGTTCTTCCCGCCGCACCAGCACGAGGAGGTCCGCCACCTCTTGTCCACCGCGCTCTCGGCGGTGGTGTCGCTGCGTCTGGTGCCGCGCAAGGACGGGCGAGGTCGCATCCCGGCGGCGGAGATCCTGATCAACACGGCCGCGGTCCAGGACAACATCCGCGACCTGTCCAAGCAGCTCAACATTCCGGACCTGATCGCCGAGGGGTCGGTGCAGTACGGCATGCAGTCCTTCGACCAGTCGTTGCTCGCCTGGTACCAGGCTGGCGTCATCAGCTACGAGAGCGCGATCTTCTACGCCACGAACCCGAGCGAGTTCGCGCTCAAGGTGTCGGGCGTGGACTCGCAGGGGAGCAAGCTCGGCGGCACCGCGCCCGCCGGGATCGAGCTTACGCCCTGATGTTCAAGCGGGTGCTCATCGCCAACCGCGGGGAGATCGCCCTGCGGGTGATCCGCGCGTGCAAGGAGCTGGACATCGAAACGGTCGCCGTCTACTCCGAGGCCGACCGCGAGTGCCTGCACGTGCGCTTCGCCGCGGACGACGTCTGCATCGGGCGGCCGCCCGCGCGCGACAGCTACCTCAACATTCCCCGCATCATCGCCGCGGCGGAGATCACCGGCGCCGACGCGATCCACCCGGGCTACGGGTTCCTCGCCGAGAACGCCGAGTTCGCGAACACGGTGCGGGCGTCGAACATCGCCTTCATCGGGCCCACGGCCGAGCAGATCGGCCAGATGGGCGACAAGGCCGCGGCCCGCAAGCTCGCGCAGAAGCTCAAGGTGCCCACGGTCCCCGGCTCCCCCGGGCCGGTGGAGTCGGTGGAGGAGGGGCTCAAGGTCGCCCAGAAGCTCGGGTTTCCCGTGATCATCAAGGCGGCGGCGGGCGGCGGCGGGAAGGGGATGCGCGTCGCGCCCGACGCGGAACAGTTCACCCAGGCGTTCGGCCTCGCCAAGCAGGAGGCGCTCGCGGCCTTCGGGTCGGACGAGGTCTACATCGAGAAGTACCTGTCTCGGCCGCGCCACATCGAGATCCAGATCATGGGCGACACGCACGGGAAGGTGATGCATCTGTGCGAGCGCGATTGCTCGGTGCAGCGCCGCCACCAGAAGCTGATCGAGGAGGCGCCGAGTCCCGCGGTGGACGTGACGCTGCGCGAGGACATCGGCGAGGCGGCCGTGCGGCTGGCCGAGGCGATCGGCTACGTCGGCGCCGGCACGATCGAGTTCCTGCTCGACGAAGACGGGTCGTTCTATTTCATGGAGATGAACACCCGCATCCAGGTCGAGCACCCGGTCACCGAGATGTGCACGAACTTCGACCTCGTGAAGGAGCAGATCCGCGTCGCGGCCGGGGAGCCGTTGTCGTTCGTGATGAACGGCCACCGCCTCCGCGGCCATGCCATCGAGTGCCGCGTCAATGCGGAAGACCCGGCGCGCAACTTCCAGCCGTCGCCGGGCACCATCACGGCGTACCATCCTCCCGGCGGCCCCGGGGTCCGCGTGGACACGCACATCTACGCCGGCTACACCGTGCCGCCCTATTACGACTCGCTGCTCGCCAAGGTGATCGTGCACGGCAACACGCGCCCGGAGGCCCTCGCCCGGATGCGGCAGGCGCTCGACTCGTTTATCATTGAAGGCGTGACGACGACGATCCCCTTCCTGGGCCGGGTCCTGCGCCACCCCGACTTCATCGCCGGCACCGTGGACACGATGTTCCTCGAGCGCGAGCCGCAGCTCCTCAAGAACCCGGCATGAACGTCGCCGTCTACTTCACGCCGCTCGGCCTGAACGCAGGAGATCTCGCCGGCCGGGGCGTCGTCGTCATCGACGTGCTGCGGGCCACCACCACCGTGGTCGCCGCTCTCGCGAACGGCGCCAAGGCCGTGATCCCGGCCGCGACCTCGGAGGAAGCGGTGCGCCTGGCGTCGAACCTGGAGAAGGACGGCGTGCTGCTGGCGGGTGAGCGCAAGGTCCTGAAGATCGAGGGGTTCGCGCTCGGGAACTCGCCGGTCGAGATGACTCCGGCCGCGGTCGCCGGCAAGACGCTCGTGCTCACGACCACGAACGGCACGCCGGCGCTCGTCGCGGCGCAGGGCGGCGCCCCGGTGCTGGTCGGCGCACCCGTCAACTTCAAGGCCCTCGCCGCGCGGGCGCGCGCGGTGTTGGCCGAGCGTGGTGAGCTGATCATCGTGTGTGCGGGCCGCGACAAGCAATTCGCCCTCGAGGATGCCTACGCGGCGGGGCGGCTCATCAAGGCCATCCGCAAAGGCCTCCGCAAGCTCGCCCTGAACGACGCCGCCCTCGCCGCCCTGGCGCTGACGCAGCAGTTCGCCACCTGGGTGGAAGCGCTGGAGCAGTCGGAGGCCGCCCGCCAGCTCACCGAGGCGGACCTGGCCGGGGACGTGGCCTACAGCGCGCAGGCGGATCGCTTCGGCGTCGTTCCCGTGTACGCCGACCGGCGCATCACGTGAATACGAAGGCGCGCCGGGAGCTGATCGGGATCGGCGCGCTGGTCGTGGGGCTGTTCCTCGGCCTCACCCTGTTCCGCCTGCCGATCACGGGGAGCTGGGGCGAGCGGGTCGGGGGTCTCCTGTGGAGGGTGTTCGGAGTCGGGTCGGTGCTGGTCCCGGCCATGGGGGTCGGCTGGGCCCTCGCCGCATTCCAGCGCCTCGGCAGCCTGTCCGCAGCCCGCGCGGCCGCGCTCGGCGCGGGGCTCATCCTGCTCGTGCCCTACGGAATCGGCACGCTGACGGGGGCGAGCCGGCCCGCCGACTACGCGGCCGGGACTCCCACCGCGCAGCTCGTCGGCATGCTCCCCGCTGTGCTCGCCCACGCCGTGCATCGGACCGTGGGTACGGCCGGGGGTGTGCTCGTCGGCGTGTTCGCGCTGTCGGCCCTCGGAATCCTTACGATCGGGTGGCACCCGCTCGTCGCTCTAAGAACCCGGGAGAAGGCCGCGGAGAAGGCCGGGGAAGGGGGAAGAGGGAAGGGTGAGACGCGCGAGGCGCGGAAGCCCGAAGCACCCTTCCTCCTTCCCCCTTCCCCGAAAGCCCGGAAGCTGAAGACGCCACCGCCAGCACGACCGGCCGTGGTCCCGGCAGGGGTGTTGATCCCCCCCATCGATTTGTTGAATCCCGCGCCCCCCGAGGACGGCGAGGCCGGACTCGCCCAGATCGAGCAAATGGGGCAGAAGCTGATCGAGACGTTGCACACGTTCCGCGTCGAGGGCGCGATCGCCGGGCGGACCGTCGGTCCCGTGGTCACGCAGTACGAGGTGGCGCCGGGGCCCGGGGTGAAGGTCGGGCGCATCGCCGCGCTCGCGGACGACCTGGCGCTCGCCATGCGCGCCCCCTCGCTCCGCATCGTCGCACCCATTCCGGGGAAGGCGGCGGTGGGGATCGAGGTGCCCAACCCGATGCCGCGCATGGTGCACATCCGCGACCTGGTTGAGGGCGAGGAGTACCACCGCAGCAGCCGCGTGCTTCCCATCGCCCTCGGCAAGAACCTGGAGGGCGAGTCCGTCGTCGCCGACCTCGCCAAGATGCCCCATCTCCTGATCGCGGGCGCCACCGGCTCGGGCAAGTCGGTGTGCATCAACACGATCATCACCAGCCTCTTGTACCGCTACCCGCCGCAGGAGCTCCGGCTCCTGATGATCGACCCGAAGATGGTCGAGCTGTCGATGTACAACGCGCTGCCCCATCTGCGGCACCCCGTGGTGACCAACAACCAGAAGGCCGCGACCGCGCTCAAGTGGGCGGTGCGCGAGATGGAGCGCCGCTACCAGCTGTTCCACGCCAACCACGCGCGCAACATCGCCGACTTCAACCGCAAGGTACGCGAGCGGAAGCCGCTGAAGGGGCAGCGCGAGACGCTGGCCACCCAGGCGGGAATCCAGCAGGAGCTGCCGTTCGACGCCGAGTACACCGAAGGCGTGCTGCCGTATGTCGTGGTGGTCGTGGACGAGCTGGCGGACCTGATGATGACGGTGCAGCACGAGGTGGAGACGCCGCTCGCGACGTTGGCGCAAAAGGCGCGCGCCGTCGGGCTCCACCTGATTCTCGCCACGCAGCGCCCGTCGGTGAACGTCATCACCGGGCTGATCAAGGCGAACTTCTCCTGCCGCATCGGGTTCCGCGTTTCGGCCAAGGTCGACAGCCGGACCATCCTCGACCAGAACGGCGCCGAGACACTGCTCGGCAACGGCGACATGCTGTTCCTGCCGCCCGGCAAGAGCGAGCTGATGCGCATCCAGGGTGCGTTCATCTCGACCGACGAGACCGAGCGGCTGATGGCGTGGTACGCGGAGCGCCGCGCTCAGCTCGAGCAGCGGGTCGAGGTGAATATCATCGAGCAGATGGAGCAGATCGAGGAAGCGGAAAAAGCCGGGGATGGAGGAGCGGGGAAGGGGGAGGGCGAAGGCGCGCGCGATCCCCTGTTCCGGCAAGCCGCCGAAGTCTGTATCCAGAACCAGATCGGGTCGACCTCGCTATTGCAGCGGCGCATGAGCATCGGCTACGGCCGGGCGGCGCGTATCATCGACCAGCTCGAACAGGCCGGGATCCTCGGCCCCGCGAACGGCAGCAAACCCCGGGACCTGCTGGTGGGGTTCGAGGAGCTGGATGAGATTTGCGGGAAAGGGTAGACGTCAGACATCAGACGTCAGACCTCAGCGCTGACGTCTGCTGTCTGATGTCTCAAGCGCGAAAACGACACCGTCGGGAGGAATTGGGTTCTGAAATTCGCCGGCCAGGCCGTTAGGTTGCCGGTATGAAGACCGGCCTGCGCAGCGACCCGGCAGAGTGGACCGACGAACGGCACAAGCGGGGGCTCGCGGGCGAGCAGCAGGCGATCCAGTACCTCCTCTCCCGCGGGTGGCACATCGTGGCGCACCGGTTTCGCGTGGGCCACACCGAGATCGATCTGATCGTGCAGCAGGGAAGCCTCGTCGCCTTCGTGGAGGTGAAGGCCCGACGCGGGGACGCGTTCGGGAGCCCGCTCGAGGCGGTCACGGGCGCCAAGCGGCGGGAGCTGGTGAAGGCGGCGCGGGTCTGGGTGGATCGCTACGGCCGGCCGTCGGATGTCTATCGCTTCGATTGTATCGCGTTGACGGACGGCAAGTTGGAGCACCTGGCGGACGCGTTTCGCCCCGGATGGCGCTAATCGCAGCTTCGGTATATATTCGGGCCTCAACCCAGGAGGCCCCGAACCCATGTCGAGGACGCCCATAATGGCCGCCAACGCCGAACCCCCCAGGCTCACCGAGGAGCGCAAGAAGGCGCTCAACCTCGCCATCACCCAGATCGAGAAGACCTGCGGTAAGGGCGCCATCATGCGGATGGGCGCCGACTCGCCGCAGGTGCGGGTGGAAGCGATCCCCACGGGGGCGATCAACCTGGACGCGGCGATCGGGATCGGGGGCATCCCGCGCGGCCGCGTGACCGAGATCTTCGGGCCCGAGTCGAGCGGCAAGACCACGTTGGCGCTGCACGTGGTGGCGAACGCCCAGCGGCTGGGAGGCGCGGCGGCCTACATCGACGCCGAGCACGCACTCGACGTCGAGTACGCGAAGAAGCTCGGGGTGGACGTGGACAACCTGCTCGTGTCCCAGCCCGACACGGGGGAGCAGGGGCTCGAGATCTGCGAGATCCTGGTGCGCTCCGGGGCGGTGGACGTGGTGGTGGTGGATTCGGTCGCGGCGCTCGTGCCCAAGGCCGAGATCGAA
>Ga0209377_1001987_pt1 | contig 13483 bp, 13 predicted proteins | sample GraSoiAngelo_141_FD_185898 | JGI IMG/M metagenome (GOLD analysis project Ga0209377, IMG submission 185898) | Grasslands soil microbial communities from the Angelo Coastal Reserve, California, USA - 14_0929_12_40cm (SPAdes) (version 2) | ecosystem: Environmental > Terrestrial > Soil > Grasslands ...
CGGAGCGCACAGCGGCCGTCAAGCCTCAGCCCAAACCGGCGCCCCAGCGGGAAGCCATGCACCTGGACATCGCGGGAATCGAGATTCGCTCGAGCGCGATCGGCTGGCGCGACGAATCGAGCGGGAACCGTTTCAAGGCAAGCATCGCCGAGTTCAGGACCGGGCGGATCGCGAGCGGCGTGCCGGGAAAGCTCTCGCTTTCCGCGAGGGTCGAAGCGACGCAGCCCAAGGCCGACTACCAAGTGCGCCTGTCCGGCGACTACCGCCTCAATTTCGAAAAGCAGACGTTCGCGTTCTCCGGGATCGACCTCAAGATATCCGACGCCGCGCCGGGTTCCAAGGCGCCTCCACTGTCGCTGAAGGGGGACGTGGAGTTCGATGCTTCGCCTCAAGCGATCCGTTTCACGCTCGCCGCGGACCAAGTGAATCTCGACCGCTATTTGCCGCCGCCCCCGCCGAAACCCGCGGCGGGCGCGCCGAAGGGCGCGAGCCCGTCTTCGATAAAACCCGAGGAGCCGATCGATCTTTCAGCGCTGAACGCGCTCAACCTGAAAGGCGACCTGAAGATCGAGCAATTGATCGCATCGAACGTGAAACTGGAAAAGGTGCACCTCGGCGTAAGGGCCGCGGGCGGCAGGGTTGACGCCGAACCGCTGACGGCCGATCTGTATCAAGGGAAGCTATCCGGCGCTGCGAGCGCCAACGCCAAAACCAATCGCTTCGCGCTCAAGGCGGACCTCGGCGGAGTCAGCTTGGGGCCGTTGCTGAAAGACGCGCTCAACAACAATCTTCTGGAGGGTCGAGGCAGCGTCGCGCTCGACGTGCAAACCGGCGGCGCGACCGTGAGCGCGATGAAAAAAGCGCTCTCGGGTAACGCGAGCCTGGCGCTGCGGGACAGCAGCCTGAAGGGTGTCAATCTGGGCGAGTTGCTGCGCAAGGCGAAGTCCCTTAGCGGATCGAGTCCTCCGGCCGAGCAGGGGGCGACCGCGTCGGAGCGCACCGATTTCAGCGAGCTCGGGGCGAGCTTCGTCATCCGGAACGGCATCGCGCACAACGACGATCTCTCCGCCAAGTCGCCCCTGCTGCGCCTCGCGGGCTCGGGCGACGTCGACATCGGGGCCGGCTCGATCGATTACCTCATCAAGGCTTCGGTGGTCGCTACTTCGGGCGGTCAGGGCGGCAAGGAGCTCGCCGAGCTGCGCGGCGTGACCGTGCCGGTGAAGGTCAGCGGTCCGCTCGATGCGCCGCGCTTCCGCGCCGACCTTCGCGCCGCCGTCGGCGATGCGGTGAAGCAAGGGGCCGAGGACAAGCTGAGAGAACGCGCGCAGGACCGGCTCAAGAGCCTTCTGAGAAGGTGAGCGCTCTCGCCCGCCGGCTCATACGCTGGCAAGTCCGGCACGGGCGCCACGACCTGCCGTGGCAGCAGACGCGCGACCCGTATCGCATCTGGCTCTCGGAGGTGATGCTGCAGCAGACCCAGGTCGCGACCGTCATTCCGTACTACGAGCGCTTCCTCGCGCGTTTCCCGGACGTGAAATCGCTCGCCGGAGCGCCTCTCGACGACGTGCTCGCGTTGTGGAGCGGCCTGGGCTACTACTCGCGGGCGCGCAACCTGCATGCCGCGGCGCAAGTCCTGGTCGAATCGTGGGGCGGCGAGTTTCCGCGGACGCGCAGGGCGCTCGCATCGCTGCCGGGCTTGGGCCGTTCCACCGCGGCCGCGATCGCGGTGTTCGCCTTCGGCGAGCGCGAAGCAATCCTCGACGGCAACGTAAAACGCGTGCTCGCGCGTCATTTCGCGGTGCGCGGCTACCCGGGAGAGCGGCGGGTCGGAAACCGCCTGTGGAAGCTCGCCGAGTCGCAACTGCCCGAGAAGGACGTCGAGCGCTACACCCAGGGGCTGATGGATCTGGGCGCGGGCGTCTGTACTCGAACGCGGCCGGCATGCGCGAGCTGTCCCCTCGCGGCGAGCTGCGAGGCTCGCTCGGAGGGAAAGGTGGAAGCGTATCCGCGGCCGCGGCCGCGCAATCCCGTGCCGCTCAGGAAAACCGCGATGCTGCTGCTTCTGCGCGAAGGGGAAGTGCTGCTGGAGAAACGTCCGCCGGTCGGGTTATGGGGCGGTCTGTGGTGTCTCCCGGAGATTTCCCCGCGTGCCGATCCGCGCGCTTACTGCCGGCGCCGATTGGGTGCACGGCTCGCGAGCGCCACGCCCCTGCCGCTTTTGCGGCATGGTTTCACCCACTTCACGCTGGATATCACGCCGGTCGTGTGCCGCGTCGCGAGCGCATCGCCATGCGTCTCGGAGCCCGGACAAGTCTGGCTCCCCGTCGAGGAAGCGGCCCAGGCGGCGGTGCCGGCGCCCGTGAGAAAACTGCTCAATTCCCTGCAGGCCCCTTAGCGGCGGCGAGACCGCGGCTTTCGAGAAATCGCTGCAGGATGGAGAGCCGCGACAGGCTGTCTGTCAGCTCGAGAAGCTTCTGCTTGGCGACCAGGGGCACAGGGAGGATCTCGGTGAGGCGGTAGCCGACCCACGCGGCGTCGTCGAAGGCGTGCGGTTCGGCGAAAACGGCATTGCCCTGGTCGGCGACGACCATTTGCAGAAGCCGCGCGCAGGCCGAAAACTGGTCGGGAACGGCAACGCTTGCGTCGGGCTTTATCAGCTCCACTCCGGCCGAGATCAGACCCTGGGTGCTGGTTTCGCGCTCGAGGATGCGAAACCGCTGGCTGCCTCGGGTCTTGAGGTTCAGGATGCCCTGCTGCTGCATGTCGCATTCCTGGATTTTCGCAAGACAGCCGACCCCTTCGGGCACGGCGGGCGCGCCGACCTCCGCACCCTGTTGGATGAGGCACACCCCGAACGGTTCGTTGCGCTTGAGGCATTCGCGCGTCATGTCCATGTAGCGCGCTTCGAAAACCCGCAGCGGAAGCAGGCCTCCCGGGAAGAGCACGGTGTTGAGCGGAAAAATCGGGACGCGCAGCGATTCCAAGAGCGGGTCCGGCCTAGCGCTCTTCGCCCCAGCGGGGCATCAAATCGTGCTCGACCCCGAGGTGATCGAGTATTCGCGCGACGATGAAATCGACCAGGTCCTCGACGCGTTTGGGGCGGTGATAGAAGCCGGGATTGGCGGGGAGGATGACCGCGCCCGCGCGCGCGAGCTTGAGCATGTTCTCCAGGTGCAGGGCCGAAAACGGCGTCTCGCGCGGGACGAGAATCAGCTTGCGGCCCTCCTTCAAGGTCACGTCGGCCGCGCGCTCGATGAGATTGTCGGAGAGACCCGCGGCGACTGCCGCGAGAGTGCCCACGGTGCAGGGGCAGATGACCATGGCGTCGGCTGGATTCGACCCGGAAGCGACCGGAGCAAACCAGTCCTCGCGGCCGAACACGCGCAGTTGGCCGCGCTTTGCCGAATAGCGCTCGCCGAACATGCGCTCGGCGTCTGAGGCGCGCGGCGGCAATGCGATGTCCAGCTCCTGCTTCGCGACCACGTGGGCGGCTTGGGAATAGAGGAGGTAGACGCGGGCTTCCGCGCGTATCAAGGTTTCCACCAGCCTCAGGCCGTAGGGCATTCCCGAAGCGCCGGTGAGCGCGACGGCGACAGTCGGCTTCATGCCGCAGGGACGAGGTGCCGATGGCGAACCAGCACCGGCGTGAGGCTGCGAAAATGAGCGCCGAGCCGCTCGACGAGATACACCGAGCGGTGCCGGCCGCCGGTGCAGCCGACCGCGACCGTGAGCGAGCTGCGGCTGTCCTGCCCGTATGCGGGGAGCCAGGTCTCGACGAACCGCCGGATGTCCCCCAGCATCGTGCCGACCTTGGGCTCCCTCTCGAGAAACGCGACCACGTCCGCGTCGAGACCGGTGAGCGGCCGCAGCCGCGGGTCGTAATGCGGGTTGGGCAGACAGCGCACGTCGAACACCAGATCCGCGTCCAGGGGAACCCCTTGTTTGTAGCTGAAGGACTCGAACAGGAGCATCGTCGTTTCGGTGCGGATGTCGAGCCATTCCTTGATCCAGTTGCGCAGCGTATTCGGCAGCAAATCGGTCGTGTCGAGCCGGTAGCCGATTTCACCCACGGGAGCGAGAACCTCGCGCTCGCGCGTCAGCGCCTCCTCGAGCGTGCGCGTCCCGGTGGCGAGGGGATGGCGCCTCCGGGTCTCGGAAAAACGCCTGATCAGCGTGTCGTTTTTCGCGTCGAGGAAAAGCAGGCGCAGGTCCACGCCCTGAGCCTTCAGCGCGGCCGCATATTCCGGGACGAGCTCGAGCGAATCGCCCATGCGCGCGTCGATGCTCATCGCGACGTGGTTGTGGCCTGCGCTGCGCAGCAGCTCCGCCGATTGTTGGAGGAGCTGTCCCGGGAGATTGTCGACGCAGTAGTAACCGCTGTCCTCAAGGGCATTGAGGGCGATGCTTTTCCCGGAACCCGACAGCCCGCTGATCAGGACGAGTTGCATTTCGACACCTTAGCGGATTGACGGCAGGCGCGCAAAAGGGCGCTGGACGAGCGAAGGTTGAAACGGCGACGCATGTCGTCCGTTTCAACTCTTCTTCATCTCCGCCTGCTGCCTCTGCATGAACTCGGCCGTCGAGTGAATGCCGCGAAGCTGCAGAATGTAGTTGCGCACGGCGGCCTCGAGCAGCACCGCGAGGTTGCGACCCGCCGCAACCGGAATGACGACTTTCCGGACGGTCACGCCCAGGATGTCTTCGGACTGTTCGTGCAGCGGCAGTCGCTCCGACTCGTTCGTTCCCTGGCGATCGAGATGCACGATCAGCCGCAAGTTCATTTTCGGGCGCACGGCGGTCTCGCCGAATATCGTGCGGATGTTGAGCACGCCCAGCCCGCGCACTTCCAGAAAATCCTTCAATAGCGGCGGGCAACGGCATTCGAGCGTCGACACCGCGATGCGCGAGACGTCCACGACGTCGTCCGCAACGAGCCCGTGGCCGCGGCTGATCAGCTCCAGCGCGAGCTCGCTTTTCCCGGCGCCCGAGTCACCCGTGATGAGCACTCCGAGCCCGAGCACGTCCATGCATACTCCGTGGCACTGCGTGGTCTCCGCGAGCGCCTTGCCGAGATAGCGACGCAGCCGGTCGATGACCTGCGCACCGGGCATATCGGTGGCGAACACCGCCGTGTCAGAGGCCTCGGCCGCCTTCAGCATGCGCACATCGGCGGGCGCTCCGTCGGCGACGACGATGGCGACCGGGTGGACCGCGAACAGATTGCCGAGCGTCTGGAAGAGATCGGCCTCCCCGAACGCGGCGAGATGGGCGATCTCGTGGTTGCCGAGAACTTGGATGCGGTTGGGATGGATGAGGTTGAGGTGCCCTACGAGCGCCGCGACACCGGTGCTGTCGCGCCAAAGCTTGGTCGCGCCGCCGGCCTTTCCGCCGATCCAGGCGAACCCGAGCTTGTCGCGATTGTCGTCATACAGCTGCGCGACGCTGATCTGCAACATGAGGCTGCCAGGCGGTGATGTGCTGATGCAGCGTGCCCGCATCGGTATCGGTCGAGAGTTTCTCGCGCAGCTCGCGGTCGCTCAGCATCTGTGCGAGCTCGGACAGGACGCGCAGGTGCTGCTCGGTCGCCTGTTCCGGCACCAACAGCAGGAACACCAGACTGACGGGCTTGCCGTCGGGTGCGTCGAACGGAACCGGCTGCGCCAGTCGCACGAAAGCCCCGACCGCTTCCTTCAGACCTTTGATCCTGCCGTGCGGAATGGCGAGTCCCTGCCCCAGGCCTGTCGAGCCGAGGCGCTCGCGGGCGAACAGGCTATCGAACACCAGGCTCCTCGCCACCCCCTGGTTGTTCTCGAAGAGCAGCCCGGCCTGCTCGAACATGCGTTTCTTGCTCGTCACATCCAGGTCCAGGAGGATGTTCGAAGGTGGCAGGAGCTTGGCAACTAGGTTCATCTCTGATGATTCGTCCAGTCCGTGCCTCGCGCACGCAGAAATCGTACCCGGTGGCCCGGAAAGGCGTGGAATTCTACACCATCGGCTAAAGGGGCTGTTGAATGCGGCCCCGCCGTCATTCCGAGGGGGAATGGTGCTTGAGCGCATCGTGCGGATGCGCGTGCAGACGGTCCTTGTACTTCACGATCTGGCGATCGAGTTTGTCCGCTACGGCGTCGATCGCGGCGTACAGATCCGGGTCGCCGCTCTTGACGAAGAGCTCCTTTCCGGCGACGTGACAGCTGACTTCCGCCTCTCGGGTGAGATGGTCCACGGCGAGGATGACGTTGACGTCGATGACGTGATCAAAATGCCGCCGGATCCTGGAGAGCCTGGTTTCGACGTAACTGCGGATCGACGGCGTGACCGCCAAGTGACGCCCGCTGATGGTGAGATTCATGCGAAGCGGGCCTTCGCGTCAGAGGGACTTTCTCATGCTCACGGAAGGAATCTGCATCGACTCCCGGTACTTGGCGATAGTGCGACGCGCGACCACGATGCCCTGCTGGCTGAGGATCTCGGAGATCTTGCTGTCCGAAAGAGGTTTTCGAGCGTCCTCTGCGGCAACCAGCTGCTTGAGCAGCGCCCGGATGGCGGTCGCCGAACAGGCGCCGCCGGTCTCGGTGGCGACGTGACTCCCGAAGAAGTACTTGAGCTCGAAAATGCCGCGCGGCGTGAACATGAATTTCTGGGTCGTAACGCGCGAGACGGTCGATTCGTGCAGACCCAGCGTGTTTGCGATTTCGCGCAGCACCAGCGGCCGCATCCCGACCTCGCCGTGCTCGAAAAAATGGCGCTGGCGGTCGACGATCGCCTGCGACACGCGCAGGATCGTCTCGAACCGTTGCTGCACGTTCTTGATCAGCCAGCGCGCCTCCTGCAATTGATGCGAGAGCTGGCCGCCCGACTGGCCGCGATTGTTCTGCAGGATATCGGCATACATGCGATTGATGCGCAGCTTCGGCAGCGCGTCGGGGTTGAGGCTCGCCACCCAGACGTTCTTGATCTTCTTGACTACAACGTCGTGTACGATATAGCGCGTCTCGGTGGTCGAGAACGCGGCGCCGGGACGCGGGTTGAGGCTCTGGATCACGCGCTGGGCCTGGCGCAGCTCGTCGTCTCCGCATTGCAGCGCCTTCTTGAGCTTCGAAAAGTCGTGGGCCGCGAGAAGCTCGAGGTGCTCGTGCGCGATGGCAAGGGCCGTGGCGCGGCTCGGCGTGGACTCGGGCAGGGCAAGCAGCTGCAACTCGAGACATTCCGCGCAATTGCGGGCACCCACGCCCGTCGGGTCGAAGTTCTGCAGGTGCTTGAGGGCGATGGCCAGCTCCTCCGGCTCGATCTGCAGCTCCTCGGGCACGAGCTGCGCGAGCTCCTCGATGGACTGCGTGAGATAGCCGCCTTCGTCCAGCCCCTCTATGAGGAACGCGACCAGGCTGCGGTCGCGCGGTTCGAGCTGGGTCAGGGAGAGTTGCCGGTGTAGATGCTCACGCAGATTGGGAGACTCGGCGGGGACTTGGAAAAGATCGCTATCGTCGGCATCGTCGCGCGTACCCGAGCTCGAGCCGGCTTCTCCCCCCCAATCGGTGTCAGCCGAGAAAATGTCCGTCTGCGACGGATTCTCGGTGCTCGCCTCCTCGGCGGGCGCCTGAAGGGCGGTCGCCGGCTCGCCGTTCATGGGCGCAGGGGGTGGCGGAATCTCGCTGTCGGCGTCTTCGCGCTCGAGGAGCGGATTTTCCGCGAGAAATTTCTCGAGCTCCTGGTTCAATTCCATCGTCGAGAGCTGCAGCAGACGTATCGATTGCTGCAGCTGCGGCGTCAGCGTCAGGTGCTGCGAGAGCTTGAGCTGTAGAGTCTGTTTCATCGATATGGGGCGCGGGTACCTCGCCAGGAGGATCGTAGTTCAGGCGGGCCAAATTGGGAAACGGGGGGTGGTTCGCGGCGTTGTCCCTTACAGCCTGAAATTCTCGCCGAGATAAACGCGTCTAACGTTTTCATTATAAACGATCTCGTCGGGTTTGCCGAAGGCGAGCACCAGGCCGTCGTTGATGATGTAGGCGTGGTCGCAAATCCCCAGCGTTTCCCGCACGTTATGGTCCGTGATGAGGATGCCGATGCCGCGTTCCTTCAGAAAGCGGATGATTTTCTGAATGTCGAGCACCGCGATCGGGTCGACGCCCGCGAAGGGTTCATCGAGCAGTATGAAGCTCGGACGCGTCGCGAGCGCCCGGGCGATCTCGACGCGGCGACGCTCGCCGCCGGACAGGGACAGAGCGGTAGATTGCCGCAGATGCGCGATGTTGAGATCGCGCAGGAGCCCGGAAAGGCGGGACTCGATCTCCTCCTCGGGAAGTTCCTGCAGTTCCAGCACCGCGCGGATGTTCTCCTCGACGGTCAGCTTGCGGAACACGGAGGCTTCCTGGGGCAGGTACGACAGGCCCATGCGGGCGCGGCGATGCATCGCGAAGTGGCTGATCTCTCTGCCGTCGAGATGGATCGCGCCGTCGTCCACCGCGATCAGCCCCACGATCATGTAAAAACAGGTCGTCTTCCCCGCGCCGTTCGGGCCCAGCAGCCCCACGACCTCACCGCTCGTCACCTCGAGCGACACGTCCTTGACCACGACTCGCGAGCCGTAGTGCTTTTTAAGTCCGTGGACCCGCAGCTGGCTCATCGAGTTCGCCCCGTTCGGAGGTACGGGGAGACTAGTCCTTCCGGCTCGTGCCGGAGTCTGGCGGGGTTTCGGGCTCCGCCGGCTTTTTCGGCATGATGGTTGCGCGCACGCGTCCTTCGCGTTCGGTCCCGGACGCCTCGCGGGTCGTTTTCACGGTAAAACGCTCGGTCCGGGCGTCGTAGGAGATGAAATCCCCGCGAATGTCGTCCCCGCTGTCGCGGCGCAGCCGGGCGGCGTTGTAGAACTCGACGCGCTCGAGCTTGTTGTCGTATTCGATCCTGAACGCTTCTCCGTCGATGTATTCTGCGGAGCCCTCCCGCTTGTGGCGGAACGTCGCCGGCTTCCCGCTCGCGACGCCGTAGTAGAAGCCGTCGCCGTCCTGCCGCACGACGATCCGGTCCGCGCGGATGATGAGCGAGCCCTGGACCAGCACGACTTTTCCTTCGAAGGTGGAAACTTTCTTGGCTCCGTCGGAAATCATGCTGTCGGATTCGATGTTGATCGGTTTGTCGCGATCGCCTCTCTCGGCAAGCGCCGATTCTGATGTCAACGCCCACATTGCCGCAAGACCCAGGGCCGCGGCTGCACGCGCCCTATTTCCTGGATGGCACATCAAAGATGCCTTTCACTTGCGATTGCAGCATGAACTGTTGATTATTCTGGTTCGCGATCATCCCGACGCCTGTCAACATCGAGCGTCCCTCCGCAATCGCGACCGTGTGATCCGTACGCGCGATCCCCTGCTCGGCGAGTACGTGGAGGAATTCCGTTCGAGCGCGAAACTCGGGTCGCTCCGGCGTGGCCTCGCGCAAGAAGAGCACATTGCCGTACAGGAAAGCCTCCTCGCCTTGGCTCTTGATGGTGCCGCGATTTGCGGTCGCGATGAAATTGCCGCCGTCAGGGACAATTTCAACGAAGCGCGGATAAAGCGCTTCGCCCGAACCATCGTCGGCAAAATGCGTCATCTTCGGCGCAGAGAACGTGTACCGCAGCTTGCCCGTGGCGTCCAGCCTTTGAACGGTAAAGTTTTCGACGATGGAATCGGGATCGTGCCCGACGGGCTTTGCGTCGCCGCCGAAACCCTCCACCACGGCGTATTGCAGCCAAAGGGTCAGCAACCCGAGAAACGCCATCAGAACGAGCGGGAGCAGAGGCGTGACGCGTGATTTCATGCGAGCTGGCGGGCGATGAGCCGTTCCAGCGTGTCCTGGGCCCGCATGATCAGCTCGCAGACCTCGCGAACGGCGCCTCTGCCGCCGGGGGCGCGCGTAACGTGGTGGACTCTCTCTCTCACGAGCTCCGGCGCTTCGGGCACGCTCGCGGCGAAACCGCAACGCGCGAGCACCGGCAGATCCGCCCAATCATCGCCCATGTATCCGGCGGCGGCGGCCGACGTGCGCAAGCGGCCGATCAAGCTTTCGAAAGCCGAGCTCTTGTTCACCGCACCTTGTTCGACGAGCGTGATGCCGAGCTCGGCGGCGCGGATCTCGACGGCGCGCGAGCGACGCGCGGAAAGAATGGCGACCTCGACCCCGCTCTCCTTCAGCATCTTGAGCCCATGGCCGTCCTGGGCGTTGAATGCCTTCAACTCGGCTCCGGTCTCGCTGAAGTATAGGGTCCCGTCCGTGAGCACCCCGTCTACATCGAAGATCATCAGGCGCAGCCGCCGCATTCGCTCCAGAACGTCGTCGCGCATCAAATGACCTTGGCGCGAAACAGGTCGTGCATGTTGAGAGCGCCAACGAGCTCTCCCGTTTCGGTCGCGACGAGCAGCTGATTGATCTTGTGACGCTCCATCAGCTCGAGGGCTTCGGCGGCAAGCTTGTGCGGCGCGATCGTGTGCGGACTGCGTTTCATGACATCGGTGATCTTGAGAGCGCGCGCGTCGGGTTTGCGCTCCAGCGTCCTGCGCAGGTCGCCGTCGGTGAATATTCCGACGACCTTTTTGCCGGGGCCGAGGATCGCGGCCATGCCCATGCTCTTCCTGGAAATCTCGGCCAGCAAGTCGGAAAAGGAATCGGTGTCGGATACGACCGGAACGTCGTTGCCGGTGCGCATGACGTCGGAAACATGGATGAGAAGCTTCCGGCCGAGCGCACCGCCTGGGTGGGCGCGAGCGAAATCCTGCTCATTGAAACCGCGAGCGTCGAGCAAAGCGACCGCCAAAGCGTCGCCGAGCGCGAGCGCCGCGGTGGTGCTTGCCGTCGGCGCAAGATTCATGGGGCAAGCTTCCTGCGCGACACCCGCGTCAAGGTGCACATCGGCTTCCCGGGCGAGCGCCGAGTCGGGGTTGCCGGTGAGCGCGATCAACTTCGCGCCCTGGCGTTTTATCCGGGGGATAATCGTGAGCAGCTCGTCCGACTGGCCGGAATTCGAGAGCGCGAGCACCACGTCATCGCGCGTGATCATGCCGAGGTCGCCGTGCCCCGCCTCAGCGGCGTGAACGAAAAAAGCCGGTGTCCCCGTGCTTGCCAGTGTGGATGCGATCTTGCGGGCAATGTGCCCCGACTTGCCGACGCCGCTTACTACGACGCGCCCGCGGCACGCGAGGATCAGACCGAGCGCATCCAGGAAGCGCTCGTCGAGCCGCGATATCAAGCCGCTCACCGCATCGGCCTCGATCGAGAGCACCTTGCGCGCGAGCTCAAGCGCGGAAGTCGAAATTGCCTTCTTCGATCGATCGTTCATCGAGAGAAACCGCGCTGGCCCGCGCCGGGAGCACCCTTTATCATAGGTTCTGGAGTATACCAGACCGAATCCGCGCCTTTTCCCACGTGATCCCAAAAAAACAAGGACTTCCGGATGGGCGACACGCTTGAGCTGGTGCTGATTCTGCTGGCGAGCGCCGTGTTCGTCGTGGTGCTGTTTCGCTGGCTGCATTTGCCTCCGCTGCTCGGATATCTGCTGGTCGGGGTCGCGGTGGGCCCCTACTCGCTGGGGTGGATTCCAGACACCAGCGAAGGACGGCATCTTGCGGAATTCGGCGTCGTGTTCCTGATGTTCTCGATCGGGCTGGAGTTCAGCCTGCCGAAGCTGTTCCAGTTGCGTCGCGCCGTGTTCGGGCTCGGGCTTTCCCAGGTCCTGCTCACGCTAGGTGCCGTCCTCGCTGCGGCCTCGCTTGCGGGGGCCCCATGGCAAGCCGCTCTCGCGGTTGGAGGCGCGATCGCCATGTCGTCGACGGCAATGGTCATGCGCATTCTCGCGGAGCGCATTCAGTTGGAAACCCCCCACGGACGCGACATCGTCGGCGTGCTGCTTTTCCAGGACCTCGCGGTCGTTCCGCTGCTGATCTTGATTCCCGCGATTGCGGAGGGGAGCGGCGGGCTTGCGCAGCGTCTGGGCTTCGCGCTCGCCAAGGCCACGGTGGTGCTCGTGGTGCTGCTCTTTGTCGGGCAGAAACTCATGCGCGGCTGGTTTCACATCGTGGCGCGCCGCCGCTCGCATGAGCTGTTCATCCTCAACGTCCTGCTTATCACGCTGGGGCTCGCTTGGCTGACGGATCGAGCGGGGCTGTCTTTGGCCCTCGGCGCGTTTCTCGCCGGCATGCTGATTGCGGAAACCGAGTACCGCCATCAGGTCGAGGAGGACATCAGGCCGTTTCGGGAGGTCCTGCTGGGTCTGTTCTTCGTGACCATAGGCATGAGACTCGACCTGGGGACGGTTGCAGAGAATCTATCCCTGACGTTGGCGCTCACGGCGTTGCTCGTCGTGTTCAAGTTCATCCTGGTCGCGAGCCTCGCGCGGCTCTTCGGAGCCGGTCCGGGTGCGGCCGTACGCACGGGTCTGGCTCTCGCCCAGGTGGGCGAGTTCGGCCTGGTGCTCATGGTCTCCGCGCAGTCGGTCGCATTGCTCGATCGCGACTTTTCCCAGTTGGTCGTCGCGGCGATGCTGCTCTCGATGCTTGTAGCGCCGTTCGTCATTCAGGCGAGCGACAAACTCGCTCTGCGCTGGTCGAGCGCCGAATGGATGCTGCAATCCCTCGCGCTGCACCGAGTAGCCGCGCAGAGTCTCGCGACAGAGCGCCACGTCATCGTGTGCGGCTACGGCCGCACGGGCCAGCGCCTGGCGCACATGCTCGAGCAGGAGCACATCGATGTCGTCGCCCTCGATACCGATCCGGAGCGCGTGCGCGGAGCGGAAGCCGCAGGCGAGAAGGTCGTTTTCGGCGACGCGTCACGTTACGAAACGCTCGTGGCGGCCGGTGTCGCGCGCGCCAGTGCGCTCGTCGTTACCTTCGCGGACACGCAGCTTGCGCTGCGGATCCTGCATCATGTGCGCGCGCTCAATCCTGCGTTGCCCGTGATCGTCCGCACTCTGGACGACGCCGATATGGACCGGCTTATCGCCGCGGGAGCGTCGGAAGTGGTGCCCGAAACGTTCGAGTCGAGCTTGATGCTCGCCTCCCACGCCCTGGTGCTGTTGGGAGTGCCGTTGAGGCGGGTGGTGCGCCGCATTCGCGACGTGCGCGAGCATCGATACAGCTTGATGCGCGGCTTCTTTCACGGAGGCACCGACGAAGCCGAAGACCCCGACGAGGCGCGCGAACCGCGCCTGCATTCGGTGACACTCGCGACGGGCGCGGGCGCATTGGGGCGCAGCCTGGAAGAGCTCGCGCTGAGCGAACTCGGCGTGCGCGTGACAGCGCTGCGCCGGCGGGAGCTGCGGATGATTTCGCCCGATCCGCAAACGGCGCTGCAGGAGGGTGACGTGATCGTGCTGCTCGGCACGCCTGAACAACTCGCTGCTGCGGAGATGCGCCTGCTCCAGGGCTAGTGGCCGCCGGCGGAATCCGCGCGTTTCGGGGCCGCGCCGGAGGACTTCCGTCCCTTACTTTCTCGATCCGGAAAAGGCTCTGGCCATGAC
>Ga0209377_1001988_pt1 | contig 13473 bp, 14 predicted proteins | sample GraSoiAngelo_141_FD_185898 | JGI IMG/M metagenome (GOLD analysis project Ga0209377, IMG submission 185898) | Grasslands soil microbial communities from the Angelo Coastal Reserve, California, USA - 14_0929_12_40cm (SPAdes) (version 2) | ecosystem: Environmental > Terrestrial > Soil > Grasslands ...
CGAAGAGGACAACGACATCGACAGTTTCATCCGGTTTGTCCAGTACCACACCAAACGCTTGAAGTGTCCCAGCAAAGACGTGTTCATCCGGCTCGCTCACGAATGGGAAAAACAGCTGGTGAGCCACTCTGAGCCAAACAACGGCATTGGAATCAAGAAAGAGAAGAAAAAAACGCTCAAAGAACCATCCGAGTAGATTCAAGGTCCGGGTACGATACAAGTACCACTACTACCGCTGGATCAACACCCAAGACTACGGCAGCTTCAAAGACATTTACGAAAAATACAGAGACAAAGGATTTTCCTTTTGGTGTGCGGATTTGCCCCCGGAGTATTCTAGCCAGGATGGAACGTGGACGGGTTACCGGCTTGACGGTGATAAGACTCATACTGAATCAACACTGAAAAGGTACGGGCGCCACAAGGCGTGGATCGACAGTAGCTACAAGTTTGAGGGAAAACCTGTGATCCTCGTCTACAATGCCGATTGATCCCGCGAATAACTTCACTTTCTAATCTGCATTTTCCAAGTTCATGAATGCTGCTCCTCACTACACGTGACTGTCGAATGTGACCACGTGAGGTGAGCGACCCTTAAGAGTCAGCGGAATAATTCGATTCGACAAATGGCCATTGCTGTAGAAGTGGAGAAACAGAGTCTCTGGCATCACCCGAACTTTCTCAAGTTATGGGCGTCGGAAACGATATCCCAGTTCGGGACCCAGTTCAGCGGTCTCGCCATACCGTTTACAGCAATATTGCTCACCGCAAATCAGAGTCTTGCAGTCGCATCGACCGAGTTTGGAGTCCTGAACGCTTTCGGGGTCCTAGCTTTTCCCCTGTTCGCCTTGTTCATCGGAGTCTATGTCGATCGTCATCGTAAACGGAGAATAATGGTGTCCGCGAACCTCGGCCGAGGCCTGTCTCTTGGGCTTATTCCGCTTGCCGCTGTAACCGGGACGCTCTATTCGCTTGGACTACCACTGCTGTATGTGGTTAGTTTCTTCATCGGATTGTTGACCGTGTTTTTTGACGTGTCCTACCAGGCAATACTTCCCTTTCTAGTTGATCGAAATCAGTTGGTTGAAGGAAACAGCAAGCTTGAGGCAAGCCGATCATCAGCACAAGTAGTCGGTCCGGGGATGGCGGGTGCACTTCTCCAGATAGTCACGGTTGCCCGTGCTCCTTTCGTCATAGCTATCGACGCGCTATCCTATGTTGCCTCCGCTTCATTCCTGGCTCGTCTTCGGAGCGAAGAACCAATCAAGAAACCCACTACTAGCGTTTGGCATGACCTACGAGAAGGTCTGGCCGTCGTGCTGAAAGACGCAAGGTTGCGGTCGATTGCGGGTTCAACTGCTACGTCGAACTTCTTCAGCAGCGCGCTGTTCGCGATTTTTCTCTTATACCTCGTTCGAGAACTAGGTTTCGCACCCGGTCTGATCGGTCTAATTTTTACTGTTGGTAGCACTGGAGCCCTTGTTGGAGTTGTAGTGTCTTCGAAGCTGGCTGCCCGTTTTGGAGTCGGTCCCGCCATAGTCGTATCAGCGTTGACGAGCGGATTGGGAACCGCTCCCTACTTCATCGCCAACCAATCCCTCACATTCACCGTCATACGGATTGGCCCCGTTGGATCTCTTGGAACTGCCCAGCTTGACATGAACAGTCTGATTCTCATGGTAGGAAGTTTTGTAACGGCCTTAAGCGTGGTGGTCTACAACATCAACCAGGTAAGTCTCCGCCAAGCGATAGTGCCTTTGCGGTTGCAGGGAAGAATGAACGCGTCCATGCGATGGATAGTCTGGGGCACCCTCCCAGCGGGTAGCTTGGCAGGAGGAATATTCGGCGCAATCCTAGGGCTTAGGCCAGCGATAGGACTCGCCGTACTAGGAGGATCACTCGCCTTTCTGTGGGTCCTACTGTCACCCATACGATCGCTGAAGAAAGTACCTGAACCTTTGGAATAGAAACAGACCTTGCCTCGAATCCATTGAGGCTCGGTTATATACCGTCTCGAAGAACAAGCAAGCTTCTTTCAAATAGAGGCAATTCCATAGCTTCGCAAACCAGCTATGACCCTCCAGACCGCCGCCCCGGTAGCCCAACAGAAAACCGGCTACCGCTACGTCAAGTACACGTTCTTCAAACTCGACCCGGTCTGGAGAAAATTGTCCTCTCAAGAAAGAGAGTCCTCAAAGAAACAATTTCTCTCATCCCTAAGCGAAACCGGGGACAAGATTCGGCCCCGATCTTATTCTCTGGTCGGTACCAGAGGCGACGTTGACTTCATGCTGTGGACAATAACCGACTCGCTAGAAACCCTCCAAGGCTTTCACTCCGACCTGCTTAAGACAGAGCTGGGAAAATATCTCTCCACGCCCTACTCATACCTCGCTATGCTACGTCCCTCAGAATATTTCGGAAGACCCTCAGAGAAGGAACCTGTCGATTCGAAATACCTCTTTGTCTACCCCTTCACGAAAAAAAGAGAATGGTACAGCTTGCCCTTCGAGGAGAGACGGAGAATAATGAAAGATCACGTGCAAGCCGGCCAAAAATATCCCTCGGTTACCATACACACCTCATACTCTTTCGGAATAGACAATTACGAGTTCATCCTGTCGTTCGAGACAGATCATCCGGAAGACTTCCTCAACCTGGTGATGGATCTGAGAACCACAGAGGCGAGCAGGTATACGGCCCTGGAGACTCCGATTTTCACCTGCCTCCACGTTGAACTCGAGAAAATGTTAGATCTACTCGGGCCATAACAAGAGCGAAGTGCCACGATTGGCTGATTTCGAGAACGATAATTTCCTGCGAGCCTGTTGGAAGAAACAGACCGAGTTCACTCCGATCTGGTTCATGAGACAGGCCGGCAGATACTTGGAGAGCTATCGAAGGGTCAGGGCGAAAAACGATGTCCTCACGATCTGCAAAACCCCTGAATTGTCGGCCAAAGTCACCGTTGATGCCACAACCGAGCTGGGAGTTGACGCTGCAATCATCTTCGCCGACATAATGCTCCCCCTAGAAGGAATCGGCCAGAGCTTCAAACTCGTAGACGGCGTTGGACCCGTCGTTGAGAAACCGATAGAACGAATGGAGGATGTAAAGACGATCGGAAAGTTCTCTCCAAAAGACCACGTTCCCTTCGTCACCGACGCGATAGAACTAGCTATCCAACAGCTAGACGGACGCACCCCCCTAATCGGGTTTTCCGGAGCGCCTTTCACCCTTGCCTCCTACCTGATAGAAGGAAGCCCTTCACGGGAATTTACGAAAACCAAGAAGATGATGTATGCAGAGCTGGAAGCATGGAAGCTCCTGATGACAAAGCTCTCCAGCATGGTCTCCGACTATCTCCTAGCTCAAGTCCGAGCTGGCGTTGACGCCGTCCAGCTCTTCGACAGCTGGTCAGGCTGCCTCTCTCCGTCAGACTACGAGGAGTTCGTTCTACCATTCAACAAACAGATATTCGAACGCCTGAAACCGGGGGGTGTTCCTCGAATACACTTTGGCGTCGGAACTGCTGGGATATTGAAGGCGATGAGAGAAGCTGGCGGTGATGTGTTCGGCGTTGATTGGAGAATCTCAATAGACGAAGCCTGGAGTATACTCGGCCACGTAGCCATCCAAGGCAACCTCGATCCGGCAATTCTGCTCGGGGCGAATGACTTCGTTCACGCTAGGTCCAAGGATATCCTAGCAAGGATCGGCGGCCGTCCCGGACACATTTTCAATCTGGGGCATGGAGTCTTACCAGATACTCCACAGGACCATGTGAAGGATCTAGTTCAGTTCATTCATGGGACTACCCGAACCAAACGCTAGAGACGTCGAAACACATGAACAAACATCCTGCGGTCCTACTGATGGCCTACGGAAGCCCCAACTCACTTGACGAGATCGGAGAATACCTCCGCCAGGTCAGAGGAGGCAGACTGCCCACCTCCGAGGAGGTTGAACGGTTGCGAGACAGGTATCGACAAGTCGGCGGTCAGACCCCTCTCCTGAAAATAACTCTCGCCCAGGCGAAAGCGCTGGAGGAAAGACTCCGGTCCGAGCGAATCGATTCAAAGGTGTATGTTGGAATGAAGCACTGGCACCCATTCATAGAAGACGTCGTCGAGAAAATCGTGAGTGAGGGCGCTGCAAGCATCATTGGACTCGCACTCGCCCCCCACTACTCCAAGCTCAGCATCGGAGGGTACGCCGACGCTGTCAGAAGAGGCCTAGCCAGGACCGGAAGACCCGTCCCGTTTACCATGGTTGAGAGCTGGTATGATCAACAATCTCTCATCGGCGCCTTGTCCCGACGGATCCGTGACGGCCTCGAAAAGTTCAATGAACCGTCTAACGCGGTCGTCCTGTTCACAGCGCACAGTCTCCCGAAAAAATCCGTGGCTGAAAACGACCCCTATTGGAGCCAACTTCAGGAGACCAGCCAGCTCGTTGCCACCAAATCAGGAATCAAATTATGGGATTTCGCTTTCCAGAGTGCTGGACACCCGATCGATTCTTGGATGGGACCCAGCATCAAGGAAAAGATAACTGAGTTATCAGGGAAGAGATTCCGCGAATTGTTGGTCTGCCCTGTCGGTTTTGTTTCCGATCATCTTGAGATACTCTACGATCTGGACATAGAGGCGAAGCGCTACGCATCGTCTCTAGGTGTGAGACTGGAGAGAACTGCCTCCCTCAATGATGACCCGGAATTCATCAACGCGCTAGCGTCGAGACTAGAACCCCTTTTGTCAAGAGAGATTGTAACGGCCTAAGATCTGAACCCGAAGCGTCTAGGAGAAGGCTTTAGCTAGTCTCTGATAGTCTTCACTGCCAAGCTTCCATTCGGCCACATCAGCATTTTCTTTGACATGGTCCATGTCCGCTGCCTTGGGAATCGCAACTACGGAATCGTGTTGTAGAACCCAGTTCAGAGCGACCTGGTTTCTGCTCTTGCCCAACTTCCCTGCTATCTCATCCAAGACTTTGAAAGATGATCCCTGGCCCCTCGGAATCTTTCCCTGACCAAGAGGACTATACGCGATCAAGGTCAAGCCCTCCTTTTGGCAGTATGGTAGGATTCTCGCCTCCACGCTTCTATGGATCAGACTGAACTCGACCTGGTTCGAGACAACTTTCTCGCGAGACAATGATTGCTGCGCTTCCCTCATCTGCTCGACTGAGAAGTTGCTTACTCCGATGTAGCGGGTAAGGCCGTCTTTGACAAGCTTCTCCATCGCTCTCATGGTTTCCGCGATAGGAATCTTCGAGCTCGGCCAGTGCAGCTGGTAGAGGTCGATCTGCTTCAACCCGAGCCTCTTCAAGCTCCTCCTTGCCGCGTTCAACACGTCATCATATGCAAAGTGTCTCGGAGAAACTTTCGAAGCCACAAAGACCCTGTCAAGGCGTCCTTCTAGGGCTCGGGCCACAACCTCCTCGCTGTGACCTGCTCCGTACATCTCTGCGGTATCGATGAATTTCATCTCGAGGTCCAAACCGAGCCTTAGGGCCTCTATCCCAGCCTCGTCTCGGGAGGAGTCCGGTCCCATTTCACCCCCGATCCCCCAGGTTCCGAGCCCAACGACTGGTATTGACTCATCGGTGCGGCCTAAGGGTTTGAACTGCATCGTACCTCAACCTCACGGTTCGAGAAAATGTCTTGCGGCTTTAAGCCTGGCTATGAATCGCGATGAGAACGACATCATTATGCGTCACGAAAATGGTCCCCCCCGTTCCAATCCCGAGACTGTCAAGAACCGCCGGGAAAAACCGGTGAACAGTGTCAAAGCCGCTAGGGACTAGCCGTAAAACGCCCATTTTCAGCCCTGATTCAAGATCTGAACGGGCGTATGTAGAACAGGGGATATTCCACGCTGTAAACGCGGATAATTCCCGATCGACCCATGCCCAGAATACGCCTTGAACAGCCAGACTCGTCCATTATCGGTGCCAGACAGGAAATGTCCCGGGAAAAATAGGGGGTCTTAGCGACCGTGTCTCGCGTCGCATGAGTGGTTTCCGGGAGACCTTGTTCGAACATGCCTCAGTCCGAGCATGTTCTTCGCTAATGTTTCCCGATCCACTGTTCTTCGGCCTTCTTCACGAGCTGACCTATTGCGTCTTCGATAAGGTATCTGCCTGGGACGTTTGGGACAATACCGAGCTCTTGGAGCTTTTCAGCTGTTGCCGGACCAATAGCGCCTACGAGAGGCAATCTCATCAGCTTGACGAGTAGTGACTTTGGGATCTCGTATTCGGCCATGCTGAACAGGTTAGATGCTGAAGCAGCGCTAGTGAACAGAACAGCCTGGAACTGTCCCTTTTCAAGCCTGGCGAGGAAATCGAACACACTCTCGCTGTTCGTTGGGATAAGTGACTGGTAGATGGTGATGGTTTCTACAGCTGCCCCGTTCGAAGCCAGCGACCCTGACAGGCGGTCGTCGGCGGCTGAGGATCTAACTAGAACCACTCGCTGCCCTTTCGTTTCGAGCCTTGACAGATGATCCGCTATGCCAGAAGAGCTATACTTCTCCGGGACCACAACATCCTGAACACCTTGACGCCTTAGCGCCCCGCTCGTTTTCGGGCCCACCGCCATGATCCTGATCTGGCCCAAAGCGCTCGGAAGGACGCTCGAGTGCGACTTCAGCATATCGAAGAAAACATCAACACCGGTAGGACTCATGAAGACGAGCCAGTCAACAGGCCCCTCGCCGACAATTCTCGAGAATTCCTTGAGGATACTTGATTGTTCTAGAGGTCTCAATTCAACCGCATGGACGATGAACGGGGTCCAGCCGAGCTTTCTCACAAACCTAGAGGTCTCTTCTCCATGGCCAACGGGACGGGTTATGGCGATGGATTTCTCTCCGGACACTCTAGACATAGACAGTTCTCCAGCTCGCCTCGATCTTTTTCGCTCCCTTCTGGATGAGTTCCTCTCCGATCTCTCTAGCCAGCACTGTACCTTCCCGGACACTTCCTGACCGTTCAACTAGAAGTTTTTCCCTACCATCAATTGAGAAAATGCAGGCCGCTATCCTGATCCCGTCACCGTGAGCTCTAGCTAGGGCTCCCACGGGAACCTTGCAGCCGCCCTCGAGAATTCGTACCAGCTCTCGTTCAGCCTCGATCTCGGCCCTCGTCTGTGGATGCTCAATCGATCTCAAGATATCAATGACCCCTAGGTTGTCGCTTCTAGCGACAACAGCAAGTGCTCCCTGGCCAGGGGCAGGCATGAAATCCTCGACCGGTAGCTGCTCCGAGATTCTTCCAGTCATTCCCAGCCGTTCCAGTCCAGCTTCAGCAAGTACAACCGCATCAAATTCGCCCTTGTCTACTTTCTGGATTCTTGTCTCCACGTTTCCCCGGATGGGCTCCGGATTCAGGTCAGGTCTCGCTCGTCTGAGCTGAGCGACTCGGAGCAGACTGCTCGTCCCTATTCTGCTCCCCTTTTCCAGATCACGCAACAGCACGTCTCCCTTGCTCACCAGCATGTCGGCGACGGAGCCTCTTTCGGGCACGCTAGCTATCAAAAGCCCACTGTCTTTGTCGAAGACAGGGATGTCCTTCATACTGTGAACTGCGAAGTCAACCCGGCCATCAAGGACTGCTTGATCGATTTCTTTTTCGAAGATTCCTTTCTGGTCGAGCGAGAAGAGGGGTGTTCGTTGGTCCATATCACCCGCGGTAGTGATGATCTTCCGTTCAATTCTTAGGCCGGGATTCTGCTGTCTGATGCTATCCGCAACTAGTTCCGTCTGAACAAGTGAGAGCCTGCTTCCTCGAGTCCCAACCTTGAGTATTATTATCCGATCACCGTGGCAAGGTTTTCACTGCAGTGCCGATCGCGTCAAGGGTGGCATCTAGCTCGTCCTCGGTGTGAGCAGTAGAGAGAAAGCAAGTCTCGAACTGTGAGGGCGGAACAAAGACTCGGGACGCGAGTAGCGAGTAGAAGTATTTCTCGTACGTGCGTATGTCAGCCGATTTTGCAGAGTGGTAATCCGTCACTGGACGATCCGTGAAGAACAACTGGAACATCGATCCGAGACCGTTAACCTGAGCGGTTATCCTAGCCGACTCCAGATGGTCACCTATTCCCCGCCGCATCACGTCTCCCATCTTCTCCAAGCGAGAGTATAGCTGCACTGCCCGTTTTTTCAGCGATTGAAGGATCGCCAACGAGGCGGACACGCTGACAGGGTTACCGCTGTAGGTCCCGGCCTGATAGACCGGGCCGAGGGGAGCGAGTTTTTCCATAACGTCCCTTCTGCCGCCGAACGCAGAGAGAGGAAGCCCGCCGCCGAGGACCTTGCCAAGGATTGTCAAGTCGGGACGAATCTTGTAGTATTCCTGAGCACCGCCTATCGACAGCCTGAATCCCGTTATCACCTCGTCAAAGATCAGTAAGACCTCGTTTTCTAGAGTGATTTCTCTGAGAGTTTCAAGAAACCCGGGTTTAGGCAGGACAGGACCTACATTTCCAAGTACAGGTTCCACAATTACAGCAGCAAGCTCGCTCGAATGGTCGCGAATAATCTTGCTAGCTATCTTCTCATCGTTGAACCGGCTCACAAGCGTATTCTTGGCGACATCGCTCGGGACACCCTCCGAGCTAGGGCTTCCAAGCAGGGTGGCCCCTGATCCTGCTTTCACAAGCACCGAGTCATGCGACCCGTGGAATCCCCCCTCAAACTTCAGGACCTTTTTCTTTCCACTGAACGCCCGCGCGAGACGGATAGCGTGCATCGTGGCTTCGGTCCCGGAGTTGACGAGACGGACCATCTGGAGTGATGGAACCAGTGAGACGATGAGTTCGGCGAGCTCAACCTCCATCTCCGTCGGCTGTCCGAAGATGGACCCTCTCTCGAGAGCCTCCTCGACTGCATCGATGACTTCGGCCTGGGCGTGGCCGTCGATCAACGCACCATACGCCATGCAATAGTCCAAGTATTCCTGACCGTCAACTGTCTTGAACTTCGAGCCTTTCGCTGACGCCACAAACAGAGGATAGGGAGAGTAGCTTCTAACCGGACTGTTGACCCCGCCCGGTATCACTTCTCTCGCTCGACGGTAAAGCTGATGGGATCTGGAATCTAGCCCAGCCATTCAGCCGCTTCCAAAGCATGGTACGTCAGTATCATATCGGCACCAGCTCGCTTGATACTGGTTAGAACCTCCATGATCGCCGATTTTTCATCTATCCATCCTTCGCGTGCGGCTGCTTTTATCATAGAAAATTCTCCACTCACGTTGTAGGCTGCAGTCGGCATCTGGAATCTTTTCTTCGCACGATAAATGATGTCCAGGTAGGCCAGCGCAGGCTTGACCATGATCATGTCCGCGCCCTCCTTGATATCAAGCGCGATTTCACGCAGGGCTTCTTCAGGATTGGAATAGTCCATCTGGTAGGTTCTTCTGTCTCCGAACTGTGGTGCAGAGAAAGCAGCTTCTCGAAACGGACCGAAGAATGATGAAGCATGCTTAGCTGCATACGCCATCACAGCCACGTCCTTGAATCCGTTATCGTCGAGAGCCTGCCGTATCGTCTTGACCTGCCCGTCGATCATGGCTGACGGTGCTACGATGTCGGCGCCGGCGCGGGCATGGCTTACCGCGACCTCAGCAAGCTTCGGAAGCGTCCCATCATTATCTAATCGTCCATCTCTGACGAGACCACAGTGGCCGTGGCTAGTGTACTGGCACATGCAAACGTCAGTGAAAACAACCAGTTCGTCCACGAACTGATCCTTTAGATCACGGATCGTCTTCTGGACTACCCCGTTTGGCTCATATGCAGCAGATCCGATTTCGTCCTTGACTGTTGGAACCCCGAATAGGATGATCGATTTTACTCCTTTGTCCACCAACCTCGCTACTTCGCGTAGTACAGTCGCGGGGGATTGTCGGCGTTGGCCTGGCATCGAGGTTATCGGCGCATCGGTTTTCAGGCCCTCCTCGACAAATATTGGTTGGATGAGATCTGAACGGTCGAGTCTAACTTCTCTCACGAGTTCACGGATGAGTGGTGTCCTTCTGAGTCGCCGCATTCTCAGCGCGGGAAAGCTCACTTGCCCTATTCACCTTCGAATATCTGTCCGGCCACCGTCAGCAGTTTGTTGTCGCCTTTTTTTGCGGCTTCACGAAGGTTTACGACTGGTTGGGCCAGGAGCTTGCGCACGAGCGAGAGGCTCATACTCTCGAGTACTTCCTGCTGGTGTTCGGATAGTTTTAGTTTGGATAGAGCCTTGTCCAGCTCTTCTCTCCGAATCTTGTCGGCTCTATGATAGAGATCCGAGACCATCGGTTCAGCCTCTTCCCGGCGGAGGAGAGTTGAGATTTTCTCTACTGCCTCCTCGACCTTCGGCTCGGCCTCCTTGAGCAGAGTCGTTCTGGTCGATAACGTTTGCTCCGTAATGTCGCGAAGGTCATCAATCGTCTTGATCACGATGCCTTTGAGCTCTCCTAGATCAGGTGAGACATTTCTCGGGATCGATAGGTCCAGAATCATGAGTTTCAGGTTTCGATCGGGTTTCAGTTGAGGGGCAACGATCTCCTTTGTCAGCAGGTAGCCTGTAGCTCGCGTTGCCACTACAACTAGTCCGAAGAGGCCCAATTGCGAAATGACATTCTTGAAATCGGCGGGTTTACCTCCGAAGGTTCTGCAGAACGACTCAGTCCTCTGTCGCGTCCTGCTTGCAACCGTTACATCAGTTATCCTCCTGGCCTTCAGTGCCTTCATCATAATCATGCCGATCTGGCCGGTTCCTAGCAACAGTATGCTGACACGGTCGAGATTTCCAAGAGAGCCTTCCGCGAGCTTCAAGGCGGCAGAGCCGAGGGATACTGTTCCTCGCCCGATGCCAGTTTGGTCCCGGATCCTGGTACCGGCTGCGAGTGTCATATCGAAAGCCTTGGAGAGGGTCGGGCTCGATGCGGCTAGTCCACGTGCTTCTATCAGGGATGATTTTATCTGGCCGAGAATCTGGCTCTCGCCGACCAGCATCGATTCCAGTCCTGAAGCAAGACTCACGAGGTATTCTAGAACTTGATCCCCAGTCCTCTGTTCGGCAAGCTTCCGCAGTCCGTGAAGTTTGAACTTGGTCTCGAGGGCCCAGTTCCTGAGGATTTTCTCGTTGACCTCGACACCCTCGTCAGCGTCGATGAACATGTCCACCCTGTTACAGGTCTGGACCACTACCGCTCCTCTCACCCCGGTGGTGCTTCCGAGTATGTTGTAGAATCCTGGAAGGTCTCGAAGAGTTAGAGCCTCAAGCGTTGCCAGTGGGGCTCTTCTGTAGCTGACGCCTATGTTGAGTAGCATTCGAGCATCTCACGGTGCGGAGCAAAGGTGGCTGGGGGTCCCACTTTGATATTAAGACTTGACCTGTACTCCTAGGCAGATTTGTACCCCGGGCAGTATGAATTGCAGTTTGAGAAAGCTTGAGTCAAGAAAAAGCGCGTCTATGGTCTAGGACAGGCTGACTAAACCGTAGAGAGACAACGTTATGCGTCACGAATAATCCTTCCCTGCGGACCTAGGAAACGGTCAAGAAACGGCCCTAAAACGATACCGAATTACATCATAAATCGCCCATTATCAGCCCCGATGTCGAATCTGAACAAGCACATGAACACTCAAGGGAAGATCCACGCTGAAAACGCGAAAAACCCACGACCGATCCAAGCCCAGACCACGCCCAGATCAGCCTGTCTCGCCCATTATCAACGCCAGACAGCGAGTGTTCTAGAAAAGGGGTATTGCACAGAGCACCTCGCGACGTAAGAGCGGTTTCCCCGAGACCCTGGCTAAGGCATGTCTCACCCCGGAAAGCTTTCTCCCCAAGTTTCCTGATTGCTGTTTTTCAGCGAGGCGCGTTTCGCCAGCTCTCCCCGATTCTGCCCGCCCCCTTGGCGATAAGTTCTTCCCCAGCCTCATGAGCAAGCCGGACGCCCTCCGCGGCGTTTCCTGATCTTACAGCAAACAGCCTCTCCTTCCCATCAATAGAAAGAACACATGCCTTTACCTGAATCTGACCGCCTCTCACCGTCGCAAGCCCGCCAACGGGAACTTTGCTGGTTTCCTCGAGAATACGGACCAGTTCTCTCTCCGCATCTACCTCGGCACGTGTAGGCATATGCTCGATCGATCTCAACATTTCAATGACCTTCAGATTGTCCCGTCTTGCGACAATTGCCAATGCTCCTTGGCCAGGCGCTGGAACAAAGTCGTCGATCGGCAACCGTTCCGAAATTCTCTCAGCCATGCCGAGCTTTGCCAGTCCAGCCTCAGCAAGTATGACCGCGTCGAACTCGCCCTTGTCCACTCTCTCCACCCTGGTCTCTACGTTTCCGAAGAGAGGCTCTAGCTTCACATCCGGCCTCACACGTCTCAACTGGGCAACTCTGATCGGACTGCTCGTTCCAACCCTGCTACCCACGGCCAAGTCCTTCAACCGTCTGTCTCCATTACTGACAAGTACCTCTGCTGGAGAACCTCTCTCTGGGACGCTCGCGATCACCAGTCGCGTGTTCCTGTCAGTGGCAGGCACGTCCTTCATGTTGTGGACTGCAAAGTCGACCCTGCCTTCCATGAGAGCCTGGTCAACTTCTTTGTCGAATATTCCTCTCTGTTGGAGGGAAAACAGAGATCTTCTCTTGCTCATGTCGCTGGAGGTTTCGATGATTTTTCTGTCTATCTTTAGGCCCGCATTCTTCTGCCTAATCCTCTCGACTACAAGATCGGTTTGAATCAGGGACAGCTTGCTGTTCCGGGCTCCGACCTTGAGAAATATTCTCGGGTCACCATGGTAGAGCTTTCACGATAGCGTCAACCGCGTTGAGGTTGATGAGACGGCTCGAACACTCGTCGCGATAATAAGACTTGACATCACGATTCTACCGGAACAAATCGCGCGTCGAGAGTCGCTTAAAGGCCAGTTGAGAGCTCGCTCGACCCTAGAGAATCCTTGTCGGTCTTGTGAGAACCCTGCAATGTTTTCACTATGTCTTCCAGCCTTGGATGGCTCTTCTGGAGCCGTATCTCGTCCTCTTCGAAACCCAGCTCGGCCATCCCATGCTCGGAGAGAAACTTTGCAGCCCAAGAAACAGCGTTACCTGGGATACGCAGCTGCTTCGATATCTCGTCCAGCTTATGCCATGCGCCATCCACAATATGCATCCACACATACCAGAGAAGCATCGGCCGTGGTCCGCCAGGCAATTCCTAAAGGCTCCCGATTCCCACACCAGCCCACGTATCCTACTAACCCCAGTGTAACTATGCGATTCTTCATCCAGTAACATGCTGGTGAATCGCTACCCTTGAACGGGAGTCTCAACCTCGACTGATTCCCTCGGTCGGGACGAAATATCTCCCATCAGTGCAGTACGCCAGCCGCGGAAGCTGGATTCTGCTGGAAATTTCTAGCCACGGCAGAGTCTTCTTCGCGTTCTCCATTGCCAACC
>Ga0209377_1001993_pt1 | contig 13458 bp, 16 predicted proteins | sample GraSoiAngelo_141_FD_185898 | JGI IMG/M metagenome (GOLD analysis project Ga0209377, IMG submission 185898) | Grasslands soil microbial communities from the Angelo Coastal Reserve, California, USA - 14_0929_12_40cm (SPAdes) (version 2) | ecosystem: Environmental > Terrestrial > Soil > Grasslands ...
TCTGAGTCGTCTGCCCACCCCGGCTCCCCGATTCATCTCTCGAGCCCATTCTTTGGCAAGGTTCATACTCATGCTAGAGCGATTCTCTCATCTGCTGCGAGAGGCATATGTCAGGACGGGGTATACGTGGTTAAAGCGAAAGGGTGAAATTCTTGATTAACGCCTACGAATCATAGTTACCAAGCAAATCAGAAAAAAGCCCCCGTGAATTCCATGTTACGTTTGGTGAGAGTTACGAGGAAGCCGCAAAGCGAGAGCTACTTGAGGAGACAGGGATACATGCTACGCCCGAATACTTGGACAAGTTCTCCTTCCGTGATCCCCTGAACATGAAATGGTGGCTGTATTCAAATGCCGAAGCAACGAACCAATCGTAATAGATCACACCGAATCAATAGGGGCTGAGTTCTATCCAGCTGATGGCGTTGATAGGATTGTCGCGTTAAAACACGTGACGCCCTGGTTAAAGATTGGATGGAAACTTGTCAGAGAGAAAATTGCTTAGACAAACAATCAGATATGAAAGTATCATGGCTATCTGACTCGAGACTCCTAGCGGAATGAAGACTCCGAAATTCGTTCAGGTATCGTTCGATGTAGACAAGACCCTCTTCCGAGAGCCCGCGCTTACTCAGGCGGCTCGAGGTTTAGGGATCGGCAAGAAGTGGGATGCGATTGACGAGATGTATCAACGGAAACGGATAACCCTCAGACAGGCTCTCTTGCAGCAGTTTCAGCTTCTCGTTGGGATGAAACTCGCGGACGTTCTCGCTGAAGTCTCTAAGGTTCCGACGATGCGGAATATCCGCGAGACCGTTGAGAAGCTATTGGGCCTCGGGCTGTCAGTGATCCTCTGTACAGACAATCCGGACTTTCTCTGTCAGTATCTGGTAGAACAATTTGGATTCCGCGGGTTTGTCTCGTCAAAGGTTGCGGTGAAGAACAGCGTGATCACCGACGACATCGAGCCATTACCCGACAAGAGGCTTGGCATCAGAAAGTATTGCGCTTGGATGAGCATTCCGCTGAGCAAGACGGTTCATGTGGGAGATGGGCTGAACGATGTTCCGGTCTTTCGAGTAGTCGGCTATTCTATCGCCTTGAACACTAGCCTTGAGAAGGTGCGGAGAGCTGCTTCCCATCGATTGGAGACTGACGACCTTCTCGACGTTTACAAGCATATTCAGTCAGAAGTGTCGAGTACGAAGTCAGTAAATTAGTCGGCTACTCAGCGCGAGCCGTTTCTTGTCTGTTACGAACGCGCATTCTTGGAACCCCATCTTTCTTCCGAGATTGAGGGCCAGGCGTTGAATACAGAACGTGAGTTGAAGAGCTGCGAGAACGGGATCGGCCGTACTACCCTTCAACAGATACGCAAGGAAACCATTCTTCGAGAGAACTCGAAACACTTCACTCGTCTTCTCGTCCGAACTCGGCGATATGAACAGAAGATTGTCCGATTTCTCTTGGAGTGAAAAAAGCTGGGAATGCCCAACCTGCTCTGTATGCTGGTATTCAGCCCATAATCCCAGAACCTCGTGGATCTTGAAAGCTGCATACATTGCGAGAGAGTAGCCCGTCCCGGAGCCGACGAACAGGAACCCTCCGCGAGGATGGACCCGCAAACCTCGAGCCCACTCAGTCGCCCGTCGTTCCATCATGCGCAGAGAATCGAGTTTCGGTAATCGACGGATCAGCGAGGCTACCGCAAGGAGGCTGGCCGAGAAACTCGCGGTCCCGGACGTAAGGATTCCCAGACTTCTATACTGTAACCGAATTACATCGTCGCATTCTCTCGCGAGAGGGCTCTCCGGGTTCGCGGTTATTGCAACGCGCTTCTTGGCTGGCCCTCTGACTCTTTTCGCGAGTTGTACGTTCGTTCTGGTCTTGCCGCTGACTGATGTTATGAAGATGGTCTTGTTCTTAGCCACCTTCGGATGGAGCTGGAGCTCGAAAGGGTCTGCAGCAAACGCCCGCATCTCGGACAAGTAATGGGCGAAGAGAGAGCTTGCAAGGGAGTCTCCGGAGCCGGTGAAAATCATTCGGGAAGGGTCAAGATGGCGAAAACGGTCATCCTCTCCGAGTTCGCGTGCGAATGCTGGAAGATCCTCAACCTGGTTACGGATTTCTTGCTCCATCGCATCGAGCGAGGACGTCTTACCCAGAGTTCTCTGCTGATTCCTGTCTATAGATGCCACCTGAATAGGTCCATTTCTTCCCGCATTGCTTGCATTGGAGGTTGAATCCTGTCCGCCACCCGTCCGGGCTTCGTATTTCGCCTGTTATGGCGAGTTCTCCATGGCACGAGCAGCGCGGAACAGTCCTTGACAAGACGCTTTCGTTCGCTCAATGGCGGAATAAATGCAATTGGTGGTTTGAGGCGTTGTTTTCGGAATTCGGGGGAGAATTTTTCGGCGCGGCTTCAGTTATTCTTATATGCTTTGCCCCTACCACATGGAGTATAGGTATTCAAAAGGTCCGTTTGGATATTCGAAAACTGAGAGGTTGAAGAAAAAACGTCGTATAAGGTCATGGTGGCCTTCGGCGAACAGACATACACTCTTCTTAGCGAAGAGGCTCGTGCCCGAGGAATAACAATCCAGGAGCTTCTCCGTGCGGTCGTAATACCTGACTGGTTCAAGGCCAAGTATGAGCCTGTTCCAAGACAGACCCCGATCATCGAGCGGAGGACGAGAGAGGAGGAGCCTGTAGTGCCCTACTCGTTCTCAAACAAGCTCAGATACTAGCTTCACTGAACGAACTCCTCTTTTTTTCATTCGATCAAAAGGCCGTACAGGTCTCAAAAACATCACCGAGGGTTTAAGGTGCATGCAGGCTCTGAAAACCGCGGGCCTGGGTGCTATGACGCCGCTTGAGCCTAAGGTCAAAGTCGCCGCTCAAACCGTTTTCTACGCCTTGCACACTCGTAACGGGACTTGCGCATCGGGTTGCGGGGTTTCTCAAACCCGCGTCGCCGAAATAGTTTTCGGGGTCGAAATTGTCGAGTGGGACCTTTGTTCTGCCTGTCTTTCTCGGACTGGTTTCCTTGAATACTTCAACTCCCTGCCTTCGGCGACCCCGCGAGAAGCGGAGGAAGTCAAAATACTCCTGGGAATCTCGAATGAGACGTTTGAAAGGCAGAACCGAGCTGCCCAGCCAATAAACTAATTTCGAGAATTCAGGTTGGTGCTAGACAGCTCATCCAATAGAGGTACAGACCAGCTTTGAGCTCTTTGGAAGGCGCAGCGATTATCAATATCTCCGTGGCTCAACATTATGACTCTCTTTCTTCTCGTCGGATAGGCAGGATATGAGCATGGACAATATTACGAAGCGGTTCTGTCCGAAGTGTCATTCTGAGAATATTATTCTCTGGATGGGAGGATACACTGGGGCAATGTACCGGTGTCCGGACTGCGGTTACACTGGACCGGTAGTCATCGAGACCGACGGCTCTATTCCATCCGTGGAATCCGAAGTAGATGAGGAGGAATAGAGAACTCTATATCCGAAAGTTAGTGTGTTCCCAATCAGTAGGATCAGATCAGCGATAGTTGCTTTCCAGCTTTCTCAAACGCGTCTGCTGCTTGGTCGAGATCCTTTTTGGTATGTGCGCTTGTCACGATCGTCCGGATTCTCGCCTTGTCCTTGCCGACCATTGGAAATACTATCGGAAGAACGAACACTCCAAGCTTGAACATCTCATCCGCGAGCTTGTGAGCCTTCCCGCTCTCCCCAACCATGACGGGCGTAATGGGTGTCTCGCTCTGTCCCGTGTCGAATCCGAGGTCTTTGAGTGCTTTCTTGAAGTAGCGTGTATTCTCCCAGAGTTTCTTCACAAGCGACGGGTTCCTCTTCACTAGCTGTATCGCGGCGATGCAGGCTCCAGGAACACCAGGCGGCTGAGAGCCTGAGAGTAGATAGCTTCGGACCTTGTTCTGGAGATATGTGCACAAGTCTTTCGAGCCCACAACGTAGCCACCTACGCATCCAAAGGCTTTGGAGAATGTCCCCATGTCAACATCGACCTTTCCTTCGAGGTGGAAGTGGTTGGTGATTCCCCGTCCGTTCTCGCCTAGTACTCCGTCGCCATGTGCATCGTCGACGTACGTTATGGCTTGATACTTCGTCGCCATGTCGACGATGTCTTTGAGGGGTGCGATGTCTCCGTCCATGCTGAAGACTCCGTCGGTAATGATTAGGATTCTGCGGAAACGATCAGTATTCTGTAGCTGTTTTTCTAGATCGCTCATGTCTTTGTGCTTGTAGACTCGCCTCTCGGCCTTGGTCATGCGACAGCCGTCGATGATGCTTCCGTGGTTGAGCTCGTCGCTGATGATGAGATCCCTCTCATCAACAAGCGCAAGGATCGTGCCCGCGTTAGTAGCATAACCCGATTGAAACGTGATCGCCGATTCAGCCCGACGATAGTCTGCGAGAACCTTCTCCAACTTCAGATGAATATCCATAGTGCCCGCGATGACTCGTACAGATCCAGACCCGGCACCATACTTTCGCGTAGCAGCAACCGCGGCCTGTTTCAGCTTCGGATGGTTTGCCAGTCCGAGATAGTTGTTGGAACAGAGGACTAGGACATTCTTGCCGTCAACCTTAGCGTGCGGGGCTGATGGGCTCTGAAGAGTCCGGATTCGCCAAAGCAGATCATCACGGTCTAGGCCGTCTAACTCTTTACGCAGACTATCAAGCAGAGGCTCCCTTTGCAGGTCGGATTGCTGGCTCATTTCTGATCCGGGTGATCTGTACCTGCGTAAAACGCTTTACACGATAACTTCCATTTCTCCTGTCATCTAGACTGACAATAACGTTTTACACTCGACCGAAACGCCGAGGGAACAGTTCAGGGAATCCTTTGAAAGAACAAATGCACGCCGTCGTCAAAACTGTCCCCGGTCCCGGCGCCGTCTATGAGCCGTGGGCCTTCGCTCCAAAGCCAGGTCTGAGAGACATTCAGGTCCGAGTCGAGGCCACCTCGATCTGCGGAACGGACATGCAGATCTATGACTGGCATGAGCTGATGGCTAAACGGGTCAAGCCTCCCCTGGTGATGGGTCACGAGTTCGCGGGAAAAGTGGTGGAAGCGGGGAAGGAGGTCTCGGACCTCAGAGAGGGTGATATTGTCTCTGGCGAGACTCACATTAACTGTGGAAGATGCTTCCAGTGTCGCACGGGAAATGGGCACATCTGCGAAAGGATGCTCCTCCGGGGAGTCGACACTGACGGGTGCTTCGCTGAGTATCATACTCTTCACGAGAGTAGCGCTTGGCTCAACGACAAGAGAATTCCCATTGAGACGGCAAGCGCTCAAGAACCGCTAGGCAACGCAGTTCATGCTGCGTCCGCAGCGGACATACCTGCACACACGGTCGCAGTCTTCGGCTGCGGTCCAATAGGAGCGTGCCTAATCGGGCTCTGCAAATCGTTCGGAGCCAGCAAGATCTTCGGAATCGACATCGTAGAATACAGACTGAACCTTGCCAAGAAAATGGGCGGAGACGTCCTCATTGACGGGTCCAAAGAGAAGGTTGTAGATACGATCATGAAGATGACAGATGGCCGCGGCGTTGATGTCTTCTTCGAAATGTCAGGTGCGCCGCCATCGTTCGAAGAGGGATTCAGGGCCCTTCGCCCTGGGGGAACTGCTGTCCTATTCGGGCTGCCCTCGAAGAACGTCGAGTTCGATGTGGCGAACTGGATCGTTTTCAAAGACGCAAACGTCCGAGGAGTCTTCGGGCGTCGATTGTGGAGTACGTGGTACAAGACAGCGGAAGTGTTGAAGGCCGGAGAAGTGGACCTCTCGAAAGTGATTACTCACAGGTTTGCGCTGGAAGAGTTCGCCAAAGCATTCGCTCTGATGAAGTCGGGCCGCTGCGGAAAAATCGTCATGTATCCGAACCGGAAACCGCCCAGTTAGAACTAGATCCTACCTATCGAGTCTTGGTGGTGACATACCGACCATAGAGCCGCCGGGTTGAGCGCCTCTGTTGAGGATTCAGACGTGATGAAGAGGCTAATAAGCCATCAAGCCTTATCCCATCGCACGGGTATGCGCCTCTTCATTGTTCTGTTTACCATTTGCATAGTGGCGATGGCTGGAGAGACGTCCGCGGCTTCGAGCGTCGCACCCAGAGATCTTGTGCTCTCCCCAACGTCCGAGACCCAAGGGGTTCAAGACTTTACCATCGTGGCCAACACCTCAACCGTTACTATTCCGAACGGGTCCGGGGTCGATGTCAATCTAACTGTAACCAGTCTCAACGGTTTCGAAGGAGTGGTGAATATCCAGGCGTATGTTGTCTCTGCAGACTCGCAAAGTTCGGATGGGCTCTATCTGTTCTGGGACCATAGTTCTCCGCGAGTTAGATTGACCGCGGGCGTAAGTTCCCATGCTTCACTTGCGGTGGACGGCTACCAGAGCCACTTCCATGGCATGTCCCAGATATGGATCGAGGCCGAGGGACCATGTCTGATCCACAGAATCTCTCTGACAGTAATACAGCCGCCCCTTCCGAACTCGTCCACATTCAGGATATCCGTCGAGCCGACAATGCTTGCCATCGGATCAGGAAACTCAGGCTCTGCAAGAGTCTCCGTCACTAGTCTCAGAGGTTTCTCCGGGCTGGTTTCAATTATCGCCATCGGGACGAACGCTTCCCTCAACCCCAAGAGCCTTGTGCTTCCCGTTGGCGAAACTGAGGTTTCTCAATTAACGTTTCAGACACCCAGCAATGCTTGCCCCTCAGCCCAAGACATTTTGATAGTAGCTACGGAAGGGTCAACATCGCAGGCAACAACTCTCGCGCTCACGACTCCAACGCCGAGCTCGTCCGGCGGAACGCCTTCACCTGCGAGTCAGTTGGCCTCCCTTCTTCAGTCACTACGCGCTAATGTTCTGCTCGTATTCGTCGCCCTAGTAGCGATTTCTGGTATCTCGGCAACTGTTGCACTCGTGCGTGTCAAAAGGACAAAACACGAGTAGTATTTTCGGTGTAATTCTTTTTGATGATCGACCCAATCCATTGACCGTGAATGGACACTCCCATGCCTCTAACGTTTCTTCGGCTCGGCCGCTTGAGCTTCCTTCTGCCTGGTCTTCACAATCTCGCTAGCTAATCCTTTCAGTACAACTGATCGTTGCCCGGTTTTCTTAACCGTGACATAGCCGGTCTTCTCCCAGGGCGAACCCGATAGAGCAGCCTTCTCCTTGGTCTCAGGTGAATATCCTAGGGACATTGCTGCCTGCCAGACCTCCTTCAGACTCGGCTGTTTGATCGCTCGTGATACTGGGAGTCTACGTCCTTGGCCTCGGGTCTTCGAACTGTCCAAGTGAGCTGGCCAGACTATCAAGAATCCTGGGCGCTTCAGTCGCCCACCAACTCAGCCTAGCCCTTCTGGGACTTTTCTAGGAGGATTGCGTTGATAACGCCGTGCTGGCCTGGACGGGACGTAACTCGAGCCTGACCCAGTTCTGTCTCCACGATCGCACCTTTGGTGATAACGCCCCTTCGTTGATAGTCTACGTTCGCGGGGTTCCTGACGACTCGTAGAAGCTTCGACTTCGAACTCTTACCGGAGCCCTTGTCGGTCACAACGGCCCAGTCGGCTACCGCTATCCTGACCTTTGTTCCGCCGCCGTACATGCTTACCCGTCTCTGCTTAAGGGGCCCAAGCGTTGTCTCAGTCGGCTCAGAGCCAGCTTCGAAGGCTCTCTTTCCGCGCCAGGCGCGTTTGGTTCCCCCGGTGGGTTTTCTCTTGTATTGACTACCATGAGTCTGCGGCATTGAATGACAAGGCACGCCGTTTCAGGGTTCGCCATATTAACCGTTCCCCGAAAGCTATCTCTAGTCTGATTTTTCGCGATTTTTCTGCTCAGGGTAACCGAATCTTTATTTGACCGCGGACGCTCCTGAATTGTAAATTCGAGGCGCAACCCAGAGAATGCCCAATTATTGCTTGGAATGCGGCGGAAGCCTAAACTACGATTCCGCAATCAAGCAATACGCTTGCAAGAGTTGCGGCCTAACCTTCACCCAACAGGACCTTCTACAAGGACGGGAGAAGATGCTCCAGAGCCAGGAGTCAGTGGACGAGGGGAAGAAACGCCGTCAGAAAGACTATCTCAATTGGTGGCTCAGCTCAGATAAGAAGAAGACGAAATAGACAGTTTCTTTCCGAGCTACAGCGTCCATTCATGGTTCTCGTGAACTACCAAGCATCAATACTGCTCTTTCAGTTCGTAATTTTCGTTGAAGCACAGGGTTTATTCCCAAAGTGGATTACAACTCCTCCGAACAAATCCTGACCCTCTCCAAGAGCGAAAACATCCTCGAAGACATACTCGAAAAATGGAGGCGAGGGTCCACTGGGCCTCTGCCACAGCTGACCCCTCTCCAGCTTCTCAACGCTCTCGTCCTGGTTGAACGAGAAGGACCCGTGGGACGGAGAGCCCTATCCGAAACCCTCCTGCTAAACGACGGGGTAGTACGAGGACTACTGGAAAGGCTGGCAGAAAGCAAAATGGCCCTGGTAACCGCGAAGGGTGTCCAGCTTTCCAAGATGGGAAAAGAGAGCCTCCGGAAGCTTCTCCGTCAGCTATCAATCAAGAAGATCATTTCCATAGACCAATCCGACTTGGTATCCGCCAATTCTGTCATGGTAGTCCACGCCACAAAATTGTACAGACCAGGAATGACTGGAATTGTTCAGAGGGATGAAGCGATCAAGGCTGGAGCTGAAGGCTCAATCACGGTCGCAGTTCTAGGCAAGAAGCTCGTGATTCCGCCTGACAACAAGAGGATCGCAGAACTCGCTCCAAAAGAAAACGCCAGGCTCACGAGCGAGTTAGAACCCACTGACAAGGATCTCATCATAATCGGCTTTGGAAAAGACCCGGGACGCGCCCTTGCAGGTGCACTTGCAGCGGTCCTCTCGCTTCAGAAAGCCTAGGAGAACCTAGAACTGACAGAAAGGTGGAAGTTGTCGAGGAAGCCCACGGCCGAGATCATCTCGATCGGCAACGAACTTCTCATCGGACACACACTTGACACTAACTCCCACTGGATTGCAAAACACCTTACCAGGTTAGGGTGGACGCTCGAGAGAGTCACACAACTACGCGACTCCTTGGATTCAATCAGGTCGGGTGTGAAAGGATCTCTCAAGAGAAACCCGGGTGTCCTGATCACAATTGGCGGCCTGGGTCCGACTCATGACGACATGACGTTGGCTGGGATAGCACGAGCCATCAACAAACCGCTGAGATTGGACAAGGAAGCGTTGGAACTTGTAAGAGATCATTATCGAAGACTCGAAAGCAAGCCCAAACTAACAAAGTATCGGACTAAGATGGCCACTCTCCCACAGGGTTCCGTTCCCCTGCCGAACCCAGTTGGCACAGCTCCTGGAGTAAAGATGCAACGGTCAGGCACAACCCTGTTCTCTCTACCGGGTGTGCCTTCCGAAATGAAGGCGATATTCCGCAGCAGCATGATTCCTTACTTAGAATCATTCCATACGACTCGCCCGAAGGAGGTAGAAATCAAGATTACCGGGATCATTGAGTCGGCGCTCGCACCAGTTCTCGATCAGGCGCGGAAGATCTATCCAAAATTATACTTCAAGTCTCATCCTAGGGGGAGAGAAACGGGAATCAGGCCTTTGATTCTGCTCCACATCTACAACACTGAAATCGGAGCCGAGGAAGAAATCTCCCAGGCGGTAGCTTACGTCATGCGACGACTGGCTAGAAACGGGACCGATCGAAGCTGGCCACGCAAAAGAGACGTCAATGTGGACTAGTTGGGATCCGAGATCCTGCCTATTAGAGGTAGGCTATCGAATTCCCTCGTCGGGTGCCCGACCGAATGACTAACATTGAGAAATTGGAAAAAAGCCCTCTCGCGACACTAATTGTCTTGTCATTCACCGCGATTGGGGCCATAGTGATATTCTTCACTACAAGGTATGGGGTTGACCTGTGGATTGGTAGTCTAACGTCGCTCCCTGCGGAAAGAATTGGGATGGCTTCTATCCTTGTCATGCAAATTGACAGTTTTCTGGCAGCTGGATTTGTGATCGGTTTCTTCCAGTTTCAGGGAGTCGTAGCCAAGATGATTCGACAGATTGCTACTCTAAAGATTACGAAAGAAATCTCTCAGCCGGAAGAACGAGAGACTCTAGGACAGTGGCAAAACATGATGGGCAGGCTGAGTTACTTTGCAGGGTTCCGGTTTCCAATTACTATGCTTGTATTGCTGTTGCTTGTGTTGTCAGGGCTTTACTCGGTGCGAGCGACATTGTTCGAAACACGCGACGAACTAGTGACATCCATTACGCTCTTGGTTGAAGGATTGGAATTCATGGTGATTTTCTGGTTTAGTGCGACAGGTCAAACGGAATCTATGGCAGCACGCATTGGTGAAGGGATGAGTAAGACAGACTCAAACAAATAATCGAACATCGGCTCGCCATCTTCGACCAGCCTTCATCTAGTTTCTCTTGTGGCCCCGCTCTAGGGCAAGTATGGGTAGTTAACCCCGTCAGATGCTCGTTTTCCTTGCGGCTCCTGCTCGTTTCCAGCCCCTCGAAACCGGCACTTCTAGCTTGAGAACAGCGCCGAAACTTGGAAAATAAGCTGAAATTGGAAGAATCGACTCCGCGTCCCCCCTCCCCCGGGGGGGCCCTGCAAGTTTCTCGGGAGATCCGTTACTTGATTGTCTAAGTGACGCCTCAGCCTTGCTTTCGCTCCTGAAGGCTTTACTCGGTGGCGACTTGGACGAGGTCTTCGGGTTGTCTATTGCTAGTCTGAGACAGGTTAATGATTCCACCCGTCAGACTCTGGGCTCCGACCCCGTTCTTTGCCAACACCTCGGCTACACGCAAAGACGTTCCTCCTGCCATGCAGACTAGGAGAGTCTTTGACTTGTCTTTCGGCAGAAGAGCGTTGATTCCGGCTGGAATCTTCCCGGTTGTTATCAGCGACTGAACGTCTCGCGCTGTGGCGACCTTCACCTTGTCCTTGTCACAGCCCAGCGCGTCCGCGACAAGCTTGATCCCTTCCTCTCTCGGAACCAACATTGCGTGGGTCCAGAGAACCTCCCCATAGTTTGGCTGCTTGGAGTTCGCTTCTTCCACATTGACCTCGAGTGGGTCTGACGTCTCAACTGGTACCTCAAGATCGGCTAGGTATTTTTGCAGTCCATCAGCAATCATTACCACGAATTTGCTACCCGCACCGTAGTTGATCATCTGCAAGGCTGAGTAGAGGGCCAGTGCGCCGCTTTCGCCGATGCCATAGCCTCTGCCGGCAAAGAATCTCAAGAGTCGTCTAGCCGCCTCGAAATCTACCTCGTGTTCGCCGCCGTACAGCTCCGGCTGGTAGAATCTCAGACCGACAGCCTTGTCTCTCGTCCTTATCCCAGCAACATCCTGGTTGGCCAGCGGAAACACTACGTGCACGGGTTTCTGTCCGTACTTGGATTGTGCATATTTCGCAAGCCCTGCTGAGGTTCCTCCTGTTCCGAAGGCGGTGATTATTCTGAAGTCTCCGAGCGAATAGCCATGAGCTTTGAGTTGCTGGTCGATCTCTGGGGCTGTGGTTGTCTCATGGGACCGAACGTTGAGTTCGTTATCATACTGTTCTGGACAGAATCCATCGTAGATTTTGGCGAGCAGTTTAGCAAGACTGATCACGTCCTGTTTTGCGAGCAGCGCCTCCACGTCTCTTGGACTCTTGTCGAGGACTGACATGTCAAGGCCAAGTTGTTCGAGCTGTTCTCGGACACTTGCCGCCGCGGCTTTTGCGACCACAAGGTTCTGGTCTATCTTCAGTCCTGGTGCTGGGCATATGTCGACATCCAGGTTCACAGATCGCACTCCTTCATTCTTGAGTTCGTCCAAGACTCCTCCCTGCAGTCTCCTCGAGACGAGAACGATGACTTCAAGCCCGAGGTCTCTCAGCATCCCGAGGGCTAAGCCGAAGTTCCCAGAGGTTGCTTCGAAGATCCTCTGGCCAGATCTAAGCTTACCTGTAGCGATTGCGTCTCTGACTATCTCTACGGCGGGTCGGACCTTGACGGAGCCGCCGAAGATTTGAGAATCCAGTTTACCAAAGACTCTGACCGATTTCGAGTCTATTCTGATTCCATACTCCGCCTTGGCGCATTCAGATAGGGCGTCCGTAAGGTCAACTAGGGGAGTTGGATTCGCAACTACTCCCGTCTTGTCTCCTCCAGCGACATGAGGGGTCCGACTGAAGATCTCAGAATCAAATTTTCCAAGGAGATCCTTGTCGATCTGCGGTGAGGAGGAACTTTGCTGCAATAATTCTCCATAGCGTTAGGGACAGGGCTTTATATAACGTATGTCATATTGCGGCTCTATGACAGGCACTTACAATGCGCCCGACATCCCAACCACTCAGATCACCGGTGAGCTCGTCCGCGACGAGCTACTGAGATGCTTTGAGAGCGCGAACAGGGAATTCTTGAGGCTCCTAAATCAGCCTGTCAATGATGAGGCGTTGAAAACACAGGTCAAACAGTTCGTTGAAGGAGTATTCCAGAGCTGTGGCGTCAGCTACGCCGAGCCAACCAAGACGGGAATATTGACCGCCATTAGCCAGTGCAAGATTAACGCGGAGAAGATGATGGGACCAAAAGGAGCGGATATAATCAACCACCACTACACCGAGATGATGAAGCTAGTCGACAGACTTCCTGAGAAGGAAGCCTACGTCCCAGTCACCCGAATAACCTGATTAAAATAATACTCGCTCTCGGCATCGTGGCCGAGAACCTCGATGACGGAAATGGCGAAGGACCCCGGTTGGATGGTTAATCCAGTCCTCTTCATCATTGTAGTCGGACTCACTGTTCTTTTCGTCGCGGCGATTCTCTACCAGATTCTCGGCGTCCGCTAGCAGCGATTCATAACTAATTAGTAATACCGCTGTGTCCTTGTTCTAAACCTTGGAACAGGCGACTGCGCAGCTCCATACGCCTCGCTCAGTGAGACTCGAGCGGATTGTTGATGAAACTCCCTCCATTCGCTCATTCTGGTTTAACGACGTAAGCCTGCACAAGGCTCATCCAGGACAGTTCGCCATGGTATGGGTCCCGGGCGTGGACGAGGTGCCAATGAGCGTCCTCGCAATCCACGGCAAGAGCGAAGCGGGTGTTGTTATCAAGAAAGGTGGCCCTGTCAGTGCAGCTCTCTGGGAGAAAAACCCCGGCGACTTATTCTGGGTCCGGGGACCTTATGGACATCCATACAGCGTTGGACACCATCACAAACTGTTGGTCGTAGGCGGCGGGACAGGCCTCGTCCCTCTGCTCTCGCTCCTAGTTCATTTTCGTGGCCGCGATGTCACACTCATCACAGGAGCGCGAACAGCCAGCGAACTTCTCTTCAAGGACTGGCTGATAGCCGACAGTAAAGAAC
>Ga0209377_1001996_pt1 | contig 13444 bp, 10 predicted proteins | sample GraSoiAngelo_141_FD_185898 | JGI IMG/M metagenome (GOLD analysis project Ga0209377, IMG submission 185898) | Grasslands soil microbial communities from the Angelo Coastal Reserve, California, USA - 14_0929_12_40cm (SPAdes) (version 2) | ecosystem: Environmental > Terrestrial > Soil > Grasslands ...
TGAGGGTCGCGACAATCACATCGGCCCGCGCCAAAACTTCGTCATCGAGCTCCCGGCGAGGTTTGCTGACCAATCCTTCCGCGACAAGTTCTTTGTTGCTCCCCACGATCGACGTGACATGCGCACCCGGTTCCAACCAGTCGCCAAACAGGACCGGGACGTTGCTGCCGGTAGCGCAGACGACTAAGTCCGCGCCGGTCGCGACCGCGCGCGGATTATCGATCGGAATAATCTCGGCGTCTATATGAGGTTGCATCAATGCGCAGAAGGCCCTGCGATGATCGGCGCTGCGACTGAAAACCTTCACTGTTTCAATCGGTCGAAGCGCACACATTACCTTCAGGTGCCGGCGCGCTTGTCTGCCGGTGCCGTAGAGTCCCATGACCCGGCAATCTTGGCGCGCCAAGTGTTTCGTTCCAACGGCGCTGGTAATGGCTGTCTCTGTAGCGATATCGTTGTCGTCGAAATCGTAAAGCGGTAGCGAGCCGACGATGATCGTCAGTAATTTTGCCGTTTCGCTGTCGTAGGCCATGTAGACACGTTTTCCCGCCGCGCCATAGCTCTGATCCTCTTTGGTATATCGATGACGCTCGTAGTGGACGAACGTGCCGGCGACGCTCAAATTAACGCAGCCGCCGGAGTGAATGTTGATTCTGCGATCACCCGCCATCATCCGCTGGCGCGGCAAACTGAACTGCGGATATTCGCCCTGATCACGGAAGCCGGTTTCCACGGCGGCAATCGCTTCCTCGATGGAGATGAGTCCTTTGAGTTCTTCGGCTCTTAACAGCAGGGCCACGGCAGTCCTCCTTAGAAGTGACACTTAAGAGCACGGTTACATTGACGATTGAATGTGGGCATATCGGATAACTTGCTATAGTTCAAACCGGTTTCGGGTTTCTTCATCCCGTCACTTGACGGGCGAAGAGATGCCGACGTATTCTTTCGGTCGGTTCTTTCGATTCGGTCTGTTAACCTCGGAGGTGTTTGATGATGAATAAAGGCACAACCAAGAATGCCTTGCATCTTGCCACTCACTCCGGCTGGTATCGATTCGAACAGCGAGAGCAGAGCTGGATTCAAGTAGATCGCGCCCTAACCTATTGGCTCATGACCTGTATCCAAGTCGATCCGGATAATCCAAAGCGAGTTTACCTAGGCACTGAGCACTCCGGTCTATTCGTCACGAACGACGGTGGAAAAGATTGGATCCGGGCGAATCCCAACGTGCCATGCCTAACACTTTCATCGCTGCTCGCATTGCCAGGTAAACTCTTGGCGGGTACCATGCCGGCCGCTCTCTATCTTAACCCCAACGATAGCGGCTGGCAGGAGCTAAAAGGGGTAAGGCAAGGCGCTTCGAGCGGAACTTTCCCACCGAATCCGGAGTTGAGCGCTCGAACACGAGTCCTCGCCGCCGAGAATGGGTCTTCCGATCGTCTCTATGCCGGCATCGAAGTCGGTGGAATACTGGTTAGCGATGACGCAGGGCGAGATTGGCAGCCGGCGAATGATGGACTTACCGATCCGGATATCCATCAGATATTGCCTTCCAGGAAGACGGAAGGCCTCGTGGTCACCGCCTGCGGCGAAGGTATCTTCCGCAGCACCGACCGCGCCGCCCATTGGGAAAAGGTGACACCATCGGGAAGGCGAACCTACGGCAACGCGCTGGCCGAAGACGAGGACGGGTTGATCTACATGGGGATTACCCGAGATCGTCCGCGCACGTGGACTCGCGACGGCCGGGCCGACAGCGCCATCTACAAAACCAACGATGCCGGCGCCCACTGGGAGCTGCTCACGGAAAACATGAGCGGGGGGGTCATGGATATCTGCGCCGGACCGAACGGCAAAGGAATACTGATAGCGACGGCTGACGGCGAGGTCCTTGAGGTGAACGAATCCGGCGGTTGCCGGACGGTTATCAGCGGCCTTCCATGCATCACCGCGATGGTTTTGGGAGCGTAGCAGGCTGTTGAAAAAGAAATTCGATGCTTCGACGAGCTCAGGACGAACGGAAAATTAGTGATGATTTCAAAGTCGCCCCGCTCGTCCTTCAACCGGCTCAGGACGAACGGTCACTCATTTATCCAAATCTCAATAAGCTCGGCTCGGGTGTAAGGTGACCGATCTACATTGACGGTAATCGTTGATACTTACCCTTAAAAAAAAGCAAAAGCCAGCCGCCGCCGGCAAGCCCATTAAGAACCTCTCCAACGATAATCGTGTGATCGCCGCCTTCGTAACTCTGCACAATTTTGCATTCGAGATAACCGATGGCGTCGTCTAAGATTGCGGCACCATATGCGCCTTCGTGCCAACTCAAGCCGGCGAACTTGTCGACGCCCTTCGTGGCAAAGCGGCGCGAGATCCCTTCCTGATCTTCGCGTAGGAAGTTGACCGTAAATACGTTGGACTCAACGAAGCACGAGTAGCACTGCGCTGCCTTATCCACGCAAATCAGAACCAGCGGTGGATTGAGAGAGAGCGACGTAAAGGCGTTAGCCGTGAGACCAAAGGGCGCTCCAGCGATGTCTTTCGTTGTAATGATGGTCACGCCGGTCGCAAAATGGCCCAGCACCCAACGCAACTTTTGTGAATCGATTGTCATATTTCTTCTCGACGCTTTGATATTGTTTCCACCGCTATCAGAGCCAACGCGGATGTGTCAATTACGGGAACTGCTACGCTGGACGGATAAGCGGAAAAAGTGGTAAAGATAAAAGCGGGGAAGGAGAATTAGCTATGGCGGTTCAAGAGCAAAGGGCAAGCAACACCTTAGAGCAGTACATCGCCGAGGTTCGCTCCATTTGGGGCGATGGTAAGGATCCTCAACTCCCTTTCAAGGTTGCGGCTTTGATGGAGAAGTTGTTCGCTTCGACTAGTTCCGATGATCCGTGGATGGCGGAATTGATTCGCGACGGGAAGCCATCGCGCGAACTCCATCGCGACCTCGACTACGGCTTCATTCAGATGGGGCACATCCATAAACAAGGACACGGGAATAAGCCGCACGATCACGGGCCGTGCTGGGTTGTGTATGGCTCTTACAAGGGGGTCACGGAAATTACAAAGTACAAACGCACCGATGACGGCTCACAGCCCGGAGTAGCGACTTTGGAAAAGGAAAGACTCGATCGGCTTACCCCGGGAGTCGTGCAGCCGTATCTGCGGGGAGATATCCATTCCACGAACGCGGTAGAGGGACCGGGCGTGGTGTTTCGCTTCTTGAGTTATGATCTCGAAAAGGTCGACCGCTACCGTTACGACCCGGAAAAAGGAACCGTTGCCAAAGTCTAATCACTGCTATCAAAGATGGCTAGTGAGGAAATTTTTTTTGACCAGATCCGCTCAAGCGGTTGTCTGTCCTATATCCTTGGCTGCAAACAAGACAAAGTTTGCGTCGTCATCGACCCGGAGATCGACAAGGCCGACGATTACGTCGAGCTAGCGCGCTTCTTCGGGTCGACGATTCTCTACGCCATCGACACTCATACCCACGCCGATCATAATTCCGCGTGCAAGATCATGCGCGAACGTCACGGCATTCGAGTCGTGATGCACCGCGCCACAGATGCGCCCTACATTGATCTGAGAGTCGACGACGGTCAAGAGATCAACTTCGGCCAGCTTTCGCTCAAAGTTATCTACACTCCCGGGCACACTCAGGACGCCATGTGTCTCTTGTTCAGGGATCGTATCTTCACCGGTGACACTCTGCTGATCGGAGGTTGTGGTCGAACGGACCTTCCGGGTGGCAACGCCGAAAAGCAGTACGACAGCTTGAGCAAGTTAAAAGCGCTCGGCGATCCAGATTCGCGTTTATCCAGGCCACGATTACCGCGAGGCGGTCTCGACACTCGGTGATGAAAAGCAAAACAACCCGCGTCTGCAGATCGCTTCTAAAGAAGAATTCATTCACTTCATGACTTCCCGCAAACCTCCCCTGCCCCGCAAAATTCAAGAAGCCCTCGAATGGAACCGCACGCCGATTCAGGGGACACAGAGGGGAATGGGAGAGGGAATTTAGGTTCAAGCCTTCTCGGAATCCACGTTGAATACCAGCAATTCGTTCCGATCTTTGATCGCCGCCGCACTCGATTGCGCCGGCGTCGAAATGAGATTTCGTCCGATCGCGGCCGCACCGAAGCCGTGACGCCCTGCGGGCAATGAAATTTTTGCTTTCCGGAGACGAGCGTCCAATGCAGGACTATTTCCAGCCGGAGTCGTCGGTCCAGCGGCCCAGCTTCGCCAAGGCGGCGTTAGCCGGCCCGCGATCGACCACGTGCTCGACCTTTGGTTTCTCGTTTTCCTTCAAGAGGCCGATTTCCACCATTTTGTTTATGGTTACCTGCACCATCTCGGCCGGCATCCCATCGTTCACCGGCCAAACCTTCGCAGCGGCCAGCGCGTCATAGGCCGGGCCCAAGACTTCCTTCGGATAGCCCGTATGCTTGCTCGCCAGATCGAGGGTGCGCTCCTTATTGCGGTACATGAAACGGTGGGCCTTGATGATGGCCGCGACGGCGCGCGCGAGCAGGTCCGAATCTTTGCGAAGCAACTCCTCGGTGGTGCTAAAGGTCCCGTACCAATAGCTGGGCATGATCTCCCAGAGGGGAACCAAGGGGTGGAGGGACGCTTTCTTTGTCCGCGCCATATACGCCTGGTCGATGTGTAGGATGGCTGTGTCAATCTTGTTGCCGATGAGGGCAGTGATGTAACCGGCGCTCGACACGGGAACGTAATTCACGTCCTGCTGGGTGAGCCCGGCGCTGTGGAGGACGGCACGCGTCATCACCTCGCGGAATGCTCCAACCTCCTGGATGCCGAGGTTCTTCCCGCGAAGGTCGGCGGGTCTCCGAATGCTCTCCTGAGCCGCCATGACAACCGTGAGCCTGTGGGCGTAGCTGAAGATGCTCCGGATCTTCGCGCCACGGCTGATGGCCGCGATCACCGGTTCGCTGCTGGCTCCCAGAATATCCACGCTCCCAGACACACCCCCGCGCAGCGACTGGAGGCCCGACTCAAACGCCGCCAACTCAAGGTTGATCCCCTCCTCATCGAAGTAGCCGAGGTCTTTTGCGACGTAGACGCCGAGGTGAGGCAGGTTCGGGGGCGTGACCGGCATGCCAATGACGAGTGTTCGCCGGGGAGCCTGAGCCACGGTAATGCCCGCCGGCGCCAGGGCGGCGAGAATTACGATTGTCATGACCGCCAGGACCGAAGCTCGATGTCGTTGACTCATGATGTCTCCCTCCTCACGCACAGCTTAGATGTGGATGGCAACTTTCAGCGCGTTGTCGATTCTATTAACGTAAGTCTGAAACGCTTCGTGAATCTGATCCAGCTCGAAATGATGCGTGATGATCGCGTCCGCCGTAATCTTGCCGGCGCTCATGAGCGCCAGCGAGCGGCCGCAGTTCATTCCTCCCTCGCCTCGTGCCGCATAAATGCGGACGTTGCTCCGGACCGCGAGATTCATGTCTACCTGCACCGGCCCGGTGTACCAGGCCACGACGCCAATGCGACCGCCGCGCTTGACGTTCTCGAGCGCCTCCTGCATGGAGGTCGGGCCACCAGCGCACTCGAGGACGGAGTCTGCCCCTTTCCCGCGCGTGATCTCGCGAATGCGATCGGCCAAATTCTCCGTTCTTACATTGATCGTGAAGTCCGCGCCAAGGCGCTTGCCGACCTCCAGGCGCGAGTCGCGGGTGCCGCTGAGGATGACTCGTTCCGCTCCGAGCGCCTTGCAGAGTTGAACCGCAGTAAGCCCGATCGGCCCAGGCCCGAGGATCAGCACCGTCTCGCCAGCGACATAACCGCCGATGAGATCGATCGCCCAGAGTGGCGAGGCGGCGGTGGTCACCATGCAGGCCTGCTCGAACGTGAGGTTGTCGGGCAGGCGGTAGAGTGTGTTGATGTGATTGACGGCGTACTCAGCGAAGCCCCCATCGCAGGTGAGACCTTTCGCCCGGTGCCCTTTTGCGAGATTGCCGTAATTCAGGCACGAGGTGTACCAGCCTTTGATGCAATTCTCGCAGCGTTCACACCCCTTGTGTACCTCGACGGCCACCCGTTCGCCGATCTGGAACTCATCGACGTCCGGTCCCAGCGCCGCAACGGTGCCGGCGTACTCGTGGCCCATGATGAACTCCCCCGTGGGCTGCCCCTGGAGCACGCGGTGCAGGACCTTCACGTCAGTGCCGCAGATCGAGGCGACCTCGACCTTCAAGAGGACCTCGCCAGGGCCGGGCTGCGGCACTGACCATTGCTCGACCCGCATATCGTCTGCGTCATGCAGCACCACCGCGTTCATTGTCGTGGGAATCGTCATGGACTTCACCTCCCTCGTCTCGGATTTGCTCTCCTATCGTGTTCCGCCGCGCGATTCACCGGCCTTCGGTCACGGAAGGAAGCCCCGTTGCGTTCACCGCACGGGCCTAACTATTTTACGTGAGCTGCGGGAGATAAATAAATTAGCAGCGGCTTATCCTCGCGCAGTTACACTGCATATTCGGAACGACAACCGGTTGTAATATCCGTCAGCTGCGAGAAGCTTGTCAAGCTCATGTCTCAACGTGAAATATAACAAATCGGCGTTCGATTTCGTTCTGGGAGAATTGAAAAAAACTTAACGGCTGAGAAACATGAAGGTCTGTGAAAGAGATTCAGTCTTCCGCTTTCATTCTTCATCCTTTAGATAGTACGCTTCCACCGCGGGTTTGTATGACCGTGGCAGCCACAGCGGCCGGCGCAAGTTGTCAGGTCCCGGAGCCGGACGAGTTTTGCTCAGCCAGCGTTTGTAGACTTCGTGGGATTTGTTCGTATCGACAAAGATGTCGCCGTATTTGTCGTTGGGGCCGGATTTGGTCACGCGGACTTTCTGGTGCCAGCAGTGCTGGCCGCTGATGTAGTCGGGTTGCACAGGGAAAGTAAGATTCTGATGGACGCCGCCGTCTTCCCAGAAAATTCTCTTCGAGTCGGGATCATCACTCTCGAACGGCTTGATGCCGTGAATATGCCGCATCATCCATTTGCCTTCTCCAACTTGCTTGAGATCGACCAGCGCGGTCGACCAGCGCTCTCCGCCGGAATCTTCTTGCAGACGCCAGCGGCCGAGATGGTGCGAACAAGCGACGACGCCGGGTTTGATCCCTTCCGTCACCCACACTTTGTCGATGAAATAGCCGATCTCCGTCTGGACTTTCAGAAGGTCTCCCGTTTTTACATCTAGAATTTCCGCGTCTTTGGAATTGAGCCAGAGCGGGTTGCGATGCGAGATTTCGTACAACCATTTCGCATTGCCGGAGCGCGTATGAATCAATGTCGGCAAACGGAACGTCGGCAAAAGCAGCATCTCGCCGGCGTTCACATCGATATTGTCCGAGTGAACGTGGCTCTTGATGTAGCCGGGTATGGCGTACTCCGGCCATTTCCAATCCTTCAAGGTCTTTGAATAGAACTCCAGTTTTCGCGACGGCGTCGGAAAGCCGGCGCACGCTCGCCCGTCCACCTCGACCCCGAGAACAGCTCCATTCTTGACAATGAGATTTGTCACAGGGTCAGTGGTTGCATCGTTGAGGTCACTCAACTTTAGCCGGGTTTCGTGGACGTTATAGACGTCATCTTCGACCAAAAAGGCGCCGTATTTGCGCATGTACTCTAACGGCGTCAATCCTTGTTTCGCCGCCGCCTCCGGAAGACCGGGCACGCTGTTTTCAAAGATCCACCGGTAGTAATCGTCGACGGTCATCTTCTTGCCCGGCTCATAAGGCGATTCGAAATATTTTCGAATGCCTAGCGATCCGTCGGGATCGATGCGCCACGACAATTCAATCCAGAATTCGTCTTCTTCCCAAACTTGGCCGATGCCAGCGGCCTCATGCGCCTCGTAAGTGGTGTTGAACTTTTTCCCCTGTTTCTCCAACGCGACACGCAGTATCGGTTGGCGAAAGCCGATCCAGCGGGCTGCCTGCGTCTCCTGGCTCATCAAGTCGTGTCGTTCCGAAGCATGCCCCATGGGAAGAACATAATCGGCAAACCAGGCCGTTTCACTCCACGTCGGCGTCAGACACGCATGACGCTCGACCTTGGTCTCATCCATCAGCATCTCGATCCAGCTCATGCCGTCAGGGTTGGTCCAGACCGGATTGTAAACCCGCGTAAAATACATCGCGAGCTTACCCCGGCCCTCTTTTATGAAGTGAGGCAAGAGAAAGCTCATTTCGAAAAAGGCGAGCGGGTACTCCTTCGGTAAAAGCAACTCGTTCCAAACTTTGGACGGCGGCGGCATCAGTGGCGGCGCGGGAATATATTTGTTTGCCGCGTTGGGCGCCGTCCCTCCGGGTGTGCCGACCGCGCCAACGAGAACGCTTAAGAACTGCAGCGCGCGCGCCACCTGCCAGCCACCGAGATTTCCCGCGGCGGCGTTCCGCCACACGTGAGTCGAAAAAGCTGAACCGGCTTTTGCTACTTCGCGCGCCACGGCAACGAGAACTCGCGGATCGACGCCGGCTTCCTTCGCGGCAAAATCCGGCGTGTACTGGGCATAGGTTTGCTTCAATATCGAAATGAACGCCTGGAAGGATTGCGGTTCGTCGGGATACTCTTCGCGGAGATATTCTTCCCAATTGACCCACTTCCTGACAAAGTCACGGTCGAAGAGATCCTGTTGCAGCAAAACATTGCACATGGCGAGTAAAATCGCCGCTTCGCTACCTGGCCATGAGGATAGCCAATAGTCCGCTTTGGACGCGGTGTTCGAAAGCCGCGTATCGATGACGCAAATCTTTGCACCGCGTTCTTTCCCCTCGATAATGCGCTGGGCGTGGGGATTGAAATAATGGCCCGTCTCCAGATGCGAGCTCAAAAGCAGAATGAAGCGCGCATTGGCATGGTCCGGCGACGGCCGGTCGATACCCGACCAGAAGGCATAGCCGGCGCGCGCTCCCGCGGAGCAGACGTTGGTATGGCTGTTATGACCGTCGATTCCCCAGGCGTGAAAGATCCGCTGGTGGTAGAGAAGCTCATGTCCCGGACGGCCGACGTGATACATGATCTCGTTCCGGCGATCCTCCTGGAGCGCTTTACGCACGCGCGCGGCGATATCATCGAGCGCCTCATCCCAGCTGACGCGCTCCCACTTTCCCTCGCCCCTCTTTCCGACACGCTTGAGCGGATAGCGAATCCGCTCGGGATCCGTCACTTGATTCAAAGTGGCAGGGCCTTTGGCGCAGTTTCTTCCCCTGCTACCGGGATGCTCCGGGTTACCGTCGAATCTCCGGATACGATTCGTTTCCTTATCGACAAATCCCAATAAGCCGCACGCGGCTTCGCAATTAAAACAAATCGTCGGGATAATTTGATAGTGCTTCTCGACTTTTCTGGGCCATTGGGCCGTGTCATACTCCACCCAGTCATGCCACTTTTCGACTGGCGGGTAGCTTAGCAGACCCTTCGGAGGCTCAAGCCGCGCCGCCGATGGATTGAGAGGTTGCCTGGCGTCATTCATTTGATTTCCTTTTTGACATTGACTCAAGATCCTCCATGACGACCCCGTCCACTCGTCGTGTCATTTCGAGCGCAGCGAGAAATCTATCTTGGATCCCTCGCGTAGGCTCGGGATGACAATCGGAGCGTGTACGACATTACAACACAGTCTCTTAACTCAGCGGCACTGCCTGGCCCGCTTTGATCCACAGGTTTTCGTAATACCACAGCCCAATCAGAGCGAGAATCGCCGCGCCGAGATATGAGAAGAGATGTATAGGCCACAAGATCAATCCGAGCGGCAGAACAATTCCCGCGCCGATAACTAAAATCCAAAATTGCCTTCCTAAAGCCCCTCGCGTCAGCAATGCCGTAGCGCGCTGCAGCTCTTCAGAACCGTGCGCCAGCATGAGTTCGCCCACGATGATGGCCAACATGACTAAGAGTGAAATGGCCAGGAATTGGCCGAGCAGTAAAAACAAAGCGACACTGACTTTTGTTAGCGGAGAAATTAAAATCAATGTTGCCGAGCCCGCCGCGAAGGCTTGCATGACCAAATGCCAGAACAAGAGCGGACTTTGCCAGAGGTCGCGCCCTTTGGCTTGGCCGAATAGAAAGGCTGAATAACCCGCGGAGGCCAGCGCCAGCAAAGCCGTCGGCCAGAACAACCACGGAGCGACCGAATCCTGGGTCAAACCATAAATCAACCATAATGCTGCCAGCCCGCCGTAAGCGAACAATATGTAGCCGCCCAACACCAGCCAGGAACCGAAGTTCGGTTTGGTGACAATATAGAAAAAGCGTCCTGGGCGTTTCAGATCGACAATCAGAAGAAACATCGTGATCGTCAAGAAGACCAAAGCAAGCGCCGGGCTAACGAGCTGCAACGTCACGACCTCGTGTTCAAATCCCATGTTCAACAATAAGGCCGCGACCAAAAGCACGCCGGCGGCGATTGACTTCGTCCAAAGGTACGAAGCGATCTTTTCTCCCCAAGGCGTCGCGTGGGGCACGTCATAGACCTCGCGCGCGCCGCCGGGAATGGGCCGCTCGGGATTGACGCTCTTCAGCGCGTAAAGATCTTCGCCAGGCTGCTTCTCGGCCCAAAAGTGCGCCGACTGCGGCTCCATCATCGTGGGATTGAGCAAATCTCCATCGACTCCGGCGTAAAATAGTTTGGGCTTGGTCCCTTTCTCGGGCTTTCGCACGCTCACTTTTTCCATGGCGATCCTTCGGCTGATTTCGCTCTCCGGATCGTCGAGATCGCCGGAGAGAATCGCCTGCGTTGGACAGACGACTTCGCAGGCGGGCTTGTATCCCATCTCGACTCGCGACGCGTCGAAATTACATTTCGCTGCCGTGTTTCGATCAGGATCGATGTAGAGAGCGTCGTACGGGCAGGCCTGCATGCATGACTGGCAGCCGATGCAGCGTTCGTTATCAAAGTCGACGATTCCGTCGGCTCTTCGGAACAGCGCGACCGTGGGACAGATTTCAATACACGGTGCATCGTCGCAGTGGTTGCACCGCAGCACCGCGAAGTGCCGCCGCGTATCGGGATAATGGCCCTTCTCGATGTACTTGACCCACGTGCGATTTACACCGACGGCGATGTTGTGTTCTTCCTTGCAGGCCACGGTGCAGGCGTGGCACCCGATGCAACGATGCTGATCGATTAAAAACCCGTAGCGCATTCCAAACCTTTCGAATCGGAAAAGTTGCAAATACGAACAGCAAGTTTTACTTCAGATAGCAGAGAAAAACGGGAATGGTCAATCTATTTAAAAAAATAAGATCGCTAAGACGAAAATAAAAAATCTGAAAAATCAGCTTTTGCGAGTTGGAAACGCCGGCGGAATGATTTGCTTTACCGTTCTTCCCGCCCAATCACGACTCGCCCAGTTGTCCCAAGCTCGGCTAGCGCCGTCATCGATGCGGGCGGAACGCTCGTGGCCGGTGGCAGACCATGCCACTACGACCCCACCGTCGATACGAATTTTCATTCCGACTTCCATTGCTGATTGGAATCCGTGATTCGCTAGGCTTGAAAGGTCGGCGTGTCATCCTCTTTGCCGTGAAGCGCATACCAATAGATGCTGTTCATATAGCGCCAGCGGCGAATCGTTGCCTCTTCGACGGTCTTGATGGCGAGCGCTTGCAGCTCAGGCGTGTCGCAGTATTTTTCCACGATAGCAAAGCCCTTGGAGCCGTGGACTTCATCCGCGTGAATATGTTCTTCAAAGAAACGAATCTCGCGGGCACCGGGTTTGTAACCATAGTGCTGGTGCAGTGCCGGAACAATTTTTTTACAGATATCCAAGAATTGTGACTCCAAACCTATGAACATGCCCGCCACCACCGCCTGCCACGGCTTTTGATAAACCATTCGCCAGCCCCAATTCTGCAGCCCCTCGGTGCCGACAAGCACCACCGAGCTCTCCACGTTGTCACGACTCAAGCCGCTGGCGGCGACATAGTCCTTCAGCATGTCAAGATGCCGGTCATCGGGATTTTCTTCGTCGCCGAGGTTTTCAAACAAGTAGGCCTTCACATCCCGCTGCGGAATCTGTGATGCTTCATAGGCCATCCAATTCAAATAGTCGCAGACATAGTGATAGTGCTGAAGGCAGTAAAGCGCGGTCTGCTCCTTGGTGAGCTTGCCCTGTACCCACAGCTCGAAGAACGGGTGGTTTTTGCTGTGCTTTTTGTCACGCGTGGAAACTAGTTGATCATGGAAACTACTTCCCATGAGATTTCCTTTAAGTTATTTCCCAAAACAGGTCAGCCGTCCGATTATCCCTCGCCCCGGTCGACGATCTGTTCCACCGGCTTTAGGCGCACGTCGATCAGCGCTAGTTGCCCGCCGGCCACTGCCCTGAGACCACGCTCCACCGCTTTCCGCACTTCGCCAGGCTCTTCAACCTTCTCGCCATAGCCATCGAAGACTTTGGCCATCGCCGCGTACTCGGGACAAGGAACGATGTGCAGCCCGGAAAAGTTGTTGGTCTTAACCGCGTGGCCATCGGGATAATATCTTGGAATCCCTGATTTTTGAGATAGATAGCCTTGATTATTAAACATGATGATGAGCATGGGCAAGTTATGTTCCTGGACGGCTCCAAACGCCGCTGGGACCGGATCATAATTGAAAGATCCGTCACCAATGAGGCAAACCATCGGCCGTTTCGGGTTGGCAGCCTTCACGCCTAGCGCCGTCGAAAGCCCCGTGCCCAGGCCGCCAATGCATCCAGCGAAGAACGAACCCGGTTTCAAACCGTCGAGATAACGGTGAACCGCCAACCGATGGGTGATGGTTTCTTCCACGACCATAGCATCGGCAGGAAGCACCTGACTGATTTCGTGCGCGACCCACCGCGTATCCATGGGCTTGGTGTTGGCAAGCGCCAGCGCATCTTCACGCCATTTCCTTCGCCGCGCTTCGTTCCTAGTGCGCAACTCCTCGGCGCGCTCGCGGCGCTCCGCGTCCCCTTTTGAAACTTTCTTTTTAAGAGCGGTAAGCAGGTGCTCCAGTGAGCTTTCGACTTCCCCGGTCAAGCACAGATCCGCTTGATATCCCCAATAAGGAAGTTCCACGCGCAATGGATTTTCATCCAACACCACAACTTTCGCGCCCGCAGGAGGTGTTAACGATGCCGGATGCCACGGCGAGATGACCGCGAGAAGCAAAATCACATCCGACTGGCTCACATATTCTTTCGGATCGTAGCCGCCATGAAGCGCGTGGGTCCGGGGAAAATTGAGCGAGCCCGTGCTTCGGCTTTCCACCACCGGACAACCGAGCAATTCGGCGATCTCCACCAAACATTCAACGGATTTGGCCGTGCGTCCGGCGTCTTCGGCGATGATGACCGGGCTTCTCGCGCCCGCGAGCATCTCCGCCAATTCGTCAATCCCCTTTAGATCAGCGGTGGCGCCCGGTGCCTCGCCGCGC
>Ga0209377_1001997_pt1 | contig 13438 bp, 11 predicted proteins | sample GraSoiAngelo_141_FD_185898 | JGI IMG/M metagenome (GOLD analysis project Ga0209377, IMG submission 185898) | Grasslands soil microbial communities from the Angelo Coastal Reserve, California, USA - 14_0929_12_40cm (SPAdes) (version 2) | ecosystem: Environmental > Terrestrial > Soil > Grasslands ...
ACAGATTGATGAATCAGGTAAAGTGATTCGCTTAACAGACAAATGGTGACGCAGGATTCGACTGAGAAGTTTCGTGGAATGAAGCAGCGCGGCGAGAAAATCACCGCGCTCACGGCTTACGATTATCCGACGGCGCGTTTACTCGACGAAAGCGGGATCGACATCATTCTCGTAGGCGACTCGTTAGGGATGGTAGTGCTTGGTTACCAGGATACCACGCGCGTGACACTGGAAGAGATGCTGCATCACACGCGCGCGGTGGCGCGTAGTGTGAAACAGGCGTTGCTCGTCGCCGATATGCCGATTCATACCTACGAGACGCCTGCACAAGCAGTCGAGACGGCGAAAAGATTTGTTGATGTTGGTGCACAAGCGGTGAAGCTCGAAGGCGGCGTAAGCCATGTCGAGAAGATCGAAGCGATCACGCAAGCAGGAATTCCGTTCATGGCGCACATCGGGATGTTGCCCCAACATGTGCGCGAGGAGGGCGGCTATAAAGTCAAGGGCCGCACTCACTCCGAAGCGGAAGCGCTATTGAGCGATGCGCGAGCGGTGGAGAAGGCCGGCGCGTTCTCGGTCGTGCTGGAGATTGTCGTTGCGGATATCGCGAAGCAAATCACCCACGCGGTCGATATTCCCACCATCGGCATCGGCTCAGGCGAGCATTGCGATGGTCAAATTTTGGTCACGCACGATTTGATCGGTTTATTCCCGTGGTTTACGCCGAAGTTCGTTTCGCCTCAAGCGCGCGTGGCAGATGAAATTCGTAACGCGGCGCGCGCGTTCATCGAGCGGACGCGAGGAAGCGGAACTGCACCGTCCGGTGGCTGACGCGTCCAAATGTGATATTTTAGAGCCGAATTCAATGAAAGGTTCTGAGTTCGACGATTTCGACAGCTTCGACACCGAAGGTCTGCTCACCGGCAACAAAGAACGCAGCTGGATCTGGTTCGGGCTAATTGTTTCATTGGCAATTCATTTCGCGCTCTGCGCTTATTTTTATCGGACACGTTTCCAATCCGTGGAAGCTGCGTTCGCTCCAACCGTGCAACCACCGACGTTCAAGGTCAGGAATGTCGATCTCGGCGCGCAACTCGACAAAACCGGCATCGATCAGACGAACCCAGCCGCCAAACCGGAGCCGGACAAGACGGATACGCAGTTGCCAGACGAAAAGAAATCGTTCGACAAACTTTTACAGGATATCCAGGCGAGCGCGGCGTTGCCGGACGACACGCGCGATGTTCTGCCAGAGCGGCCAAAAGTGGAGCAACCTGACGTGAATTCCGTGCTGACCGAGATCGAGCGAAACACGGCGCAAACTCTGACTACAAATCCCAATTCGACGCATGAGCAAAGCTTGCTCAACGAAGCCGCGACCTCTGGCCGGCCGCAGCCGGCCTTAAGCGGGACCGAGCTTGCCACCAGCACCACGATCAAACGGCCAAATACATTTACGAGCAAAATGCCGGGGGATAGCGCTGGGCCGACCAAAGGGCGCGCGCCCGGGTTCAGCGATCTCGATCAGCTTCTCGCGATAAAAGGTCCGCTCGGCTCGGGAACGAAACTGCGGATGCCGGACGATCAGCTTTTCGAGTACGACAGCGCGGCGTTGCAAATGAGCGCGATCAGTCAATTGCAGAAGCTTGGCACACTCATCCAGCGCAATCCGAAAGCGACGTTCACGGTAGAAGGTTACACGGATTCATTCGGCACCCCGGAATACAATCTCGACCTGAGTCAACGCCGAGCTGACAGCGTGAAACAGTATTTGGTAGAAGCGATGGGAATCAGTCCCACGCAAATTCAAACGCACGGCTACGGCATGACGAAATTCCGTACGTCACCGAACGGCTCAATTGAAGAACAAAGCCCGAACCGGCGGGTTGAGGTTGTCGTGCACACCAGCGAAGGTTGAGGCGCCGTTTTACCAGTTTTTAATCCAGGCCTTCTCGTAAGCCGCGTCCGTAGGATTAGACGTCCCTGCAGTGCTCCAGAGATCAAATGTGGAATTGAACCCGTTCGATGGATTTGCCTGCTGAGCTGTAGAGTAACCATAGCTATTGCCGAACGGGTCTCTAATCGCGGTGACTGTGCCAGTTCCCCCAGACGGCGACAGCATGTTCGGCTTGAATTGGAAATAACCTTGCTGCGTATACGTTGATCGGTCACCGCTGGGGTTTCCAGACAGCTGACCATAAAGACAAAAGCTTGCGAAGGAATATGCGGTGACAGTGGGATCATAAGAGGGGATGGGTACTGGGTCTGGTGGAGTTTTAGTCGCATAGTTCGGATCCGTGAGTGCAGCAAGGCTATCCGTACTCCCATTTCGCGGATAAATTCCGTTATCGGCCTTGTAACTTTCCAGCGCGGCGGACATTGCCGCGATCTCGGTTTCAGCACGCGCGCGCGCCCCTTTTTTTTGCACGTAACCGGTCGTGCTCAGAATCAGGCCAGCCAGGATGATGATGATGGCGATGACAACCAGAAGCTCGATGAGAGTGAAGGCGCCTGATGTCGAAGAAATGACGGAATGGCGAAGGTCAAAAAAGTCGCGCTGACCGGAGTTTGTCATTCGGATTTCATCATCTCAGCGAAGCCAGCTACGTTTGCTGTTGTAAGCCCTGGATGATGGCGATCAGCGGCATGAAAAGGGCTATGACGATGGTGCCAACGATGAGCGCAAGGCAAACAATCATAATAGGCTCGAGCGCTGCAGTGATGCCTGCCACTGAGTTATCGACTTCATCATCGTAAACATCAGCAATCTTCAAAAGCATTTCGGGTAGTTTACCGGTTTCTTCCCCCACATCGACCATGCTGATGACCATCGGCGGGAATACGCGGCTGGCTTCAAGTGGTTGCACGATGGACTCGCCTTCCTTGACGCTGTCATGAACATGCGAGATTGCACGCGCGATCACCATGTTGCCGGCCGTTTCACGAGTGATATTGAGCGCCTGCAAAATCGGCACACCGCTGGTAACCAGCGTCCCGAGTGTGCGCGAAAAACGGGAGATCGCGTTTTTGCGGTTCAAGTCGCCGAAAAGTGGCAAATGTAGTTTGACACGGTCAATAACAGATTTTCCGGGCTTGGTCCGATTAGCAAACCTGTACCCGAACACGATCGCCACGATCACGCCAATCAGCACCAGCCAGTGTGCCTGGACGAGCCGGCTGACATTGATGACGAACATTGTGATAGCCGGAAGCGGTTTATCACCTAGCAAATCGTGAAAAACAGCTTCGAACTTCGGTACGATGAACACGAGGAGGAATGCCATGATCGTCAAGGCCAGTGTGATCACGATCACAGGGTAAACCATCGCAGCAGCGACCTTGTTCTTAATCTTGGCGGCCTTCTCCTGGAATTCGGCAAGACGGTTCAGCACTAGTTCCAGCACGCCGCCGATCTCCCCGGCTTTCACCATGTTGACGTAAAGATCGTTGAAGATCCGCGGGTGCAGCGCCAGCGCTTCGGAGAAAGTGCTGCCGCCTTGTACGCCGTCCGCCACTTTATTGATCGTGTTCCTCAACACGGAATCACGTTCTTGCTTTGCCAGAACGTTCAGGCTCCGCAACAAAGGCAATCCGGCATCGATCAACGTGGCGAGTTGCCGCGTAAAGATCATCAGGATCTTCGGCTTAATTTTTTTGCGCTGAAAAAGAACAATGTTCGTTTTCGCGCGCGGTTTTGTCATTTTGGCCATCTTCGCCTCGCGACGACGTGCCACCTGTCCGTCAGGCCCGCTCTTGGTCTCCTCGTAAACGCTGGTGGGAAAATAGCCGGCCTGACGCAACTGCCCGATTGCGTCATTGGTGGAAGCGGCTTCGAGCAACCCGGTTGATTCCTGTCCCCGGGTATCGAGCGCTACGTAGTTGTATCGCGGCATGTGAGATTAGCGAGTTAACGATTCAGCGACTTAGCTATTAAAGCAAACCGGACTGTCGAGATCATTTCCATCGCCGCTCCTTACGTGTATTTCAGCACTTCTTCGATTGTGGTGTCGCCGGCAAAGATGCTACGCAAACCGTCCTGGCGAAGCGTGACCATTCCGAGCTCAATTGCCTTCTCTTTGAGAGTGACCGTCGGTGCGCGCGCATTGATCAATTCGCGGATAGGATCAGTAACTTTCAGAAGTTCGTAAATCCCTTTTCGTCCTTTGTAGCCGGTATTGTTACACGCCTCACATCCCTTGCCGTAATAAAATTGTCTCTCGCCAATGTCTCGCCGCGAAATCCCCAATTCTGCAAGCAATTCCTCATTCGGCTGATACGTCGTGCGACATTGAGTGCAAATGGTTCGCAACAAACGCTGCCCGAGGACGGCCTCCAGCGTGGCAGAAATCAGAAACGGCTCGATGCCCATGTCGATCAGACGCGTGATTGCACCGGGAGCGTCGTTCGTATGCAATGTGGTAAAAACGAGATGGCCAGTCAGCGACGCTTGAATGGCGATCTGCGCCGTCTCTAGGTCGCGCGTTTCGCCCACCATGATGCGATCGGGGTCCTGGCGCAGAAACGAGCGCAGGACGCGCGCAAAGGTCAACCCGATGGCTTCGTTTACTGGCACTTGCACGATCCCCTCGAGATCGTATTCGACCGGTTCCTCCACGGTCAGCAGCTTCGAATCGATGGTGTTGATCTTTCGCAGACAAGAATAAAGAGTCGTCGTCTTTCCGGAACCAGTCGGCCCGGTTGCAATAAAAATGCCGTTTGGGCGGTGGATCATTTCCAACAAAAAATTGTAGATGTAATCGGGCATCCCGAGCGCTTCGAGCTCCAGGTTCACAGTCGTACGATCGAGCACGCGCAACACGAGGCTCTCGCCAAACTGCGTCGGCAATGTTGAAACTCGCAGATCGATATTGCGCCCGGCGATATGCTTCTGAATGCGGCCATCCTGGGGCAACCGGCGCTCCGCGATGTTCATATTAGCCATCACTTTCACTCGCGAGATGACCGGCAGAGCCAGATGGCGCGGCGGCGGCGCCATTTCGTAAAGCGCGCCATCTACCCGATACCGAATTTTGAATTCATTCTCGAATGGCTCGAAGTGAATGTCGCTCGCCCGGTCCAGGATGGCCTGGTAAAGGATCAGATCGACAAAGCGAATGATCGGCGTTGCATTCGCCTCGGCTTCAACCGCCGCTTCCTCGTCTCCACGTAATTGCAAAAGCTCACCAACCTCGCCGAGCTGCTTGAGCACCTCTTCCATGCTGGACGTCTCGCTCCCATAATACCGTTTGATGAGGTCTTCGATCTGCTCGGTTGGCGAAACGACAACCTGGATGTCTTTGCCCAGCGCAAAGTGCAGGTCCTCCGCTGCCCGGGGGTCGAGTGGATCGAGGAGCGCCACGCGGAGCATATTGCCGATCACGTCGATCGGGAGAGCGCCGTGCAACCGGGCCAACCCCGCCGGTACGAACCGCAGGACTTCCTGAGTAATTTCGCACTCCGTTAGATCGATGTAATCGGTGCCAAGGGCCTCGGCCATCGTTTGGTAAAAGCCTCGCTCATCAACGTAACCGCCATCTATTATTGCTTGTGCCACACTCTTGCCGTTGAGTTCGACTTCAGTGAGCACGTCTTCCGCCTGCGACGGCTCAAGCACACGCTGCTCAACAAAGAGTTCTGCCACTTGCTTGTCGTTCATGGAATCGTGATTCGGAAAATCGTTGAACCGTTAAATCGCTAAATGAATCAGCTCACGTCCCCTACGGTGATTGAGATGACTTCGTCTGCGGAGGTGAGGCCGGACAGCACTTTGCGCACACCGTCTTCTCGAAGCGTTCGCATGCCGAGTTCACGGGCACGTTGCCGCAGCATCAAAGTGGGACTGCGTCGGCTAATCATGTGACGCACTTCATCGTCGATTACAAAAATTTCGAATATTCCCATCCGCCTCTTGTAACCAATTTGGCGGCACTGATCGCATCCGACCGGCTTCATCACCTGCGCACCGCGGAGTTGGCTGGGTTCGATTCTGAGGGCGCGCAGGTCCGTTTCGGTTAATTCGCCTGGTTCTTTGCAATGGTTGCACAGGCGGCGGATCAGCCTCTGCGCCATGATCGCACGCACAGAGGAAGCAACCAGAAAGGGCTGCACGCCGATGTCGATCAAACGCGCTACGGCCGAGGGCGCGTCGTTGGTATGAAGCGTGCTAAAAACAAGATGGCCAGTTAGACTGGCATTCATAGCAATGCTCGCGGTCTCAAGGTCCCGAATTTCGCCGACCATGATGATGTTGGGCGCCTGGCGCAGGATCGAGCGGAGAGCTGCCGGGAACGTCATGCCAATCTCGGGATTTACCTGCACTTGATTGATCCCGAGCATTTGGTACTCAATTGGTTCCTCCACGGTGATAATCTTGCGGTCCGGTTTATTAACGTAATTGAGACAAGCGTAAAGCGTAGTGGTCTTGCCGCAGCCTGTAGGACCGGTGATCAGCAGAATGCCGTCCGGCAGTTTGATCAGCCGCTCAAATGTTTCCTCGTCATCGCTGAAAAATCCGAGCTCGGGCAGCCCAAGCAATAGGCTCGACTTATCGAGCAAGCGCATCACCATGCTCTCACCGTGATTAGTCGGAATGGTCGAGACGCGGAGATCGAGCGGTTTCTTTTTGATCTTCACTTGGATGCGGCCATCTTGCGGCAAGCGTTTCTCTGCGATGCTCATTGAGCCGGTCATGATTTTCAGTCGGCTGATTATGGCTGATTGAAGACGCTTGGGTGGAGCCTGCATTTCCTGCATTACGCCATCGATCCGAAAGCGGACGCGGAATTTCTTGTCCATCGGCTCCAGATGAATATCACTCGCACCGAGTCGATGGGCCTCGATCAACAGCATGGAGACCAGACGAATGATCGGTGCATCCGCTTTATCTCCTTCAATCGGCTCGGTGCCGTCTCCAATTTCCAAGCCAAGATCGACATCTTCTCCGATTTTTTCTCGCAGCATTTCGGCAGCTTCATCGGCCGTTCCGTAATATTTGATCAGCGCTTCGCGAATTTTTTGTGGGCTGGTGCAAACGACTTCCAGTTCGCGTTGAAGGAGGAAACTCAGGCTGTCGATCGTGTCGATATCGAGGGGATCCCCCACGGCAACCACCAGTCCGGTCTCACCAAAACCAACCGGAATCACTTTGAAGCGGCGCGCCTCCTCCGTGCGGATCTGTTTAATGATCTGCGGCGGGATCACCATCGAGGAGATGTCGATCCAATCCATGTGCGCTTGCGCTGCCAGCGTGCGCGAGACGTCCGCGTCGGAAACGATCCCATCTCTAATCAACACATCGACTACGCTGGTTGCCCCGTTCAAGCGCGCCTGCGCGCTTTCAATCTGATGTCTCGTTACCAAGCCGACGTCTTGCAGGATTCGGAGGACGTAGTCTTCGTTTTGTTGCACGGGTGCAAAGATGCCTGAGCCGACAATTTACCGCAAATCTGGAATCGCCCCCCCCGCCAGCCGCGCGGCGAGTGTCCGAGCTACTCCACGGTCACGCTCTTGGCGAGGTTGCGGGGTTTATCCACATCCCGGCCGAGTTCGACGGCAAGATGATAAGCAAGCAATTGAAGCGGAATGACAGTTAGCACCGGCATCACGCAATCGGGCGCTTCCGGCAGCGTGATAATCTCGTTGGCAAGCGTTTTGAGCTGGCTGGCGCCGTTTCCGCTGGTAAGCGCAATCACCGGGCCTTTACGGGCTTTGACCTGCTCGATGTTATTCAGGTTTTTTGAAAAAACCGCATCGTTGGGCGCGATAAAGATCGAGGGCAAATCAGGACGTATCAACGCGATGATGCCATGCTTGAGCTCGGCGGTGGGGTGGCCCTCGGCAAACAGATACGTGATCTCTTTCATTTTGAGGGCGCCTTCGAGCGCGATTGGAAAGTTGAACTGGCGACCGAAGAAAAGCATCCCGGTCACATCGGCATATTTTTTTGCGATGCCTTTGATCTGATCGCTCAATTTCAGGACCGTCTCGATCTGCCCGGGCAACGCCTCCAGCGCTTCGATGATTCGGCTTCCCTCAGCCGTGGAAAGGGTTCGCATCCGGCCGAAGAGCAAGCCAATGAGCGCGAGGATGACAACTTGCGACGTGAAAGATTTCGTAGCTGCAACGCCGATCTCCGGTCCGGCATGCATGTAAACGCCTCCGTCGCTCTCGCGCGCAATTGTACTCGCGACGTTGTTGCAGATTCCAAGAGTGCGAAAACCTTTGCGCCGGCTTTCGCGGAGGGCGCCGAGCGTGTCCGCAGTCTCGCCGCTTTGGCTGATAGCGAAGACCAGCGTCTCCCGGGTCAGCGGTGTGTTTCGATGACGAAACTCGCTCGCGTATTCTACCTCGGTGGGGATATTCGCCAGCCCTTCGATCAAATATTCTCCCACTCTGCCGGCATGGAGAGCGGTTCCGCAACCGGTGAGAATGATGCGCCCCACATCGCGTAATTGCGCAGGCGCCATGTTCAATCCACCCAGTCTGGCGGTGCATTCTTCCGGGCTCAGTCGGCCGCGCATCGCATCGCGCACCGTGCTCGGCTGCTCAAAGATTTCCTTGAGCATGTAATGCGGATAATCGCCTTTCTTGATGTCCTCAGCCGTGAATTCGACTTTGCTTACTCGATGATCACCCGTTTCTCCAGCAAGTGAGCTGATCTCGAATTTTTCTCGATCGACTGCAACAACGTCGAAGTCGTTCAGGTAAACAGCGTCCCGGGTATAAGCGACGATTGCGCTCACATCACTGGCCAGAAAGTTTTCGCCCTTTCCCACGCCGAGAACCAGCGGGCTGCCCCGTCGCGCGCCGATCATGAAGTCCGGCACATCCGAATGGATCACGGCGATGCCGTACGTGCCGATCACCCGTTGAAGCGCCTCGCGAACCGCCTCAAGGAGGCGAACCTTTTTTTGCGGCGTATCCACTGTGGTCGCACATGATTCGTCGTAGAGCTTTCCGATCAGGTGCGCCAGCACTTCGGTATCCGTTTCCGAGCGAAAGTTGGTGTCGCCGCCGCGGAACAACTCCTCTTTAAGCGCATGATAATTTTCGATCACACCATTATGAACGAGCGCCAGTTTTCCACTGGCATCGAAGTGCGGATGCGCGTTTTCATTCGTGACTTTGCCGTGTGTGGCCCAGCGAGTGTGACTGACGCCCAACGACCCTGAAACCGGTTTCTTCGCGGTCAATCTCACCAAGGCGTCGATGCGCCCAGCACATTTGCGCGTGTGAAGTTCGTGACGCCCATTGACTACGGCCAACCCGGCGGAGTCGTAACCGCGGTATTCAAGGCGACGCAGACCATCGAGTAAAATAGGCGCCGCTTTAGCGCGGCCGACGTAGCCAACGATTCCGCACATACGCAGATTGTAGTGGCGCCTGTCCTCAGCCGCAAGGAACACAGCCACTGGCTGGAGCTTTCGAAATCAATCGCCTCGCCTGGGTCGCGACTATTTTGGCGAACGCGAGTCGGCGTGTGTTTTCACTTCGCGCCTTTGTTTTTCAACCACGCGGCGCAACTCGCGCTCCATCGTTTTGAAAGCGTCATGGATGACTTTTTTAAGCGGCTGGTGCGTGCCGTTGTCCATCTGTCTCTCGTCCGCGACGAGTTCGTGACCGCGCGCGACGGTCACATCGATGCGGCAGCGGTATGGATTTCCTTTTTGATGCGTGTGATTCGTTTGCTCGATGGCCACATCGCAGCGGTTGATGTGGTCGCAAAATTTTTCGAGTCGCGCCGCATAATTCAAAACGAGATTATCGATCTGGTCCGACTTTTCCAGACCCCGGTACGAGATCTTAACGGGCAATTGCATACTTAATTGGACATTACCGCGCCATTCCTGTTGAGAGAAGCAAAAATGCGCGCTGAATGAGTTAGAAATGTTATAACGTTACAATGGACTTCCTTGTAACCCTTGTAACCGTTTAACGTTTTTAACATTTCTGGATTCAAATCTCCTGCAACGAGCGAAAATGCGCCGATAATTTCGCCGGTTCCGTTTTGACGAGATCGGATTTTACATGCTCGACAATCCGGTTACGCACAGCCGGCGGCAAAAGATCGACAATGGCGGAGTGAATTTCCGCAGGCGCCGCAAACGACCAGCCTTCCTTTCCATTGAGGGAAACAATTTTCACAATTTGATCGGCGAGTTCCTTTTGGATGCGCCGGTCGGTTTCTGCTTCGAGCTGAGTCCGCTCCGCAATGGAAGCCGCTCCACGGTGAGCGCCAGCGCCGTTCGTTACGGGAAATCGTCCGGCCAAATCGCTCACCTTATCCACGAGTCTCCCGTGCGCATCGGTGATGTTAAAAGCCTGCACGAGCTGCAGACTCGGCCCGCGCGTGGGCGTCTCATTAACTCGATATGCCTTCAAACTGCCTCGATCAGTGACGATAATAAGAGAACTTGGTATCATGGCCAATCACTGACCAAACAACATTGGTCCCGCACCACACGGCGCGTCTGATGTCTCTATAATAAAATTCGTTTGCCGTTGCAACATCGCGCTTGCTCAAATTTCCCGACTCACGCGGCGTGCCGCCCTAGGTGCCGCGAGCTCGTTCTTCTTCCGCGGTGATTGGCGGGAATTCGACATGACGTTTCTTCCACGATTCCTCGCGAGCTTGAGCCTGCGCGCCGCTTACCAGTTGAAGCAAACAAAGCGCACGGCCGCCAAGATGGACATCGTCGCCCGAGGCAAATTTTTTCGGCTCTGCCAGGAAACCGTTCGGACCCATCGTGTCGAGAATCAGTTGCCACTCGATCTGTTCCTGTCCCGGAAGGACAAATGGGATCGGTTCGTAGTGGGCGTTAATCAGTAGCAAGAATGTGTCGTCACGGATTGGTTCGCCTTCAAAACTGAGGACGTCGATCGCATCGCCGCTCAGCAGCATGCCGATACAGCGAACAAACGGGGACGCCCATTCCTCCTCGCTCATCTCGCTGCCGCCAGGATTGAACCACATCACATCCCGAATCTCAGAACCGCGTATCCGTCGGCCCTGAAAAAATTTTGGCCGGCGAAATACGGGATGCGCGTTGCGAAACCAAATCAGCTTTCGCGTGAGCTCCAGAAACTGGGTCTGCTTTTCGTCATGCATCCAATCGAGCCAACTGATCTCGTTGTCCTGGCAATAAGCATTGTTATTGCCGTTCTGCGATCTTCCTCGCTCGTCCCCGCCAGCGAGCATCGGCACGCCTTGGGAAAGAAATAGCGTGGTCAGGAAATTCCGCCGCTGCCGTTCACGCAAGGCGTTAATCTGGGGGTCGTCGGTCGGACCTTCCACGCCGCAATTCCAAGATAGATTGTTATTGTCGCCGTCGTTGTTGGCGTCGCCGTTCAGCTGGTTGTGCTTTTCATTGTAGCTGACCAAATCGCTCAGCGTGAAACCATCGTGCGCGGTGACGAAGTTGATGCTCGCGTACGGGCGGCGCCCATTGTGCTGATACAGATCGGGGCTTCCGGTGAGCCGGTATCCCAACTCCCCAATGCGGCCTTCATCGCCTTTCCAGAAACTGCGGACGGTATCGCGGTATTTGCCGTTCCATTCAGCCCAAAGTACAGGAAAATTCCCAACTTGATAGCCGCCTTCGCCGACGTCCCACGGTTCCGCGATTAGCTTCACCTGCGAAAGCACCGGGTCCTGGTGAATGATTTCGAAAAAGGCGTGGAGCTTGTTCACGCCTTCGTGATCACGGCCCAGACTAACAGCAAGGTCAAAGCGAAATCCGTCCACGTGCATTTCCAGGACCCAATAACGCAAGCTATCCATCACCAGTTGAAGCGTCCGAGGATGGAGCAGGTTAAACGTGTTGCCTGTACCGGTGAAATCCAGATAGAACCGCGGATTATCCGGCTGCAACCGGTAATAAGCGAGATTGTCGATCCCACGGAAGCACAGCGTGGGACCGAGATGATTTCCTTCGGCAGTATGATTGTAAACCACATCGAGAATCACTTCGATGCCGGCGGCGTGAAGACTGCGCACTATCGATTTGAACTCGACGACCTGTTCGCCCATTTGCCCGCTGCTGGAGTATTGTGTGTGCGGCGCAAAAAATCCGATCGTATTGTAACCCCAGTAATTGCTCAGGCCGCGATCGATTAAAACCTTGTCGTCGATGTGCGCATGTACTGGTAATAACTCGATCGCAGTCACGCCAAGCTGTTTGAAATAATCAATGGCCGCCGGGGTGCCGAGCGCTGCATAAGTGCCTCGCAACTTTTCCGGCACATCGGGCCAGAGTTTGCTAAAGCCTTTCACATGCAGCTCATAAATTACGGAACTGTGCAACGGGATACCGGGTCTCTTGTCGCCTTGCCAATCGAACGCGGCATCAATGACGACCGACTTCGGCACTCCCCATGCATCATCGCGGAAATCCCGAGTGAGATCCTCGTCTTTGCTTCCGACGACATAACCGAACATTTCATCCGCCCAGCTCACTTCCCCTGCGATAGCTTTTGCGTACGGATCGAGAAGAAGTTTCGAACTGTTGAACCGCAACCCGCGTTCTGGGTCGTACGGACCGGCAACGCGAAAACCATAGAGCTGCCCTGGCCGCACATCAGGCAGAAAAACGTGCCATACTTGGTCGGTGTGTTCTGTAACCGGGATGCGAATGTTTTCTTCGGTGGCGTCAACATTGTCGAATAAGCAAAGTTCAACCGAAGTGGCCGTTTCCGAAAACAGGGCGAAGTTAACGCCGTTGCCCATCCAGGTCGCGCCAAGTGGATATGGATAACCGAGATAAGCTTTTACCGAAATCATAAACGCGCCGCGCATCTATCCAGCATCAAATGCGGATTGGCAATCAAGAACGGTGGACGCAGATGCGATCCCTAAGAGGTCTGCGCGCTTGCATTTTGGGAGGGCCGCCGAAACCTCATAATGTGAATCGCAAGATCGTTCTCGTATCTACAGCGATTTGCGCTTTGGCGCTCTACTTCTACGCACATCACAATTGGCACCCGCTATCGCCCCGAACAACAATCGATCGAATCGTCGTGGAAAAATCGGCAAGAAAATTGTCGATCCTTCGCGACGGCAAGCAGATCAAAACTTACCGAGTCGCATTAGGTAGAAATCCGTTCGGGCCAAAGCGGGAAGAAGGCGACATGAAAACACCCCAGGGCACTTACAAAATCGACAGCCGAAATGCGCAAAGCAGTTTCCACCTCGCGCTGCACATCTCTTATCCATCAGATGAGGACAACAAGCGCGCGGCCGCGCGCAGCGTCCCAGCGGGTTCTGACATCATGATTCACGGAATTCGAAATGGCCTCGGCTGGATCGGTGCGTTTCATCGTTGGAAGGATTGGACTATCGGCTGCATCGCGCTGACGGACGAGGAGATCGAGGAACTCTGGCGCGTAACGCCAGACGGCACCACAATCGAGATTCGCCCATAAGGGGTCAACGTGATGCAGC
>Ga0209377_1002000_pt1 | contig 13420 bp, 16 predicted proteins | sample GraSoiAngelo_141_FD_185898 | JGI IMG/M metagenome (GOLD analysis project Ga0209377, IMG submission 185898) | Grasslands soil microbial communities from the Angelo Coastal Reserve, California, USA - 14_0929_12_40cm (SPAdes) (version 2) | ecosystem: Environmental > Terrestrial > Soil > Grasslands ...
CCATGGTCTACCTCTCTTTTTGCTCGACCAGGCTGAACGCGAGGTCGGCGATGATTGACGGCACTTGCCGGCGGGGCACGGCCGCATCGACGAGCGATTTCCAGAACGGGAAATCAATGAGCGTTTTTACTGCCGCCGCGCGCTCTCCAGTCACTCGCGGGCCCGCGGCGGCCGCAATCAGGACATCCAGCGCGCGATCCTGGGTCCGCACAGCCACCACAAGTGCGGGAACATTTCGCGCCTCACGTCTGCACGCGTTGAGCCATCCCTCGCCGCGCTCATAGCAGCGGCATGACTCCACGACCAACGTCTGAAGGCGTTCCTTGGTGGACGAGAGCCCGGCGAAAAGCTTCTCGATTTCCGTAGCGGTCGGCAGGCGGGCGCCGGCGGCGAACGTGACCTGCGCGCAGGCCGGAATCAGCGAGTCGAGGCTCGCGAAATGCCGGTACACGGTTGCGGTCGAAAGATGCGCGGCCGCTCCGATCGCCGCCCAGCTGGTTTCTGTGATCCCCTGCTTCGCCTGAATGGCGACTGCAGCGTGGATTATCTGATCCCGGGTCTTATCGACCCTCGCCGCGCGCTGCACCATCCTGTAACGGCGTGGCGTCCGCTGCCGCAATCGCCGTGAAACCATTTCGCGCGAATGTTACTCCCATCAAATGTGCCACGCAAGGCGGTCACGGAACCAGTTCGGCAAGCCTTCCAACAGGCGGGCCAGACAGATTTCTGCGGATATACCAGTGGAACGCCTTAGAAGCGTTCCACCCATCGGGCCCGCCACTCAGGAGCTTCCAGGGCGGCCGCGAAGTAGGCGACGTGGTGGAGGATCTTTCCTGCACGGAAGTGGAAAATGTCGACCGCGTGCCATACGCTCCCATCCGGGTAGGTGGCGACTGACCCCGTCGTGTAGTCGTCACCCGTACCAGTGATCTTGAGAATCGTAAAGCTGGGCGTCGTGACCCACTTGTCCGGGCTCCCGGTGATCCTATGAGTCTTAACGTTGGGCAGCCCTGGGTAGTTCTCATTCGTCGTTCGGTTGTTTGCCAGCCCACGAATGCGTTCGCCTGACTGCGGCATTTCCCACACGTATTCGGCATCAAGAAACCGTTCCATGCTTTCCCAGTCGTGAGCATTAAGCGCTTGGAAGAACTTCTCAACAATCTCACGGTTGCCTGTCTCGACCATGTGCGACCTCGTCAGCTCCTGCGGAAGTGCCTCGGACTGACCTGGCGGTTGCACTGGTGGTTGCGGCCGCCTATCCTCCATCGCCATTTCCAGCGCACCACATAACTCGCCGCCCTACGCTCGGCCTCCCGCTCTCATTAGCACAGCGCTCAGCCGGATCTAACGCGGAGGTAGGTGGTCGAGTCGACCGCGGCAGATGCTTCGCGGACAAAGTCGGGTGGGACTTGTGCCCATCAGGGTGGGACTCATGTCCCATTCGCGTCTGCGTTCCGCTGGCTAGAGTCAAATCGGCTGTAATGGCACGGCGCCTCATCGCTATCCTGGCTTTGGTAGCCTCGCCCTGTGCCGGCGTGCTTATGCATGCTGGTCTTGCACAGGCAGACTCACCGCCGCCCCCGGCGGTGGTCGTCGCCCAGGGCCTGACCGGGACCACGGTCGAGTTGATCTGGACCGCGGCTGCAAGCGGGTCCTCGTACAACATTTATCGCGACGGAAGCCTGCTTACCAACACTGCGGCCACAAGCTACGACGACACCGGCCTGACGCCGCTCACTTCGTACGCATATCAGGTGGCCACGGTCGCAGCAGGCCTTGAGGGTGCGCTCTCCCAAGTTGCTGCCACGACGACACAGGCGGCTGCCGAAACTTCGCCACCGACCCAGCCTGGCGCGATCACCGTGTCCTCGATCACGTCTTCGTCGGCGAAGCTGAGTTGGAGCAAGTCGAGCGATAACACTAGGGTCGAAGGCTTCAGGGTCCTCCGGGGCGTACCGGGCAATCCTGCGCCATCACTTCCGTACATCTGGACCGTAGATGGGTTCAAGAACTCGTACACCGCCACGGCTCTCCGCAGCGGCAAGACCTACCAGTTCGGCATACAGGCCCTCGATCCAGACAACAACCTGTCGCTGATTCGCACCGTCACTTTCACCACGGCCTCCTCCAGCGATACTGTGCCGCCCGCCCCACCCTCTTCTGGGTCGCTGTCGGTCAAAAAGTTCTCACCAACGCGAATCGACCTGACGTGGGGCGCATCTTCGTCCTCCGATGTTTCCGGATACCTCGTGCTGCGGAACGGCGTGGTCGTTGGTCAGGTGGACCTCCCAATGAGAACCACGTACTCCGACAATGGTTTGGCGCCGAGCACGACTTATTCGTACGCGATCGAGGCAGTGGACGGCGCCGGTAACGTCTCAACACCGACCGGCATCAAGAGCGGCACGACCCTGGCGGCGGGGCAGGTCAGGCTTGCACGCGGTCCTCTGGCCCAGTCGACCACGGCCAGCTCAGCGCGCATCACCTGGTGGACCGATCTGCCGACGCGAAGCGTCGTCGCCTTTGGGGTGGGAACCATCACCGCGACGCTGGTCGATCCGGTGTTGACCACTCGCCACGTCATGCTCATCGGACCACTGACGGCGGGAACAACCTATGTCTATCAGGTTGGAGACGGCACAGTCGTCAGCCAGCTTGCGACCGTGACCACAGCGGCACCTCCAGGGACCACATTCTCGTTCGCCGCGATAGGCGACTTCGGAGGAAACTCCACTGGCGAGTTGCAGAACGCCCAACACATCAACGCTGACACGACTCAATTCATACAGACAGTCGGTGACAACATATATCCAGACGGCCGCGACCCGAATTTCCTGACTTTTTACTCGGACTTCGATAACCGGCTATTCAAGCAATTTCAACCTGCTTTCATGCACGAGACCTTCACGACCGCCAACGGTGAGAAGGAATATTTCGGCGACGGTGCTTTTTGGCAAGATTTCTCGTTGCCGAACAACGAGCAGTGGTTCAGCTATGACTGGGGAAGCGCCCACATCCTAGTGCTGGACACGGAGCGACCCTACACACCAGGGTCACCGCAATACAACTTCGCCCAGTCGGACCTCAGCGCGCATCAGTCGAGCACGTGGCGGATAGTCGTGTTTCAGAATCCTCCTTACAGCTCGACAAGCGCGAACTCCAGCTCAGTTCCGGTCCAGCAAAACATTGTTCCTCTCCTTCAGCAGCAGAAGGTTCAACTCGTGCTGTCGGGAAATTCACACAACTACGAGCGCACCTACGGCTTGATCGACGGACAGCGCGCCCTGAACGGGATCACATACATCGTCACCGGCGCTGGCGGTAACGGTTTCAACACGTTCACCATCGCGCAACCGACGTGGAGCGCGTTTCGCGAAGACACGACCTACGAATACGTTCGCGTCACCGTGAGCGCCACGTCTTTGCTCGTACAGGCGATCAGTTCATCCGATGGGAGCGTCCTGGATGCCAGTTCGATATCAGGGTCATGACCTGGGAACCTCGACCGCTGTAGTTGTCGCGCGGTCCTCCGAAGCGGAAACGTAGTAGCTGGCGCTATGAACGTGATGGGGTCTCAGGATTGCGGCAACAGCAAGGCAGGCGGACAGGGACCGAACGGCGACACCCGTTCCCTCGACTAGGCCAACGACAGGACCCACGCGACGAGCGATGGTTGGCTCATATGGAACGAACCGGCACATGGACCGAGCCAACGGATTGCCCGTTGCGGAACGATCAACGCAACCTAGCTCCAGCGTAGGGCCGCTACGGCCAATAGCACGGAGGTAGGTCGTTCGAGTCCAGCCGCGGCCCACCACGCATCTGACTTCGGACAGGAGAGCCCGCCCGCGAGTCGTTAGGCGCAACGCTTCGGGCATATCAGACACGGCCACAACGTAAGCGAGAGCGGCTCCGGCGGTAAGACGGTCGCCTTGACGGCAAAGTGCTGTTCAGCGAACACAACCCAGGTCGTAACCGCGGCCGGTAGTGGCTTATGGGCCTGACAGGCAACGGCCCCCGATCCACTGAAACAGGAGTACAGCCTATGAAGCGCATTACCGCTATCGTCCTCGCGCTGGGGGCGATCACTTTGTTCTCGTTTCCGGTTTACGCCAATTCGACCGGCAACCAGGGGCAGCCCAACCAGAGTTGCCAGTCCTTCTTTGGCGACGCGGGCCCGTTCACCCCGAGCGGCTTCAACACACCAGGCTTCAACCACGCGGAAACTGTGTATGCCGGCGCCCAACCACAGAACTCGAACAATCCCGCGGCGGTGTCCCAGTACGACGTAGCCTGCTTTCAGGCAGCCTCACACTAGAACGTCAGCGGGGGCGGGCAGACCCGCCCCCCAACCCCCCGACTATCAATCCCGTCGCTTACTAAACCAGCCAAAGTCATGCACCTGGTCAGCGGCTACCACATGACCCCGGCTGCAGCGCTCCTGGTTCCGACAGCCAGCGAGGATCAGGCCCAGCGTCAAAGGTTGCAGTTAAACCTGCATCGAAGCTAAAGGGATGCCGACTCCACATCGATAGAACGGCTCGCCCTTGTGTTGGCAGTCCTGGAAGATGATGAGGTCGTGAACACGAATCGCACCGAGCAGGTCCGAGCGCATGATGGAGGCCGCTTCCTTGGCCATGTGGCGCTGCCCGATGGTGGATCGGGGCCGGGGCTGGTCGTGATCCAGGAGATATTCGGAGTCAATGGCTACATCAAGGGCGTCTGCGGGCGGCTTGCCAAGTTGGGTTACGTGGCAATGGCGCCCGACCTCTACTGGCGGCTCAGCCCCGGAGTCGCCATCGATGAGAAGGATTCCGACGGCCTGCAGCGGGCGTTCGGCTACGTGGGACAACTCGATTTCGCCAAGGCTGCCGACGACGCGACAGCTGCGCTCGAGCACCTTCGAGGCCTTCCGGAGGTGGCGAGCGGTAAGGCCGGCATCCTCGGCTTTTGCCTCGGCGGTGGCATCGCATACATGGTCGCCGCCTTATCCGACCCGGTGACGTGCATCTCCTACTACGGCTCCGCGGTTCCTGACGCCCTGGGCTTGGCACGACAGGTCAGATGTCCAATCCTTTTTCACTTCGGAGACGCTGACGATTACATCCCGGCAAAAAAGCAGGAGGCGGTCCGGGAGGCTTTCGCGCATCACGCAGGAACTGAGTTCCATGTGCACGAAGGGGCTGGCCACGCTTTCGACAATCACAACGCGGCGAAGATGTACCAGGAACGTGCGGCCCGCAAGGCTTGGATCCAGACGATCGAATTTCTGAAGCGCACGCTGCCGTTGTAAGCGTGTGGACGCTTACCCCCATGAGCTAGATGAGATCGGCGCCCTCGACCTTCCGTAGCGCGGCTCAGTCACGTCGTCGTGCGTGGACCGACAGTCGATGGTTCGGCGGGGTCGGTCGCCTTCTGCCGGGAAGCAGCGCGCGCGTGTTGGTGGAGGCGATCCAGTCGCGGTAGCGCTCAGGGGACCATGCGCGCTGCAGGACGAGCAGGTTATAGACGGCCAACGAATTAACAGTCCAAAGGATGTCCGCAGCCTCCTCGACCGATAGCTCCTGCCTGATGCCACCGACGTTCTTCAGCTGCTCGGCTATCCGCCTCATGCCTGTCAGTCGCTGGGCCTCGAGTTGGTTCCAGACATCCGCGACCTCGGGATCCGCCGCGGCTGCCTCGATCAGCACCCGATACAGGGGGCCGGCTCGCGCATGGATCCCAGGCTGCGTGGCGGCGTGCAGCTCGAGCACCCGGCGCGGATTTTGCTCCGCGATCATCGCTCGAACCACAGGACGCGCCTCGGGCGTGATGGCGGCGCGGGCGGCGCCTCCGGCGATCGCAGCCTCGATCACCCCTTTGAACAAGGCCGCCTTGCTGCCGAATCCCCGGTAGATGGTCTCCACCGCCACTCCCGCCGCCGCCGCGACGTCGTTGATCGTGGTGCCGGCGTAGCCGCCTTCCAGGAACAGCTGCAGCGCGGCTTTGAGGATGTCCTGGCGAGTCTGAGCCGCCTGCGCCCGACGCCGGGTCGAGTCGTAGCGGCGAGGTGGCTTGACATGCCGACTATTCGGTGGAATACTCATAACTCCAATACAGTCTCGTTCTCTCGAATTCTACGCGGGGCGGTGGGACTAAGGGAAGCGTCATGGCCGGGAGGCCAAGGGGGATCTGATGTTCGCAGTGGTGGTTCGAGAGAGCGGAGAAGCTGAGCGGGTGCGGGGAAGCCGGGACCATGTGGAGGCAAACGTCGTGCCTCAGGTGAGGAACGCTCCCGGGATCGTTTCAGCAACCTTTACCACAGACCAGGGCGGAAGGACGCTGAACTTGTTCCTGTTCCAGACTGAGGATGCGGCCCTAATGGCTGCGGAGTGGATACGCGGTGCGCCGCGACCCCCGTTCATGCGCCTGGAGACCGTCGAGCTGAGAGAAGTCCTGGCTCACTTCTAGCGGTTGGTTCGCGTTATGAACCCCCGAACCACCATCTGAAGTCCCGGAGTGTCCGCGAGTTGCAGCCCTAGCTCAGGTGGTGGACTTCCTGAAGCCCGTAGACCGGTGTCGGGATTCCCTCCATTCGCGCCTTAAGCTGAAGAGCCAGGTACAAGGAATAATGTCTCGACTGGTGCAGGTTGCCGCCATGAAACCAAAGCCCTTCCTGCTGGGTTGGTTTCCACATGTTGCGCAGCTCGCCTTCCCATGGTCCGGGGTCCTTGGCGGTTGCTGACCCGAGACCCCAACACTTGCCGACCTTGGCTGCAACTTCGGGCGAAATAAGATCGGCGGCCCATCCGTTCATCGAGCCGTAGCCGGTGGCATAGACAACCAGATCAGCGGGCAGCGTCTTGCCATTACTCAGCACGACCGCGTTCTCGGTCAGTCGCGCGACATCGACTCCAGCCTCGAGCTTGATGTCGCCGTTGGCCACCAGCTCGGAGGCGCCGACATCGATGTAGTAGCCCGAGCCACGGCGTAGGTACTTCATGAACAACCCAGAGTTGTCGTCGCCGAAGTCGAGCATGAAGCCGGCTTTCTCCAGCCGCGCGTAGAAGTCGGCGTCGCGTTCGCGGATCGCGTCGTAGACGGGGACCTGAAACACGTGCAGGAGTCGGTAAGGAATCGACGCGAACGTGAGGTCGGCCTTCTGCGTCGTCATGCCTGACTCAACGGCGCTCTCCGAGTACAGGCTGCCAAGGCCCAACTCCATGAGGGAGTCGGACCTTGCAACGTGCGTCGAGGACCGCTGAACCATGGTGACGTCTGCGCCGACCTCCCAGAGCGCGGCACAGATGTCGTGAGCCGAGTTATTGGAGCCGATAACGACCGCCTTCTTGCCACGATAGGCATCGGGCCCGGGGTGCTCGGACGAGTGGTGCTGGTCGCCGGTGAAGACGTCCATGCCATCGATCTCGGGCACGCTTGGTTTGCCCGACATGCCAGTGGCCAGTACGAGCTGCTTCGGTCGCAGAGCCATCTCAACACCGTCGTGCTCCAAGACAACGGTCCACTCCTTGGCCGCCTCGTCGTATGAGGCTCTCTTGCACTCGGTCGAATCCCAGTAGTTGAGCTCCATGACTCGCGTGTACATCTCGAGCCAGTCGGCGATCTTGTCCTTCGGTGAGAAGACCGGCCAGTTCGGCGGAAAGTCGATGTACGGAAGATGGTCATACCAGACCGGGTCGTGCAAGGTCAGCGACTTGTAGCGCTTGCGCCACGCGTCGCCGGGCCGGGGATTGCGATCGACGATGATCGTGGGCACGCTGAGCTGGCGCAACCTCGCGCCCAGAGCAATGCCGCCTTGCCCGCCACCAACGATGACTACGTACGGCTGGGTGACGTGGCCGAGCTCGTCGGATTCGAGCCGGCGCTGCTCGAGCCATGTCTGCCGATTCGGGACGGCGCCGTGCTCGATTCCTTTCGGTCGCCGGTCACGCTTCGGCTCCTCGTGGCCCTTAAGATCGTTCAGCGTCGTCAGCAGTGTCCAGGCTTTGTCGTCTCTGAGCCGCAGGTGACCCAGGCCCCCGCCGACCGAGGTCTCGAACCTTATCCAGCTCTCGGTTGGCGCGGCTGCCTCGCCCAACTCGTCAGTTACGCGGAAACCGCTGGGCCGGACCTGATCGAGCGTCTGAGCAAGCATCTTGCGTACGCCTTCGGGACCTTCGATCGTGATGATGTTCCAGGTGAACGCGACCAGGTCGCGCCAGTAGCAGTCTTCGACGAAGAGATCGGCAGCGGCGTCGATGTCGCGGGCGGTCAGAGCCCTCTCGAAGTCCGCCAGCCACCGGCCAATCGCGGTTTCCGTGGCGGAAGCGTCGACCGTTCGAGCCGTGATGGTCTCGGTCATAGAGGCCCTCCAAATGGTGGGTGGTTGGAGGTTCGGCGTGCAACCCGAATGCGGCCAGTATCTCACGGGTCAGACCCCCGCTCAGAAGCACGTTACCTGGAGGCAAGCTGTTCCAATCCAGCGCCGGCCCTGGTCCACCGCTGCCTGCCACGTATGCGCTTACCTTCATGTGTCTGGCTGTGCGGTTACCGCCGTGTTCTGCAATGCGATGATGCGCCAGCTTTTAGAAGCCTTTTCGACCACGCAGGTGATGACGCCGAGGCCAGGTGGCAGTTCCTGACCTTGGCGGTCGACGGCGCCGCTCAACTCAATGACGGCGTGCACAATCGCCAGGTCGGGCTTATGGAACCGAACCGCAACATCTTTCTCCGTGAAGCGGCTGTTCCTGAAGACGGTGGCATGACGCTGAGCCAGCGCCTTCTCGATCGCCATCCTGTCCTTGAACCAGTTCCCAAATACATCGACGAAGTCAGCATCCTGCGTAAAAAGGGCCGCCAGTGTCCGCATGTCGTGACGATTCCAAGAATCAATGAACCTCTCAATAACCGCACGGACTGCCGCCTTGTCTTGAGTCGTCATCTCCCTCCTTGCAATCAACTGCGGTGTTTCATTCATTGCTGGTCGGCACAGTTTTCGGGTTCGTGCTAGCGTGCGCCCACGGTGCCAAGGCTTCTGACCGTACTCGCGCTCGCCAGCGCCCTATTCTTCGCCACCGCCGGTTTGGCTGTCGCACAGGTTGCGCCATATGCCGGCGCGGGTTACGACGCCTCGAGCTACCAATGCTCGAACGGCACGCCCGTCAAGGTCGACCCAAATTTCAGCTCGTTCGGCATTGTCCGCGTAACAGGCGGTCGACCATTCACGGTCGACTCCTGTCGCCAGGTGCTCTGGAGCCAGGCGGTCAGCGGAACGACCCAAGCGCCCTCGCTCTACATCAATGTTGCCTATTCGGGCGCCTACTCGCGCAAGGTCTCGGGCTATTGCTCGACGGCCACCTCGCCCGAGGGCTACGGCGGCAGGTACCTACAGGCCTACCAGATCGGCTGCGCCGAGAGCGACTATGCGTTCGGTCACATGTCGACCGGTAGCGTGACGCCCACTGCCTGGTGGGTAGATGTCGAGACCGCCAACAGCTGGTCGTCGTCGGACCGTCTCCTAAACCAAGCCGCAATCGATGGCGCGGCCGATCGCCTGCACTTTCTGAGCGCCGGGACGATTGGAGTCTATTCGTATGCCAGCGCGTGGAACACGATCACATCCGGATCGAGCTTCGCGCCGGTGTCCACCTCGTGGACTTGGGTCGCGGGTGCAGCCAACTGCACGAGCAGCTTCTCGACGGGCTTGACGCAACGGCTACGTCAATCCGGTCAAACCTCGAACGGAGCCGACGCTGACTACGCCTGCTGAGGAACCAGATACTCGTCTGCACTGGCGGTCACGCCTGATAACAGTTGCCCGAGACGCATCGGACGGGATTCGCTTCAGTCACGTCAGCATTCGCTGTGAGTGCCCTTCGCAAGACAACACAACACCCCGCCATGCGCTCCGCCTCCGACTCTTGTAAGCGCCTCCGAGTCGGCCACTTGGGCGATCCTGCCGAGACCGTGCGCTCACCGTAACCGCCGCGCGGGAGCTCCGTTGATCTTGCAGTGGTGCGTTCGGTAGGGCGCCAAATTCTCAAAGGAGGTGTACTCGTGGGGAGCAGAAGTCGCCTGCTACAGGTCCTGATCATTCTTTCTGCGCTCGTAGGCGTGCTCGCTGTTCAGTCAACGCGGTCTCGTCAGGGCGTGCTGACCAACGCTAGCCGTCGGGCGGCGTAACGCAGGCATCGCGAAATCGAAAGCCCGTGCAGCCGGTGCGGCCGCACGGGCGTTGTCCCCAAATGTTGGCGATCCGCCTTTCCCCGCCAGAAAAGCGCGGGCGTTGCGTCGGCCATCATCGTCGTCCCTGTGACAAACGCCGCTCGAAACACGCGTAAGTAGGCGCGCAAACAAGGAATCTGAATCGGCACATGCAATGGCCGACTCTGCTCGTCGTGCTGATGATTAATGAGACGCGCTGCCTCATCTCCGGCTCCGACCCGATGACGGACGGTATTCACGACTTGTCCCACCGCTTCCCGCGCTCGATGTATGCGCTGGCCGTCGTGGTCGGACTCGTCCTGGGACACCTCTTCTGGATTTAGGGCATTAGAGGCGCGGGTTCGAATCTACCGCGGACATACCGCGGCCCACGACGAGTTCCGGATTCCGCCATTCGGGCACAGATGGTCGAGGTCGACGAATGGCTCAGCCCTCGAGCTCGACGGCGAGTCTAATGCCGTCGAGGAATTCCTTGGCGACCGGCGCGACCAAGTCGCACCGGATGTAGGCTCCCAAATGGTCGAGGCCTGCAAGGCGAACCAGTCGCGCGTTGGGTGCGAGCTCGGCAGCCCGAGAGTTCCAATGTTCTGGATCCTCGAGCTCACCGACGAACATGAGGATCGGAATCGCCATCTGGGACAGTCGATCCCACGGATTCCAATCGGCATATGCCTCGAACCAGAGGGCCAACATTTCCGGATTCGTCGCCTGCACCTGGCGCTGGAACCAGGCCGGCGTCGAGCTCAATGCGGCGGGGTCCAGGAATCCGGCCCAACCCCCATGCCGGATGGCGCGGATTCCGTCCGTGTCCTCGGCGGAGTTGGCCCTGCGGTCCGGACTGCTGATGACCCCGGTGGTGATCAGGGCCACGATCCGACTTGGATGGAGAGCGGCCAGCGCGAGTCCGATCTCGCCACCCTGCGAGTAGCCCCAGAACGCGGTGCGTTCGATGGCTAAGTCGTCGAGGACATCGACGACGTCGGCTGCGTAGCGCTCCATCGTGTGCGCTTGAGCTAGCGGCGGCTGCTCGCTGCGGCCGTGTCCTCGATGATCAAGCAGCACGCATCGGCGGACGGAAGACAATGCATCGACGTATCCAGCATCACGCCACATGGAGCCGTCGCCGGCTCCCCCAGTCTGCAGAACAAGGGGTGGCCCGCTGCCGACGGTCTCGTAGTACAGCCTCACACCATCTGATGCGACGACGTACGGCATTCAGCTGGGGCCTGGAGACGACCAACCGAACGAGCGCCTGGTCATTTTGTCTCCCGCCATCGCAGGTCGTTCATATCCCCAGAGTGCCCAACCCAGGCCGGCCGACCAGAGGCAATAAGCCACCGCGGCTCCTGCCGCAATCGTCTTCGCCAGGTCCTCGGCTCCCGACCATGTCGCGATGCTGATGGCGAGCAGCCCAACGCCGGTCAACAACCCCAGGGCGTCCACCACGCGGCCGAAAGGGGATTCGCCGAAGCCGGAGCCTGAGGCGACCAGTATCCATACGCCGATGATGGCAAGGGGCCAGGCCACCCATCCGCTGTAAGCCGAGCCATGCAGAAACCCGATGACCGCAAGAGCCTGCAGCACGATCAACCAGATCACGGCCACTGTGCCCCAAAAACCGACGAAAAGCCCCCACGCCGGCCCCCTCATCGGATGGCTGAAAAGGGTGATCGAAACCGCGAGCAACAGCACTGTCCAGAGGAGCAGAAGCGAGTTACGTCCTTCGATCCAGTTGGCGTATTGGCTCACGAGCGAGCCCAGTAGCGCGCCCGCTGAAGCGAAAGCCAAAGCGCTTGACCACCGAAACGGGTGCCCCCAGCGGCTCGCCAGACCGACGACGACAGGAAAGGCAAGAACTATGGAGATGACGAGCAGCCAGCCCGTCCAGCCCAACCAACGGCTCAATAGAAGAATCGCCACCACCACCGCGGCGAGATAACCGAAGACGCCCGTCCACCGCATTCGCAGCCGAGGTTAAAGCATCGGAGCCTGGCTGGAGGGTGTCGAATCGGGCGACGGCCATTCGTCGTATGGGTAACAGACCGAAATCAAAAGCAGGAGAAAAGAACAATGGCCAGGTACATCTTCCTTCAGTACGTCGATGAGTCGAAAGCGCCGAAGTACGGTTCACCCGAGCTGAACGCGCAGATCGACGCTTTCGCCAAATACCTCGACGAGGTAAAGGCGGCCGGGGCGTTCAAGGACGGCGACCCCTGCCAGCCGTCGGCAGCAGGCTTCAGCGTGAGCGTCCGCGACGGTCGAACGAAAACCAGCGATGGGCCGATGCACGCTCAGTCGCCATGGCTCAACGGCTACTTCGTCCTGGACTGCAAGGACAGGGCTGAGGCGGAGGCCTGGGCGGCCAAGAATCCCGCGGCGCATGGCGGCACCGTCGAGGTTCACCCGATTCTGTCGCTGTAACCTGGCGCCGCGTGCGCGCGGCCCTGGCCGTGCGCATCCGAAAGCGCGGTCACCACAGCCTCATCTGGGCCTCGTCAGGGGCAACGCGGGCGTCGGCAGGCTCTACGAGCGGATGGGCCGACGATCGTCCTTGTGGAAAAGGCGTCGTGGGCCTTCGGTGTCGACCACGTGATATATCTCCGGCCGGACCTTGCCGCTCTGACCCGCGCACCTTACAATCCCGCCGATGACGAGCGTCGGTGACAGCTTTGCGTGGCCGTTCCAGGATCCAGGCTGGTTCGGCAAGATGATCATCCAGGGCCTGATCGGAATCATCCCGATCGTCGGCTGGATCGCCATGGTCGGCTGGTTCTTGTTGATCCTCGACAACTACCGCGCCGGCCGGCGCGAATTGCCTCCTGCCGGTTTCCATCTCGAGCGCGGGATCGGGCTCTTCGTGGTGTTCTTGGTCTACGTGATCGTCTTTTCGCTCCCGGGCGCACTCCTCACCGGGATCGGCAACCGAAACGACAGCGCCGGGCTGGCCGTGCTTGGGCAGCTGATCGGGTTCGCTCTCAGCTTGCTTCTGGCCTTCTTGGCCCCGGCGATCATCCTGCACACCTACCGCACCGGCATCGCGGGCGGATTCGACGTCAACTCGGTCTGGCAGACGGCATCCACCCACACATCGACCACCGTGATCGCCGGCTTGCTGATCTACGTGGCCCGGCTCATCGGCGGATTGGGCGTGATCCTGTGCTGCGTCGGATTGCTGTTCACGATCCCCTACAGCGTGGCGATCACGGCGGGAATCGTG
>Ga0209377_1002003_pt1 | contig 13419 bp, 11 predicted proteins | sample GraSoiAngelo_141_FD_185898 | JGI IMG/M metagenome (GOLD analysis project Ga0209377, IMG submission 185898) | Grasslands soil microbial communities from the Angelo Coastal Reserve, California, USA - 14_0929_12_40cm (SPAdes) (version 2) | ecosystem: Environmental > Terrestrial > Soil > Grasslands ...
CATTGTGGCGACGGTGTGCAGCGAATTCGGGCCGCAGCCGAAGATGAGCGTTTCCGCGATCGGGTACGGCGCAGGGACGGCCGATCTTCCGGGGCAGCCCAATGTGCTCCGCATCCTGATTGGCGAGGCGGCAGAGGCGGAGAAGGGGCTCGGGGCGACGGAAGAGGTGGCCGTCATCGAAGCGAATATCGATGACATGAACCCGCAGATTTACGGGTACTTTCTGGAAAAGGCCCTCGCATCTGGCGCTCTGGATGTGTACACGACGCCGGTGCAAATGAAGAAAAACAGGCCGGGCACGCTGCTGACAGTTCTTTGCCGGCCGGAGAGCGTGGACGCGCTCATGAAGCTGATATTTGCGGAGACGACGACGTTTGGCGCGCGGACGTATCGCGCGGAGCGGCGCGTGCTGCCGCGGGAATTTGTGGAAGTGACGACGGGATTTGGGCCTGTGCGCGTGAAGGTGTCGCGCGTCAATGGAAGAATTCTCCACGTCGCGCCGGAATATGAGGATTGCAGGAAACTGGCGGCCGAGCGGGATGTGCCTTTGCAGCGAGTGATCGACGAGGCGAGGCAGAGATTCGAGGCAAAGGAAATAGACGACGTAAAGGAAGTAAAGGAAAGGCGTGCTTCGAGATAGAGGAATGGCAGCGACCAAGCCCAAATATTATTTGACCACGCCGATCTATTACACGAACGGCCTGCCGCACATTGGCCACACGTACTCAACCATCGTGTGCGACACGCTCCGGCGTTACAAACGCATGTGCGGGTACGACGTGGTGATGACCACGGGCACGGACGAACACGGCGTCAATGTCGAGCGGGCTGCTCGCAAGGCCGGCGTCACGGAAACGGAATTCGTTTCAAAGATGGCGGCGGTGTGGCGTGCCACTTGGGATGAATTGGGGATCCAGGGCGACGAGTTTGTCCGCACCACCGACGTCAACCACGCGCGGACCGTTCAATGGCTCTTCAAACTCTGCCGCGACAACGGTTACGTGTACAAAGGCCATTACACCGGGCAATACTGCATCCACGACAATGCCTTCGTGAGCGACGCGAAGCCGGGTGATCCGTGTCCCGATTGCGGCCGCCCCACCGAAACGGTTACCGAGGAAAACTATTTCTTCAAGCTTTCCGCGTTTCAAAAGCCGCTGCTCGATTTCTACGCAAAGAATCCGAATTTCATTCAGCCCGAGACGCGCCGGAACGAAGTGTTGAGCTTTGTGGAAGGTGGCCTGAAGGATCTCAGCATCACGCGCACCACCATCCGCTGGGGAATTCCCGTGCCCGGCGAGGAGCCGCACGTCTTCTACGTGTGGTTTGACGCGCTGACCGCCTATCTGAGCGCGGTCGGAGGTCCGGATTACGAGCCCCACGGCTTCTGGCCCGCGGATGTACATCTCGTCGGGAAGGAGATCATCCGCTTCCATGCGGTGTACTGGCCCGCATTCTTGATGGCGGCGATGCTGCCGCTGCCGAAGCAAATTTGGGCGCACGGCTGGCTGCTGATGGACAGCACGAAGATGAGCAAATCGCTCGGGAACGTCGTGCGGCCAAAACCCATCGTAGATGTTCTGGGCATGGACGCTCTGCGCTATTTTCTGTTGCGCGAAGTCGTCTTCGGCCAGGATGGCAACTTCAGCTACGACGCGCTGATTCAGCGCTACAACGCGGATTTGGCGAACGGGCTGGGCAATCTTGCGAGCCGCGTGCTGACGATGATCGAGAAGTATTTTGACGGCAAAATCCCCAATTCTTTAAGTGGGGCGAGGCTGCTGGAAGGCGAGGGCAACCCCGATCGCGGCATCAAGGAGACGGCGCAGTTTGTGGCCGGCGAGGACGTCCGTCTAGCCGGCGCTCGAGGGTACCTTGTCAAATTCGATTTTTCGCGAGCCCTCGAGGCGATTTGGACCCTTATTTCTGCGGTTGACGCATATCTGACGACGATGCAGCCATGGGTGCTGGCCGAAGACGAAAGCAAGCGCGAGCGTCTGGCTACAGTTCTTTACATTTCGGCGGAAGCCTTACGGTTCGTTGCAGTCTTGGCTCATCCGGTGCTTCCGGATTCGACCAGCAAGCTTTGGAGGCAACTGGGACAGACTGGTCCGCTCGGCGGACAAAGTATTGACGCATTGCGATGGGGACAGCTCAAGCCGGGCACCAAAATTGCCAAAGCCGAAACGCTCTTTCCGCGCGTGGAAAAGGCAGAAGCTATAGAGAGGATGGAAGCGATGGAAAACGAACCGCAAAAGCCGGCGATGGCACCAGCCACAAGCGCTTCGTCAGGCGCGGCGGCCGTGCAGGCTACAAATCACAAGATCTCGATCGAGGACTTCGCGAAGGTCGAGATGCGCGTCGGCCAGGTGAAGACCGCCGAACGCGTCCAGGGAGCGGATAAGCTGCTCAAGCTGACGGTGGATATCGGCACGGAAGTGAGGCAGATCGTCGCCGGCATTGCCCAGCATTACGAACCGGAAAAACTCCTTGGGCGCAAAGTAATCGTTGTGGTCAATCTGCAGCCCCGAAAACTGCGGGGCGTGGAATCAAACGGCATGATCGTTGCCGCCGCCATGGGTCCTGAGGGACGTCCCGTTCTCGCTGGTTTTCACGAGGAAGTGGAGGTCGGCGCGCGGCTGAAGTAGGCGGCTTGCTTGTAGAGGTCAGCATCCCGAGAGGATCGGGACCGATGCTGCGCGCCTACGGCTGACCACTGGCCACTTTCACCATGGACCTCATCGACTCTCACGCGCACATCGACTTTCCACAATTCGACGAGGACCGCGCGGAGATGTTGGCCCGCGCGCGCGCGGCCGGCGTCAAAACTCTCCTCGCAATCGGCACCGGCCCCGGCCCGGAAAAGTTGGACGCGGCGTTGCCCTACGCCGAGCAACACGGCTGGATCTATACGTCAATTGGCATTCACCCGCACGAAGCGAAGGAAGCCACTACCGAGCATCTCGATCGCCTAACTCAGCTCGCTCGCCATCCCAAGGTGATCGCCTGGGGCGAAATCGGTCTCGACTATCACTACAATTTTTCTCCCCCGGAGACGCAGCAACGCATTTTCAGGGAACAACTCGCGCTCGCGCGGCAATCCAAGCTCCCCGTCATTATCCATTGCCGCGAGGCCTGGCCCGACTGCCTCGCGCTTCTGGAGGAGAACTGGCGCTCGTCAGGACTTGGTGGGATTTTTCATTGTTTCAGCGGCACGCTCGAAGAGGCGCGCCGCGGGCTCGAGATGGGCTTTCTGGTGTCCTTCGCGGGAAATTCAACCTATCCGAAAGCGCAGAATTTGCGGAACGTCGCGGCCGAGCTGCCCTTAGCGAATTTGTTGATCGAGACGGACGCTCCGTACCTTGCGCCGCAATCGCGTCGCGGCAAGCGCAATGAGCCCGCTTTCGTTGCCGAAGTAGCGCACGCGCTGGCGAGTGTGAGAAACTTATCCGCGGAAGATTTTGCCGGAGCGACCGCGGAGAATTTCCGCCGTTTCTTCCGGCTAGCGCCAGCGTCGTCCTCGGCGCATCTGGCGGCGGAAGAGCGCCGCGCTTCGAACTGAGGGCAGGAGGGGCCCATCGCCCTGTTGACCGCAAAAGAAGTTTTCGACCTTGTGCGTGACGACCTCGCCCTCGTCGAGCGCGAATTGGCCAGCGAGAGTACTGCCGCCTTCGAGCCGGTCTCGGAGATTTGCAGTTATCTGCTGGGAGGCGGTGGAAAGCGCTTGCGGCCGGCTCTTCTCCTGCTTTCCGCACGCTACGCCGGCTATCGGGGCGAAAGCGCCGTCCGGCTTGCCGCCGTCGTCGAGCTGATCCACAGCGCCACGCTGATCCACGACGACGTCATCGATAGCGCCGACAAGCGCCGCGGCCGGCCCTCCGCGAATTCGCGATGGGGCAATCATCGCAGCGTTCTCGCCGGCGATTGGCTCTACATGCTGGCGTTCCAGATTGCGCTGGAACAGCGCAACTTCCGCACCCTGGATGTTCTCATCGAGCTCACGAAAAAAATGGTGGAGGGCGAACTCATCCAACTCGCGAAGCTCGGCAAGCTGGACGTTACCGAAGACGATGCGCTCCAACTGGCAACCTGCAAGACGGCGTGCCTGTTCAGCGGTTGCGCTCGCCTCGGCGGTATTCTCGGCGGGATCAGCGACACGGAGGAAAAAGCGCTGGCGGAGTACGGCCGCTGTGCGGGTCTCGCGTTCCAACTTGTGGACGATTTGCTTGATTTCACTGCTTCGGCTGAACAGCTCGGCAAGCCGGTGCTAAGCGATTTGAAAGAGGGCAAGGTCACGCTGCCTCTCATTTACGCCATCCAGAATGGTCACCGTGAGGCCCGCGAACTGGTCCAACGCGTTCTGGCGGAAAAGGAATTTCAAAGCGTTCGGCCGGAAGCGATTGTGGCGCTTGTGCGCGATTCGGGCGCGCTCGAACGCGTGCGGCTCCTGGCGCTCGATTACGCGGACAGAGCAAAAACGTCCATCGACGGAAGGGTAGACTCGGAATTTGCCCGCGCGCTGCTTACGTTACCGGACTTCATTCTTGAGCGCGAAAACTGACCGCTCCCAGCCCTCAAGTTTGATGCTCCCCTTCAAACTTATCTATCACGACCGCTACGACCTGAATCTCGGCGCGCACGTTTTTCCATCGAAGAAGTTCCGGCTCATCGCCGAATATCTCCTGCGCGAGCGGGTGGCTGGACCCGAGGATTTCCTCACGCCTGGGCCCGCCTCCGACGAAGATGTGCTTCGCATCCATACCATCGATTGGGTGCGCAAGCTAAAGACCGGTTCGCTCACTCCGCTCGATGTCATGAAGCTCGAAATTCCATATTCGCCGGAGACGGTGCAGGCTTTCTGGCTCGCCGCCGGCGGAACGATCCTTGCCGGCCAGCGGGCTCTTGCCGATGGCTTCGCGGCAAGCATTGGCGGCGGGTTCCATCATGCCCATCCGGGCCACGGCGAAGGCTTCTGCGCGATTCACGACGTGGCCATCGCCATTCGGCGCTTGCAGGCGGATGGAGCCATCCGGAGAGCCATGGTGATCGACACGGACGTTCATCACGGAAACGGCACGGCGGCTATCTTTAGGAAAGACGACACCGTCTTCACTCTGTCGATCCATCAAGAGAATAACTATCCGGCGTATAAGCCTCCGTCGGATCTCGATCTCAACATGCCCGACCGCGCGCACGACGATGAATACCTATCCGCATTAGGACCCGCGGTGCAGCGTTCGCTCGATGAATTCCATCCGGGAATCGTGTTCTACGTCGGCGGCGCCGATCCGTATTGCGAGGATCAGCTTGGCGGCCTCGCGCTGACGAAAGAGGGCTTACGACGGCGCGACCGGCTGGTATTTGATGAGGCCCGCCGCCGGGACATCCCGGTCGCTGTCACCCTTGCTGGCGGCTACGCGCGGTGCGTCGAAGACACCGTCCTTATTCACGTGAACACCATCCTCGCCGCGCGAGATGCGGCCGCAGTCAATCGAACCCACAAGGGTGCAAAACGCAACTTGTCGGCCGCCGAGTATTAGAGCAATGCCAGACGTGGACTAAAGCGCTGCAGAATTCGAGCCGCGAAGTCGGATTCCCCCGGAGACCGTGCGCACCTGCACTCGCGCGCCGCCATTCCCCAGGCGTGCCCTCAATTCGTGGCGGCCCTGCTCTTCCACGACGATGGGAATGTCCGTGCTTATTCCGCCGGAAACCGCGTTCGCGGAAAACAGAAAGTTAGCCGTCGGCGGCACGATCAGTTCGACGCTTCCCGACGCCGTATGCATCTCCCAAGTGCTGCTCGCTGCGGGATTGCCCCCAACTCTGATCGTTCCGGATGCCGTTCGCACGTTGACGTCGTTGGAAGCGCCAGTGACAGTGATCGAGCCGCTCCCCGTTGTGACCTCGACACGGCCTCCCGACGACGAAACATGAATCGTGCCGGAGCCCGTGCTGCTGCGCACTTCGCCTTTTACTCCGGAGAGCGTGATCGTGCCCGATCCCGTGGATGCGCGTACGTCATCGCCAAGATCTCCCGCCTCGACGCTCCCGCTGCCTGTCGTAAAAGTGGCCGAGCGCTCGATTTTTTGCGCGTGAATTGAACCGGAGCCACTCGATAGCTTCACTGGTCCGCGCACGTCTCTGAGTTCCTGCGAGCCGGAGCCGAAGCTCGCTTCCACTTCTGTCTCGCGGGGAACCTCGATTGTGTAGGTGATGGAGACGTTGCGCAGCCGCGGACCATCCTTCCCGATGCGGATCGTGTCGCCCCGCTGTTCAATCGGTGGATTGGAAATAATGTCCGCCAGCCGCTCCTGCGGGTTGCCGAAAAGCAATCCCTGTACCCTGACTTCGGCGTGGACGTGTATTTTGCCGCTTTGTCCGCCCGTGATTTGAACGGCGCCGGAGCCGTTTGAGAGTTCCAGCCGCGCTGGTCCACTGACGGTCAGCGTGCGGTCAAAACTGCCTTGTTCTGACGCGACAACCCCGCATCCCGTGAGGCTCACCAGAGCGGTCGCGGCAACCATCACGATGGCGCTTCGGCGAAATTGCAACATGGTTCCTCCCGGCCACAAGTCGGCCCCGCTGGTTCCTTCATTCCTGTATACGCAGATCGCGCTTCGGATGTTCCGTTCCCGCGATTGCAGAGTCATGTGAAACCGAAATGCAATGGCTCAGCTCCGGCGCAGAGAATCGTTGAGGGATCCCTGCCGGTAGCCTTCCAGGTCCAGCGTCACGTAGGTGAAGCCTGCCGACTTCAATTCCCGTGCGATCGCGGCGGCCATCTCGGGCGCGAGCGCCCTCGGCAATTCTTCTTGAGCGATTTCGACGCGAGCAAGTTGGTCGTGGAGCCTCACCCGAAACTGGTGAAAGCCAAGCGCGCGAAGGGCAGCCTCACCTCGCTCGACCAACGACAATCTCTCATGGGTCACTTCCGTTCCATACGGCAGTCGGGAGGCCAGGCAGGCGGAGGCAGGGCGGTCCCACGTCGGTAAGCCCGCCATCTTTGAAAGCAAACGAATCTCAGGCTTCGACAAGCCGGCATCCAGCAGCGGAGCGAGCACGCGGTGTTCCATCGCTGCGCGATGTCCCGGCCGGAAATCGAGCGTATCGTCCGCGTTCACGCCGTATGCGACCGCCGCGAAGCCACGTTCCTGTGCCAACTGGTCGAGGACCGAAAACAGCTCCTCTTTGCAGTGGTAGCAGCGGTCCGGCTGGTTCGCCTGATACGCCGGGTTTTCCAGCTCATGCGTTTCGACGAATTCGTGCGACATGGAAACGGCGCGGACAAATCCTTCGACCCGTTCGCGATCGTATGCGGAAAAGCTCGGTGAAAGGGCCGTGATTGCAAGCCCGCGGGAGCCAAGCGCGCGGTTGGCCGCCCAGGCCAAATAGGCAGAGTCCGCGCCGCCCGAAAACGCCACGAGCAGCGAATCGCAGCGACTGAGCGACTCGAGAAGGCGCTCCTGTTTTTTTTCCGCGGACCGCGCCAACGAATCGGTTGTCCTCAACTGCACCACTGCGTCCATGACCTGCAAAGTATAGCGCACACTCCCGCTTTCTCGAGGCCGGGAACCAACTTTTCAGTTGCAATCGATTTGGGATTCACTTGAAATCGATCAACACCTCCACGGTGCCTTTCTGCGCGTCGATTTGCAGCCAGTGACCCACTTGGTCGTAGTGGATCGGCAGCTCCCCAAAAATTTCCGAGCTGCGTCTATCGAGCTTTAACAGAAAGTCTTCGTACTTTAGCTTATCAAAGACCTCGCCCTTCGCCACCGGCCACTTGGCGCGAATCAGTTTTTCCGCAGCCAGCGAAACACCGGTCAGCACCAGTTGGCCGCAACGGTACTGCTGTCCTTCCTGAACCGAAACCTGATATGCAACTTTCTGCGCTGCGTCATCGAAGACCGGCCGCGGCTCGAGCTTTGCGTCGAGATATCCGAGCCGTCCGTATTCATCGCGGGCGCGGTCCAAGCCAGCCTCGATTTCCAGTGCATTCGCAATTCCCCCGAGGTGCATCCCAAGAGTTCCTGTCAAGGCCGCCGCCGTGATCACCGTGTTGCCGCTCCAATGCGCGCCGTTCCAGTGGTATTGCGCGCCGGCCGCCACCGGAATATAGACGGGTAGGGAATCAGGCAGCGGCAAATTGGGATTTCCTGTGAGGCGTATGTCCGGCGGCCCGATCTGCGCCTTCAGATACCCCTGCTGGAGATAGATCGGACGCACCTGCTCGGCGAGAAACAAATCAATCGTCAGCCTGGAATAAGGTTTGCCGACGATTTCGGAAAGGTGTTGCTGGAGCGCACGGGAATTAGCCGCCTGCGGATCCGAAAATTCCATCCGCGCGATGCGCACAGAGGCGCCGCTGATTCTATATTGGAGAACATTCCCGTTGCCCAGCGGGTTGGCGATTACCTCGTGTTCGATGGCGACGTTTCGCTGGTGAGCAGCGAGCAGCGCCGTCACCGCCTCGCCAACGCGGTCCAACAAGCTGCCTTGCTCGGGGGCGGTTCCGTCAAAATACGGAACACTCTTCCGGATGGCGTCGCCCAGTTCCGTGTCCGTGAACCACGGGATATTGTCGAAAAGGACCGGCACGCGCGGCGCATCTTTCAAATGGAATACGAGACTCAGCCCGTCGACTCGCGTGTGATAGCCCGAGGTGCCCCAGCCGGTCAGCGACCAATTGGAGCTGGTCCTTGGTCACCAAGTCGCCGTTTTTCAACCCCGTTTCAGCAACAATCTGCGCCTCCGGGATATGGCTTCCCTCCGCGCGTATGCTCTCCAGGATCGCACCCCCCGCCGGAGCCTGTGCGCACGTTGGGCTCGCCAGCGCGCAGAACATCAGCAAAGTGATCGCGGATGTTTGCAGATATATCCGCATCCTATGGCTATTTTACAGTAGCCCGAGAAATTCGCAGCAAGCCCCAGCAGGAGATCGGAAGTGCTCCCTCTATTCCACGGTCACCGACTTGGCTAAGTTTCGTGGTTGGTCCACGTCGCAGCCGCGGCGCACCGCAATGTGATAGGCAAGGAGCTGCAGCGGTATGATTTCCAGGATGGGGGAAAGTAGTTCCGGCGCCGAAGGAATTTCAATCAAGTGGTCGCTCGCCTCGCGCGCGAGGCGATCTCCGGTGCACACGACCGAAATCACGATTCCGTCGCGCGCTTTCACTTCCTTGATATTCGACACGCTCTTTTCATAAAGCGTCATGGATTTCGGATCGCTCTCGTCGCGCGCGGCCAGAACGACCACCGGCAGATTCTCGTCAATCAGGGCGTTCGGGCCGTGTTTCATTTCTCCCGCCGGGTATCCCTCGGCGTGAATATAGGAAATCTCTTTCAGCTTGAGCGCGCCTTCGAGTGCGATCGGATAATGGATCCCTCGGCCGAGGTAGAGAAAATCGGTGTGCCGGAAGAATTGCCTCGCCAGGGATTCAAAGACGCCCTTCTCGTCTCCCTGCAAAATCGTCTCGATCTTGTGCGGGATGCGCGTGAATTCCTGAAGCAGAGCCTTCACTCTTTCCGCGGAAAGCGTTCTGCGAATCTCGCCCAGCTTGACGCCGAGCAGCAGCAGCGCGGTGAGCTGGGACGTAAACGCCTTTGTCGAAGCCACGCCGATCTCGGGGCCGGCGTGCGTCAGGATCGTCCCTGCGGCCTCGCGCGTAACCATCGAGCCCATCACGTTGCAGATGGCGATCGTCGGAGAGCCTTTCTGCTTCGCCTCGCGCTGTGCCGCGAGCGTGTCCGCCGTCTCGCCCGACTGGCTGATGCAAACCGTCAATGTCCGCTCATCGACGATGGGGTTGCGGTAACGGAATTCGCTTCCGTAATCCACTTCCGTCCGCAGCCGTCCCAGCTCTTCGATCATGAACTTGCCCGCCAGGCCGGCGTGCCAGCTCGTTCCGCACGCCACAATTCGCACTTGGTCGAAGGCGCGGAACTGTTGCTCAGTGATCTTCATCTCTTCGAGGAAGATCTTGCCGGTATCCTGGGAAATGCGTCCGAGCAGGGTGTCGCGCACGGCGCGCGGCTGCTCGAAGATTTCCTTCTGCATGAAGTGCTTGTAGCCGCCCTTTTCCGCCATGATGGGGTCCCAGGCGACATGCTGCGGCGGCCGCGGGACCGGCTGGCCTTCGTGGTCCATTACGCGCACGCCCTGCGGCGTCAGGACGGCAATGTCTCCGTCAACGAGGAAAAAGATGTTGCGCGTATGCTGGAGCAGCGCCGGAATGTCGCTGGCGACGAAGTACTCCCCCTCGCCGACTCCGATCACGGACGGCGGACCCATGCGCGCGGCGACAATCTTGAGAGGATCAGTTGCCGACAGGACCGCCAGCGCATACACGCCACGGATCTGCCTCACGGCCAGCCGCACCGCTTCCTCGAGCGGCCTGCCGGGAAGAAACTTTTCTACCAGGTGCGCCGCGACCTCCGTGTCGGTCTCAGTAACGAATTTGTGGCCTTCGGACTGCAGTTGGTGTTTCAGTTCGAGATAGTTCTCGATGATCCCGTTATGGACCACGACCACTTTCCCCGTACAATCGCGGTGGGGATGGGCATTTTCCTCCGTGGGGCGCCCGTGCGTCGCCCAGCGGGTGTGGCCGCCAGCCAATCCATTCCCGGCTAGGAGCTTCTCGAGGTTGGCAAGCTTGCCGACGCTGCGCCGGACATCAATTTTCCCGTTCGCGAGCACCGCCACGCCGGCGGAATCGTAGCCTCGGTATTCCAGCCGCCTCAGGCCGTCAATGATCAGGGGTACGACTTTTTTCGGGCCGATGTAACCGACGATTCCACACATGGGCGGGCACTCCCCAACGCAAACTTAGAGGCCATCCAAAGACGTTAGCATGGCATTTTTCGCCCCAAGCGAAAAGCCGGCGCACTCTCGCAAATCTCATCGGGGATTCACCGGAGCGGGCTTCGTGGCCTACTCCACGATCTCAAAACGGTATTCCTCAATGACCGGGTTGGTGAGCACTTCGCGCGAAATACGCTCCAGTTCCTTCTGGGCGTTGTCGCGGCTCCAACCTTCAAGGTCCAGAACAAAAAACTTTCCCTGGCGAACGTCTTTCACCGCCTTGTACCCGAGCGACGACAGGGCATGCTGAATCGTCTGGCCTTGCGGATCGAGGACGGTCCGCTTTGGCATGACCCACACGTGGGCTTTCATGTCGCCAGTATAACATCGGTCAGGAAGTGCCCACGTTGCTCCGGGCGACGAGGAGGTCGCGTTCGGCCGAGGGCAAAAAGGCGTATGCGAAGCTCATCTTCGCCAGATGGACCAGTTCGGCTTCCGTCAGGCCCATCGCGTGCGCGCGCCGATATTCTTCAACCAGCGTGATTTGAAACATCGCGGGGTCGTCTGTGGACAAAACGACCGGCACGCCATGACGAAGAAGCTGCGGAAGCGGGTGGTCCAGAATCTCCACATCGTCTCTGCCCCGCAGACGCGCCAGCGCGCCCGTCAGTAGATTGCTTGTCGGGCAGATCTCCAGGGGAATTCTTCGTTCGGCGAGAAGATCGAGAAGCGCGGGATCGTGCGTCGCTCCGATGCCATGGCCGATGCGTTCCACTCCGAGAAGTTCGACCGCGTCCCGAACCTGCCAGGGTCCGCCGATTTCGCCCGCGTGGATCAACCTGTGGAGACCCTGCTCGGCGGCATAGTCATAGGCGCCGCGAAACTCAGCGGCGGAAACGGATAGTTCATCTCCTCCGATCCCGAATGCTACCACACCAGCCGACCGATGTTTCGCGGCCACTTGTGCAATTCTCATTGCCGCTTCGCTGCCGAACTGGCGCACGGCGTCAAAGATCCAAGCGAGCCGTAAGCCTTTTCTGCGGAACTCTTTGCCCGCAGCGCAAACGGCTTCAAAGTTGGCCTCGACATCTTGCTGACGCAGGAGCATCACCCCAACCGACAGCGTAACCTCCGCGTAGACCACATTCTGTTCGATGAGCCGACCGGCAAGCTCCCGCGTAATGAGGGCGTAATCTCCCGGAGTTCGCAGGTAGGACGTGACCCATTTGAACGCTTCTATGAATTCAGCAAAGTTGCGGTACGCGTAACGGCGTCGCGCCTCTGCTTCGCTTACCGAGGCGCCCTGGCGCGCAGCCAGCTCGCATACCGTGGCAGGTTCGATGGACCCTTCGAGGTGCAGATGCAATTCCGCCTTTGGCCGCGAGAGGAGTTCTGCGGTGAGACATGGCTCGGACATCCGTTTCCTGTCAACGCGGCGGCAAGGCGGGCCGGCCGGCATTGATCCAGGCCGTCATCCAGTAGGAAGCCACATCCGTGGCCGCGTCCGAAACCTGCCGGATCAAGATCGCTGCCGCCTGGTTATAAAAACGGTCGAAATATTCATCGGTGTAACTTGGCAAACCCACCCGCGCATTGCGATCGGCCAGCAAAATCGTCTCGAGCCAGCTATGCGCGCTCAAGCACGCCTCGAACGCGTGGTCGGTCGCGTCCTCGATGAATACCGGGTCGTTCGGCCGCATGGGAAAAAACGAAGAGAAGCGGTCAATCAGCATCGTGCCGAAACGCCCGCTGATCCCGTTCTGCCCGGTAAGCTGGCCGTCATAATTATCCGTCGTGCTGAACGGGTCGTGCGACTGTGAAACGTAAGCCGCCAAAAAGGCCGCATCAAGCCGCGCCTCTTCCCACCGGCCCGCTTTCATCGCATTGGTCAGGCGCTCGCTGTACACGCCGACTTCCCACGGAAGCAGTCCGTTGGCTTCCAGTTTTGCTCTTCCGAACTTCGTGACGGCCGCCTTGTAGCTTCTGGGCAAGCTCTCGTACGGGAAGCGCCCGTAGCGCTCCAGATAGAGATAGAGGTTCCTGCGCTCTCCGGGTGTCTTGTTGGCCGTTTGCTCGGCGTCCATGACGTGCTGGAGGAGAAATGCGTGATTTCCCTCAAAGTAGGCTCGCAGCTCAGGCGGCAGGGTTTCAATTGCCTTGCTGACGATAAGCCTGTGTGCGTTCTGCCCCCATGCCAGCGCCGGGGCTGGAAGTAAGGTTCCAAGCGCCAGTGCGGCGATAAACGCACGAATTCGGCTTCGATCCACCTCGAGCGACTTCCTCCGCATTCCGTTATTCTCTCATTACGGCGCCGCAGACGCTTGCAGTGTGCTCCGCTTGCGGCTGTAGAGGAAATAGATGACCAGCCCAATCGCCAGCCAAACAAAAAAGCGAATCCAATTCTCCAGCGTGAGGCTGGCCATCAGGACAACACATGTGACCACCGACAGAATCGGCACCAGCGGCACCAAGGGAACGCGGAAACCTCGTGGACGGTCCGGTTGCGTTTTGCGCAGGATCAGCACGGCGATGGACACGAGTACAAAGGCAAACAACGTTCCGATGTTCGAGAGGTCGGCCAGCGTACCGATATCGAAAATTCCCGCTGGGATTCCGAC
>Ga0209377_1002007_pt1 | contig 13409 bp, 12 predicted proteins | sample GraSoiAngelo_141_FD_185898 | JGI IMG/M metagenome (GOLD analysis project Ga0209377, IMG submission 185898) | Grasslands soil microbial communities from the Angelo Coastal Reserve, California, USA - 14_0929_12_40cm (SPAdes) (version 2) | ecosystem: Environmental > Terrestrial > Soil > Grasslands ...
GCGCTCATCATCCCGCCGAGCACGATCAGAAATCGCAGCCATTCGAATCCCGCGAACCTTCCACCCACCGCTCCTGCGACCGTCGCCCACGACCCATCCTCACCGAAGAGCGAAGAGGGAGTCCCGGTCAAATACACCGCCGCGAACGGCAGCACGTACGTCATCGCCACCAGAATTACCGCGGCAATCATAGCCCTTGGGTAAGTCCGCTGCGGCCGCTCCACTTCCTGAGCGATCGTCGACGCGTTGTCCCATCCCATGTAGTTCCACATCGCCACCAGCACGCCGCCAATCAAGCCGAGACTGCTCGCCGCCGGCGCGGCATGCGCGTCGCCTAGAGCTCCCGTCTTGAATGGTGCCAGCACCACGACCAGTGCGAACGGCGCCGACAACAGGAAGAACAGCCACAGCGAAGTTATTCCCACCGCGCGGACCCCGGCGATATTCAATGCCGCGCAAGTGCCCACGACAAACAAGCCCGCATAAATTCCATGATTCCCAGCGCCAAACCACGGGGACATCTGCTTCAAATAAAACACAAACAGCGTCGGGTAGATCGCCATGTCAAAAATGCTGGCCGCCAGCGACAGCCACGCTTCCTGAAATCCCCAGAAATTCCCCAGCCCGTGCCGCACCCACGCATAGTAGCCGCCCTCTGCCGGTAGCGCGCTCGAGAGCTCGCCGATCATGAACGCCGTCGGCAGGCACCACAGCACGGGAAGGAATAGCAGAATCAGGATTCCGCGACCATAGCCCGCCCCGTGAATGATTTCTTCCGTCCCATACGTGCCGCCGGACACCATGAAGAACGTGGCAGCCACAAGCGGCCAGAGCGTTAACTTGGCGATGGATTTTTTAGCTGTTGGAAATGCGCGCGATGGATACTGGGTGGGAAGAGATAAAGAACTCAATTTGTACTCTCGTCCTCCTCAACGATCCTCGCTCTCGCGCTGCGGTGAAGCGAGTTCGCAGTCGCAGAATACAAGAGTCCTTTCTGCATGCAAGAGAAAAATGCGTTCGAACGAAACTTTTTTTGAGTTTCGCCCCTCTTCCTCTCGTGCGATTCGCTCCCCCTCGTTCCGGTGCAGTCCATTTCCCCAGTCCCTCGCCCAACTGTTCATCAGTGGGCCCATGCTAGACTGGCACGCTTGCTCCAGGCCGTCACATCACTCCGAGGGGATTCGAATGAGGCTTGTCTTGCGCCGTCTGCTGCTCGTTTCCGTGATTCTCGTACCTACTTCCGCAATCCATGCGCAGCAATCCGCTTCAACTCCTCGCCCCATCACCATCGACGACTATTTTCAGATTCGCTCCGTCAGCGACCCTCAGCTCAGCCCCGACGCTCAGTTTGTGACTTACACCGTACAAACTCGCTTCCTGAAGGAAGACAAGAACGAGGATCGCATCTGGATGGTTCCTACCGCTGGCGGCGAGGCCGTTCCCTTCACGTCCGTGGGTGTTTCCTCCTCCCACGCCCGCTGGAGTCCCGACGGCAAGTCCATCGCCTTCCTCTCCGCTCGCGAGGAGGGCAAGACTCAGGTCTGGCTGCTGCCGCGCCACGGTGGTGAAGCCGAGCGCCTAACCGACACTCCCCAAGACGTCGAAGACTTCGCATGGTCACCCGACAGCCGCCGCCTTGTGCTCGTCCTTCGCGATCCGAGCCCTGAAGAACTCGAAGCCGCCAAGGAGAAAAAGGACAAACCCGCAGCGGGCAAGGAAAAGGAAAAACCTAAAACCCAGAAACCGTGGGTCATTGACCGCCTGCAATTCAAGATGGACGAAATCGGGTATCTCGACCGTCGCCGTACCCACCTCTATGCATTCGACTTAGCGGCCAGAAGCCTTACGCAAATCACTTCCGGTGACTTCGACGATTCCGAGCCGGCCTGGTCTCCGGACAGCAAGCTCCTTGCCTTCAGCAGCAATCGCTCCAAGCCGGACCCGGACGCCAGCTACGACATCAATATCTGGGTTGTCGCGGCGGATAACACCGATAAAGGCGCTCATCTCACCCAGGTCACCACCAACCCCGGCGCAGACACCACGCCCGCATGGTCTCCAGACGGCAAGTGGATCACTTACGTCACCCAGCTCGAGCCGCGCCTCTTCGATTACGCCACTAGGCATGTTGCTGTTTCACCCGCTGTATGCGGCCCCGCCAAAGTCCTCACTCTCGCCCTCGACCGCAATGCGGACCAGCCGCGCTTTTCGTCCGACGGAAAGATCTTTTTCATTGCAGACGACGACGGTGCGCTGCGGCTTTACACAATTGATGTCGCCACTGGCACCATCACCTTCGGCGATGGCGAGCACGGAGCGCGGCCACCCATCGGCGGCCGCCTCGCCGTCAACGGCTATTCCATGGGCGGCGGTGCCGCCGGGAACGTCGCCGTCGGCAACGTCGTCGCTGCGCAAATCTCCACGCCGGAGCATCCCGACGAAATCTTCTCCCTCATCGGAGGCAAGCTCACTCAAATTACTCATACTAATGATGCCCTCCTCAGGCAGCTCAAGCTTTCGCGGCCCGCATACGTCCGCTTCAAAAGCAAGGACGGCACAACCGTCTCCGGCTATCTCTACAAGCCCCTTGGCTACGTCCCGGGAAAGAAGTACCCCACTATCCTTCGGCCCCACGGCGGCCCGGTGTGGGCGTATTACGCCGAATTCGATCATCTGCCTCAGCTCTACGCCGCCAACGGCTATGTCGTCCTATTTCCCAATCCCCGCGGCTCCACCGGCTACGGCCAGAAACACGCACAGGCCATCTGGGCCGATTGGGGCAACAAGGATTTTCAGGACGATATGGCCATGGTGGACTACGCCATCGAGCAGGGCATTGCCGACCCGGCGAAGCTCGCCGTCGGCGGCTGGTCCTATGGCGGCATCTCTACGGACTTCATCATCGCCCAGACCAACCGTTTCAAAGCGGCCATCTCCGGCGCAGGCAGCGCCCTCTTCGTTAGCTTTTACGGCCACGACCATTACCAGCGCGATTACGAAGCGGAACTCGGCCACCCGTGGGAGAACAAAGCCATTTGGGAAAAGGTCTCACCCTTCTACCGCGTCAACAACGTCACCGCCCCAACTCTATTCATGGGTGGCGACATCGATTGGAATGTTCCCATCCTGGGCAGCGAGCAGATGTACCAGGCCTTGAAGCGCCTCGGTCGCGCCACCGAACTTGTCGTCTACCCGGGCGAGTACCACGAATTCAAAACGCCCTCCCACCTCAAGGATCGCCTCGAGCGCTACCTCGCCTGGTACAACCACTACGTCAAAGGTGACTCCGCTCCCGCGCGTCCGCCCGAGCAGCCACTTGCCCCCGCGGCTAAGCCCGCGGACTGAAAGGTGACTTACACTTCAGCCGATTTGTTCCTGACCGTCACTTGGCTGTGATATACCACTCAGCGAAACTCGTGGAGGTTCATCGGCCATGAATCGCAATCTCTTTGCCAGGGCGATCGCCATTCTGTTGCTCGGGATGTTGTTCGCTTCCTACACCAACCATGACCAACAAAAATGGCGGCGATTAGGGCGTGATGCGTTTGTCGCACACGAGTTGGAGAGATTCGATCGGTTTATTGCGCGACCGCAGCCGCTTGTCGTGATAGCTTTCGCCACTTTCTTCGTTGTGGGGCTGCTGTTCGGCTTCTACGAACTCATCGTTTACGTGCTCTCTGCGGTCTTGAAATCGTCTGCTCCTGCTCAAGCGGGACCACCAGGCAGCATGAGCGTCCCGTTATCCTGAGTTCGCGAGGGGCGCCCCTCTTCCCAGCCTCTCCTCTGCTACACTACGCCTCCGGATTAAGGCGCATCTCAGCCGCAGGAGCATGCCAATGAAATTCCATGTCCGTCTTTCTCTCGTTCTTTTTCTCGTTGCAATTCCCACTCTTGCACAAGAGACATCGCAAAAGTCTCCGCGACCTATCACCATCGACGACTTCTTCCAGATTCGCGATGTCTCCCAACCCGAGCTCAGTCCGGATGGGCAATGGGTCGCTTACGCCGTGCGCACCAGAATGCTCAAGGAGGACAAGAACGAGCAGCGCCTCTGGATGATTTCCACGCAAGGTGGCGACGCGATTCCCCTTACCGCCGAAGGCGTTTCCTCTTCCCATGTGCGCTGGAGTCCCGACGGCAAATACCTTTCGTTTCTCTCCGCCCGCGACGGCGGCAAGGCCCAGATCTGGCTGCTCGACCGCCGCGGCGGCGAAGCGGTTCGTCTGACCGACACCGCTCAAGGTGTCGACGACTTCGAGTGGTCTCCCGACAGCACCCGTCTCGTGCTGATTCTCCGCGACCCCAAACCCGAGGATCTCGAGGCCGCCAAAAGCAAGGAAAAGCCCGCCGCTGGTGCGCCAGCGAAACCCAAGACTCCGCCCCCTTTTGTCATCGACCGTCTCCAATTCAAGCGCGACACCGTCGGCTACCTCGACCGCCGCCGCACTCATTTGTACGTCTTTAATATCGCCGCCAAGACGACCACTCAAATCACTTCCGGCGATTTCGATGACAACGAGCCCGCCTGGTCGCCCGACGGCAAATCTCTCGCTTTCACCAGCAATCGCAGCACGCCCGATCCCGATGGCACTCGCGACTCGAATATCTGGGTCGTCGCCGCGGACAACACCGACAAAGGCGCCCGCCTTACCCAGATCACCACCAATCCTAGCCCGGACAACCAGCCTGCCTGGTCCCCTGACGGCAAATGGATCACCTACGTCACCGAGCTTGACCCACACCTTTTCTACTACTCCACGCAACATCTCGCCGTCGCTCCGGCGACCGGCGGCGAAGCGAAAGTCCTCACCGCCGCCTTTGACCGCAGCGTTCACCGCCCGCGCTTCTCTAGCGATGGTCAATACATTTACTTCACGGCGGAAGACGACGGCACATTGAATCTCTGTCGCATTGCTGCCACAGGTGGAGAAATCACTCGCTCCATCGGCGGTCGCCTCACGGTCGCAAATTATTCCCTCGGCAAAGATGGCTCCTTCGCCGCGCAAGTCAGCACCGTCGACCGCGCTGACGAAATTTTCTTTCTCCCGGCCGGTGCCAAAGAACCCAAGCGTCTGACCAAAACCAACGACGCCCTCTTCTCCCAGCTCCGCCTCGCGCAAGCCGAGTATGTGCATTTCAAGAGCAAGGACGGCACGTCGGTCGCGGGTTATCTCTACAAACCGCTCGACTACGCTCCCGGCAAGAAAATCCCGACCTTGCTGAACCCCCATGGCGGCCCCGTGGGTCAGTACACTCCATCTTTCTATCATCTGGCCCAGCTCTATGCCGCCAACGGCTACGCCGTCTTGCTTCCCAATCCGCGGGGATCTTCCGGTTACGGGCAGAAATTCTGTGCAGCGATCTATGCCGACTGGGGGAACAAGGACTATCAGGACGATATGGCTATGGTGGACTACACGGTCGCGCAAGGCATTGCTGATCCCGACAAACTTGGAGTCGGTGGCTGGTCCTACGGCGGCATCTCCACCGACTTCATCATTGCCCAGACCAGCCGCTTCAAAGCCGCCATCTCCGGCGCCGGCGTCGCGCTTCTTACAAGCTTTTACGGGCATGACCACTACCAGCGTGACTACGAAATCGAGCTTGGTTATCCTTGGGATCACCAAGCAGTATGGGACAAAATTTCGCCTTTCTACAAAGTCAAGAACATCACTACACCCACGCTCTTCATGGGTGGCGACATCGACTGGAACGTTCCTATTCTTGGTAGCGAGCAGATGTATCAAGCGATGAAGAGCCTTGGCCGCACCACGGAACTCGTCGTCTACCCCGGCGAATACCACGGCTTCACCACGCCGTCGCACATCAAGGACCGCCTCGAGCGCTTCCTCGCCTGGTACGCTCACTACGTGAAAGGCGACTCCGCTCCTGCACGTCCACCCGAACAACCCGCCGCGCCTGCCGCCAAGCCCACCAGCTGAGCCAAACCATATTCTCTTGTAGGGGCGCAGCATGTTGCGCCCCATCTTGGCAACGAACGCCAACCTACCACTCTTTGCTTCTGCAGGGCCTGGAGGTATGCTCACAAGCTCTCAGGAGGCATCATGTCTCGAATTTCTACGCTCGCGCTCACAATTCTGGCTCTTACTGTGGCAAGCTCTCTCTCCGCCCAACAATCCTTCACCGTCGGCACCGCCACCGCCGCTCCCGGCCAAAAAACCACCGGCTATCTTGAAGTTCCTGCTGGTGTGGACGCCCCCACTAGCATCCCCGTCGTCGTCGTGAACGGCGCGAAGCCCGGCAAAGTCCTCGCGCTGGTCTCCGGCGCGCACGGCACCGAATACGTCTCCATCATCGCCATCGAAAAACTCATCCCCGCTCTCGACCCCGCCCAAGTCACCGGCACCGTCATCCTCGTTCCGCTCATCAACATCCAATCCTTCGAGCAAAAAGTCCCCCACGTCAATCCCGTCGACAACAAAAGTATGAACCGCTTCTATCCGGGCAAAGCTGACGGCACGCAGACCGAGCGTGCTTCCTTTCTCATCACCAAAGAAATCGTCGACCGCTGTGATTACCTCATCGACTACCATGGCGGTGACCTCGACGAGAGCCTCCGCCCTTACGCGTATTGGGGCCCCACCGGCCGTGAAGCTCAGGACCGCATCTCCAAGGAAATGGTTCTGGCCTTCGGCCTCGACCACATCATCATCTGGGGCGAGCGCCCCACCGATCCCGCCGCCACCCGCTACCTCGACAACACCGCCTCCGTCCGCGGGAAGCCCTCCATCGTCGTCGAAGCCGGCCACGCCGGTACTGTCGAGACCGATGACGTCAACCTTCTCGTCAACGGCACGCTGAGCACCATGCGCGCCCTCAAAATGCTTCCTGGCGATCCTCATCCCATCGAAAATCCCGTGTGGATTGAAAAACTCTCGGACGTCCTGGCCGACGGCCCCGGCATCTGGTATCCGCTCGTGAAGCGCGGCACCTACGTCTCCGCCGGAATGAAGCTCGGCACCATCACCGACTTCTTCGGCAAAGTCATCACCGAGCCCCGCGCTCCCGTCTCCGGGGTCGTTCTTCATGTCAACGCCGTCCCCTCGCTGAAAAAAGCCGATAACATCGCCGACCTCGGCGTGATCGCTTCCCACGCCCCGTGATCGCCACCAGTTGCGCGAGCTTTTTAACCTGTGCCAGCCGCGCCCTGCCGCAGCCTTCGCGCTTGCTCATCGACGGCTGTTTGACCCTCCTATTCGCTGTGCCATTTTTGTGATAAACACTCCTTCATCCGTCCGCCAGGAGGATCCATGCGCAAATGGGGCATCGTCATTTCGGTCTTTTACGCCCTGGTCCTCTTGGGCCTGATCGTGCCCGGAAGCATGTTTCTTGCCGGAGGTGATTTCTCGAAGTGGTCAGGCCTGCTCCGTGGCGTGAAGAACTCCTACACTGATTGGACGTTTTGGATTCTAGCCGGGACCCTCATGGTCAGTGAAGTGCTCCTCCTTTTCGTATCTGTTGATACGTCTTACAAACGGCTCAAGCCGCGAGCGCACATTCTTGTTTCCTGTGCCGTCGTCACGCTGCTTTCCGCCCTCCTCACTTCCGGTATAGCTTGGTCCTTGGGCGTCGCAATACGCGGCGACAAATTCCTCGATTTCTTAGACAAGTTCGACACTCGCTTTTTGTGTGATGATGAACATTCCCTGATCTTTTTGCTGCTGATTTTTTGGGGCACACTCTGGGTGCTCTGGGCCATCCTGTTTTACTTCTATTACCGGAACTCTTCGGCGGTGGTAACCAAGCTCATCTCCTGGTTGCTTAAGGGCAGCGTCTTGGAGCTGCTGATCGCCGTCCCCTGTCATGTCATCGTCCGTCGCCGCCACGACTGTTCGGCGCCTGCAGTTACCAGCTTCGGCATCGCCACCGGCATCGCCATCATGCTTCTCTCCTTCGGCCCCAGCGTTCTCTTTCTTTACAAAAAACGCCTCGACGCCTATCTGCCTCGTTCTTCCGCCTAGACCGTTGCCGCTTTTGAGGAGTATTCATGGTCGGAAAAGGCATCCTAATTCTCGCCGGCATCGTCTCCACGCTTTTGGGCCTGTTCTTGACCTTGCTCGTCTTCGGCATGTTCCAACACCCGGGCGGAATCGGCGCCGAAAGGCTGCTCGGTCCCATCTTTGGCCTCATCGCTCTAGGCCTCTTCATCCTCGGTGGCATCTGTTTCTACGCCGCCTCCCGCATCAACAAGCCCCCTTCCTGACGCTCGGCTCCATCTCCTGCTCACCCCAAAACGAAAACGGCGTTTCGCCTTTTTGCGAAGCGCCGTTTTCTGCAATCCTATGAATTCGTCGAAACTTAGTTCTTGTTCGCCACCGCTGCCGGAGCCTGCTCCCGCGGCGTCATCGACACCACGATATACTCCCGCTCTTTATTGTCGCTGCCTTCCGCCACTCTCAGAATCAATTTGTCTTTGTGAATGCGGAATTGCGCCGTCTCTCCGATCGGCAGCAGCGCCGGATGCTTGTCATCCTTCGGCCGTATCCGGTAGACCACCCGTTCCGCTTGCAGCACATACTCCTGGCAAAGCAATTCCTGAGTCTTTTTGTGTTGTCCGTCCGTGCCCAGCAATTCACCCGCTACGGTCTTCGATCCCTTTTCCTGCATTCCGCAGGGCGCCGAGTCCATCCGCAGCAAGGTTCCCTTTTGATAGTCATCGCGTTCTTTGGCTTCGCAAACCCCCGCCAAAAGCAGGCAGCCCACGAGCGCACCAACCCTGATATTCATGGAGTCTCCCCTCCCTTCTCAAAGTAAGGGGGCCAACCGCGCCGAAAAATAGCCCGAAAGTCCTTTTGTGCTCAAACCATAAAGACAGCCGGCCCGAGTTTCCAGTACTCTACTCTCGCACCTGGGCGAGGCATCCTCATGCTGGCATTAACCTGGCTATTCGGCTTGATCGTCTTCGTGACCACCGCCTTGGTCCTCTTATTCCTTTACCTTCCTCGCGTCGGCGAGCTGTTTCATCAGCACGTCCGCGATCGTCCTCGGCGCCGTCTTTTCCTGGCCGCTGTGGGATTCTTCGTCACTCTAGGGGTGGCACGCTCCGTGGCCTACGCCGCCTCTCGCGACATTGGCCCGTTTCACTACATTTATATTCGCGGCACCCACATCCACCATCTGGTTTGGGGGATTCTCTTACTCCTTATCGTGGGATTCTGCTGGCTCATCGAAGTGGGCACGGGAACCAAGTCCTCGTCTATTTTTGCCAGTCGCTTGATGTCCCTGCTCTATGGTGTCGGCGCCGCTCTCACTCTCGACGAATTCTCTCTCTGGCTCAATCTCGAGGAGGGTGTCTACTGGACCCGCGAAGGCCGCGCCAGCCTGGACGCCGTGCTCCTCTTCGCCGCCGCCCTGGTCATTGGCATCTGGGGGCGCGATTTCCTCAAGGCCCTCACCGGCGAACTTTTCCGCCCCCGCCGCCACAAAGCGCGTTAAACGCTTTTGTTTCCGCCCCGCCTTTCCCATTCCTGGCTGTACGCTTTTCCCGGCTGCCCGCATCTTCCGGCCAGACCCCGCATCCAATTCTACTCGGCGGTAAACTCGCTCCTTCCGCAACGCGGATCGAAAGGACCAGCGCCAGATGAAGCTCGTCTCAGTCAATGTCGGACTCCCTCGCGAAGTCACCTGGCACGGGAAAATCGTGACCACGGCCATCTTCAAGCAGCCGGCCGAAGGCCGCGTGCGCTTGCGCAAACTCAATTTGAACGGCGACCGTCAGGCGGACCTCACCGTCCACGGCGGCGAGCATAAAGCCGTTTACTGCTATCCGGTCGAACACTACGCCTACTGGAAAAAGGAGTTGCCCGGGCGCGATTTGCCAATGGCCATCTTCGGAGAAAACTTCACCACTGAAGGCTTGCTGGAAGACTCCGTGCATCTCGGCGACCGCTTCTCCGTCGGCTCTGCCGAAGCGATCGTCACGCAGCCGCGCCTCCCTTGCTACAAGCTCGGCGTCCGCTTCCAGGCCGACGACATGGTCAAGCGCTTCCTCGCGAGCGCCCGCACCGGTTTCTACCTCGCCGTGACGCGGGAGGGAGAAGTCGGTTCCGGGGATGAGATCAAGCCGCTTGCTCGCAACCCGCGCGCCGTCCCCGTCTCCGAAATCACACGCCTGTACGTCGCCAAGCGGTATGGCGCCGACGACCTCGCTTCGGTCCACCGTGCTCTGCAAGTTGCCGCATTCCCCGAAAGTTGGAAAGCCTACTTTCGCGAGCGCCTGGCAAAGACGAATCTCTGAACGGCACCCCGCCACCCGCCTCGTGGGTCGGACCTTCAGGGGGAAAAGAGTCTTGAGGGGGGGTACACACCCCCGGGCAATTTGTATGAATTTCAAAACAAAGGAGTTACAGAATTTGATGGTTGTAAGTGTATGAAAAGAAAGGGAGCAGACAAGAGAGCGTTGTGAGGTTGTTGAACGGAGAGAAGAGACGCGAGGAGAGGGGCAAGGGGGCGCAAAAGAGAGATCCTTCGGCTCGCTGCGCTCGCTCAGGATGACTATCCTCGTCGGATAGTCACTTTGGCGGGGATGGAGCCGAGCCCATCGGCGAAGCTCAGGGTGAAAATTCACGATTCATGATAACCCTAATTATAAATTTTGTCAAGTCCATTTATAGTACTAGTATTTGACAAATAGGCACAACGATTCGAATGGGCGCGTAAGAGAAAGAAAAGAAAGGGGTAGAGCGCGCAGGGGAAGGTCAACAGTCGACAGTTAAAGGTTGAAAGTAAAGTCTTCGGAGAGGAGGCTAGCGAAAGGCAGGGCGCGAGCAAGACTGGCCGGGAAGAGGACAGAACGGGTCTGAAGACCCGCCACTACGCATCTCGTAGAGTTGGTCGGCCGCACCTCAGGGGGCTAAAGCCCAATTGATAACAAGCGGCTGATGTCGGAGCTGAAGCTGCGACCCCAAGACGGGCGGGGCGTCTTTCGCCCCTCTATTACTGCTCTGTGGTAGAGTCTTGCCACTTGTGCTTCCGGCGGTGACCCAACGATGTCTACATCTACCGGGCTGAATATCGGCGCCTCCGCTTATGTGCCAGCATCCAAGCCAACTTTCGTTCCTCAGCCGGTGCCGCGCAATCCTGCTCTAGCGTTCTTGCTTTCGCTCCTCCTGCCGGGCCTGGGACAGTTTTATTGCCGCAAAAATTCACGTGGTGCCTGGACACTGATTCCTTTCCTGATTGCTCTCGGCGTCACCATTTGGCTGACGACGATGCTCGGGGACGCTGCCACTGCCTTTGGTTGGGGGATCCTGCTGCGGGTTGCCGTCTTCCTCTACGTCTTTGCATTCCTCGATGCCTACTTTACCGCCCGCGAAATGACCGCCGGCACCGATCCCTTCATCGCAGAGAGTCCTCGGGTCGCCGCCATCCTCAATCTCCTGACTCGTGGCTTTGGCTATTTTTATCTCGGGCAGCGCGCCACCGGTTTTGTCGTTTTTCTGGGCCTTGGCATTTTCCTCCAGCCGTCTCTGAAGAGCATGGGCCTGGAAGACCCCGTCGCGGTAGGACTGCTCATGGAGACTGTTTTTGCGGCTCTTGCTATCCACGCCTACAACATTGCCCGAAAACGCGAGGAAGAGATTCTCGCCACCATCGAACCGGCTCCGCAGTTCGCCGCTCTGGGAGGCCTTCCCCCCGCCGTGCCAATCGCCCTGGCGATTCTCTTCGCCGCCGCGTACCTCGGATTGTGTTGCATCCCGTTTTTCATGCCCGATTACTCCGCCATCAACCAAACACCGGCGCGCATCTCTCCGGGAGATAAAGAGACGGTCTACACGAATCCCAAGTATGGCGTCGAATTCAGGGCTCCCGCCGCATGGACCCTCGCCGATCAGGGTACGAAGCATCTGGTCAGCGGTCGCCGGAATGACAATGTCTGCGCCGCAGATGTGCGCCTCGCTGCTTGGTCTCCCATCCTGCCTCTCCGCTCCTATGTCCGAGCGCTGTCTGCACAGTTGGAGCGGCCCGAGAACAAAGGGAGCCGCATTGTGCAAACCACACCCACCACGCTGGGCGGCCTGTCCGCGCACGACATCGTCCTCACTGTTGGACAACAAGCAAGCCAAATTACGGAACATCAGATTGCGGCCCGCAAGGGCATGACACTCTACATCTTAACGACGGATTGTTTGACGAATTCGACGACCGCCTGCCAACCGGACTTCCGCTTCATCCAGCAACACCTAGTTTTGCCGAAATAATCTTTCGGGGACGGACACCGGTCTGGTCGAACCACCTTCTAGAGGTGTCCAAAACCCCAGGTGCAAAACCGGCACCTGGGGCACCCGGCGGTTGAGAACCTGCCACCCGCCCCTGTTCATCTAGACAAGGCCTTCTTGAGCTCTTTCAAAAGCTTTTCCGTCTCTTCCAACTTTCGCAAAACTTGCTGGTCGCCCTTCAGCGCGGCAAGCGTGGTCCACGAATAGCGTTGAAGTGATTCGGAAATCTGTTCGATATCCCCGAGCAACCCGTGAGCCTTCTTTGACGGTGCGGGACCTAGAGTCCTCAAGGCAGTCTCTATGCTGCCGCCCGAGCATATGAAATTCTCCTTTGCTACTGGGTCTTTCAGTATTTGGCGCAGCTTGCGTATGTCTTTGGAGTTCGTGATCTCCTGCTCGTTGATCTTTCGGACGATGTTGTCCAACACCGTAGGACTGAGGAGTTTCTTGTTGAGATTCTTGATCTCACGTGCCCATGTAATGGATGCACCTGGCTCAACTAGGTTCGTCAACTTCTCTGACAGGTCATAAATCTCCACTAATTTATCTAACTCTCTGACGGTAATTCCTAAGATGTTCGCGGCACTGGCTCGCCCAACTACATTTCCTTTTCCTTGGTGTCCCATTCTCGTCTCTGGCGATGGATGTAAATCCAGACTCGAAATCGTTCCTCATCGGTAAGGGTTCGGTCAGTGATTTCGGCTGGAAGTAGCCTATATGCGTCCTTTTTCTGGACCTCCACTAGAATCTTCGAGTTCTCCCACCGACGATCTCCGTCGATAATTCGAAATTTATCTCGATTGTCTGGGTGCGGCTCCAACAACAGCGGCTCGAAGATTCCCTCGTTGGCCTCGATTTGCCTCTGTAATTCTGGGTCTTTCTTTGGACCCATTCTGGGTTGCTTTTCGTTCGGAAAGATATCGTACAGATCGACAGTGTCTCTATACGTTCGCAGGAGTGTTCGGCCCAGCCGACGCTCCTGCCAATGAATTGTTATTGCTGGTCCCGGCTCCATACGCTCATCCTCCTTGCCTACGAAGCTGTCGAATTGAGTGCCACACGTCTGCTATGCAAAACGGGCAACCCTTCCTCTGCATCACCATCGCTCTCGATCACGGCCGCGACTTCCGTTTCCACCTCCCTTAATAGATTCTGCATCCGTTTCACGAG
>Ga0209377_1002010_pt1 | contig 13405 bp, 8 predicted proteins | sample GraSoiAngelo_141_FD_185898 | JGI IMG/M metagenome (GOLD analysis project Ga0209377, IMG submission 185898) | Grasslands soil microbial communities from the Angelo Coastal Reserve, California, USA - 14_0929_12_40cm (SPAdes) (version 2) | ecosystem: Environmental > Terrestrial > Soil > Grasslands ...
AGTCTTTGTGGAGCGGCTTGAGGAACAGGTGCAGGTCAAGTCCCGCTTCGTCGCTCTTAAACTCCTGAAATGCTCCTGCGACGATGGTTCCGGGAAAGCTGGGCTTATCCCAAACGAAGGTGTAGGTCTTGCCGGACACCGCACCGGCGCTGGGCCGCTTGGTGGCAGCAGCATTGCTGATGCTCTGTTTTCCGCTTCCGATCACCGTCATGTGCGCCGGTACGGTGACGTTCATCGTGGCGGTGAAGCGGTTAATCCCGTATGCGTTCACCGGGAACCAGCGGCCAGCGTAGAGCAAGTAGCTCGTATCGTCGTCAATCGAGGCCAGCTTCAGCCCCTGCACGGGACTCTCATCAGCGGAATTGAGCTCTCCCTCGTAATCGAACGTCAAAGTGGTCGCACTGTCCTTCGACAGCCCATTCGGCAACTGCACGCGCACCGTCGAGTCCTGGGTAACGCGCTCGGCGCTGAGCGGCTTGCCGCGCTCATCGAGCACCTTGTTGACCCGCAGACCATTGTGCAACTCAAAAGATGCAATGTTCAGATCCTCCAACGCGGTGAACTTTACCTTCGCCTTGGCGGTGAGTTTGTGGCTGTGTGGAGATAATTCGGCGTCAATCTGGTAATCGTCGACGCGCAGGCGCGTCTTCTCCGCCGCCCAAGCCGGAGCCGCAAGCAGGAGAACTAGAAAGATTACACAGGGAACGAGGGCCCGACAGTGGCGCCGAGGTTGAAAGGACATTAAAGACTATCTCCTGGAAACGGCTGCTGCTCCGTAAGATGAAGATTTTGGCCCAAAAGATGCTGCTGCGACAAGTGGCGGACTGTGGCACGCGCACTCTCGCCTGCGAAACGCCCGATTAGATCCTCGATGTAGGCGCGGGCGTCCCCGCCTGTGCACCCCGCACGAGTTCCAGAACCGCCTCCGCCGCCCGACCTGCGGGATGAAGATGATCCCGCTGCTCCCCGCGTAGCCGACTCTTCACCTCTGCCAGTTTTTCAATCATCGTTCTCCTGTCTGGCCCCTCGGGAACTATTTTCTGCAGTTCGCTTACAACGTTTTCCGCCGTGAACCTATCCTGTACTAATTCAGTCACAACTTCCTCCCCGGCAATCAAGTTGACCATCGCGAAGTGCGAAACCTTCACCCGTGGACGTCCTAGCGCATACGTGAGCGGCGACACGCGATACACCATTACAAACGGCGTGCCCATGACGGCGGCTTCGACGGTTGCTGTCCCACTAGCAATGATTCCCGCACGCGATTGCGCCAGCGCAGGCAAAGCCTGGTCGACGAGATGAATTTCCGATCGCGCGCCGATTAGCTTCTGGACGAAAGTCTGGTCCAGGGTCGGCGCGACCGGCAGCAAAAACTCGTAGCCCGGTCCCAATCGGTGGGCTGCATTCAGAATCTCAGGCACATTCATCCGAACTTCTTTGGGCCGGCTGCCGGGCATGATCGTGATCCAGGGTTTGGCGGCATCGAGCGTGTGCTGGACCGCGTAGGCGCCGCGATCGACGGCAGGGCAGGGAAGATCGGCAAGTGGGTGTCCGACGAAACTCGCATCCACGCCACGATCGCGGTAGAACTTTTCTTCAAACGGAAATATCACCAGCGCCTTGGTCACATATTTTCGCAAAAATCGCACACGTCCCTGACGCCACGCCCAGAACTGCGGGCACACGTAATACACAACGGGAACGCCGCGCTTGTGCATTTGCCGCGCCACACGCCAGTTGAAAGCGGGAGAGTCAATGACGATGGCGAGGTCTGGCCTGCGGTGATCGGCTTCAATAATCAGTTTGCGAAACAAGCCCCAAATTTTGGGAAGATGGCTGAGAATTTCTGTGATTCCGACAACGGAGAGCTCCTTGGCATCGACGACGGTGTCGCATCCGCTGGCGCGCATGCGCTCTCCAGCTACCCCGAAGAACTCGAGCGACGGATCATATCGGCGCAGCGCCTCCATAAGCTGCGCGCCATACATTTCGCCGGAAGCCTCCCCGGCAGAGATCAGGATGAGCACGCGGGTATTGTAGAGCCTCTGTCATAGGAGCGGTCGCAACTCTGAACTTCGGGCGGCGAATCCGATTTGGTTCTTGTACGCGCGACAGTTCCTATGGCAGACTCACACGTCGGAGCCGGACTTCCCCAAACTTCCCGGCACGACCGATTGGGTGGCGCACATGCTTCGCGTCCTGTGCCTAAGCCTGATTTTCGAGGTTGGATCCGTCCCTTTCGTAACCTCTGATTTCATTGCAGACAAGCCCATATCGAGCTCGCCTGACCAGTCTCAGGTCCCGGCATCAGCCGAAACGCCCACTGTAAAAGCATCCCCAGCAGCGCCGATGTCGGTCGAACCTTCTACAGTGCCGGTCGACCATTTGGGCGATGCCGCCCGTCTCTACCGAACGGGTGATTTTGACCGCGCGATCCAGGAATACCAACAACTGCTCCAAGAAAGGCCGAACTTTCCCGATGCCTACGCTGGCCTGACCCGTGTGTACCTGAAGAAGAAAGATATCAGGCAAGCTTATGAAACGGTCACCAAAGGGCTGCAGGCGGCCAGTTCCCCGCTGCTGCGCGCCGCCCTAGGTGAAGTCTACTTCCGCCAGGGAAAGATTCACGAGGCCGAAGAAGAATGGGTCAACCTGATCAACTCGGGCCATCAGGACGCCCGCGCCTACATGGGATTGGCACGAGTGCGATGGGCGATCTCCATGCATAAGAGCGGCTGGAGCATGATCGATAAGGCGCACCAATTGGATCCTACCGACCCCGAGATTCAAAAATTATGGGTTCGAAAGCTGAGCCGCGCTGAGCGGATCAAGTATTTGGAGGAATATCTTGCGGGCGAATCAAACGACGACGCGGAAACACGCGCCAATATGCAGCACTACCTCGAATATCTGAGGGCGCGTGCGAAGGATCCACGACGCGCTTGCCACTTGGTCAGCAAGGCCACTACTACCGAGACAAACTTGGTCCGGCTTATGATCGATCCGAGATACCTGCGCGGTTACGGCCTCTCCGTGACGGTGAATGGCGAAAAATCCAAGCTCTTGCTCGACACAGGTGCATCAGGGATCTTGATCAACCGCAACCTTGCAAAGAAGGCCGCCGTAACCAAGCTTTCAGACGTGGATATTCGTGGCATAGGTGACAAAGGCGATAGAAACGGTTATATCGGGCTGGCGAATTCACTGCAAATTGGGGAGTTGGAATTCCAGAACTGCCCAGTGCGGGTACTGGAGCAACGCTCGGTAGCTGGGGAAGACGGGCTGATCGGAACGGATGTTTTCTCCGCATTCCTAATCGATATTGATTTTCCCGATGAAAAGCTACGCTTGAGGGAACTACCCAGGCGTCCCGAAGACACAGCGGCGAAAATCGCCTTGCAAACCGAGAGAGATGATTCCACCTCTTCTGTGGAAGAGCCCGCAGAGGACAATGCTGAAACCACGCGGACAAGAGGCCCTTTACCACCACACTCAGGGCCCCAAGACCGCTACATCGCCCCCGAAATGAAATCCTACACGCAGGTTTACCGCTTCGGTCACCAGGTGCTTGTGCCTACTTTAATCGGCGATGCATCCCTCAAGCTGTTCCTGCTCGATACCGGCGGTTTTAACAACCTTATTTCACCGGGTTCGGCTACTGAGGTGACCAAGGTCCACGGCGATTCAAGCACAATCGTGAAGGGCATTAGTGGCTCGGTGAAAAAGGTCTACCGTGCTGATAAGGCTGTGATCCAGTTCGGTCATCTGCGCCAAGAGAACCAGGATCTAGTGGCTTTTGACCTGACACAGATTAGCGACAGTACTGGCACGGAAGTTTCGGGCATTCTCGGTTTTGCGATGCTGCGCCTTCTCGACATCAAGATCGATTACCGCGATGGTCTTGTAGATTTCGCCTACGATTCCAAGCGCTGGGCCCATTGACTGCTTAGGTTTACAGGTGCGAGGCCTCAGTCATCGGCTCCGGCAGTGACCGGTCCGCTAGGTGTGGGCAGTTCCTGATCCTTGTACTGAAGCTGATACAGCTTGTAGTAAATCCCGCGCTGTGCGAGCAGTTGCTGATGCGTGCCCATCTCTCGGACCTGACCTTTGTGCATCACAATGATCTTGTCTGCGCGCTGTACGGTTGACAGTCTGTGCGCAATGATGATGGACGTGCGGCCTTCGACCATGCGGTTCAGCGCGTCGCGAACGCGGAACTCGGTTTCCGTATCCACGCTTGATGTAGCCTCGTCCAGAATCAGAATCCGCGGATCGTGCGCAAGCGCGCGGGCAAAAGAAATGAGCTGCTTCTGGCCAGTCGAGAGTGTCGATCCTCGCTCACGAACCTCTTCCTCGAAGCCTCCCGGAAGACTACGGACAAAGTCGGCCAGATTAACGTCTTCAGCCGCCTGCGAGACGCCGCTGTCCTCGATCCACGCCGTACCCAGCCGGATGTTTCCCGCGATTGTGCCGGTGAACAGAAATGGGTCTTGAAGCACGACCCCGAAGCGGCGCCGCAGTTCAGCCAGATCCATCTCTTTAATGTCGACGCCGTCAATCTTGATCGCGCCTTTCTGAACGTCGTAGAAGCGCATCAGCAGCGAGATGATCGTGGTCTTGCCCGCGCCGGTATGTCCTACAATGGCGACTGTTTCGCCGGGCTCAATTGCGAAAGAAACATTCCGCAGCACCCAATCAGGCTGGCTCGCTTGTGGAGGACGGGCGTCTCCGCCCGTCAAGAGTATGTTCGTTGCAACGCCGGGCGAGGACGCCCGGCCTCCATTGGTTGCATGACTACTGCTTCTATACGCAAACCAAACATGATCGAATTCAATCCGGCCTGGGCCTTCAGCACTCTTTGTGACCGCAGGCGACGTAATCTCCACTGGGGTATCAAGCAGCTTGAAAATGCGTTCGCTCGATGCCATCGCCGACTGCAGAATGTTGTACTTTTCGCTGAAGTCCTGAATGGGCCGGAAGAAGCGCTGTGCGTACTGAATGAACGCGGCGAGTATGCCAATGGTGGTCACATTGTGGATCACGTTACTCCCGCCGAACCAAATCACGCACGCGATCGCAGTTGCAGAGAGAATTTCGACCACCGGGTAATACACCGCGTGCGCCATGATGGCATCTTTGAACGCCTCCATGTGCACTTCGTTCACATCGGAGAATTTGTCAAATGCTCGCTGCTCCCGATTGAAGAGTTGCAGCACCATCATCCCGCTGACGTGCTCTTGCAGGTACGCATTAATCCGCGCAATGGCCACGCGAATCCGCCGGTACGAATCGCGCACTTTATCGCGGAAGAGCTTCGTCGCAATTGCGATTAGCGGAAGCACGGCAAACGTAAGCAGCGCTAGGTTGCTGTTCATGCGCAGCATGATCCACACAATTCCGGCGAGCACGAACACATCTTCAAAAATCGACACGACGCCCGCGGTGAACATCTCGTTCAGCGCGTCAACGTCGGTGGTGACCCGCGTGACCAGCCGCCCCACCGGATTCTTGTCATAAAACCCGATGTGCATTCGCTGCAGGTGGCGAAAGATCTGGCTGCGCAAATCGAACATTACCATCTGCCCTGCCCACTGCATGAAATAGGTTTGCAGATATTCCAGCAAAAAGCTGAACATCAGCAATCCGACGTACAGTAGCGCGACCTGGCCGACGCCGGTGAACGCGTTCTTGCTCAAGAAAAAATCAAATGGCGTGCGCAGCCCCGGAACCGGGGCCAGATAGCGGTCAATCACTACATGCGTGAGATACGGGCCAAGAACATCTGCCCCAACCTTGAGCAGAATCGAGCCGAGCGCAATCCCGGTCTGCCAGCGATAGGGCCGCAGATAGGTGAGCAGCCGCTTCATCAATCGGCTGTCGTAGGCTTTACCCAGTACCTCTTCTTCGTGGGCCATCGGTCGCTGCTAACAGGTTAACCTAAATAGACGCGCCTTTCGGAGCGTAAGATGGAAAAAAGCTCGTCCAGCGTTGTGCAGGAATGCAGTTGCGGAACCGGATAGTCGTAACTTCCCGACGAGTTTTCGAGGGTATTCCGGGTTACGGAACAAATACCGCGTGTTGACAGCCCCAGGGACCTAGTTCTGTATAATCCAGAATTTCTCATGCGAATTCGTCCCGGAATCGAGTTGGCCGCTCTCACTGATGTGGGTTGCGAGCGCGAGAACAACGAAGACCGCTACTCCTACTGGGAGCCGGCGAGCGACGAGCAATTCCAGCAGAAGGGCCGCCTCGCCATCGTCGCTGACGGTATGGGCGGATACGAAGGCGGCCAGGAAGCCAGCCGTATCGCCATCGAGGCGGTTGAAAATACATACGCTAACTCTGCCGGCCACCCTCGAACCCTTCTCTTGGAGGGATTCCTAGCCGCTCATTACCGCATCCAGGAATTTGCCGTTCAGAACCCTGCTTTGCATGGTATGGGGACAACCTGCACGGCCGTCGCCCTGCTCGAAAACCAGCTTTACTATGCGCATGTCGGTGATACCCGCTTATACCTGATTCGCGATTCTTCTATCTCGCGCCTGACGCATGATCACTCTTATGTGAATCGCTTAGTGGAAAATGGGGTTATTAGCAAGGAAGAAGCTGAGTCCCACCCCCAGCGGCACATTCTCACCGCCGCTCTGGGGGCCGGCGCTGCCATAGCTCCCGATAGTGCCGACCAGTCGGTGACCGTTCAGTCTGGCGACGTTCTGCTGCTATGCACGGATGGCCTCTGGAGCCAATTAAGTGAAAAAGAGTTAGAAGAGGCTGTGACGGAGCGCAAGCTCGATAAAGCATGTCACGCGATGATCGACACGGCAAAGCAACGGGGCGGGCCAGATAACATCACCGTGCAAGTTCTTCGAGTTACCAACCCAGTGGCTTAGCAGACTGCAGATGCGAAAACAGATTCCTCACCGCTAAAGCGGTTCGGAATGACAACAAGTGCGCCAGTAAACTGATCTCCTTCGCAAATAAGTGCCAAACCGGAGTTTTCCCAGCAGCATGTTAGAGCAGTCGTCCTGTTCTGCAACATTGGCGCAAGCCGTTCTCACAAAAAGGAAAATGCGTGCACAGCCACAATTTTGAGCTGCCGACGGTTCTCTTTATAACCCTCTGAATTCACGTGGTTTCAGCGACACAGGCGGGATGGCACCATGTTTGCAATGACTTGTATGTCAATAAAGTCCATTAAATCAGTAGACTATTTGCTAGAATATCTGGCATGAAGATCTCGCAAAAGGGGCTGTACGCGCTGCAGGCGTTAATGATGTTGGCGCGTCACTACAACCAGGGTGCGATTCGCATTCGCGACGTTGCGTATGAAGAAGACCTTCCGGAAAAATTTCTCGAGCTCATCCTGCTTGAGATGAAGAATGCCCGCATTGTGGAGAGCGTGCGCGGCGCTAAAGGCGGGTACCAGTTGCGGCGACCGCCTGGGGAAATTCGTCTTAGCGAGATTATCCGCCTGATCGATGGCCCACTGGCGCCTTTCGGCGACGCCGAACAACTTCGCAGCCTGATTGATCGCGATGCTGAGCACCGCGCGCTTTACCAGGTGTTCCTCGATGTTCGCGATGCCGCAGCCAAGATTCTCGAGCACACTTCGCTGGCTGATATTGTTGGGCAGGGCCCGGAATCGACCCGCCGCAAGCGCAAGAAAAAATCCGAAGAAGCCACTGTTTTGCCAATGGTGGTCCACGGAAATCCACGGGGCAAAGATGCGTAGTCGATGGCTTTGCGGGAAGCGAGGAATCTGGCTTTGCGCTGTCTGGGTCGTTACAGTCTTTTGTTTTTCTGGCGCACTTCGCGCCCAAACCACCATTCGTGTGGGCGCGTTCCCCAATATCACTCATGCGCAGCCGATGATTGGCAAGGCCAATGGCTGGTTCGAGAAGGCAATGGGACCAAATGTCAAAATCCAGTGGACCAGCTTCAACGCCGGCCCATCAGCAATTGAAGCCCTGTTCGCGGGCGCCATTGACATGACCTACGTGGGTCCCAATCCCGCGATTACTGGCTACGTGCGCTCCCAAGGCGAAGCCCTGCGCGTGGTGGCTGGCACGGCCAGCGGCGGGGCATCGCTCATTGTGCGAAGCGACTCAGGGATCCACAAGCCTGAAGATTTTCATGGCAAAAAGATCGCGTCACCGCAACTTGGCAACACTCAGGACGTTGCGTTACGCGCTTGGCTCAAAGCACATGGCATGAAATCGCAGGACAAAGGCGGAGACGTTCAGGTCGTGCCGCTCGCCAATCCCGATCAGCTCACGCTCTTCTTAAAGAAGGAACTCGACGCAGCCTGGGCGCCCGAGCCATGGGCCACGCGGCTCATCCGCGAGGGCAATGGGCGCCTGTTTCTCGATGAACGTGATCTGTGGCCGCAAGGGCAGTTTGTCACGACTCATTTGATCGTCAGCACGAAGTTCTTGCGCGAGCATTCCGAGTTGGTTAAGACCTGGATTCGGGCTCATGTCGACCTTACAGATTGGATCAACGCCCACCAACCTGAGGCCAAGAAGTTGCTTAACCAGCAGATCCAAAAAGAGACGAGCAAGGCGCTGGCGCTGGCGATTCTCGACGAGGCATTCGGACGCCTGCAAGTGACTTACGATCCATTGCGCAGTTCGCTGCTCACTTCGGCTCGAGCGGCCTATGATGCAGGCTTTCTTGGCAGGCAGATGCCCGATCTCTCCAATATGTACGACTTGACGCTCTTGAACCAGGTTCTGGCGGAAAAAGGAAAAAAGGCAATCCAATGAAACTGAATCCAGCTCCGCAATCTTCTTTTTCTGAGCATAGAAGTCCGGCTCGCGGCGGCGTGTCCCGTTGGAAGTCAGGCGCTGCGCCGGCAGTACTACCGTTGCCAGCCGCAACTAGCATGCCCAAGGTTTGGCTCAAAGATATCTCCGTTACTTACAGAGGCAATAACGGGTCTCGGCTCCTGGCTCTTGACTCCATCAACCTGCAAGTGAAGGCGGGGGAATTTCTCTGCATCGTGGGTCCTTCGGGTTGTGGCAAGTCCACACTCCTGCATCTGATCGCCGGTCTACATCAACCCAGCCACGGCCACGTGCTGGTGGATGACAAGCTGGTGGACGCTCCTGGCACCGACCGCATTCTTATTTTTCAGGAGCTCGGCCTCTTTCCCTGGCTTACGGTCGGCCAAAACGTTGAGTTCGGCATGAAGATGACTCATGTTCCGAAATCAGAGCGAGAAGAGAAGATCCGGTACTACCTCCGGCTGGTGCATTTGTCGCAGTTTCGGAATAGCTACATTCACCAGCTATCGGGCGGAATGCGGCAGCGGGTTGCGCTGGCTCGCGCTCTGGCCACCGAGCCTGACGTGCTCTTGATGGACGAGCCGTTCGCGGCGCTGGACGCCCAAACTCGCGACTTGCTGCATGATGAACTCGAGCGTATCTGGGCGGAAACCGGTCGCACCATTATTTTCGTCACGCATAATGTTCGCGAGGCAGTCCGCCTCGGCGATCGCGTGGCGCTCTTTACTTTTCGTCCGGGACGTATCAAGCGCGAATACGATATTAATCTTCCACGGCCGCGTCATTTGGAGGACGTTACCGTCGCCAAGAGCGCACGCGAAATTCTGGACGACCTGCGGGAGGAGATCAATCGTTCCCTCGAAGCGGAATACGGATTCGAGGTGCGGCAATGAAGAAATTCGCTAGACACGCAATCTTCTATGCAGGGTTGCTTGCCATTTGGGCGCTGCTGGCGAAACTGAAAGTCTGGCCTCCGTACGTATTCCCATCTCCATGGGGAGTGCTCGAAGCACTGGTCACTGGCTTCAAAGACCATAGCTTCTGGATCGCGATTGCCGTCAGCATGAAGCGCATGTTGCTCGGCTACGCCTTATCGGTTGTTCTCGGCATGATTCTCGGCCTAGGAGTGGCTAGTAACAAATTTCTCGAAGAGACCGTGGGTGGACTACTCGTGAGTCTGCAAAGCCTGCCCAGCATCTGCTGGCTGCCGCTGGCCGTGCTCTGGTTCGGGCTCACAGAAAAGGCAATTTTGTTCGTTGTGGTAATGGGATCGCTGCTCTCGGTCACCATCGCCATGGAAACCGGCCGCCATCAGATTCCAAAAATCTACAAAATGGCAGGACGCAATCTGGGTGCCCGCCGCTTCCGTTTGTTCTGGCACGTGCTCCTGCCCGCCAGCCTGCCTTATATCGTTTCCGGCCTTAAACAAGGATGGGCGTTTGCTTGGCGCTCACTTATCTCTGGCGAAATGATCTTCGTCAGCCTGGGCCTGGGCCAGTTACTCATGATGGGACGTGATTTGAACGACATGAGCCTGGTCATCGCCGTGATGATTCTGATTATTGCGATTGGCTATATCGTCGACGGGCTGGTCTTCAAGACCATCGAACGCCGACTGCAGCAGAAGTGGGGATTGACCCCAGCCACGTAGAACTGGGCAGCGGCCCGTTTTAAGTCCAACCTTTTCGGGGATAAACACAAGTTATATTATCGACTTACTAGTAATAGGGAAAGAGCCGTATTAGGCCGATGTTTCAGAGATAACTGCCCCGAAAGGGGCGAGAAAACGTCAAGGAGAAAGAAAATGAGATCCTTTGTCTGCTTCAGCGCGTTATTGCTCGTAACCGCGAGCGCTATGACCGCGCAGACCGCGTCCAAGCCCCGGGTCAGAGCCGGCAAGCCCAGCTCCGCTGTCAGCGCACGTGAAGTTCAGGAACTCCGCGATGCGTTGGCCGCGCAGCAACAGCAAATGCAACAGCAGCGCCAGCAGATGGAGCAATTGAAGTCGCAACTGCAACAATTGCTCGAGGCTTCCCAGCAGTCCAACGCTTCTGCGCAAAGGGTGCAGAGTACTGCCGAGCAGGCGCAAGCCTCCGCCACGCAGGCGCAGCAGTCGGCAACGGATGCGCAGCGGCTGGCCGACCAGGCTTCGGCTAATGCCGTCGAAGCCAAGACTCAACTTTCGCTGGTCAGTACCAAGACCCAAGACCAGGACAAGAAGCTGAGCGCGCTGCAAGACCTTCTGGGCCGTTTTCGCTTCGCGGGTGACGTTCGGGTTCGGGGCGAAAACTTCACCCAGCAAGGCATTCAGGATCGCAACCGTGCCCGCCTACGTGTGCGCTTCGGAGTGGAAGGCAAGTTGAACGAGGATTTTAACGCGGGCATCTATCTCGCCACCGGCTCACTGGGCGACCCCACAACGACGAATGAGACTTTGACCAACAACTTTGACCGCAAGACGATTGGCTTAGATAAGGCCTTCATTACATACAATCCGGTTGCGCATAAATGGATCTCGGCCACTGCGGGGAAGTTTCCCTATCTTTGGCTGCGGACTTCGGTCACCGGTGATCCAGATTTGAATCCCGAGGGCTTCGACCAGAAGTTCTCCTTCGACTTCACTGGCCCCGTGGTGAAGAATTTCACCGTTCAGGGCATTGAGCTTCTCTACAACGAGAGCTCCGCTGGCCAGGACTCTTACGCCCTCGGTGGACAAGCCTCCGCGAAATTGCAGTTTGGGCCATGGACCGCTACTCCCTCGTTTTTGAGCTTGAAGTGGAATCGTCCTGACGCAATTTTGCAGGCCAGCGCTTTTGCGGTTCAAGCTACGACCACGGGCGCGGCAGGTCCGCCGGCAGTCGGGCCATTTCCGGTTCCGGGTGAGGGTCCCGGCTGCGCCAAGGTTCTGGGCGGCCCGAGCTTTGCTCCATGCCCGTTCTCCGCAAACGGCATGACAAACGCCACATTTATTGATTCGAAGGGGCTCGCGCACTTCTATTCTGGATTCAACTACGCTGATTTCATCCTCAACAATCAGGTCAAGACCGGTTTTGAAAGGCTGCCGCTGAACTTGCTCCTCGAGTTTGAGGACAATCTCGACGCGGAGAATCACCCTCTCGATGCTAAGGGAAGGGTGGTACCCGGCCTTGGGTCACAGAACAAGGAATACGGCGCCGATTTCAGCATCGGCCAGACGAAAAACAAAAACGATGTTCAGATCGGATATGCCTGGCAGCGGCAGGAGCAGGATGCGGACATCGCCTCCTTCGGCGAAAGCGATCAGCGCACTCCGACCAACCTCTTGCAGCATCGCATCTATGCACTGTGGAAGCTGCGTGCCAATACGCTCGCCAGCTTTGCCTACTGGCGCGGCCGCGTTCTCAATTCCAATCTGGAGAACAACGCTGCGTTGACGCAGAAAACGATCACCACGGCAGGACAGCAGGAACCGTGGTTGAACCGGTTCCAGTTCGATCTAATTTATTCTTTCTGAGCGTTTGCGGCACGGTTTCTCCCAGCGGTGCGACGGCTTTTTGTTTGGTGTGCCGGGACGGAGCTACAATTTGTGCTTCGACGACCGTTTGATTCCGAATATCCGAAAACACGCTTTCTAATCCCGTATCGTCGATGTAAGGTCAGGAAGGTACTACTCGATGCTTTCACGACGCAGTTTTCTGATGCAACTGTCCGGCGCGGTTGCTGTGGCCGAAGCCTTCCCGCGCTCTCTCTGGGCAGAAGACAAAGCTGTTCACGTGCCGGGCAAGGAAGGCATGATTGTGCGCTCGGCTCGCTTCCTCGATCTGGAAATGCCGATGGAGGATCTCAAAATCTGGATCACGCCGCTCCCGCATTTTTTCGTGCGTAATCACATGCACGAGCCAAGCACGCTCGACCCGAGCACCTGGGCTTTAACCATCAGCGGAGAAGTGGGGAGTCCGCTGACCTTGAGCTTGGCTGACCTGAAGAAACTCGAACTGCACAGTGTCATCAATACCCTCGAATGTGCTGGAAATGGCCGAGCCTTTCAGCAGCCACACGTGCCCGGCGTGCAGTGGGAACGCGGCGCAGTTGGGACCGCCCGCTTCTCCGGCCCGCGAATGCGCGATTTGCTTCAGCGTGCCCGCGTGAAGAACACCGGCAAACACGTCATGCTTCGCGGGCTGGACGAAGTTCCTGGCAAAGTGCCTGCGTTCATTCGCAGCATTCCTCTCGAGAAGGCAACAGACGCCGATACGCTCGTTGCATTGGAGATGAACAATGGGCCACTGGCCAAGCACCATGGATTTCCTGCCCGCGCTTTGGTGCCGGGATGGATTGGCGCCGCGTCATGCAAATGGCTGACAGAGATTAAAGTGTTGGATAAGGAGTTCGGCGGTAACTTCATGAAACCAGGCTATCGAATGCCCAACCAGCCAGTGCAGCCGGGGGCCGATGTGAATCCCGATGACACACACCCGATCACCGCGCTGAATGTGAAATCTATTATTGCGGGCCCGATTGATAATTCCATAGTGCGCTCACGCTCGGTTCACGTTCACGGCGCAGCCTGGGCAGGGGAGGCCGATGTCGCTCGCGTCGAAATCTCTACCGACGGCGGTTCGACATGGCAACCTGCGCAA
>Ga0209377_1002013_pt1 | contig 13390 bp, 15 predicted proteins | sample GraSoiAngelo_141_FD_185898 | JGI IMG/M metagenome (GOLD analysis project Ga0209377, IMG submission 185898) | Grasslands soil microbial communities from the Angelo Coastal Reserve, California, USA - 14_0929_12_40cm (SPAdes) (version 2) | ecosystem: Environmental > Terrestrial > Soil > Grasslands ...
CGTCCAGGAGCGCGAGCGCGTCATCCGCGAGCAGCAGGAGGCCATCCGAGTCCTCTCCACGCCGGTGCTGCAGGTCCGCGAGCGTTTGCTTATCTTGCCCATCATCGGCGTCATGGATCCCCAACGCGCCCGCCAGTTGACGGAGCAGTTGCTGCGGGGCATCCGCACAAACCGTGCCAAGGTCGTGGTCATCGATATCACCGGTGTCCCGGTGATGGACGCAAGTGTTGCCAACCACCTGGTACAGACCGTGGAGGCGGCCCGCCTGCTGGGCGCAATAGTCATTATCACCGGGTTGTCGCCAGAAATCGCCCAGACGCTGGTAACGATGGGCGTGGACTTGGGGAAGATGAACACCGTTGGGGATCTCCAAGGCGGCATCGAAGAAGCCGAGCGGCTCTTGGGCTATAAGGTTGCTATCACCGGGGAAGCGACCGACCATTCCTAAGAGGATAATCTGTGGAAGTTCCCATTCTCAAACAAGGGCCCTACCTGATTGCCAGCATCCAGTCTGCGCTCAGCGACAATGACCTGGTTCGGTTGCGGGACGGGCTAGTGGAGCAGGTAGGAAGACTCCGCTCGCGTGGCGTCATTGTTGATGTCACGGCGCTGGACGTCATGGATTCGTTTGCGACGCGCACGCTCCGCGACCTCGGCCGCATGATCCGCTTGCGCGGAGCAGATACTGTGATCGTCGGGATTCAACCCGAGGTTGCATATACGATGGTGCAATTGGGACTCACGCTGGAGGACATTGCCACGGCGCTGGACCTGGAAGAGGGCCTTGCCCTCCTGGAACGCAAGACCACAGCGCCCGGCAATGAGACGAGCTCCCGTGGACGCTGAACGTCAACAACTGCACTCCACTATCAGTTTGGGACTTGCTTCGGCCAGGAACCGGGAACGTGTGCTCGAAGAGACATGCATTCCCATCCAGTCCGACGGGGACATTGTCGGAGCGCGCCAGAACGGACGTGGGTTAGCCGCGCAACTGGGCTTCTCGCCGAGTGAGCTTACACTAATCGCCACCGCAATTTCCGAGCTGGCTCGAAACATTTTGCTCTACGCCAAGCGCGGCGAAATCATCCTGAAACTCGTCGAGCAAGGAGAAACCCGCGGGATCATTGTCACGGCCCACGACAAAGGACCGGGTATCCCAGACATTTCCCGCGCCCTTGAGGCCGGGTTCTCTACGTCGAGGAGTTTGGGGCTTGGCCTGCCCGGAGTCCGGCGGCTGATGGACGAGTTTGAGATCGTCTCCGATGTTGGCTTGGGTACGACTGTGACGGTTAAGAAATGGGCAAAGTAGAGACCTCTCTCATTGACTGGGGTGCGGCGGCGCTGACGCTACCGGGGCAATCGAGATCAGGCGACCGTCAAGCGGTAGTGCTCTTTCCTGGCGGCGCCCTGGTGGCGGTCGTGGATGGGTTAGGGCATGGTGAGCTGGCGGCTGTCCCCGCGGAAACGGCCATAGAAGTCTTGGAGCGCCATGCCCGGGAGCCTGTCGTCACACTAATTCAACGCTGCCACGAACGATTGCGAGGCACGCGGGGCGCGGTGATGAGCCTGGCGTCTTTTCGTGAGGCGGACGGTACGATGACCTGGCTGGGCGTTGGCAACGTCGTGGGGGTTCTGCTGCGCGCGGACCCTGGCGCCGTCCCGCGCCAGGAATATCTTTCCCTTCGCGGCGGGGTGGTCGGCGACCAATTGCCGCGCTTGGACGCCTCCGTCATTCCGGTCACACGCGGCGACACACTGATTCTGGCGAGCGATGGCGTTCGCAGGGACTTTATCGGAAGTCTGCGTCTCGGCGAATCACCTCAGCGGGTTGCGGACCGTATTCTGGCGGAGTTTGCGCCCGGAACTGATGACGCGCTGGTATTGGTCGCTCGCTACGGGAAGTAGCCGATGAAGCCCAATCTGGATGAGCTGGGGGGACTATACAGCGCAACGCTCGAGGAGTATCTCTTGCGAGGCACGGAAGCCGCCCTACACAGGTCTTATGAGCTGGGCCGCCGAGCTCTCACAGAGGGGCTGGGTGTCTTGGAGATGATCGCACTCCACCAGCAGGCCATGGGGAAGATCTTGCTGGAGATGGCGACCCCTGAAAAAAGCGTCGAAGCAGTCCAGAAAGGCGGCGAGTTCCTTGCCGAGGGTATGTCGTCCTTTGAAATGACTCACCGCGCGTTTGGGGAGGCCAATGCCGCGCTGCGCCGCGTGAACGAAGCTCTGGAGCAGGAAGCTAAACGCATTGCCCATACACTCCACGACGAGGCGGGCCAACTCCTCGCGGCCGTGCACATGACACTGAATGAGGTTGCCTGCGAACTCCCCTCCGAGGGCAGCGGGCGCCTCCAGGGGGTTCGAGAGCTTCTGGATCAGATCGAAGAACAACTGCGGCACCTCTCGCATGAACTCCGCCCGACCATCCTGGACGATCTGGGGCTTGTGCCCGCCCTCGAATTCCTGGCCGAAGGGGTCTCCCGGCGGACGGGGCTTCGCATCACGGTCGAGGGAGGCAACGGCAATCGCCTTCCAGGGGTAATCGAAACTGCTCTATACCGGGTCGTTCAAGAGGCGCTCAACAATGTCTCGAAACATGCCCGAGCCACTCGGGTGCAGATTCGAGTGTGGCGCACAGACAAACTTATTCGGTGCTCGGTCAGCGACGATGGCCGAGGGTTCGAGGCCGCCAGTATGTTGTCGGGGCCGGACAGGCGGGGCCTCGGCCTACTCGGGATCTACGAGCGGCTCAACGCTTTAGGCGGTGCCGTGGAGATCGATTCGGCCCCAGGCCGTGGCACCGCGCTGCAAATCCAAATCCCCATGGAGGACTGAGATGTCCATTCAAATCCTTCTCGCAGACGACCATCCGCTCGTTCGCCAAGGCTTGAAACTCCTTCTCGAACGGGAGGGCTTCAAGGTGACGGCGGAGGCAGGGAACGGTCATGAGGCGGTGAAACTGGCGCAAGAGTTGCACCCCGATGTGGCGCTGATCGATTTGGCTATGCCGCTCTTGAATGGCCTGGACGCGATACATGAGATTCAAAAGGTCTCGCCGAAGACCAAAACCATCCTTCTCACCATGCATACCGAGAGCCATTACATTTTGCAGGGCGTTCGGGCCGGCGCCAAAGGAGTCGTCCTGAAAACCCATGCGTCTGAAGATTTGGTGCGAGCGATTCGTGAAGCTTCGCGCGGGGGGACCTACATGAGTCCGGAAGTTTCGCGCGCCCTGGTCCAGGCCTACCAGGGGAAGACGGAGCTTCGCCCCGACCCCCTAAGCCCGAGAGAGCGACAAGTTCTCCAGTTGATCGCGGAGGGAAAGACCACCAAGGAGGTGGCTACGTTCCTTCAGATCAGCGTCAAGACGGCTGAAACGCACCGCACCAGAATCATGACCAAGCTGAATATTCACGAAACAGCCGGGCTGGTTCGTTATGCCATTCGTTCCGGACTGACCCAGGCCTAGATAGCATGACTGGAGTGGAGCTCAGTCTGCAATTTTCTGGGCAGCCTCCACCCGGTTCAGCCCCATCAGGGCCCGCGCCAGCTCAAACTGGCCGTACCAGGAGTTGCCATCCAGCTCCAGCCCTCGGCGCGCCAGGGGTTCGGCTTCCGAGAACCGCTGGTGGTTAGAGAGAAGCGAGGCCAGGCCGAAGAGGGCCTCCGGATAGCGGCTCTGGCTGAGGTCGAGGGCTGTTCTGCATCTTAGTCGGTAGCTGTAAGTAGGGCTGCAGCCGGGCTAGTTTCCCTTGCAGCTGGCATCCGAACTGCGGCGTGTTACCTCTTTTTTCTACTATGGGTGCCGCCGCGAGGCCGGGCTCCCCCTCCGATAACAGAGAGAAGTTCCGAGATCTCTGCACCCTTGGGCAGGAAGGCGTCAGCACCATACTTCGCGGCAGCTTTGCGATAGGTTTCCCCTTCCAGGACCGATAGCATGATGACCTTCGTCGCAGGCAGCCGCGTCTTGATATACTGCGTCGCATCGAAGGCGTCGGTGCCTTGTAAATCGATGTCCATCAGGACAACATCGGGCTTGAGTCGGTGAGCAAGCCGGATGACCTCTTCCCCATCTGCCGCTTCGCCGACCACCTTCAGATCCCCTCGCCTCTCCAAGACTTGCTTGATGAACCTGCGATATTGATGCTTAGCGTCTGCGATCAGGACCTTCACCGGTTCTTGCCTTCCCTAGGGCGGGGTTGCCTAGGCCCCTACGAAGACCTTGGTCCCTAGCTCTCGTTGAACTGACCTTCGAGGTCAGCCTAGGGGATGGGGGAGGCCTTCGCAATCCGGTGAATACTGGAATCGAGGGAGGGGAAATCTCTGACCGCCGCTTCGGGAGAGTACCTGACGACTAGCGCTCAGCAAGAATTCCGATCTGGACCTTACCTTTGCCAAAATCATGAGCCAGCCGTCCTATCGCTTCAACCCCAATCGCCATGGACGCCGTTGAAGAGCGCGTTCAGCGAGATGTCTTGTCGGGCAGGCTCGAAACGTCCAACAGAAGCCATTCGACGACGGAAAGCGGCAGGCTGCCGTTCGCGAGCAACGCATCGTGGAATGCTCCCGGCCGGAAGTCGGGACCCTGCTTCTGCCGGTAGCGGCCCAGCAGACGCATGATCTGCCACTTTCCGACCATGTAAGTGATCTTCTGTGTGGGGTCTGAGGCAGCGCCCGCTGCTTCCCCTTCCGCCGCTTCGCGGTCCAAGCCGCCAGCTTCCATGAAATAATTTACCGCCTGCGAGAAGGTCCATTTCCCCGTATGCAGGTTCACATCGACACCGATGCGTGCCGCGCGGTACCGCGATAGCCGCAGGATCTGTCCTTGCGCTGCCGAATTCTCCGGATACAAACCCGTGCGCATCAGCATCTCCTCGGTGTAGAGCGCCCAACCCTCGATGAACACTCCGTCCCGGTGCTCTCGCCGGATTTCGTTCTGCAAGTGCTTTGCAATCGAGAGCTGTAGGAAGTGTCCGGGAATTCCCTCGTGCCCGAGGATGGGACGCGGGTCCTCAATCGCGGCACGGATGTAGAAGTTGCGGCTGGTCGGGTTGTAGGTCGGAATGAAGTAAAACCCGCCACCGTCTTTGTCATAGAGTCCCGGGGGATTCATGAAGCCGCCCGGGTTGGTCGGTTTAAACGCCTCAGGAAGCTGCCGGATATGGAATGCTCCCAGGTACGGCGGCAGCGTGACCAGCGCCTTTTCCCGGAGAAACTGGATCATTTCCGACTCGCGGCTTTCGTAGGCGGCCAGGAAGGCTTGCTGGTCCCGCGGAATCGTTTTGCTCCTCTTTGGATCCGGATCAGCGAGCCCAGGTTCAGGAAGCAGCGCCTCGAGCCCTTGATAGCGCGCCAGTTCTGCTTCGCCGAGCATGGCCACCTGCTCCGCATTGAGCGGCAGCAGGTACACATTCTTCAGCAGGTAGTTGTAGTTCTCTTCCCCCATTGGAGAAAACGTTGCCATCCCGCGCAGCCCTTGTTCCAGCCAGTCGGCAAAGCCATGGAGAGCGGCCAGCGCCGCGTCTCTCGAACGCACCAACTCCTGCCGCTCTTCCGGCGAGAGGTCTTTCGCCAGCGTCATCAGGCTGGCCCCGAACAAGCTGTCGATCGACCGCGCGGATTCGATGGCCAGTTGCGCGTACAGGCGGACGGGCTTTTTCAGATTCTGCTTGCCCTGCTCGAGCAGGGCGGGCATCTGCTTGAGGCGCGCGGTGGCTGCGAGCGCGCGGCTGCGCGGCGGCGCATACTCCTTCTTCAGAAGCGAGAAGATGGCGGTGCTGCATTCATTGACGTATGTCTGGGGATTTGTCTCCTCGAATTTCAGTATCCGGCCCCAAAAGGCCTCGCGTTCGAGCTGCGCGCGAAACAGCACCCAGTCGATCCGATCGTCGCGGCCCCAGGTTTCGGTGGGCATCGCCTTCACCTGCGAGAGCAATTCGTTGACGTGCTGGCGTCGTGCCCCGATCGCTCTCTCGGAGTAATCGGTCAGACTGTCGTCCCAGCTATGCAGGCCCTCTTCGCTGCTTGCGACCGGATAGTTCTGGTTGCGCCAGCGGTAGTATTCGCTCGCCATCTGGCGGAGTCTGTCGGGCGACGCGCTTTCCTGCCCATACAGGATCTGACAAACAACTACAACAAGGGCAATCGACAAAAGACCGAATGGCCTCATGGGTCCTCCCCGACTTCGCGTCAAACCATACGCGATAGCCCCGGCCCCTTCAAGGAGCTGGTGCAATATGACCGCTTTGCCCGCAGTCTGCGCCAGCCCTTGCGCATAGCCGCCCTGCGCTACGAGTAAGTGCGTAAAGCGTAGCCTGGGTAGAAGGATCTTCCGAGCTTGTCAGCCTTATCTGGGCTCATCCCTCTGGCAGTTGGGCAAAACTCGCTCCTGCTCTATGGCTTCGCTCCGCCCCAGGTGCTCAGGTCACCAGCTAAGGCTAAGATAGAGGCATGCTTGCCGTCGGTCTGGTCTACGTCGGCCTCATCGCAGCGCTGCTTGGCGGTATTTCGCTGGTCAAACCCCTGGCATTGGTGGGGATCCAGAGTCGGCTACGAGGCGCTTTCATTCTTGCACTCGGTCTGCTCATCGCCGGCGTAGGTTGGGCTTTCCCCGCAAAAGAAGTAGGCGTCGCGGTGCTCCGAACGCAACTCGATCGGTTTGTGCCAGTGTACCAGTTCAACGAAGCTCACTCCATGCGAGTCATGGCGCCCAAAGATCGAGTTTATCGAGCCATCAAAGAGGTGACAGCGGACGAGATTTTGTTCTTCCGCACGCTGACCTGGGTTCGGCGTCTCGGCCGCCCAGGTCCCGAAAGCATTTTGAACCCATCAGAGCGGTTGCCGCTCCTGGAGGTCGCAACACGGACGAGTTTTCTGCTGCTAGCAGAAGAGCCGGATCGCGAGATTGTCGTTGGGACCGTGCTGGTGGCTCCGCGTGGGTGGCGGCCGAAGAAGAGCCCCACGGCGGAGGATTTCAAGGCGATCCGTGAACCTGGCTTCGCCATTGCGGGAATGAACTTCCTGATCGAAGACGCCGGCCCTGGCGCGTGCACTGTCACCACGGAGACGCGGGTGTATGCGATAGACGCGCCGGTGCGGCGCAGATTTACGGGGTACTGGCGAGTGATTTATCCGGGAAGTGCGCTGATCCGGCGCATGTGGCTTCGAGCAGTGAAGCGACGCGCAGAAGCGTCTGTCTTGTGAGCACCGCTCGCTTCCAAGGACATAAGCACCCTCGATCCGCCGCCGATTCCTGATCTGAAGCGACTTCGATCAGGTACATTTAGCCAGCAGCCAATCCGCCTATGCCGACTGGAACAGATGCAATCTGGCAATGGGTCTGGCGCTCGACGCCGATCGGGTTGGTGTTCCTAGCCGGCTTCCTGGCCATCCGCTACACGACACGTATGCCTGGCAGATCGTACCAAGGAGTTCTAGAGCCGCTCCCGGAACACGAGTTGGCCCTGCGCGATCAACTCAAGGCCCACATCGTGATGCTGGCGGGTACCATCGGGGAGAGGAATCTGCTTCGCTATCAAGCTCTCAATGCCGCCGCCGGCTATATAAGCCAACAGTTTCGGGAAATGGGTTACACCGTGCGGGAACAAGTCTTCGTGGTTGAAGGAAAGACCGTCAAGAACCTCGAGGCGGAATTGCCCGGTAAGTCGCGCCCCAAGGAGATCATTCTATTCGGCGCGCATTACGACTCCGTTATAGGCTCGCCGGGCGCAAACGATAACGCCACCGGGGTGGCAGCAGTGCTGGCGCTTGCCCGATTCGCCAAGGAATACCGTTTCGCCCGCACGCTGCGGTTCGTGGCTTTCGTCAACGAGGAGCCGCCTTATTTTCAAGGGCCGGGGATGGGCAGTCGGGTTTATGCGCGGGAATGTGCGCAGCGAGGCGATCGCATCGCGGCCATGGTTTCACTCGAGACGATTGGCTACTATTCAGACCGAGATGGCAGCCAGTCTTATCCCTTTCCATTCAGCTTCTTCTATCCCAAGACCGGCAACTTCGTCGCTTTCGTCGGCAACCTGGCATCCCGCGATCTTGTGCGCCGGATCGTTGCCGGCTTTCGCAAGCACACCCGCTTTCCGTCGGAGGGCGTTGCCGCACCGGGAGTTATCCCGGGAATCAGTTGGTCGGATCAGTGGCCCTTCTGGGAGGAAGGATACCCGGCGGTCATGGTGACCGACACGGCGTTCCATCGGTATGGGCAATACCATACGCTGCGAGACACGCCGGAGATCATTGACTATGAGCGTCTGGCAAGAGTCATAGCAGGCCTCGGACACGTGCTGGGCGAGCTTGCAAGTCTAGAACGGCACTAAGACGCAGCAGGTTCGCGTAGCGAGGGTTGGGAGCGCAGGCTGGCGAATCTTGTTTCGCCTCCGTTGAAGGCTTGCCCTCAGTGTGGCCGTTGCAGGCGCTGTAGTAGCGCTGGTTCGCGTGCTATCCTGCGGGCAAGAGTTGTAATGGGATCGTTTCCTTACGAAGCCTGTCTGCGAGAGCTTGGATCGGCGTGGTCAAGACAGCCCCGCAACCTCTGTGCGATGCAGCAGGCGTTGACTCCTTGGGACTGAGCCGCTCTCCTTTGTCCGAAGGTGGCTGGCTTCATCCTGCCGTGCAACTCATGCGGCCCTGAGGTCTGATTGTCGAGCACGTTGCCCCGCACGGCAAATTCTCTGAATTCTCTAAACATCTTCGCACCTCCTGGATCAAGAAAGTAGGAGTTGAAGGGTTGGGCTGTTTGTCGCCGTTGGCAGCCAGTTCCTGGATGACATCGCCAGCTAGACGATCTCCTTCGCCAGTCTTATCCCGTATCGCTCAGCGAAAAACCTCCGCATGCTCTCCGGCTTGTATTCGCTTGTCAAGGATTGGCTGCACTTGCCGAGCGGTCGGCAAATCGGCTTAGCTGGCGCGGACGTGCGGACCGTTGCAGAATTGCTCAGGGACCGGACGCGCACATGGCCATGAGGTGCTCGCATCTCGCGCCGGACTTCACGCTCGAAGCCGTGAAGCGGATGCAAGCGAAATTCCAAGTAAAGAACAAATAACGTGGTGCCGGGGGCCCGGTTTGCACCACGCGTACCACGGAGTTTAGTTTTTCACTAGCCGCATGACTATGAGGCGGACGGTTGCGGGGGCCTGCAACCATCCGAATTTGCTAGTTCTACCGTTCAGATTGGAACTGATTCGGCCGCATCATAGCCCGCGCGCAAGGTCAGAGATTGACGGCCGCTTCCGGGTAACCGACAAACCGCTCGTTTCCCCGTTGCCTAAGGAGATAGCCGCTTTTCTCCTGGATTGCCGATAGATTTCCGATGTTTCGCTTCAAGCAAAGCAGCTTGAGCGACCGCGAAATATTCCTCCGGCCGTTTGCCAATCCTACGCATAGGACGTCGCACGGCAGAGTCCAGCTCACGGTAGCTTGTCGAAAAAGAGATAAACGGCGGCAATCCGGCCGTCCCGGGCGATGATGAAATCGGTCCCGGCGTAAGCTGGCGCCTCACCCGGGCGGCCTGATACCCAGCGGACCAGCCCGCCATTGCCCGATTCCGCGGGCTCGGTAGTTGGCTGATATCGGAATTCAGGGTGAGTAGCTTTGATCGCGCCCGCGATGCGGTCGATTTCGTCACGGCCACGATAGACTCCCTTGCTGGGGTCGTAGAAAACGCAATCTTCAGTGTAAATCTCGTCGATGGCGGCGCGCCGGCGAGCGGGATCGTTTTCACCGAAGACATCACGAAGATTGCGGATCAGCAAGGTCGATATGCTGTATGGCATGGCTTGTCTCCTCTCGGCATCGAGTGCGGCTTGCGATATCTCGACCCGGAATGGCTCTATTGGCTCGACGAGCGGTGCGCATCGCCACAAGATGACTACGTCTCGAGCAATGTGTCGAGCACTGCGGGCCACCGATGCTCGAAGTCGCCGTCCCTTTGGAGTCCGCGCTTTAATAGAGCTTGGATTCGCTGCTGCGTTTCAGGCCAAGTCAGCGCGGTCTCAAAAGAAGTGATGGCGGCGAGGAGCCGGTCGGCGGACGGCAACGAGACATGGTTGACGAGATTCTTCGCGGCGGCGATGGCACGCCGGTCGAAGGAGGCGATCCGGCGCGCGAGCGCGTCGACGAAGCCGTCCAGTTCGGCGTCTGGAAGTGCCCGGTTGACGTATCCGTATCGTTCCGCGGTGTCGCCGTCGAAATCGTTCGCGCCGAGAACGATTTCGAGCGCCCGACCGCGACCGACCAGATGTGGAAGACGTTCCGTACCGCCGCCGCCGGGATGCAATCCCACCCCGACTTCGGGTTGGCCGAGTCGCGTGTTCTCGCGCGACGCGAAGCGCATGTCGCAGGCGAGGACGAACTCGCTGCTCACGCCCCGGACACAGCCTCGGATCTTCGCGATGCTGACCACCGGGGACTTGGTGAGACGCACGAACGTATCCATCAGGATCGGGAGGCCCGAAGCCCCGACAGCAGTCATGATGTTCCCTATCTTGCCGGTCAAATCAAAGTGGGCAAGGTAAAACTCGGGGTTCGCGCTTTCGAATACGACGACCCGCAGGCTCGGGCTGGCGTTCATTCGCGCGAGCAGATCCTGTAGGGCTTCGAATATGCTGGCGTCTACGATGTTGAAAGGCGGGTAATCGAACACAACCCTCCAGTACGCAGGCGTTTCCTCGATTACCCGCACGTGCGCCGCAGAATTAGTATTAGCCATATCTTTCTCCCTTCTTAGACCTCGAAACCGCGGGACGGCGAGGTGATCTTCTTCCCTTCATAGGAACGCATGCGCGCGAGTGCAGACTCGCTGACGCATAATTTCAAGAAGAGATTTCGTTCAAGCGCAAGGCCTTGCGCCAGCGGCGTCTCCGTGGCGTTGCGGACAAGACGTTTAATGTAGGCGAGCGATTCCGGCGTATGCGACGACAGGCGCCGCGCAATCTCCATTGCGCGATCGAGAGCCTTGCCGCTGACCGTTTCGTGCACCAGCCCCTTCCTTTCGGCTTCACGCGGATTCAGTGGCTGACCCATGAGGATGTGCATGAGTGCAGCTGGTGTTCCGATGGTGCGCGGCAGCCTTTGCGTGCCGCCGGCACCGGGAAGGAGACCAAGGTCTGCCTCCGGCAACCCGATCAGGTAGTCGCCATCCTCGGCAATACGAAGATCGCAAGAGAGCGCGAACTCGAAGGCACCGGCTAGGGCTGTGCCGGAGATGGCCGCAATTACCGGCTTTGGCATGCTCTCGCACAGCGCCATGGCTTTATCGAAGAATCCGCCGTTGTAGGTGGCGTTCTCGGGCCACTGGCGACCGGGAGCGCGCAGGGATTCCGCGATTTGGATAAGCGCAGGGATATTAAAATGACGATTGAAATAACCGGGTGCGCCGCCAGTCACGATGACAACGCGAACGTTGGGGTCGCCCGCGAATCCGTCCAACACTTCGGTGAGCGCGTCGCCCATCTCCGCGTCGAAGTAGATGCGTTTTGCGCTACCAAGCGTAATCACCGCAATTCCATCGGCTGCTCTTGTCGTCAGAACATCGGCGTTCATCGGGTCCTCCTGAGTTGCAAAGGTTTGTTCAATTGCTCGTCAACTGGTTGACTGTGCCGCCAGCGTGATGAGTTCCGCAACCTCTCTAGGGTGAGAGACCATGGCTGCATGACTCGCAGCTACTTTGCGGACCGTGGCACCCATTCTCTTTGCCATAAATTCCTCGGCTTGCGGCGGAATCATCTGGTCTTCCGTCGCAACCATGTACCACGACGGCAGATGTTTCCAGGCTGGTGGTCCGGATTTTGCGATGAACGAGTTGATGCTCAGAGGCTTTTGCACCGCAGCCATAACGCGGGCTTCGATCGGATCTGCGTCGGCGGCAAATGCTTTTGCGAAACCATCTTGATCGATCCAAAGAAAGCCATTCTCGTCGGGCGCACGTACTGCGGCGGCACCCGCTGGGGCTGGTCCTTGTTTGCTTAGAGCATCAATGCTCTCGCCTTCGTCCAATCCGAAGGCTGCGATGTACACAAGTGCTTTAACGTTCGGAGCATCATTGGCCGCCCCGGAAATCACAACTCCGGCATACGAATGGCCAGCCAGAACAGTGGGCCCTTTCTGAGCAGCCAGGAGATTTCGGGTCACTACAATGTCATCTGCCAAAGAAGTCAAAGGTATCTGTGCGGCAGTCACGTTGAATCCTTTCTGCTGAAGAAAGGGAATCACTTTGCCCCAGGATGAACCGTCAGCCCAGGCTCCGTGTACCAGGACGATGTTTGTTTTCGATTCCATCTTTTTCTCCTTATCTCCTTATAATGTCATTTCTAAATGGACATTTACTGCCAAAAAAAACTACTTGTAGCTCCTCGCTTTTTCGACCATCTCAGAAAGCATTCGCTGGCTCAACCGAGTCTCAATCGCTCGCTGGGTGTCCTCCAGCAGCTCTGCCATTGCCTCTTTATGAGTGCAACTCGTGCGGCACGTCTTTTCTTTTGGATATTTGTGAATCGAAAAAACAGGAGGTGCCTCTACTGCTTTGTAAATTTCCAACAGACTGATCCTATTTGCTGGCCGCGACAACGATGAAAAACCATTGCGGCCCCGAGATGCCACCACTAAACCCGCTTTCACCAGTTTGGACAGCACACTGCGGACTTGAGATTCATGGGCGCGCACACTTGCGGTCAAATGCACTGAGGTCACCGGTTCACCGTGATGGTCGCCAAGTGCTGTCATGATGTGAACACCGACTGAAAACTGGTTGTTAATCCTCGACATATTGTTACAATAAATATAACATTTTGGTCAAGGAAAAATTCAAGGAAGACTGTCTTTATGCGCAGTGCAACCACAACGATTAAACGGTGCTCGTGGGTTAGTGTCGATGATCCGCTTATGCTCCAATATCATGATCGCGAGTGGGGTGTCCCCGTCCACGATGACCGCAAGCACTTTGAATTTCTCGTGCTTGAAGCTGCGCAGGCCGGGTTGAGCTGGACGATTGTACTGAAGAAGCGGGAAGGTTATCGGCGCGCTTTCGATGGGTTTGAACCGGAGAAAGTCGCGCGATATTCGGCTCGACGAATCGAGAAGCTCGCATTAAATTCTGAGATCATTCGCAACCATATGAAGATTGAGGCCGCCGTGCGCAACGCACGCGCATTTCTCAAAATCCAGGAAGAGTTCGGAAGCTTCGACTCCTATTGCTGGCGTTTCGTTGACGGACAGCCAAAGCTTAACCGGTGGAAGATCATGCGACAGATCCCTGCAACTTCTGTCGAATCCGATGCGTTCAGCAAGGACCTCAAGCATCGCGGATTCAGTTTCGTTGGTTCGACGGTCGTGTATGCCCACATGCAGGCCGTTGGAATGGTAAACGATCATCTCGTC
>Ga0209377_1002018_pt1 | contig 13376 bp, 32 predicted proteins | sample GraSoiAngelo_141_FD_185898 | JGI IMG/M metagenome (GOLD analysis project Ga0209377, IMG submission 185898) | Grasslands soil microbial communities from the Angelo Coastal Reserve, California, USA - 14_0929_12_40cm (SPAdes) (version 2) | ecosystem: Environmental > Terrestrial > Soil > Grasslands ...
AATGGCGTCCACTCCCGATAGCAAGATGACTGAAGCCTTGACAATCATCAACAGTTATATCCGCATGCTGGAGTCCGGCCACGTGAAAGAAGGATTATGGATGGCCAGCAAGGAAGAAACCGAATTCAGGATTGTGCTGTTGCACGCCGTGGCAGAAGATATCGAAGCGAAGGATGGCAAATGAGCCATGGGCCAAACTTGGCCGTGTCGCCGTGCTGCACCCTGCCGCTTGTGCTGGTCGCTGCTGGCATGCGCCACGCAAACCATTACAGGTGCTCCGAGTGCAACGCGGTTTTTGTTTGGAGTGGGTCGGAGTGGGTCGCGTGTCAAACCCCGGAAGAACACCTAGCGATCACCAGAATTGAACTAGCGGCCCTGAACATCCGCCGCACTAAAGGAAATTGGGAGCCATGAATTACATAGGCGCAAGATGACCGACGCATTGACGATCATAAACTCGTACATTCAAATGCTGCAAGGCGGGCGCGTGAAAACAGGATTGCGCGAAGCCAGCAAGGAAGAGATCGAGTTCGGTACCTCACTGCTGATAGCTGTGGCGGCAGACATAGAAGCGAAGGAAGGCAAATGATCCCGCGATCAGCAACCTATCCGCCTTGGCTCCTGTAGAGGTTCAACATGAAGCGAGAAAAACGGCGTTTTTTAGTGCCTCAACCGATGGCCACTTTTCCGCTCGAAAATTACCCCGTTCCCAGACCCCATTTATTAGGGGGTGAAAAGGTGCAAGTTTTAGCGTTCAAAAACGAGCATGGAAAAGTAGTCGAAAAATGGCATCTTTCTGACACCGATATTCGGTGGTATGAGGTGAGCGAAGATGGAGAGCAAAAGGTGGAATCCGGCACACTGGAAACACGAGAAATTGAGTAGGTTTTTGAAGCACGTTTTTTCGCATGCGACAAACGAGTGTGCTGCGTTCACGAATCCGTATCAAGGAAACCTAATCGCAGCGGAGCTAAAAATGCAGCACGCAGATATTGTGTCTAAGGAACTTTTGGCCGCGCCCGGCATACCGACTTTGGGGGCAAAATGATAGAGGAAAAAGAGGCCCGAAAATGCACTGATTTTTTGGTGCTAGTTCGCGACACGGTTTCTGATGCGGAATTCGATGTAAAATCAGCCATCGAATCAGATTGCTCGAGTTTACTTCTTGTGCTTGCATCGGAGAAGCTAAAACACGCCGCTGTCTCTCTGGTACGCGCCGCTGATGAGATTCGCAGGATTGCCAACAAACTCAAGTCTGAGGCTACCGATGCCGCGTCCACTAACCGGACTCCTGCCTGAAAATCTTTGGCTGCAGAGCGCAAAACAAGAGGTGATAAACTTTCTTTCGAGCCAGCCCGCGCCGCCCGAATTGCGGCGCGCCTGGCTTTTGCAGTGGGCCCTGTGGGTCGGTGTGCGGTTGAATGCGCGCGATTATGCCAAGGTGACCGAAGGCGCGGTTGAGGTGAACGCCTAGCAATGTCGACCAAGAAAAACGGAGTGCCGTGTTACGACAACGCCGCGCCCGATGAGCCTCTCTTTGTGCTGCGCGGGAACGACACACTCGCAGCAGCGACAGTGCTTTTCTGGTGCAGCCTGGCGATAGACCACAAGGTTAGCGGCGCAAAAGTGCAAGAGGCTATGAACTGCGCCGAGGATATGAGGCAATGGGCACTAGACCACGGCACAAAGAAGCCCGACTAGTTTTTTGTCTGTTTCACCGTAGAAAGGGGAGAAAATGAGCAAGGAAACACCGTCTTACGATGTTGAACTTTGGCACACCCTAGAATTTACCGATGTAGAAAACGTATGTCTAAAAAAGTGGTTAGAACTTGCGTTGGGGATTTTCCATCCGCATCTCGCGGTTCAGGTGCTCGCCGCTGGATTGATGCTCGAGCACTACACTTCGTTGCTGCCTAGCGACCCGGAAAAACGCACCGGCGCGCAAACAGCCCTGCAGCAAAAACTTCTAGCAGACTTCAACCACTTTCTGGGCAAGGCAGAGCACAAACCGTTTTCGCTCCGTAAGCCTGGCGATATGACGCCAGTGCAGGAAGAGCCGAAGGAGTAGGGTTTACCGGCCTACACCGTTCTGCGCCGAGTGGCCGTGTGTGTGTTACGCAGACCAGGCGGGTAAGCGCATTGGGGCCAGGTGACTTCAAGGCACCGCCCGCCTGGTGACGAAAGAACAAAGCTATGGGCACACCCGCACAGCGCCTCGAGTCTGAACGTTTCCAGTTCCCCGGGATGGCTCCGCGCGAAGTACTCATATGGCGTCAATGGCTCGCCCTGCACCAGCACGAGTACACTGGTTGGCAGTACAACGTCCACATCGGAAATGGGATTGATCCGGGCCCGTCTTATCCGCAGGTGTACCGCGATCAGTACATCTTCAACACTCAAAAACGCCTTGATGCGCTTGCGTTTCAAGGCGAACAGCCTTTTGTTTTCGAGGTTAAGGACCGCGCCACGGGAAGCAGCATGTCCCAGTTGTTAGCATACAAAGCCCTGTGGCCTGTGACGTTCCCGAACACACCCGCGCCCGTCCTGGTGCTGGTCACAAACCGTGTGAGTGCAGATATGCCGATGGTTCTAGACGCGACCGGAATACGTCTAGACTTGGTTGACAACGTAGACTTTTCGGTGCTCCAGCCCGTTCGTCCGAAAGGACCATTTATGCCAAGGGGATAAGGGCTCGAGAGTGTATGAAAACCACGATGCTGATTTTGAGCAGTTGGATTGTAGCGTTGGACAAAGGGAAAGTGAAAATCAAGGGACGCGAGTTAACCCGCAAAGAGATAGACCAAATTGCAATTCCTCTCCTCCAGACCGTTGCTTCTGAGATTATGTGCGCGAGGAAAGATGAGCGAGAAGGCGAGTGGTAAGAGGCTAGGGCGGTGACGGAAACAGACTTCTTCCGAATCATGCAGAACAACTTCCCTAAATACGCGGTGATGATTGAGCGCGAGCCAGGCGGTGATTCTGCCAGGTACACCGTCGCCGTGGAGGTCGGCCCGATGAGTACCGATGTAACGGGAAGCACGCTCTTGCTTTGCTTCGAGGAGTTGCTCGATCACCTAGGACTCTAGGACCACGATCGGCTTTTTCACCGATCGGTGCGTTTTCACGGTTTCATGAAAGCGCGAAACCTGTAACTATTCGCCATTTGTTCGCTACGGCCATACCGCAGGCACCGAACCCTGCGCCAGCGGTTCGAAAAATGCGTTCGCCTATCTTTCGCCCTACTCGAGAACGAAAAGCCAAAGGCGCGCGCGCTCGCGCGCGGTAAGGATTTTCAAAAGGAATTCCTGAAAAAATGGGGTGGGCAGCGCGCGACTTTGGGTGGTGTCGCCTTCGTGCCAGGCATGCGCCGCCGTCGCGAACGGCAGGCCGTGCCGTCCTGCCGGGCATTCAGTGCCGGGCTGTTTGGCATCAGTTGCCAAGGAATGCGGCAACCCGGCAACAATCCGTTTTAGACCGGCTAGGAACCACTCAAAAACCTGGCAGGTCTCTGGGCCCAACCCACCCGGTTTTAATGCGCCATATCCGCCCCTAGGACGCTCGCCCACCGGGGTTAGGGGGCTTGGCGCGCGGTGATGCCCGGTAAACGAGGTCCGTACCTTCCACCCCTCGAGGGTAGAGCATAGGCTCCCGCGCCGCGACGAATTCAAGCCAGCGACGGAAGGACCGCTCGTCAAACGGGACGGTCGCCCGGTATTCCTTCCCTAGTTCGCGTACACGCTCATTTACGCGCCGCGCCCGCATGAGGTTTTTCTTGCTACCGTGCGGCCCGCGTTTTGGTAGTTGCATCATCTACGGGACTGTGGGGGTCGGTGGTGCTGGCTTCGCCTTCGCCGCCTTTGCCGCCGCCGCCGCCGCCTTTGCCTTCACCTTGTCCGCCGCCGCCTTCTGCTCAACTAGCAATTCCTGCTCGAGCAGGTCGGTTTCATCCTGCGTGTACCCTAGAGCCTGCGCGCCCGCCAGGTACTCGTCTAGCGTGATGACCGCGTTCATGTACGCGCGTTTCAAGAATCCAAGAGAAAGGTGTTTGTGCCTCGCCTGCGTTCGATGCGCCGCGTTCCGCGTCGCTGCGTCGCGAACCATTGGCGCAATTTTTAGCGTGCCTAGAATGCTGGTATAGGTTCCCTGGTCTATCCTGCCTTCCGCAAGATCCTGCGCAAGCATCCCGGCATACTCCACATCTAGCTTTTGCGTTTGTTCCAGTTGTCTAGCCTGAATGAGCAAGGGGATATCGCTAGAATTGAAACCGAGTTTTTGCAGACCAGTCAGCAAGTCATTGTCCGATAGCGCGCCTGTTTCGTTCAGTAGCAAAAGTTCCACTTGGTTTAACCGCGTGTACGTGTCCGCGATCAGAAGTTCTATGTCCCTGTCTGTGTAGCCTAGGCCAGTGAGCAGGTCAGCGTAGGTTGACCGGTCAATGTCACCGCGAATGAACGCCGAGGCAATTTGCTTCGCGTCGAGCACGTGGGGCCGATACTGCCGATTCAAAGCCTCTTGCAGCGGAGTTGCGATGAGCGTTTGAATGTACGGTTGCAAAGCGCGCCGCACCAGCCGACCTAGCCCGAGGTTTTTAGCCATCATTTCGCCGTACTCGCGAATCCCGCCTAGCCACTCCCACGGTAGCGCGCTCGAGAGAAACGCAACGTTGCCCTGCCGCACTGCAAACGACAGAGCAAACCCGATAAATGCCTTCGCTGCCTCTACGCCCTGTTCCGGTGTTAGTGGTGTGCCTGTCACACCCGGCAGCCCACCGATGCCGCCGCCCGCGTCCGGGCTTGCTGTACCAGTGATGAATTCATTGGCCAGCGTATTGAATAGATCACCGCCCACGGCACGCATGGCTCCCACGCGCCCACTCTGAAACTGTGCTTGCTGCAAGTCTGCCGCGCTAACTTCCACTCCGAGGGTGTCACTCAAAACCGCCGCGACCAGATTGTTGAATCCTGGCGTGTCTTGTCCCTGCGCCGCCGTAAAAAAGTTGGTGAGTAGCGCCGCAACATCGTCGAACGCATCCGCGACCATTGTCAGCAACGCCTTAAGGCCGTCTACAAGCGAAGTCCACAATGCGACCGCGAGGTCGTTCCACACGCCCGCCGTGCTGAACCCTGCCGCCGCAAGTTCCGCAGTGTTCTTTAAGTCCGGCGTAGTGACTACCGGGACTTCCGGGGGTTGGTCGCCGTTGCTCATTCTGCGTTGCTCCCTACTGGTTGACCGCTGCGCCTAGCTTAGATTGAAAGAGTTGCCGCGACGCCGCTAGGTCAGGCGGAAGTTGCCCCGAGGAATAGTAGGAGCTCTGCCGGTCGCGCAGCGATGAAAGCGAGTAACGGGCCCGCGCCGCATCCTGCTTCGCCTGCTCATCCGGTGTGAGTTGCCGGGTAACTGAGGTAAGCATCAAGTTGCGGAGTTCTGGCGCGCTGCGAATGATGGCAGCAAACAGCGGGTTGCGCCGCAAGATGAACGTGGGGTCTATCACCAGTTGCAGCCATGAGGTGACTTGATTCAGGTTTTGCCGGATGAGTTCGTATGCCTTTATGATTTTGTTCTCTACATCCGCCAGGCGCGCGTCCAGGCGCGCCGCCCACTTGAAACCCAACAAACGGAAAACCTGCAACACCCTTCGCACTTGGCGAATGATGTTCAGCATCGGTTTAACGAACTTGTTAAAATACGAATCGTAGAGCGCGCGCAGACGTTGCAGAAAACGCACCACGGGCCCGAAGATTCGCTGGAGTAGTTCCCGCAACTTCTGGTAAGCCTCGAGCAACTTTTTCAGCATCACCAAAATCACATCGTCCCAAATGCTTTTGAAAACGTCTTTGATTTTGGCTGCCGCTTCGCCTAGCGCAAGGAAGGAGTTGTTTAGACTCGAGAAAGATTGATCGGCGGTGCCCGACACGCCGTTCCAAATGTTCAAGCCTTGGTTGCCAAAGAGACCAGCAACGAAAGAAAGCAACTGGCTAACGATCCCCGGTAACCCGCCCTGTTCGCCTGCCATGTTCCGCCCCTCTGTTACGCAACAGGTGTCCCAACGCCCCCGCCGCCCGTTCCCCCGCCGCCCGTTCCCCCGCCGCCCGTTCCCCCGCCCGTTCCGCCTGGTGGTGTGCCGCCGCCGCCGCCCGCGCCGCCGTTGTCGAGTGGGCAAGAAAACGGCGGGATATGGTCGCCGTAGTTGTGAACGATGGTCGTCTGAAAAGTCATAAACCGGTAGTGCGTAGCGTCTTCGTACAGGCGCACCGTCGCGCAGAACGTTCCCACTTGAACGGGGTTTATGTCCAGGTAAAAATTCCAGTCTGCTCCCCTAAATCCAGCATTAAAGTCATCCCACCACACGCGCTCGAACACTGGATTGTTCGACACAAGTTCCACGCGCACAAATTTAGGTGGTGTGCCGTTTTTCGGTGTGCGTATCCACCACTTTGTAGGGTAGGGGTCGTCTCCCACTTTAGGCGGAAGGAAAATCCCGGCAGTAGCAAATAGCAACGGTGTAATCGGGTTTTGGTCTATCGTTGCGGCTTGCCCGAATTCTTGCCCCGCCTGCGCCGCGAGCCACGCCAACATTGGGCCAGGGAAAACGCGCCCGCGTTCGCCTGGCTTGCTTGCTGCGAACGTATTGACGCGCGGCTGCCCGGTAGTGATGGCTGCGTTGTAGGAAGACACCGCCTCGCCTTCTATCGGAATGCCTAGGCCGTCACTCTGCGCGCCAAGTTCCGAGAGGTCACCGTCAAAATTTGAAAGGAAGTCCGGCAGGTCTGCCGCGTGTGATTCGAGGATTGAAAAAATGCCTTCAAACTCATCCGCTTCGGTTGCTGAGGATCCTACGGTGTCGGAAAAACTCTGCGCGAATTCTGGTTGGCCTGGCGTTAGGTCTATCGCGTCGGGAGGAATCACTTGTGGGTAGCTTGGAAATGGTGCCACTGATCCTCTATCGTTGCCAGCCGATTTTCCATTTGTTGCTGTTGCTTGGCAAGGTCTTCTAACTGTTGCATGAGTTTTCCCGACTTGATTAGACTGTCGGCGAACAGCGTAAGAACCGAGAGCAACAGCACGCCAAATTGAATCCAGTCGGTTTTTCTTCTGGTGCCCACGGTGCCATCTTTCCTAGTGGTGCGTGCGCGATACCAGTTTTTGAGTCTGCTAAAATTCACGCGCCGTTCGCTGCCCACAGGTTACCCCTTCTACTCTACAAGCGCGCCGCCGCCTGGCGCTAATTCCGGAACTGCGATGCGTGGTCTGTCGCGCGCCGCGATTTGCTTCCGCGTCTGTCGTAACGCAGTTGTGAGCAGGTACTCCGCGAATTCGAAGTTGGGAACACTGCCGGTAACCGTAACCGTGTACTTGCGCGGGTCAAACGTGATAGTGAGCATGGGCACTGGAAGTTTTTCCACGCCGTCGCCGTTGTCAGCTTCGCTACTCAACTTTGGTTCGCCCCGCGCCTTCACTCCTGATGGTGTATTCCCACGGAGTTAGAATCGTGCGTCCGAGGTCTTCCGGGTTGGCTTTTTGACGCATCGGCTTTCCGTCCACGTAAGTCAGTTCCGGGTGTGGCCGTTCGTCTCGGATGGACTCGCGTCTTTTCGTGGTTGCTGGCTGTGTCGGCTTGCCCTGCGAATCAAACAGACCATGCACAAGAATTTCCGTGTCGCAAACGTGGTAGTACGCCGTCCCGTCCGGGTTGGTGTCCGAGTACGTTGCGCCGCAGGAATTGCACTTCCAGTTCACGTGGTCCCCTCTATCCACTCCTCAACGTTGAAACTGATTCCGTTGTACTGGTCGGCAGCCTGTAACCCGCCGGTCGCCGTTCTGATTCGCCAGCCAGCCATAAGCCGCGCATCGGGCGGTGTTGGGAGTAGTACATCACCAGAAAGGAACCCACCCTGCAAGCCAATAGAGACGCAACTGTAGTTCTGCGTCAAACTCGCTACCTGGCTAAAATTGGACGGCGAAGCGAAAAAGGCGACCACGTTATCGTCATAGACAACTGTGGTTTGACGGTTGGCGACGGCAGCGGATGTAACCAACGCAAACCGTGTGCTGATTGGACGCCAGCGTGCCCCCGCCGGCACAACTTGCGTTACCTCTGCGCCTGCCGCAGGGTTGGAGCCTGCGACGCGCAGAATCACGCCCGGGCCTTCCGTGGATGAACGGAAGGTGCCGCCGGGAAACGTGAGGAATTGCGGAGTGACCACGTAATCGCTAATCAAGCCCTGCACAATCAGCGTGCCAGGTAAGCCGCCGCGTATCACTCCCACTTGAACAAAGCACTGACCGCGCGCGATGGTCGCGCCAGCCGCAAATACGGCGCAAGAGAGCAAGTACCCTTCCGTAATGTTAAGAACGGTGCTATTGAGCACGCGGTTTGAAGACGGGAAGGTTGGAAAATCATTCGGCATAAGAACGCCGTCCGGCCGCAAAACGCGAACGTGTAAGCCGACGTTGACGCCTGGCACACTGTTCCACACGCGAAACAGCAGGAGGTCGTCACGGGAAATGTAGACGGAGGTCGGAGGTTCTACGTTCAGGAACTTAAACGTAACTTGCGGGCCCGAGGTCGCTGTGACGTAAGGCGGGCGCGCCGCTGGTATGTCAACGCCAGGTGTCGAAAATGCTCCCGCGCCTCGGTTGCGTTCTTCGTCCGTCGCCATTTAGTCCACCAAGCAAAAGGGGCGGGCGGTATGACCGCCCGCCCCGCTACTGCATTCGATTCGCACTTTAGCGAATAGATTCTCTCTAGACGCCCGGCTGCGCTGCTGGTAGCGCCGCGCCAGGCACCGAACCCTGCGCCAGTTCCACAAAGAACAGTGTAACCACAGACGTAACTGCAACCTGCTGTGAAACACCGTCAACGATTATTGCGCCTTTGTTCTGGCTGTTAAAGACGGGAATCATGGGGATACCCGTCGCCGCAGTTAGCGAGATAAACCAGTTGTCGGTTTCATCGCTAAACGTGGGCTCGCCAGGAAACGACACGCGAAGGTTCGCCACGTCAACGCCACGCACCGAAATGGTTGCAAGGCGAGTGTCGCACACGCCGCCAACGAGAGCATAGTCTGTGTTGGCCTTGAAATTGTCGTTCGTGGAGTTCACCGCGACGCCGCCGGTGTATCCTCCACCGACGCCAGTTGTGATGCTCACTTCCTGGCCCATGATGTTGACGCCGTTCTTTTTTAGCGTCGGCTGGTCGATGAACCGCCCGGCCAGACCAGGAACATCGTCGTACCAGATGAGGAGCGATCCGGTTTCTATTTGTCCGCCCACAGCACTCCCGGTTTGCTCCACGATGAGGTTGTCCTGCGTAAAGAGTTTTTGCGCAACGCCCGAGGTCAAACGTTCTGGGATTTTGTTTGACACAATGTTAACAGGGGTTCGCATGCGTATGCCCTGAACGTTGTCATGCAAGCGCGGAGAACGCACACGCATAACCCCGGCGACTTGATTCCACGCCCACGCGCCAACAAGCCAAATATTGCTATTCGGCATTGCCGCGCGCACAGCGAGCGTGTCGCCGGTCGCCATCGTCCACGGCGTAAACACTGCGCCTGGTGCGGTTACAAAACCCGTTACTGTATCGAGTGCTCGAGGCATTGTTTACTCCCCTTCGAGAATTTCAGGCGGGAACCCTTTTTCGTTCCACTCTAACCGCTGCTCTTTTTCGTTTGCGTTGAGTTTGGCGAATTGTGTTTCCGCCTTTGCGAGCGTGGAAAGATCAAGGCCGAACAAATGCCGGAAACCTTCGCGCGGTGTTTTTTCTGTTCCTGGCTCGAGGGGAACCGGCTGACCCGCGCCGCCGCGTGCTGGGTGTTCGTCCGCAAAGTCAAAGCCGTGTGTGGTGTGCGTTTCTGTCGCCACGCCTTTAAAGTCCGGGTGTTTGGGGTGTCCTACCGGGTAAGCTAACTCTGACATTAGTGCTCCCTAGAAAGTTTAGGGGCGGTGGGTCTTGAGGACCGCCCCTGCCGCACGCAGTAAGGAAAACTAGCCGCCTTGAACGCGCGCCTTGTTTAGCGCTGTTTGCACGATCACGCTTCGCTGTTGGTTGCGCGGGTCGCCTCGAGGGAACCGCTGCCCGAGGTCGAGGCCCGCAATTACGTTTAGAAACGGGCCGAACCGGTTGGTGTACTTCGGCTGCGCCGCGTTCACGCCTGGCGCGTATCGCTGCGCGCCTTTACTCGCAACGCCAGCTTTCCATCCGGCAGTTCCAGAACGGGCGAGCCCTTTGCTGAACGTGTGGTTTGCCGCCGCATTCTGAACGGCTGAGGCCCATTGTGGCTCCGCATTCGCCGCAAGTTGCGCCTGGTCCGCCTGGCTATTTGCTACACCGTTCGTGTAGTCATTCACCGCAACGCCAGCACGCGCCGCCCACTTTGCCGCCGCTGCCCCGATAGACTTTACTGAGATCGGCATTGATGCTCCCCCCTGTGCAAATTAACTGCAAAACCGGAGAAAACTTTTTGACCGCCGCCAGGATAAAACCCTACTCGCGCCGGTTTGTCAACAGCCGTACAGAGGAAAATCTAACCTTTTACACAGGGTTAAGTTCCAAAGAATCAATACCTTTCGCCTTAAGGCGAAAGTGTAATTATCGCAAGTGTTTTCAGTACCTTGCGCCAGGTTTTCTGGTGAAATGCGGTAGCCACTTTTGCACAGCGACAATCATCATCATAGAGTTAGCAAATATTTTTAGTTGACTAGGTGTACCTACAACACCTAATCTCAAGTTCAAGTGTATTGTAGTGATGAGTGCTGTGGAAAAGTGGAAAAAAAGGTGAAAAACGATGGCGATGCAGGCGATTACTGTTCGAGTGAACGGCGCGCCGCCGTTGGTCGTCAAAGCGCGTGTAGAAAACGTGCGCGACTTAGGGCGTCTTTTTCGCAAGGCCGCAGCGAGCATCCGCGCAGCAGACAAATTGCTGAACGGTTACGCCGCCGAAAAGGTTGGAAAAGTGACAGTCAGACCGGAATAGGTGCGGTGACCTAGGAGCCATAGTTATGTCCGTGCATTTGTGTAGGTGCTGGATGAGTGGAACCACAAGCATGTGTTTAACGATAGATGCTGAACTGAAAAAGGAGTTGGGATTATTGCCACGAGATGTGATCGGTTTTCGTGTCGTAAATTCGGGTGGTAAAAAACTGCTCGTGGGAGAGAAGGTTCCGATGCATCAAATTGCGGTGCTAAAAACCATGCCGGAAAACGTCATCAAAAAGGACACCTAAAATGATGCGAAAAAAGGGCCTCTTTTTTGCCCACTTTTCAGGAGGGTTTTTCCGATGCTAAAAGACGCAACGCAAATCGTTCACTGGCCCGGCGAAGATTGGCCCGCCTGTGATGAGCACGCATCGAAACTATCTTCTCTCGCGAGGCGTCTAGGTTTCACAGTGACCATGACACCGTGCGAGTCCTCGGCAGTGTGCTTGAGCTGTCTTAACGAGGAAACGAACAGGAGGAAACAAAATGGACGATGACCGACTGAACGAAGTGGAATCGCAAATAGAATCACGGACAAGTAGACTCCTGCGCCGTATTGCCGACTTAGAGAGAAGACTTGAGGACGCAATCAGTGACGTAGAGCGTGCGATCAGTCGGGCGAACGATAAAATCGCAGACCTCGAGCGCAAGGCGAACTACAGGTGAGACCATGCAACTTAGTGAACTAAAACCTGGTCACTTTGTTCGCTGGCTCTACAAAGACAACGACACGTTGCTTTGCCGCCTGCGATTCCTTGGCCGCGACTATGTAAGTGTGCAGGTCGTAACAGCGACAGAGCAGCAAGTCTTAGAAAGTGGATACGGTGTCTCGGATGTGGTGAACGTTTCACCGGAAACCTTGCGGCCCGTAGATTGGAAGATTCCCAATGCCTGAGATGAAGTATATTCCGCTCGAGCAGTTGATTGAACCGCCGAATCCGATGCGCCTTGCGATGGACGATGAAAAGATGACAGAACTTATTGACGACATAAAGGCGCAAGGTATACTTCAGAATCTAGTTGTCGTGCTTTCGGGTGACGAAGGGAGCGCGGTCCGGCCTATCAGCGGAGAGAAAACCGCTAGTTACACCCCCGACCGTGCTCCACTCTATGAGATTGTCGCAGGTCACCGCAGATACAAAGCAGCCTGCGCCGCTGGCCTGAAAGATGCTCCTTGCCTCATCTTCACAGACGCCACGCTAGCGAAGCATGCCGCGATGAGCGCGGAGAACACACTCCGCGAAGATGTGTCGCCCGCAGAAGAAGCCTACTGGTATGCAGAACTAATCGAGAAGTACGACTTCACCGAGGAGCAACTTGGAAAGACTGTCCACAAGCCGCTGAACTACATCTACACCCGCCTAAACCTACTAAAAGGCAATCCTGCCGTGCTCGAGGCTGTGCAACAGCGCAAAATCGGCTTGAGTGTCGCAAGCCAACTAAACCGTGTGGACAACGACCAGCATTGTCGCTACTTGACTTACCTGGCTGTCGAAGGTGGTGCGACCGCGAAAATGGTAATGGAGTGGGTTACCGAATACAAAAAGAACGGGCCTTCTCCGGTTGTAGATATCACCGCGTTCAAAGAGGCGGGCGCAAAAGGCGCGGCAGACCACGGGCCCGCAAAATGCTTTCTCTGTAAGTCCAACAGTTACCCGGCAAATATAGTGTGGGTACCGATTCACGACTTCGAGCGCGACCAGATTTTGCGGCAAATCGAATCGTTGGGCACGGTGCCCGCGCAGGATGAGGAGGTCAAGCCGTGAGTGACCGCAAGCTACTGATTGAAGGCCCGGACCTAGGCGCTTGCTGTGCGTGTGGCGGTTATAAGAACGTTCGCAACGTGGTGTTGTTCGACTTTTCCGCGCCAGTTCCGGGAACCGGGTGGGGTTGTGTGGTGTGTCACATTCCCAATGAAGGTGCGGTTGCGGCGCTCTGTGATGAGTGTGTCGCGTATGACCAGAAGCCTACGCGTATTTGTTTTGGCTATCCCGGCGAAAACAGGCGCGTGCCGATGCCGCGCCCGGTTAACCGTAAACCTTTTCACCACGACTCAAGTTTTCACTAGATCAGAAAAAGGAGAGTCTATGTCTTCATTCGCAAAAATCGTTGTTTGGGTCTGCGTTGGTGTCGCCGTTCTTTTTACACATTGGGTGACGCCGCGCGCAGTTACCGACTTGCGCGCAGGTCTCGCCATGCTGTTCGTGGTGTGGTGCTCCCTGTCGTGTTTGTGGTTCGCGCGCCAGTTGTTCCGGTTTGTGGTGCGGTAGCAATGGCGTCCACTCCCGATAGCAAGATGACTGAAGCCTTGACAATCATCAACAGTTATATCCGCATGCTGGAGTCCGGCCACGTGAAAGAAGGATTATGGATGGCCAGCAAGGAAGAAACCGAATTC
>Ga0209377_1002023_pt1 | contig 13359 bp, 10 predicted proteins | sample GraSoiAngelo_141_FD_185898 | JGI IMG/M metagenome (GOLD analysis project Ga0209377, IMG submission 185898) | Grasslands soil microbial communities from the Angelo Coastal Reserve, California, USA - 14_0929_12_40cm (SPAdes) (version 2) | ecosystem: Environmental > Terrestrial > Soil > Grasslands ...
AAACGGTCAGCTCGCGCAATGTAAAAGCGATATTGAATTTTTCCGCCACGCCCGGCGGGAGAATTTCGAATTCAAATCCGGCTTCGGATAACAAGGCAGCTCGCCTTGGTGAACTGGATGCCAGCACAAGTGACTGCATGGCTACGAATTCAACTCACAATGTCATTCTGAGCGAAGCCCGGAATCTCGGTTAATTCTGTGAGATAAGACGGCCAGAGATCTTTCGCTTCGCTCAACATGACAGCGGCATTTACCTGAAATCACAACCTCGCCTGACCGAACAAAATGTTCGACTATGGATTCGGTGACACTGACGGAGCCGCGTTTTTATTGAAGATATCCGGTAGCTTTGTTTCCTTGAAATCAGCAGGCACGGTAAACTGTTTATCGGCAATGGAGTCGAGGCTTACGCCGGTGACGGTGCTGGTAATGTCGGTAGGATGATCAGGAGCGCTGGTCCCATGTGCGTCTGCCTGATTTCCCTTGCCAACGATCATGCGCATTCGAATCGGCAGACCGGGGAAATCGCGAAAATCTGGCATTTTCGTGTTGGCTGCATCCCAAAACTCAGATTTGATCGATTGGAGTTGCGCCAGCACGGCAGCGCCATTGGGATAGTTCGGCGCAATCCAGTACGTCGCCTTAAAATCGGGTCCGTCGTACGTGTATTGCTCCGTATCGTAACCGTTAATCATTTCCCGCTTGCCGGTGGGTGTAAGTCTTGGCGTTTCAGAGCCGGGACGTTTGGTGCTGAATTTATTTAACATGTCCGCGATAGCTCTCATTTTATCCGGCGAAATGCGGACGATAGTCTTCTGGTCATTCAACAGGTTGATCAGCTCGCCGGTTCCTCCATCGAAAATTATAGTGATTTGCGGAGAAGCATCGATTCGTGCTTTGTCGCCTTTGACCTTGATGGTCATGTTCGTGGCGGCGGCTACTTCACTGGGCGTTCCTTCTGCCTTTTGATCATGGCCCGGTGGTTGTACCGTCGTTGAATAGACGATCGTAAGGTCTGCGCGGGTCTGAAGGATGGCAAAAGCAGTTAAAACCAGCGAACAGAATACAGTCTTCATTATCTGAGGTGACTAGATCGGAGCACTCGATCAATCTGGCTGCTTGAGCCGCGGATTACACAGGCTTCCGCGTTTTTAGCATCTTGATCGCGTCGCGTAACTCGGCGGCGCGCTCGTAGAGTTCCTTTGCAATCGCACTTTCCATCTCGCGTTGCATGACCTCTAATTTCGAAAGCGGGCGTTTCACCTTCACTTCTTCAAGCCATTCGTCGAGAAACGCGATCTCCGAGCTCTTCGAGACCAACTCTGGAAAATTTGACTGTTGCAGGAAATCGACAATTGCCTCGCGACCGCGCTCAATTTCGGCGATTGTCTCGGCAAACTTTTGCTGGCCGAGAAGAATGGATGCCTTGGCGCGTGTGTTCATCATGAGCACGTATGGACGAAATTGCTGGAGCGCCCAGGAAAAGTCCTCGCGATCCGTGTGCTCAGCCACGAAAGTAAAAAGATCGAGATTACGTTGCGTATCGCGCACTACACCGTCGAAATCGTTAATCTGAAACAAGCTCAGATAACGATGATAGTACTGGATGCCCTCCTGTTGGAGCTCGGCACATTCCTCAGGTGTGAGCTCGTAGGTCTCGCCTTTCGCCCCGGCGCGGGCCGCCTTTTTTTGATGATATTGTAAAAGCGACTCGCAATTGTGTGGATGCTGGCCATCTGGCCGGCCGCTCATTTCCATTTGTAAGACACCGAGATCGACTCGGAGTTGCAATTTCTCGCGGCCATCAAGGCCGGTGATCTTGCGCACTTTGATGCTGCCACTCTCATGGGGCCAATCTTTCAAGATCGTATTGAGATCCAGACTCATGTAGCGAAACATCGAACACTTCGCCTTCTCTTGTCAATAATTCGTAGCGATCGCGCGCCGCGGTCGCCGGAGCAGCGCCAACTTTTCACTAGTCACTATTCACTCCTCACTTAATTTTGGCTCGTGGAAGACGCAATTGACTCGTTCATTCGTTTCCTCGCAGTCGAGCGCGGTCTTTCTGAGAATTATCAGCTCTCGACTCAAAGATCGCTGAGCGAGTTCGCGCGATGGTGCACAGCCAGCAAGAAAATCGATCATCCCCGTGCTGTCACTCTGCCAGTCCTCAGCGAATATCTTGCCACGCGAAAACGCGCTGGCCTTTCCGCGTCGTCGATCAAGCTGATTGTAGTTGCGTTGAAGATTTTTTTCCGATTTTTGGCTGGCAAAGGAACAATTGAACGCGATCCGGCCGAAGCCCTGGCGCTCCCGCGGATCGAGCGTTATCTGCCTGAAACTCTAAACGAGTTACAAGTGGAGCAATTCCTGGAGAGCATCGACACGAAAGCAGTTCACGGCCTGCGAGATCGCGCGATGATCGAGTTGCTTTACGCAAGCGGTCTGCGCATTTCGGAATTGGCAAACACACGGCTGGAGAATTTCAATTTTGAAGAGCGCGTTGTGCGCGTGACTGGCAAAGGAAACAAGACCCGCCTGGTTCCGGTAGGTCGAAAAGCGTGCGAAGCGCTGGCAGCCTATCTCTCTACGGAGCGACCTAAATTTGTGAAACGACGTAGCGGCAGCGAAATCTTTCTCTCCGAGCGAGGCAGCAAGTTAACCACAGCGCGCATCTGGCAGATCGTAAAAAAACACGCAGAGCGCGCCGGACTCGAAAAAGACATCTACCCTCACCTTCTCCGGCATAGCTTCGCGACCCACCTGCTTGGCAATGGCGCCGATTTGCGGATCATTCAGGAAATGCTCGGCCACGCCGATATTTCGACGACGCAGGTGTACACGCACGTCGATCAACAACGGCTTAAAGCTGTGCATCGGCAATTTCACCCACGGGCATAGCGAGCGCGATGCCAGTTTCTGGATGCTAGATGCTCGATCACTTTGTGTTTGATCCAGTATCAAGCATCGAGTATCCAGCATCCGCCTTTGGGACGCGGTCGTGCTTATGAAACGAATTCTTCTTCTACTCATCGCGTTCGCTGCCGTCGCTTTTGCTGGCTGGTACTACTGGAATTTTTTCCAACGAATTTCGAGCGCTCCAGTCAGCACGCTCTTGCCGCGGGAAACAATTTTCCTGGTTTACATGCCGGACTTCAACCGGACGCGCGATGAATGGTATCGCAGCGATATTTATCAGCTCTATCGCGAAGCTGCAGTGCAGGATTTTTTGCGTCCCGGACTTGCGGGACTGGGCAAGCTTCCGAAAACGCCTACGGCGGCTCAAACGCTCCGGGAAATCGAACAGCTCGATCCAAAGCACGCCTTCTTCGCCTTAAGCTCTGTAAGTCACAACAGCCCAAGATTTGTTAGTGGCTTTCGTTTTCGCGGAAGCCAGCAAGAGGCTGAGGCAATCATTAACAGGTGGCGCTCGACATTTTTGGCACAAAATCCGGGCGCAAAGCACGAAAAACTGCAATACCAGCAACATGAAATCGAGCTGGTGACGGCGGCTCCGTTTACTCTGGCGACGACATATGACGGCCCTTGGTTCTTTGCGGCAACAGACGTCACAGAATTAAAAGCGTTGCTCGATCGTGCCGATCACCGCGCAAAAAATCCAGAAGCGACACTCGAGAAAGACGCAGCTTACCGAGTGGCGATCGCCCACCGGCCCTCGAACTATGCAGTATTCTTTTACCTGCAGCCAAAAGCGTTTTCTGAGCGGCTTGCGGCTTTGCGCGCCGCTGTTCGATCCAGCCCGGCTCCCGGCGAGTCCACGATGCTCCAGAAAATGCGCTGCATCGCGGGTTCGATGCGGTTCGACGACGGCAAAATACACGACGTGCTTTTTCTCGGGATGCCGAAGCTGGAGCGTTCAGCCACCCTTACCCGGTCGTCGTTATCGCTGGGAACAAAAGAAACCTTTTTTTATCTATCGATGCTTCTGAACGTCGGAGAGAAAATCGACACCCTCAACCAAGTGGCGGCCTTTGGCGCTAATAAGGTTTTGCAAAGCCTCGCGGACAGCGGCATCACGGCTGATGATTGGAAGGCTGCGTTTGGCACCGAGCTGGGGTCGTTAGCGGATTGGCCGTCGAGTGCACATTGGCCATCCTTGCTGCTGACCCTGCCGGTCACGAATGCAGCCAAGGCAGAGACGATCGTAGACGCGCTCATACGGGGCGATGAAGGTGCCACTTGGACGCGGACCGAGAAGGACGGAATCCGCTACTTTTCCAAACAGTCAGGTTCGAGTCTGGTGGCGATCACTCCGACCGTCGGTCTCTCCAAGCGGATTCTTCTAGCCGGGCTTAACCCTGTTTCAGTGGAAGAGGCAATGAAACGCAGCGCGACCAGTTCGGCAGAACTTGCAGATTCCAAAACTTATAAGGCTGCGGAGCAATTGGTGCCGACTCCCACAAATCTTTTCGCCTACATCGATACCGCACTTCTTTATTCCCGGCTCGATGCCTCGCTGCGTCCAATGTTGCTAATGGCTACGGCCTTCATTCCATCGGTGGCTAGTTCCATTGACCCGACCAAGCTGCCTTCGCCGGAGATCATTACCAAGCACTTGAGCCCAATCGTCTCATCCCAAAGATACGATCACGACGGCTACGTAGCCGAGTCAATCGGACCAATCACGCTGGATCAATCGGCCATGGGCGTAGCTATCCTCAGCGGTCTTGGCGCGGCAACACGCCAGAAAATCGGCGCTGGGGTGCCTGCCTGGAGCGCTTCTCCGACAGTTACGCCACAGATAACGTCAAGTCCGTCGCCCACGCCATAACGCCTTTGGATTGTGGTGCCAAGGCGCAACGCCGGCGCCCCCTCGTAAATACAGCCGAGACGCTTGCCGCTACAGCGCGCCGGGACTTCGGTGCGTCATTTCGACACCTTTTTCGGCTTTTCAGCGACGAGGCGCAGAAAACTGCTGCAGTTTTCTAAAAACCTGCTATGATTTTGGCCCTTATGGCTATTCTAAAGAAAAACGCATTCTCCCGTCGTGTTCCTGACCTGGTAACTGAGGAGCTGGTTGCTGTCCTCTCCCGGCGCTCTTCCTTTGAGTTTAAGCAGCTTTTCGACATCGTGCACGAGAATCTGCGAGCCCGAAACGCTGCAAGCGGCGGCGAAGAAATGCTGCGCCTGCGAGCTTACGAGAAATTGCAGAATCTTGTCGCGCGAGGCGCGGTCAAAAAGAACGGCAAGAAATACAAGGGCTTGCCGTCGGCTTTGGCCAGTGCGATCGCCCAACAGAATGGTCATCTCGCCGGTGTAAGATAAGCCGGCCTCTCGCAACAAATTAGCTTCAGGCCAGGTTCCAGGATGCTGCGCGAATATTTGCCGGTTCTCCTGCAAATCCTCGTCGCGCTCCTGTTTGCCGTTTCCGCCTTACTGGTCAGCGTCTTGGTTGGCAAAAGCGGAAAACGCACCCCAGCCAAAGATATGGCCTACGAATGCGGGATGATTCCACAGGGGGGCCGCCTGCCGCGTTTCAGCGTAAAGTTTTATCTCGTCGCGATGCTATTCATATTGTTCGACTTGGAGATCGTGTTCATGTATCCGTGGGCCGTGGTGTATCGGGATGCGATCAAACAAAGCTCGATCATCTTCTGGAGCATGCTCGGCTTTATCACCCTCTTGATGGTGGGCTACGTTTACGCTCTAAAAAAGGGCGCACTGGACTTCAAAAAGTAATCAGCTGCCTCTGACTTTCACTGCGGCTCCCCGGCTTCTTCCGCTCACGTTGCTGTTGAGCGCGTTCCTTTGGGTGTTTACCACAACGGGCGGAAGGCAGATTTTTGTTCAGGAGGTGCTGGGCGGCGCCTACGATTCACAGGCGGAACATTTTTTGCGCGGTGATGTCGATGTCGACGTTGAGGCGATCGGGCATGAGGCGATGATCGTTAACGGTAAAGTGCGAATGTACTTTGGGCCGTTTCCGGCGTTCCTCAGAATTCCCCTGAATCTCGTTTACCCGGCGGGGCACGGAAAATGGTCTCGCGTTTCAGGGTTTTGCGCTGGAGTTGTCGCGTTGTTTGCCTTCGCAGGCCTGATAGGCAATGCCTTGCGTTCGTCTCCGCTTTCATCGCGCTCCCGTGAGTGGCTGGGTAACGCGTGTGTGCTCGGGTTTGGGCTCGGGTCCCCGTTGCTCTTGCTGCTTGGCAATCTTTCCATCTACAATGAAGCCATAATTTGGGGATTCTCTCTGTCACTCGCCGCACTTTTTTTTGCCTTTCGCTCGCGACAGGCCGAGGGTCGTGCACTGACGCGCGCACTGCTGGGATTCTCCGTCTGTGCAGGTGGTGCTTTGCTCTCGCGAGCCACCTTTGGCGCGCCTTTCATCCTGCTTACACCAATTCTCGTTTGGGGGCTGCGGCGGCAGAATCGGATAACTAATTTGATAGCGCTACTCCTTCCGATTGGCGCCGCACTCATTTTCTATATGTGGCTGAGCTACGCAAGATTTGGCAGCGTAACCGGAGTAAGCTTTGATTACTACATCAACCCGGTGCATCGCGAGTTCGCCCACAAATATGGCGTGCTCAGTCCGCGTCGGATCCCGGCCAGCCTGACAGACTACCTCAGCCTGCGGTTCCCAACTCTTCAGCGTGAAGCGCCTTTTCTTCGGGCAGATCGCCACTCCTGTGATTATCCCTCTCTCTATTCCAATGACTTCAGCGAAGTTTATCTGCCTCTGCCATGGTCTTCCGGCTGGCTTGTTTTTGGTGCGGTCATGGGAATTTTATGTCTGGTTCGACGCAACGGCGCCGACACGTTTGAGCGAGCAGCGGCGATGGCTCTGTTCGCACAGTGTCTTTGTGTTTTATCATTTTTTGCACTCGCCCAACGTTACGCTGCTGATCTATGTCCGTTCCTGATCTTCTGTCTCATCGTTTTTCTCAGTTCAGGCGGAGTGGCGTTGCTGCGGCTGCGTCACGTAACGATTGCGCTCATTGCCTTCGGAGTCACCGTAAACTCGCTCGTGACCGTTTCCTGGCTAGTCGATGCGGACCAAAACGTGCCACCGCAGACGAGAGCTGCCTGGGAGAAATTCCTGGGCCGACATTCAAATGACAGTGAGAAGCCATGATAGTTCTCAGAAGCGGTAATACCATTCCGCAACTTTGGATTGCACTTGCTGTGTCGGTATTTGCGGCCGTCGCGTTTTATTTCTCGACTAATGCGATACTGCACGATCTGGATTACACAGCTGATATTGCGTCCGCTTTGCTTCGTGGCGACTTGGGCCTCCGGGAAAAGCCGCCTGAGTGGCTTAACGAAATGATCCCGCATGGCGACAGATACTATTCGGCCTTCCCGCTGGGAGCCGTGCTTAACATGATTCCCATAGCGCTGCTGCAAAAGGCGCGCTTGATCCACAATTTTCCAGCACACGTTTTGGCATCGTTGATTGCCGGTTGCTGTGTTTACTTCTTTTTTCAACTCGCAAAGGCATTTGGAGCGAACTATTCCAGCCTCGAACCGAGTTCGTTCGGTCGACGGATTTTGTTGGCGTTGTTTCCCGTTTTCGGAACGTGGACGTGGTGCAACCTCGGTTTCGGCGGCGCCTGGCAGATCGCGCTGGGCCTCGCGTTGCTTGGGCAAACTGCCGCACTTTATTTCACCCTCGTGCGACCTTCTCCTTTGGTCGCGGGAACGTTCTTCGCGCTGGCTTATGGAAATCGCACCGAGTTGCTTATAACCGCGCCGCTGTATCTTTATTTTTTCTGGCAACGCTCGGATCGAACCTCAGCGCTTTGGTCCCGTAGCATGATCAAACAGGAGCTCGGGAAAAACGGACGCATGGCCATCCGCTTTCTAAGTGTCCCAGTATGCCTCGCCATTCTTACAGCAGCCTATAACTTTGCGCGATTTCATTCCATTTTCGATTTTGGCTACACTCACATTCCCGAAGTGCACGAAGAACCGTGGTACGAGCACGGTCTTTTTTCGATCCAAGCTGTTCCCTGGAACATCTACACGATGCTATTTCAGGGATTTGCAAGTCTTTCCTACTTTCCATACATCGAGCCAAACGGGTTTGGCTGCTCAATATTCCTTGCCAGCCCCTTTCTGTGTCTCCTTTTTCGCGAGGGCGGAAAATACAAGATCGCTGCATGGGTGGCGATCGCCGTTTTGACGCTCGTCCTTTGGTGTCACGGAAATCCCGGAAGTTGGCAGTTTTCGTACCGCTATGCCATGATTCTGCTTCCCTGGATGTTTCTGCTACTGACAGGCAATGGCCCGCCGAGATTAACTATGATTGAAATATCGCTTTTCACCGTCTCCGTTGCGATTAATGCACTGGCCATGTGGCTATTCCTCTGGACCGACCAGATCCAAGGGGAATAACGCTGTAGATCATGATCGCACCCGCCCGTTTCGCCTGCGCAGTCGACAATTGCGGAGTGTTTGACGGGAGAAATCATGCGTTTACGGTTTGCGCCTGCGCCCGCCGCGCCGAGAGGTCGTGCGAATACGGGGGCTGAAACTAGAACACCGATGATTTGGGTATGCTGGCTTTAATATATTTGGGATTGGCCTTTGCTGTAGGAGATTTCCTTTGCCGGCGCTTTTACCGGTTCGCGTCCGTCGCGCACCGGTGTGCAGCAGCCATACTCTCAGGGCTCCTAATCAGCTCGTGGTTTACGTATCTGGCCGGACTGCTCTTCACTCGCGCACGGCAGCCGCTCCTCTGGGGTAATCTCTTGTTCGGCATCGCAGCGATCGCCGTGCTGTCGTGGAACAGATGGAAACACAAAGTCATAAAGCGCGCTCAGGACGACAGTCCCAACACTTTCGTCCCTGGCAGATACCTGCCGCGGCCCACGGGATCGAGCGTAACTGACTGGTTACTAATCGCCGGATACGTAGTTCTCGTATCCTGGATGATGTTTGCTTCCTTTAATTCCAGCGATGGCATCCTGCGGATCGCTAACCAAGAGTACAGCGATTTCGGGCCGAACACTGCGATCATGCAGAGCTTCGCCGTGGGGCATAACTTCCCCACGGAGTATCCGCACTTCTCAGGAGACCGCATCCGTTACCACTTCCTTTTCTACTTTCAGGCGGGCAATCTTGAGTTTCTCGGGCTCAGTCCGGTGTGGAGTCTTAACCTGCTCAGCATGGTCACTCTAGTGGCGATGCTAACCCTGGCGATGACGCTAGGCGAGGTGGTTTTCAATTCCCGAGCAGTAGGGCGCCTTGGATCGCTTCTTTTTTTCTTTTTTGGCTCCCTCTCGTACGTTCCCTACCTTCAGAGACAACCTTCAGTTCGCGCCGCGATTCAAGCCATCAGGCAACAGCGCGATTTTCTTCCGAGCATCTTCCCGTATCGCGGGGACGCGTGGGGTACTTGGTCGCAGGTCACTTATCTCAACCAGCGGCATGTCGCCAGCGCCATAGGAATACTGCTGCTCGTTCTGATTTTTTTGGTCATCCGCTATCGCATGCGACCGAAGCGAGCTAAAGCGCCGCCTTCGATTCATTCGATTGCAGCGCAGCGAAATCCGTCTCCCGAAATCGCACCGCATACCTCTTCCGAGGATGCCCCTCGACCCGAAAACATTTTAGAACCAGGTAGTCACATTACTCCGGCTTCGGGCGCAACAGAACCGAAATGGGCTAACATCCTGCCTCCTGAGCCAGTTGCGGCGCAGCCAAACCTCTGTCCGGAAATCAGAGCGGATACCTGTTCCGAAAATGCCACTCAGCCGGAAACTTCCCCAGAATCATCAAAAGAGGAGATACCTTCAGTCTCGGATAGCGGGGGTGCTTCGGACAGCGAAGCGGCTACAGAAGGAGCAACGGAACCGAAGCACGAGGTTGTCGCTCCGATGGAGCGCTTTCGCGATACTTTGCCAGGCTTCATTTTTTCGGGCGTCCTGCTTGGGCTGCTGCCGATGTGGAACAGTGCCGTCTTTATCGGCGCAGCCGCCGTGTTAGGAGTATGGTTCATCCTGTTCCCGCTGCGGTTGCAGATGCTGGCAATGGCGGTCACCACAGGCCTGATCGCGCTGTCCCAGATGCTGTATCTGACTGGTGGGAGTGGACGGACACCCATGCCGCGCCTTTTTCATTGGGGCTATACCATTGACCAGCCCACGGCAGCGAACGTAGTGAAGTATCTTGGGTTCACCTTTGGCTTTAAGTGGCTGTTAATCGCCCTGGCGCTGGTTTTCGCGAACAGCCTGCAAAGGCGCCTGTTCCTTGCAGTTTCAAGTCTCGTTGCAGTTGCCTTTTGTTTCCAGTTCACGATTGAGGTGTTGGCTAACCAGAAGTTTATACACACCTGGGTAATTATCGCGAATCTCTTCGTCGCCTTCGCCCTCTGGCGGCTGTGGCGTTTCTCACTGCTACGGACTACAGTGCCGGGGAAACTCATTGCGAGCGTTCTCTTTCTGCTAGTCATTCCCGGCGGTGTCATTGATTTCTTTCCGATTCATAACACCGGCTGGAGTGAAGTACAGTATCGGAATGATCCGTTGATCGAATGGCTTAAGAGGAACACGACACCGCGAGACATCTTCCTGACAGATCGATTCGTTACGCATCCGATACTTATGGCTGGACGCCGCGTCTTTTATGGCTGGCCTTACTTTGCGTGGTCAGCCGGTTATAACGCAAGTAACCGTGACCGGGTTTATACAGAGTTGTTCGAGAGCAAGGACCCTTGGAAAGTGTATCATCTCCTGAAAGAGAATGGCATTGAGTACGTGGCATACGACAATGCTGTTCGGCAGGCGCAGTTCATTAAGCGACCGAATCAAGAGCTATATGCTACTTATTTTCCGAAGGTTTACGACGCGCCCAATTACAACGGGATGGTCATTTACAAGGTGCCCGATAAACCGCCTCCTAAGCTCAGTAATCTCCCTGAGAGCGTCAGCAACATGTTTGAAGGCGGCAAGGGAACAGGCAAAGGAGAATTTGATTCCCCGTCGGGAATCGCTGTCGATAGCAAGGGGAATGTTCTGGTTGCCGACACTGGTAATGGACGTGTCGAGAAGTTTTCCCCGACTAGCACTTTCATCAGCACCATAGGAATGAAAGGAGCCGGCAATGGACAACTCGGAGCACCAAACGGGATCGCCGTTGATCGCAACGGCAATGTGTACATAGCGGACGCTGGCAATCACCGTGTGCAAAAGCTGGCCTCTAACGGCGGACTCATTGCGGAGTGGAAAGGCCCGGAACCGGGATTTTATGGACCGCGCCGGATCGCTATTGGCCCCGATGACTCCATCTACGTCGTCGATCAGGGCCACACGCGAATTGTTAAGTTCAACCCCGAGGGACAGGTGCTGACGGCCTGGGGCACCAAAGGCAATGGCGACGCTCAGTTCGACGACCCCACTTCGGTGGCGGTCGATCCTACCACCAATAAAGTTTATGTCGCCGACCCACGTAATAAACGTATCCAGGTATTCGATGCTAACGGGAAGTTTCTAACTAAATGGGAAATGCCCGAGTGGGGGCGGCCGGCAGGCTTTGAAGACTTGGTGATCGATGCGAAGGCGGGTCGATTGTACGCATCCAGCGCCAACATAAATGCAGTGTTCATTTTCGATTTGAATGGCAATAGGATTGGAAGTTTGACGCCGAAGCCACCGGATCAGCTTGAAGGGCCATCAGCATTGGCTTTAAGCGACCGGAAGCTTTATGTCGCGAACATGTTTGGCAACCGCGTAAGCGTGATTGACTTATAACTAATTGCCAGCTTCCGTATCCGGCGACAGGTTGTTGTTCGCGTCGATTTGATTCCACAGAAGAGATATTCATCTGGTGAACTTATCTGACGCGAGATCGCGACTTCTTAGACCGAGGACCCTGTTGCTCGGCTTGTCATTCATTGGGATCTTGATTTGCGCATGGGCTGGCGTGGCGCACTACCGGAAAGCCGCTTGGGGAGACCCGTGGCATCCGATCGGGTGGCTGCTTGGCATGTTTTTCTTGGTGCTCGCCTTCTCACCAAGCCCGGCTGGATTGGCGACATGCTTCAGGTCTTTAGTAAAGCCGAAGACAGCCTTCTTTCTCTTTTGGATCCTGTTCTTTACACTGTCGCACCTCTGGAATTTTCGCACGGCCCCATGGAACGGAGACGCTCTTTTCGATGAGTCCGGCTGGGATCTCTGGTATCTCAAGACTTATGTTATTGGCCATCCATACCAGCCCGCCTGGTTTCATCTTGTTATTTCCCGAGAGACCCTGTTTCACTACTATGTCTGGGGCTTTCTGAAGCTGTTCGGCTTTAACATCCTGTCCTACCAAGCAGCCCTTTTTTGCCTTTGGTTGACGACCTATATATTCACTCTTTTGCTAGTTGACCTCTTCTTTGGGTCTTACATTGTCACCTCAGTCACGGCGCTGATCCTCAATTTCCTCCCGTTCGCGTTCATTTACACGTTCGCCGGATACCGCTACCCTATGGCGACCACATTAGCAGTCGTCTCTTTGTATTTTCTGCACTTGGGGTTTAGAACTGCTTCTCGTTTCTGCCTTTCCCTGGGCGGCATCGCTGCAGGACTCTGCTTGGCGAGCTCGATATCCGGTAAGCAATATCTCCTGGCGCTTGCGATTGCTGCCCCTCTCTATGGCTTGTTTTATTGGCGGAGCCTGAAACGAAGCGTGACATGGGCCTCGCTGGCGCTGGTGGTGTATGGCTTTCTAGCAGGCGCCGCCACAATCCTTCTCTACATCGTGTTTAAGCGGGAAAACTACACTTATTACGAGTCCGCCTTTGTTCGAGATTTTTGGAACGCGGTGCAATCTGCCCCGTTTCCAAATGGCATAAGGCCGTTCACTCGGCAGCTTTATGAGTGCCTTTTCGTCATTCCCGGTCCGCGATTCTTTATTCCCGATGTTTTGCCTATCCCGCTGCCGTATTATTGGCTCTTAGTGCCCGGCTTTCTGCTAGCCATCTGGCACAAGCGGTTTGAAATCGTCCTGCTGGCCATAATTCCGGTTGCAGGCGCTTTTGTCGCCAGGGCCATAGAGAACCGCCTGCTCATGCCCATCCCATTCTGGGTAATCCTGATGAGCTTCACGTTTGCCGGGATATTGAAGCTGCGGCCATGGCTAAGCATTCAAATTGTACTTGGCGCTATAGCAGTGTTGATACTGCTAGACGGCCTTGTCCCGTCCGTTCGCTACATTTACAGCAAAACCAAAAATCCATTCGGGATCCGCCACTACGCACAAGAGGAAGTGGCTGTCTCGCGTTTCCTGAAACATGTTGTGGCTGGTGAAGAACACCCCGGTCCTCCTCACTTGGAGCGCAACGAGTTCAATCGGATTAAAGGCCCCGCCAATCCTTCCTACGACTGCTTCGTCTGCGAGGCGGACGCGTACTCA
>Ga0209377_1002028_pt1 | contig 13337 bp, 13 predicted proteins | sample GraSoiAngelo_141_FD_185898 | JGI IMG/M metagenome (GOLD analysis project Ga0209377, IMG submission 185898) | Grasslands soil microbial communities from the Angelo Coastal Reserve, California, USA - 14_0929_12_40cm (SPAdes) (version 2) | ecosystem: Environmental > Terrestrial > Soil > Grasslands ...
AGCTCCTGTCGGAATGACAAGGAAGTATAGAGTACTGCTCCTGTCGGAACAACTAGGGAATGTGCACAAGTGCTGCTCTAGCGGCCGACTCGCCGGACGCGTATATCATCGTCTCTGCTCTGAGACTGAGGACATGATGCGGCGGTTTATGCAACAAGACGGCGAGAATTGAAATGAAGCGCGTCACCGCAACACTCAACGGCCCCTGGCACGCGTGGGCCCTGCGGACGTTCACGTTGATCGTGCTCGCGCACTGGACCGAGCACTTGGTGCAGGCCTATCAGGTGTACGCACTGGGATGGCCGATGCATCAGGCACGGGGAGTCCTGGGTCAGGTCTTCCCGTGGCTCGTGCACTCCGAGGTCCTGCACTACAGCTATGCCCTGGTCATGCTGGCCGGCATCTGGATCCTGTTGCCGGGCTTCGTCGGGCGTGCGCGCACCTGGTGGATCGTGGCGCTCGTGATCCAGTTCTGGCATCACATCGAGCACGCCCTGCTCCAGGGCCAGGCGATTGCAGGCCGGACCCTGTTCGGGGGCGCGCAGCCGACGAGCATTCTGCAGGTGTGGTTCCCGCGTCTCGAGCTACACCTGTTTTACAACACGATCGTCTTCATCCCGATGGCCGTCGCCATGTACTACCATCTCTTTCCGAGCGCGCACGAAGCGCAACACATGCGCTGTAGCTGCGCGCTGCATTCGCACCGCGACCTCACGCCGGCCTAACCGTAGAGGGCCTGCGTGGCCAGTAGAGCGCGATCAGAAGCCCGACCGGCAGTCCAAAACCAATCAGCTGCGAGAAGATGGACATCCAGGGAAACAGCAGGCGGGCGGCCAGGGTCATCACGAGAGACGCGACCAGCGCGAGGCGCGCTGCCTGCCGACTCCACGGCGTCCGAAGCAGGATCGCGACACCAGCACCGAGCAGCAGCACACTCGCGAAGACACCCAGCACGACTGCCAGCACATATGTTCCGTCGATCGCCCCTTTGGACCCGGCGACCCACTCCACAACGGCGCTCACGATGTCATACGCGCCGAGCAACACGGTCAGCATTGCAGCGAGCTTCATAATCACCTCAGCAGTTCGAGTAGCTTCTACGCGCAGCGCCGGTGCGCTGCGTGCGACGTCGCAGATGACCGCCGCCCAGAAGCCGACAGTTCGCACATCGCTCTCCTCGCACTGGTCCCGAAAGACCAGCATCATCTCGCGTCCGTACTCGGCTCGAAAATCCCGCGGGTAGGCGCGCAGCAGCAGACGATAGATGCGTTCGGCGTTCATGCAGGCCTCTCACCGATCAGCTTCTTGCGCCGCGCCGCCCGCACCATCGCGTCGAGGCGTCGCGCCTCGGCGCGCACCACGGATAGACCGAGCGGTGTCAGTCGGTAGTAGCGGCGTCGCTCGTCGCCCCTCTCCGGGTCTGCCCGCTCGCCACCTTCTTCCACGAGGCCCGCCTCCAGCAGCCGCTTCAGCGAGCCGTAGAGCGTCCCCGGCCCCAGCCGCACGGTGCCCTCGGAACGCGCTGCCACACCCTTCATGATCGCGTAGCCGTGCAGCTCCCCGTCCGCGAGCGCGAGCAGGATGTGGAACGTTGCGGGCGGCAGCGGCAGGTATGCTTCCGGCGGCCGGTCAGCTCGCCGCTTCGTGCCCATAGGTCCCCTCCTGATATATCGGTACTCGATATAGTACCCAATATGCCCGCGGGGGGTCCCTGGATCCCTTGGTGCACCAACGCCGCCTGAGCACACCCTGGGTGAGCGAGGGCACCGCGGCCCCGTCCCACGAGCTCGAGCTTTCCCTGGATGAGGCTCCACGGTCTCGCCCGCGCGCTATTCTGGGCTTCCCTGCCCGTCGTCTTCGCGACCTGTGACGCTGCGCGCAATTTGGGAGATAATTGCACGTACCCCGAGCTCCCGGCCCGGGACTGTAGTCCCTGGCTGCCGCCGGCCGCCGCAGGGCATACCTGGCAGCTCAGCTTTTCGGAAGAATTCGAAGGTAGCGGTTACGATCTGACGAAGCTGACGCCCTGCTTCGATTGGAATTACGGCGGCTGCACGGGGTCATTCAATCAAGGCCGAGAGTACTATGCCGCTTCCCAGATCCGTGTCAGCAGCGGAGCTGCAGACCTTGTCGCGGAACCTACGAGCCCCGCGATTGCTTCCGGCGCCTGTCAGAACGGGTCATGCACGTACCTGTCCGGATTGCTATCCACCGCTCGACCACGTGCGGACAACGGCTCCACCTATCTCTACAAATTCACCTACGGCTATGTCGAGGCGCGCCTGAAGCTGATCGGAACGCAGGGCTTCTTCACCGCGTTCTGGATGCTTCCCACCGACACGACCTACACCTACCGCACCGAGATCGACATTGTCGAGCATCTCGGCCATGACCCGGCGACGATGTTCATGACATATCACTACAACGACCGGAGCACTTCTTTCGCGGTCAACAGCGGTGTCGGCAACAATGGAGCCTGCCCCGTTCAGGACTACACGACTGATTTTCACCGCTTTTCGGTAGACTGGCAGGCCGACCACGTCACGTGGTACATCGACGGCATCAAGTGCGCCCAGTTCGATGGCGACGCGTCCACCATCGAGAACGGCCCGATGCAGATCATCCTCGATGTCATGGTCGACAACAGCTGGCAGCGCGCCTGGAACGTTGGATTGCTCGACCCGACCCTGACTCGCCAGCTCGAAGTCGACTACATCAGAGTGTTTCAGCAGCGCTGAGGAAGCCACTCGGAATGCAGTTGCGCGCGCGAGTCCCTGAGTCATGTCGCGGTATCGGTCGAGTCACATGGCGGCTGAAGCGGTCGGTTTGCGTCGTCCCAGCAGCTGGGCGTTGACGGCGACGATCACAGTCGACACCGACATGAAGACCGCGCCAAGGGCCGGCGATAGCAAAATACCTGTAGCCGGATAGAGCACGCCGGCCGCGAGCGGGATGGCGACGACGTTGTAGCCCGTGGCCCACCACAGATTCTGTACGATCTTGCGGTATGTCGCACGGGCTAACCCAACGACGGAGGCTACGTCGCGGGGATCAGAGCGGACCAGCACGATGTCGGCGGATTCGATCGCGACGTCGGTCCCCGCGCCGATCGCAATGCCCACATCGGCTTCGACGAGCGCCGGCGCATCGTTCACGCCGTCGCCGACCATCGCGACTGTCAAGCCACGCCTCTTGACCTCCCGGATTTTCGCTGCCTTCTGATCGGGCAGAACCTCCGCGAAATAATCGTCGAGTCCCAGCTCCTGCGCGACCCACCGCGCCACTGGTTGAGAATCTCCGGTGAGCATCATTGCCCGGATGCCCATCTGCTTCAGCTGTTGCAGCGCTTCACGAGACTCGGGACGGATGATATCCCCGAGCGCAATGGCTCCCACCACGTTCGAGTCCAGCAAGACGTAGACGACTGTCTTCCCCTGCTCCGCCACGCGCGCAACGCGTGGGTCACTCAGGCTCTGGGTGCGCTCTTTCAAGAATCCCGGGCTGACGACTTTCACCTCCGTGCCTGCCACTCGTCCCTGTGCACCTTTCCCCGGGATGGCGCTGACCTCGGCGGGCGCCGGATAGCTGATGCCGCGCTCCGTTGCGGCGCGCACGATACCCGCCGCGATGGGGTGTTCGGAACGACTCTCGAGTGCAGCGGCCAGGCGCAGAATGTCGGCCTCACTGCGGCCGTCGAGGGAAATCACATCCGTAACGCCGAAGCGTCCCTCGGTGAGCGTACCCGTCTTGTCGAATATGACGGCGTCGAGCGCGCGCGCACGTTCGAAGGCCGCCCGATCACGGATGAGCAGCCCGCTGCGCGCGGAGATCGCAGTCGAAACTGCCACGACGAGGGGAACAGCAAGGCCGAGCGCGTGGGGACAGGTGATCACCATAACCGTGACCATCCGCTCGAGCGCGAAATCAAGACTGCGTCCAGCCACGAGCCACGCGACCAGCGTCGCCGCCCCCGCGGCAATCGCGGTCACCGTGAGCCACATTGCTGCACGATTGGCCAGGTCTTGTGTGCGCGAGCGGCTCTGCTGGGCACGGCGCACCAGTTCGATCACCTGCGCGAGATACGTCTCAGCTCCGGTTCGAGTGACGTGCAGCGTGATTGCCGCTTCCCCGTTTACCGATCCGCCGAGCACCGCGTCTCCGGGACCCTTCTCCACGGGCTGCGACTCCCCCGTCAGTAATGCCTGGTTGACGGTCGTCCGACCTTCTGTGATCGCCCCGTCCGCGGGGATCCTCTCACTGGTCTTGACCAGCACCAGGTCGCCCTGGCGAAGCTCGGTAACGGGGACGTCTTCGGTTGAGCCGTCGGAGCGCAGGCGGTGCGCCTCGGCCGGAAGCAGCCGCACGAGCTCCTCGAGCGCCCGTGATGCGCCCATCACCGAGCGCATCTCGATCCAGTGGCCCAGCAGCATGATGTCGATGAGCGTCGCGGTTTCCCAGAAGAACACCGTCCCGCGAAGGCCGAAGACGACCGCCGCGCTGTAGAGATACGCGACGCTGATTGCCAGGCCGACCAGCGTCATCATGCCTGGGAGCTTCTTCTTCAACTCATCAACGAGACCAGTGAGAAAAGGCCAGCCACCGTAGAAGTAGATCGCCGATGCAAACACAAACTCGACGTAACGGTCGCCCGGACCAGCCAAGACGGGCCGTAGGCCGAGGAAATGTTGGACCATCTCGGACGTCACGAGCACCGGGACGGTCAACGCAAGGGAGATCCAGAACCGCCGCCGAAAATCGGAGACCATGTCGCCGTGATCGTGCCCACCGTGAGCCATCGCGGTCATGGGACGCGTGCGCGAATGCGGCATCGGAGGCGGCGTTGCCGCGGGTGGGTGCTGATGATGCGAGTGGTCTGTCATGGGGTCTTGAGGAAGGGGCGTAGCCGGATGGTAGCCCCTCCCGTAGGGTACGAGTGACCTCCCGCTTAGTGATGCATCGGCATGGCCATGCCCAGGGCCGAATGCGACCCGTGCAGTGGACGCAGTCGGATGAACACCATCCCGCCCAACAGAGTGCGCGATCCGTAGAACGGCTCGAGTGCTGATGGCACGAAGTTCGCTGTTGCCTGGACTCCCACGCCCAGGGTCGTCGCCGTGCCGCGCAAGACCTCGCGAATGTATCCGGCGGATATCGCGGTGATGGTGAACCGTGTCTCGGGCGCAAAGGTCCCCAATACCAGGTCCTCGGCCGTCTTTTGAGCAAACTCGAGTCGCGCAAGCGCTGTATTGCAGGGGTCCAACACCGCCTCCGATTCCACCAACGCTGAATGCGTGGTCACGCCGGAGCGGCGGTTTGCTCCCCACACGATCGCCGTGGCCAGCTGTCCACCGCCGCGAATCTTGCGCCCCTGCAGCACGGATGCCGTCATGCGGTGCACCGACTCTCCAGGATGCAGGGCCTCGGGGTCCTTCAGATAGCCATATCCCGCCGACACCGTCCAGTTCGAGTCGAGATGTGCCGACAATCGCCCGGAGTATGAATCCAGACGGATCGCGTCGAATCCCCAGCGTTCTCCGTTGGGTTCGCGGCCATTGAACAGCGAGCCTTCGAGTTTCCAGTGATGCCCAAAAATCCCTGCGGTGAGCACACCGAAGCTGATGTGCGTGGCGTCCTGCCAGTGATGACCGAGTGGCGCCGTCAGGTTGTCCATAGCGGAAGGACGATGCATGAACGCGACGGGGCCAAGTGCCGGCTCGCCTGACGGCGCGGCGTACAATGAAGCGCCGAGCGTAGACGAGAACGCGCGCTCGTACATCACGGCGAGCTCCATCCAGAAGTCGTGCGGGTGTTGGCGGTCGACGAGGGGCTGTGTTTGGTACGTCTCGCCGCTTTGCAGGAGCAACGGATACCCGCGGGTCGTGACGGTCGCCGGATCGAGACTCAGCATCGTCCTCGCCTGAAACCGCCCGCCCAACAGGTCACGGCTCGCCATCAGCATCGCCCAGTTCAACGAACCAAACTGCTCGTCGCCGCGGGGCCCCGCCTGGGCATCGTACTGTACGAATCCAAAGCCGTGGAGCATCACGAGCCACGGCCCCGTCATCCAGTGTCGAGCAGGCAGGGGAACCGCGTCCGGTATCCACGTCGTCCCGGAACCCATGCGTTCCATCGGAATGCCGAGCGGGTCCAGCATCGGCCCCGTTGGGGTGGCGTCGTCGTGTTGCGGATGTTGCGCCTGAATCCCGCGAGTACCGGATAATGAAAGGATTGCAACAAACAGTGCGGCTGTGCGAGGCATTAGCGCGCGCCGACCACTGGCGATCGCGGCAACTACGAGTCGAAGTGGGCGACTCTCACGGTTGCAGCGCGCTCCGCAGCGCCTCCTCGTCCGGCTTGACCGCGTCGTCGAGCGCCACGTGGTTGCGATCGTTGCGCACAATGCGGGAAAACAGCGTGATGTTGCGGTCGAACAGGAAGCGCACCAGCAAGCGGCCCCACGACTGATGGGCTGCCAGGTTCGCGTACACCTCGGGAGCGGCGGCGCGGATTGCCGGCAGCCGGTTCCACGGCACCGACGGGAAATCGTGGTGCTCGTTGTGGTAACCCACGTTGAACGCGAGCCGGTTGAGCGGGCCGTAATAGCTGAACGTCTCCTGCTCGCCGTCTTCCGTGAGGTAGTGTCGCTGGATCCAGCGCGCACCGAGCGGGTGCAGGCCGATGGAGAAGAACAACGACAGCGCGAAGTAGGCCAGCGCCCTGGGCCCGAGCACCACCCAGACGGCCGCGTCGAACGCCGCCTGCAGGAGCACGTTGGCCACGGTCCAGCGGTCCCAGAGAGAAACCTCCTTCACCCGCCACGGGCGGAGCGCCTGGAAGATCGGGAACAGGAGCAACCAGAGCGCCTTGCCGAGCGCCGACCGCCCGATGAGTCGGGCCTCCCAGCGAAACGGAAGATCACCGTCGAGCTCGTACACGCCCTGAAACGCGTGGTGCTTGAGGTGGTACTTGGAGAACGACAGGGCGCCGGGGAAGAACTGCGGCAGGTTGGCGAGCAGCGCCGTCAGAATGTTCGGGACTTTCCGTTTGAAGACCAGGCGGTGCGCGGTTTCATGGATCACCACGAACAGCGCGTGGTCGCAGAACGCGCCGACCGTGTAGGCCACCACGAACACGACCCACCACCGCTGCTGCGCCACGAACCAGGCGGCCGTGATCTGCAGGGCGACGATGCCGACCGTCCACCAGAACGTGACGGGGTTCCGACCGATCATCTCGCGGATTTCCGGATGACGTTGTAACAACTGCTTCGTCCGGAGCCGGTGGGGCTCCGGCGCTGCCGAAAACGCGAATTCGTCGGTTGGCGTGTTCACCAGGATGTGAAACTGATCAGTGGGACGCGTCAGCGCCAGTGCTCGCGCCGCGGCCCCGCGGCCACGCGGCCACCATCCTTGTGCACGTGCACACCATATCCGTGACCGATGGCCGCGAGCGGCTAGACCGCCGCCTGTTCTTCTGGTCCCTCATCGCCGCCCTCGCGGGCTTCCTGTTCGTGCTCGCCCTGGCGTCGAACGTTGCATTCTTCATCGTGGCGCGCTTCGTCGGCCGCGTTTGCTCATGGTCAGCGCCTTCCACCCGGGCGCCAACTTCCTTTTCTTCTGCGGCATGATGGCCCTCCAGCTCATCTGGGTGCTCACGATGGTGCCGGAAGCGATCCAGCGGCGCCTCGGTCTCTCCTGATGGTACGGCCGGTGGTCGTTGGCGCAGGCGAGGTGCTGTGGGACGTGTTCCCCGACAGTGAGCACTTTGGTGGAGCGCCCACCAACGTCGCCCTGCACGCTGCCGCACTGGGTGCCGAAGCGTGGCTGGTGAGCGCAGTGGGGCGTGATGCGCGTGGCGAAACCGCGCTGGCACGGCTGGAGCGCGGCGGCGTGCAGCGGGCCGCGGTCGCAGTACTCACGGACCATCCCACCGGCATCGTACACGTGAGCCTGGACTCCACCGGTCAGCCCGGCTACGCCATCGCGTCGGGGAGCGCATGGGACCACATACCCTGGTCGGCGATCATTGCGCAGGTGGCGGAGCGGGCGGACGCCATCTGTTTCGGTTCGCTGGCGCAGCGTGCTCCCCTCTCACGCGCAACCATTCGCCGCGCAGTCGCGGCCACGCGCCGCTCGGCGTGGCGGCTCTTCGACGTCAACCTGCGGCAGCCCTATGACGATGCCGGCGTGGTGACGGCGTCGCTGGAGCTGGCGAATGCAGTGAAGTTGAACGACGAGGAACTGCCCGTAGTGGCAGGCATGTGCGGGCTGGGCACGGCGCCGCAGGCGGACCAGCTCAAGGCGCTGTGCGACCGGTTCGAGCTCAGGCTCGCCGCCCTGACCCGCGGCGCGGGTGGTGCGATGCTGGTCACGCCGGATGACTTCAGCGAGGTCGCTGCCCCGCGTACCACCGTCGCGGACACGGTCGGGGCGGGCGACGCGTTCACCGCCACACTGCTCGTGGGCATGCTGGCCGGCCGCGCACTGAACGAGGTAAACGAGCGCGCGAACGCCGTGGCCGCGTACGTATGCTCACAACCCGGCGCTACACCACCGATCCCCGCGGAATTGGGCTGGACCGCAACGCTCTAGGCGTGCCCCGCCCACGTCGTCTCGCCGGGCGTATACGGCACGCACGGATCGAACCGCCCCGGCGTCTCCCGATACCGCATCGCCTGGGTGCAGCCGATCTCCGAGGTGAAATAGCCGAGCAAGGCCAGCTCTTTCATCTGTCGGAAGAAGTGCGGCGGGTCGTCCGGTTTCTTCTTGTCCGTATAGGCCTTCTGTTCGCTGTCGAGCTGCTCGAGTCGCGCCAGGCGCTGCGCGGGTGTTGCCGCCATGAACGCGGCCTCGTCCAGCGTGAGCATGCCGGCGCGGAACGCGTCGTGATCGCCCGGCTTGTAGGTGTCGGTCACCATCAGCGCCATGAAGGCGCCGACGTGCGCGGCCTTCGCCCCCGGAGTCTTGGTCTCGGGCAGGATCGTGTCCGCGACTTCGTCGAGAAAGGCGACGTCGCGCGCGGTGAACGTCCCTACCGATGTGGTTGTAGCGGCGCGCTGCTGCGCCCGCTCGCAGGCGGCGACGAACCCACCGCTCCCCGCGAGTGCAATACCACCGAGGAGGAGGCTGACGCGTCGAATCGCTTCCCGTCGATCGATGCTGGACCCCTGACCCGATATATCCACGTTTGTCGAGATGTCCATTTTGGTTTCGGTTGACATTGGGACTCTGGTCGATCGTTAGAGGTTATTTCGCTTGAGCTCGTCGACGGCGTAGTCCGCCGCCCGGGCCGTCAGCGCCATGTAGGTGAGTGAGGGATTCGGACACGCCGTCGACACCATGCACGAGCCGTCCGTCACGAACACGTTGGGCGCGTCCCACACCTGGTTATGCGAGTTCAGGACCGACGTCTTCGGATCCCGCCCCATCCGGGCGGTCCCCATTTCGTGGATCCCCATTCCCGGCCAATAGCCATTGTCGTAGGTCCTGACCTTCTTCACCCCCGCAGCCTCGAGCATCTCGGCCATGTCATTCATCATGTCCTTGCGCATCAACCGCTCGTTCTCGCCGGTCGCGCAGTCGATCGCCAGCACCGGCAAGCCCCACTTGTCTTTCTTGGTGGGATCGATGGTGACGCGATTCGCGTGATTCGGGAGCATCTCGCCAAACGCGGTGCCACCAATGGTCCAGTCGCCCGGCTGCGCCATCGCGTCTTTGAACGCTCCGCCTACGCCCAACTCCGCAACGGCGCGCGACCACCCCTGACGGCTCGCACCGCCCTGGTAGCCGAAGCCGCGGAGATACGGGCGTTTCTCGCCGAACAAATTGCGATAGCGCGGGATGTAGAATCCCGTGGGACGCCGGCCAGAGTAGTACTTCGCGGCGAGGCCCGGCTCCTCGATGGTGCCCGATGCGCCGGCGCGGAAGTGGTGATCCATCAAATTGTGCCCCAACTCACCCGAGCTGCTTCCCAAACCGCCCGGCCACACGTCCGTCGCCGACCGCAGCAGCAGCCAGGCGGAATTCAACGTGGAGGCACACACGAAGATGATGCGCGCGGTGTAGTCGGTCGTTTGCTCGCTCACCGCATCGAGCACGCGCACGCCGGTCGCACGCTTCTTGTTGCGATCGTAGAGGACTTCGGTGACGATGGCAAACGGCTTGAGCGTCAGACGCCCGGTAGCCATCGCGGCCGGTAACGTCGAGGACTGCGTACTGAAGTATCCGCCGAATGGACAGCCGAGCCAGCACGCGTTGCGATACTGACATGCCGAGCGTCCGGGCAGCGCTACCGTGGCGTTCGCGGTGCGGCCCGGGATGATGCGACGCCGGCCGCCGAACTGGGTCTTCAGCCGTCCGGCGATCAGCTCCTCGCCGCAATTCAACGGCATCGCGGGCTGAAACTGACCATCAGGAAGTTGCGCGAGTCCTTCGCGCGAGCCGGAGATGCCGGCGTGGCGTTCGACATAGTCGTACCATTGCGCGATATCGGCGTAGCGGATCGGCCAGTCGACGGCGACCCCTTCTCGTGCGTTGGCCTCGAAGTCGAAGTCACTCCAGCGATAGCTCTGGCGGCCCCACAGCAGCGAGCGACCGCCCACGTGATATCCGCGGTACCAGTCGAACCGCTTGACCTCGGTATACGGGGAGTCCTTATCCGACGCCCACCAGTCCAGGTTCTTTTCGTTGAGTGGATAGTCCCGCTTCAGTACCGGATAGTCATGCTCCATGGCCTGGGTGCGTCCGCCGCGGTGGGGATAATCCCAGGGAGCCTTGGTGGCGTTCACGTAGTCCTTCACGTGCTCGATATTCTTGCCGCGCTCGAGCAGCAGGACGCGGAGTCCCTTCTCGGTCAGCTCCTTGGCAGCCCAACCACCGGAGATACCCGAGCCGACTACGATGGCGTCATAATTCTGAGCCTGCACGATTCCCTCCGTTATGAGCGAACGTAAGCGAAGCCGCGCTCGTGCGCCTGGGTCATCGCGACCAGTACATCAGGCACGATGACGACGCCTGGCAGCGCGTGCGCGGTCAGATCGGCGTGCACGTCCTTTGCGGCGCCCAAGCCCTCTTTCTCGAGCCTTGCTGACCACCGTTTCAGCGCGTTGTTGCAGAGCGCGAACACGACGCCGCGCCGCTGCAACGACTCCATTGAGCTTTCCGGCGTGCCGTCGGCAACAGGATCTCCCTGCTGCGGGTGAGCGAACCAGTTGCGCACGAGTGGTGCGCCGGCAGTCGAATCCGTGATGCCGATGGCCGCGCCGAGGCGGTACTTTGCCCACATCGCGTCCTGGAGGCCCCATGGGGTCGTGCGCGCGTACAGTGTGACCACCACGCTGACGTCCTTGTCCGCGACGCCGAAGGCCTCGCGCCACGCATCGAGATAGTTGCGCACGTGGCGGAGTGCCGTGCCACCTTCCGGTTCGGGCACGTCGAACAGATGGCGGTGCTTGCCCTTGAGGCGCTCGAGCCAGGCGTCGGCAGCCGGCACCTGCAAAGGCTCGAGCGAGCGGTGCGTACCGAGGACCGCCCCGGCGCCGAGGGCGGCAACAGCCCCGACGAATTCGCGCCGGTCAGTCGTGAAGGAATCAGCAGCGGACATGGTCAGCGTCTCCTGTTGTGAGCCTAGGCGACCAGCGCGCGGATTTCCCGCAGCACCAACTCGATCTCTTCCGGCTTGTTCATGATGCCCGCGCAGACGCGGGCGTACGACACCTTATACGGTGATGTTGTCGCACGAATCTTCTTTTCCGCAAGACGGCCCGCCACCTGTTCGGGCGCCAGGCCGCGCACTTCGAAACACGAGATCCCGCCGCTCAGCGCCGGATCACGCGGCGTGTGCAGTGTGATCCCCGGTAGTTTCGCAGCGCCTTCGCGGAATGCCGTGTTCAGCTCGACAATCCGCGCCGCGATGTGATCCCGGCCGATCGTACGGTGCAAATCGACCGCCGCCGGGACCGCAAGCACGTGCTCGTAGGCGGCGAAGCCGCCGGGTGAGACCAGTGCCGCCTGGGTGGGGGGATAGTCGGCGCGATCGCCCCAGAGGGGGAACGTGATGGCGACCCCGTCCGGATCGAATGTCGGGATCGTGGGGCGCAGCTCGGGCCACGCGTCCGCCCGGCCCCACAGGAAGCCCGTGCCGCGCGGCCCGAACAGCCATTTGTGCGTGCCGCTCGCAAAGAAATCCATCCCGAGCTTGGCGACATCGACGTCCTGGTTCGCAAAGCCATGCACGCCATCGACGATGAGCAGGCAGCGGTCAGCAGGCGTGCGGCCACGGTTGGCCCGGGCGACGACCTCGGCGATCCGATCGAGCGGCAGCTTCACACCGCTCGACGACGCCACCCACGTCACCCCGACGGCGCGCGTCTTCGGCGTAATGGCGCGCCCGATGCGCTCGACGATTTGCGCGGCGTTCGCTGCGGCGGCCGAGTCATACAGCGGGATGTAGCGCACCCCACAGCCGGAGCGCGCCGCCGCGTAGCGAATCGACTCGTGATGGGAGTAGTGGTCGTGCTCGGTAGTGACAATTTCCTGGTCGGCACGGATGCGCAGACCGTGATACGCCATCGCCAGAGACGTCGTCGTGTTGGACGTCAAACAGATTTCCGAAGGATCACCGCCCACGTAGCCGGCCAGCGCCCGCTTCACCGCGGTGAAGGGGTGTCCCTCCGCGTCGGTGAAGGCGGCGATCTCGATCCACATCGCGTCGGAGTCGAGTTTTTTCCTGAAGCGATCGATGGCCTCGGCCACGGGCTTCGGGTGAGAGACGAACAGAAAACTCGAGAGGTGCGTCCAGTCGGGCGCGAGCGGAAAGAGCTCGCGGACGGCGAGCCAGTCCACCGTACCAGTCGCCGACCGCAGCGATCGCAACCGGGGGACACGGGGGGGCGGGGGGGGCTGCCCCTCCAGCACGGCGGGAAACATCGAGCCGGCCGATCCGGCGGCCAAACTGGCGACGAGCGACACGAGCATTTCGCGGCGATGCACCATCATACGAGCTCTCCAAGTGGTGGCCGACGCCTAGAACCTGACGCCGCCAACCCAACGTTGCCAGCCCGGGATTTCGCCCCCATGCTTGACACTTCGTTTCTTTCTGAGGCAACTATGCGATCCCGAGCCTTGCTGCTGATGCTGCTGCTGCTGGCGTTCCTGCCACAGATCCTCGTCACGCAAGATCCGCCAATCATCCCCCGGCGCGTGTTGTTCGACAACCCGGAACGCACCGGCCCGCAGCTCTCGCCGGACGGCCAGCGCCTGGCCTACCTGGCGCCCGACAGCGGTGTCCTGAATGTCTGGGTCCGCACCGTGGGCAAGAACGACGACCGGCCGGTCACG
>Ga0209377_1002032_pt1 | contig 13328 bp, 13 predicted proteins | sample GraSoiAngelo_141_FD_185898 | JGI IMG/M metagenome (GOLD analysis project Ga0209377, IMG submission 185898) | Grasslands soil microbial communities from the Angelo Coastal Reserve, California, USA - 14_0929_12_40cm (SPAdes) (version 2) | ecosystem: Environmental > Terrestrial > Soil > Grasslands ...
CCGCTACCGCCTCGGTCAGCCGTGGCACCGGACCTTTGCCCGATACGAGCACGACCCCGTGCTTTTGCACGAACGACTTGGCCTGATCGATAGTCATCACGCCCGTGTTCGCGCTGCCCGCGCGCTGCCTAGGGTTCGCGTTGAGCGAAAGTCACAGGCAATTCCCAAGGGCACACCCGACGAACAACTCTCCCGCGGCAAACGCCAGCATCGAATAGGGGACCGACAGAACTGCCACCGCGGCTTTTAGCCATGGACGAATGGAAGTCAGCGAAAGCAGTGCGAGCGCCAAGATCCACGGAACGAACTCCGCGACATCGAACGCCGCCCACGAGAACACCTCATCGGGACGGTCCGGCCATGCGAGCCCGTATAAGGCAGCAACCGAGATCACGCAGGCGACGGGCAATGTCAGAAAGAGAGCCAGAATCGCAAGCCAGGTACGTCCTACGTGCTGCACGTGACCTCCCTAATCGGCAACCGCTTGACCATGAATGCCGACCCCGAGGGGCATAAGGTCGAGAACTCTTGCGTCCGCTGGATCGCGGCCGGCGCGCCTTCGCGCAGCGCGCGGGCATAACTCAAGCGTTCGAAAAAGCGCTGTGCCGTGGTGGTAAGGAGGTAGATCTCCCTGACCCCTTGCGACTGCGCGAATAGTTCAGCATGTGCCACAAGCGCAGCACCGCAGCCTCGACCGCGACACTTCGAACTGACCGCCAGGGAGCGAAGCAAGGCTACGGATTCGTACAGCTCCAGTCCTACGATCCCGTCGGGAGCGCCCGTTGAGCCGCACCCGAAGAAGTGCTCCAAATGCGCGGGGGTCAAGTCGGAGCAAGGCAATCCCGCTTCCCCCAGAATACGCGTCACCGCCGACGCCGGTGGATGCGGAAACACGTTCATCATTGCCCGCTGACGTATGAAGTCTGAAATCAGCGCGCTTTGCGCGCGCCCGGTCCGGACTACGAGTTAGGCTTGGGTAAGGCCGAAATCAATCGTGGTAAACCAGACCCGCGGCAACACCCGCCGCGATGAATTCCACCAGAGTTCCCAGGAACCACCAGAACGAGAGCGCGAGCGGAATCGGCAGAATCACGTACCAGCCGAAGCTGTGCATCACGGACAGCATCACTCCCATATACAGGCCGTAGCGAAATCCCTGCCCCAGGCCCGGCTTGCCTTTCTCGTAGCCCTTCACGTAGATCAGCGAGAAGAATGGCGCGAATACCAGCAACCCCACCCAGAAGATCCACATCATTTTCTGCATCTCGGCTTCCGGCCGCCACACGGAGGCCGTCTGCCGGTACAAGTCCGACAGGAGCACGCCGTGGATGAGAAATTCCAGCGCCGCCATCACGACGAAGACCGCCACGCTCGCCAGCAACCACCGTTTCGTATTCATGGGTTCCTCCGCATATTCGGCGTCCGCGTCAGACGATATTGAGGTGCTCGATTCCCGCCGTGATGTCCCGATTCTTCGCTTCCTTGGAGTGCAGCTTGATCTGCAGGCGCAGGTCGTTCACGCTGTCGGCGTTCCGGAGTGCGTCCTCGTAGCTGATCTTGCCCGCCTCGAACAGGTCGAACAGAGACTGATCGAAGGTCTGCATGCCGAGCTCGCGCGACTTCTTCATGATTTCCTTGATCTCGTGCACCTCGCCCTTGAAGATCAGGTCGGAAATGAGCGGGGAGTTGAGCATGATCTCGACCGCGGCGCAGCGGCCCTTGCCTTCCTTCAAGGGGATGAGACGCTGCGAAATGAACCCCCGCAGATTCAGCGACAGGTCCATCAGCAGCTGTTGGCGCCGCTCCTCGGGGAAGAAGTTGATGACCCGGTCCAGGGCCTGGTTGGCACTGTTCGCGTGCAGCGTCGCGAGGCAGAGGTGGCCGGTCTCGGCGAAGGCGACCGCGTGATCCATGGTCTCACGGTCGCGGACCTCGCCGATCAGGATGACGTCCGGCGCCTGGCGCAGGGTGTTCTTGAGCGCAGTTAGCCAGTTCACGGTGTCAACGCCGACTTCGCGCTGCGTGATGAGGCAGCCCTTGTGCGGGTGGGTGAACTCGATCGGGTCCTCGATGGTGATGATGTGGCCGTGGGAGTTCTCGTTGCGGTAGCCGACCATCGCGGCGAGCGTGGTCGACTTGCCCGAACCCGTGGCCCCTACCATGATCACGAGGCCGCGCTTGGTCATGACCACGTCCTTCAATACGTTCGGGAGGCCGAGATCCTCGATCCTGGGTATGGCGGTGGTGATCACCCGCAGCACGATACCGACGTTCGCCTGCTGGACGAAGGCATTGACGCGAAACCGCCCGATGCCTGCGGGGTTGATCGCGAAGTTGCACTCCTTGGTCGATTCGAACTCGGCGGCCTGCCTGTCGTTCATGATCGCGCGGGCGAGATCCACGGTGTGCGCGGGTGTGAGCGGCTGGTTCGAGACGGGCGTCATCTTGCCGTCGATCTTGATCGCCGGGGGAAAGCCCACGGTAATGAAGAGGTCGGAGGCTCTCCTCGACACCATCAGCCGCAGCAGGTCGTACATGAATTTCATTGCCTGTTCGCGTTCCATATTCGCCTTTCTGGATCCTCAAGTTCCGAAATCAGCCGGGAAAGTCGTGGCCTCGGCCGGGCTCGTCCGGGGAGCCCTTGACTTCGGTTAGCCTAAGTTAGCCTACGCCGCAATGTCCAGGCTGATTCGCGTCAGCCCGGGAAATTGTCCTTGTTGGCGGCCTTGCCGCGCGCCTCGGCCGATGAGATGACGTTGCGCCTCACCAGTTCCTGCAGGTTCTGGTCGAGGGTCTGCATGCCGAATTGCTGCCCCGTCTGGATGGCGGAGTACATCTGCGCGATCTTGTTCTCGCGGATGAGGTTGCGGATCGCGGGCGTACCGATCATGATCTCGTGCGCGGCGACCCGCCCTCCCCCGTCCTTGGTCTTGCACAGCGTCTGGGCGATGACCGCGCGAATCGACTCGGAGATCATCGCGCGAATCATCTCCTTCTCGGCCGCCGGAAACACGTCGACGATGCGGTCGATGGTTTTCGCCGCGGAACTCGTATGCAGCGTGCCGAACACGAGGTGTCCGGTCTCGGCGCCGGTCAGCGCGAGGCGGATGGTCTCGAGATCGCGCATCTCACCCACCAGGATCACGTCCGGGTCCTCGCGCAGCGCGCTGCGCAGGGCGTTGGCGAACGACAGCGTGTGCGGTCCGACCTCGCGCTGGTTGATCAGGCATTTTTTCGACTCGTGCACGAACTCGATCGGGTCTTCGATCGTGAGGATGTGGCCCTGCTCGTTGTCGTTGATCTGGTTGACCATGGCGGCGAGCGTCGTGGACTTGCCCGAGCCTGTGGGACCGGTCACGAGGACGATGCCGCGCGGCTGATCGACGATCTCGGTGAAGATCTTGGGTGTCCTCAGCTCCTCGAGCGACAGGATCTTCGAGGGGATCGTGCGCATCACCGCCGCTGCCCCCCGGTTCTGCACGAAGGCGTTCACGCGAAAGCGCGCGAGGCCCGGTATCGCGAAGGAGAAATCGCACTCGAGGTTCTCCTCGTAGTGCTTCCTCTGCCCGTCGTTCATGATGTCGTAGATCATCCCGTGCACGTCCTTGTGCTCCATCGCCGGCAGGTTGATGCGGCGGATGTCGCCGTGCACGCGGATCATGGGCGGCAGACCCGAGGACAGATGCAGGTCGGAAGCCTTGTTCTTGACGACGAAGGCTAGGAGTTCCGAGATATCCACTATAATCCCCTTCAACGTGAGGCCCGAACGGAATCCGGAGCAAGGGCCTAAGCAGATGAAAGAGCGAGAGTTTTCAGGTCCGCCGCGCTCGCATCGACGCGCTGATTATGTCCTCAATACCCTTGAACTTGCAAGCCGTGAGGCAGCGCATCGAATCCGCTACGCGGGCGGCGGGCAGGCCCCCCCGATCGGTGCGATTGCTGGCGGTGAGCAAGACGTTTCCGCCGGAAGCCGTGCGCGAGGCGGCGCAAGAGGGATTGCGCGATTTCGGCGAGAACTACGCTCAGGAGGGCATCGAAAAGATCCGCGAGCTCTCCGCGCTCGGGCTCACCTGGCACTTCATCGGTCCGATTCAGAGCAACAAGACGCGCACGATCGCCGAGGGCTTCGACTGGGTGCACTCGATCGACCGTGCGAAAATCGCCGCGCGGCTCGCGGAAGCGCGCGGCCCCGGGCGAAGCGAGCTGCAGGTCTGCATCCAGGTGAACGTGTCGGGCGAGGCGACCAAGGGCGGCGTCGCCCCATCGGAAGCGGCGCAGCTCGCCGAGCAGGTGGCGGTGTTGCCGCGCCTAAAGCTGCGCGGTCTCATGGCGGTGCCCGAGCCGACACCCGACGAGGCACTGCAGCGCCGCCGATTCGGGCAGCTGCGCGAGTTGCGCGACCGGCTGAATCGCGACGGCTTTGCGATGGATACGCTCTCGATGGGTATGTCGGCGGACCTCGAGGCGGCGATCGCCGAAGGCGCGACCTTGGTGCGGGTGGGCACGGCGATTTTTGGAGAAAGGCGAGGCTGAGCCTGTCATGAGAATCACGTTCATCGGCGGCGGTAACATGGCCGACGCGCTTATCGGCGGACTTCTTCGCAAGGACTTCCCGTTGCAGGATATCCGCGTGGTCGAGATCAGCGCCGAGGCCCGCCGCAAACTCGTGGACAAGTACGGGGTCACCAGCGTCGACAAGCCCAAGGACGCGGTGCGGGCGAACGACGTCGTGGTGTTCGCGGTGAAGCCCCAACACCTGCGCGAGGCGGCAGCCAAATCCGGGATCGCGGACAACGCCAATCTCGTCATCAGCATCGCCGCGGGCGTGCGTCTGGCCAACCTCTCGAAGTGGCTGAAGGGACACACGCGTCTGGTCCGCGCCATGCCCAATACGCCGGCGATGATCGGCGAAGGCGTCGCGGGGCTCTTTCCGTTCTCCAAGGCGGTCACCCGCGAGGACCGCGAGCGGACCGAGACCATCCTCGGCGCGGTGGGCGCAACCGTCTGGATCACCGACGAGTCGCAGATGGACGCCGTGACCGCGATCTCTGGAAGCGGTCCGGCGTACGTGTTCTACTTCATCGAGGCGGTCGAGGACGCAGCGCGGGAGCTGGGACTCCCGGTACAGATCGCGCACCAGCTCGTATTGAACACCTTCACCGGCGCGGCCAGGCTCGCTTCGAGCAGTCCCGATCCGGTTGCCGTGCTGCGCGAACGGGTGACCTCCAAGGGGGGCACGACCGAGCGGGCGCTGGCAAGCATGGCCAAGGACGAGGTGAAGGAAGCGATCATCCGCGCGATCCGTGCCGCCAACGAACGCGGCAAGGAGCTGGGCGAGGAACTGGGCAAGGAATGACACCGGGGGCGCGATGTTCAGCCAGATCGCCAACCTGCTGATCCAGACCGCGTTCAGTCTCCTCGTCTATACGCTGCTTTTGCGCTTCTACATGCAGGCCTTGCGGGCACCGTTTCGCAACCCGGTGGGCCAGCTCGTCACCGCCCTCACCAACTGGATCGTGCTTCCGGCGCGGCGCGTGATTCCCGGTCTCATGGGATTCGATCTCGCGACCTTCCTCCTCGCCTGGCTCGCGCAGGCGTTCATGCTGACCTTGCTTCTGTGGGTGCGCGGAACGAACCTGGCGAGCACTCCCGGGACCGCCACGGGGCTGGTCTTCGGACTGGCGGCGATCGGCCTGCTGCAGGCCTCGCTCTACCTGCTGATCGGCGTGGTGCTCATTCAGGTCCTGTTCAGCTGGTTCAATCCTCAGGTGCCGATCGCACCGGTCCTGGACGCACTCACCCGCCCCTTCTATACGATCTTCCGGCGCTTCATCCCTCCTATCGGCAATGTGGATCTCTCGCCGATCTTCGTGCTGGTCCTGGCGCAAATCGCGCTGATCCTGCTCGATAACCTCGCGCCCCTGGTCGCGCGGCTGGTGCAAGCGCCGGTCTGATTTCCATTAGGCCTCGTACACGAGCTCCCCGCCGACCAGGGTATAGCGCACCCGGCCGGGCAGCTCGTAGCCGATGAAGGGCGTGTTCTTTCCCTGGCTCTTCAGGGAATCTGCGGTGATCTTGACTTGCGCGCTCGGGTCGAACACGCACACATCCGCGTCACTGCCGGCGGCTATATGGCCCGCCGGCACGCCGAGGATCGCCGCCGGTTTGGAGGTCACCGTGGCGAGCGCCTCGGGCAGAGCCACGCGCATCTCCTCGGCCCATTTCAGCGTGAGGGGCAACAGGAGCTCCAGACCCGTCACCCCCGGTTCCGATTCGGCGAAAGGCAGCTGCTTCGCGTCCTCGTCAACCGGGGCGTGATCCGAGCACAGCGCATCGATCGTCCCATCGGCGAGGCCCGCGCGGAGCGCATCGCGGTCGCGCAAGGACCGGAACGGCGGGACCACGTTGCAGTGCGAATCGAAGTAGCCGAGGTCGATTTCCGAGAGGTGCGCGTGATGAGCGCTCGCGTCGCAGCTGACGGGCAGTCCCTCTTTTTTGGCCGCGCGCAACATCGCGACGCCTTCAGCCGTGGAAAGACGGCATAAATGGACCCGGGTGCGCGTGGCGCGCACGAGCTGCAGGATGGTCGCGAGCGCGATGGTCTCGGCGAACGCCGGAATTCCCGGTAGACCGAGGCGGGTGGCGACCTCCCCGTCGTGAGCCACGCCGCCCCGTGCGAGAAACCCGTCCTGTGGCCGCAGCCACACCGCGATGCCGAAGGTTGCGGCGTATTGGAGCGCGCGCCACAGCATCTGCGTGTCCGGAAGCGGCGTGTCGGCGTGGGAGAACGCGACGCACCCCGCGTCTCGCAGCACCGCCATCTCGGTGAGCCGCTCGCCGCCGAGCTTCCAGGTGAGAGCACCGAGCGGATAGACGTGTGCGAGATTCAGACTCCTCGCGCGGTGCTTGAGCATTTCCACCAGGCCCGGTTCATCGAGCGGCGGGTCGGTGTCGGGGGGACAGGCGAGGCTCGTGACGCCGCCCGCGACCGCGGCCTGCATTTCCGAGGCTAGCGTCGCCTTGTATTCGAAACCCGGTTCGCGCAACCGCGCGGATAGGTCGATCAGGCCCGGACAGACGACGAGCGCATCCGCCGCTATCGTGCGCTCGGCGCGAAAACCCGCCGGAGCCTTGCCGAGCGCGGCGATTTTTCCGTCGGCTATGAAAACGTCCTGCTTCGCGTCGACCCGGTTTTTCGGATCGATCACGCGGCCGTTCTTGATGTGGACCTTGCTCACTTGTAGTGGCTTCCGTCCTTGTGCGTGAAGACCCATTTCCCGTCCACCAGGCGCGCCGCCATGTCCACGTCGGCGTAGGTGGCTCCGTCCCCGGGCGTGCGATCGCCGATCTCCAGGTAGAGCGCGGGCTTCTTTGTCTCGTTGACGAGCTGATGTCCGTCGGCCTTTCCCGCGGGAAATCCGGCCGCCATTCCGCGCTTGAGCTTCTGTCTCCCGGCATCGGTGACGAGCGTGAGCTCGCCCTCGAGCACGTAGATGAACTCATCCTGCTTGGAGTGCCAGTGCCGCATCGAGGACTCGGCGCCCGGGTCAAGCCGCGTGAGGTTGACGCCGAAGTTTTTCAGCCCGGCCGCATCGCCGAGGCGCCGCTTGTGTCGGCCCGCGACGCGACTCTTGTACGGCTCCGGGTAGCCCGTGGTCGACTGCTCGGGCACCTGTGCGGGATCGAGAGCGGGCGGGTCGGGTTTCGTCACAGTCAGTTTCCGGCGAGGATGCTCATCACCGCCATGCGCACGGCGATGCCGAAGGTGACCTGCGGCAGGATCACCGAGTGCGGGCCGTCGGCGACGGAAGAATCGATCTCGACGCCCCGATTCATCGGCCCCGGGTGCATGACGATGGCGTCGGGCTTGGCGAGGGCGAGCTTCTGCGGCGTCAAGCCGTAGGACTTGAAGAACTCCTGGGCGGAAGGTAGCAGCGGCCCTTTCATGCGCTCGTTTTGCAGGCGCAGCATCACCACGACGTCGCAATCTGCGAGCCCCTCGCGCATGTCGTGATGCACGGAGACGCCGAGCTGCTCGACCCCCGTGGGCAGCAAGGTCCTCGGGCCGATCACGCGCACGTCGGGTGCGCCGAGGGTGGTGAGCGCGTGTATCAGCGAGCGCGCCACGCGCGAATGCAGCACGTCTCCGACGATGGCGACCGAGAGCGCGCTGAAGTCCTTCTTGTAGTGGCGGATGGTATAGATGTCGAGCAGTCCCTGGGTCGGGTGCGCATGGCGACCGTCGCCCGCGTTGATCACGTGCACATGCGAGGCGACGTGGTTCGCGATCAGGTGGGCGGCGCCGCTGGAAGAATGGCGCACGACGAACATGTCGGCGTGCATCGCGGAAAGGTTGTCCACCGTGTCGAGCAGGGTCTCGCCTTTGGTCGAAGACGATACGGTGATATTCAAGTTGATGACGTCGGCAGACAGGCGCTTCGCGGCGATCTCGAAAGTGGTGCGCGTGCGCGTCGACGCTTCGAAGAACAGGTTGAACACCAACTTGCCGCGCAGCAGCGGCACCTTCTTCACCTCGCGCTCGGTCACGCCGATGAAGGACGCAGCCGTATCCAGGATGTGCACGAGGACCTCGCGCGGGAGCCCCTCGATCGTGAGCAGGTGCTGGAGGCTTCCGTCGCCGTTAAGCTGCGGGTTGCGCATCGGAGAGTCGCAAGAAAAATTTGCCGCGCTCGTCGCGCGCCAGGCGCAGAAGTTTGCCTGAGGGCACCGAAAGCGTGGCGCCGACGTACTGCGCGGCGATCGGCAGCTGCCGTTCGCCGCGGTCGACCAGCGCTGCAAGCTCAATTTTTCCGGGGCGCCCATAGTCGAACAGCTCGTTCATCGCGGCGCGCACGGTGCGCCCAGTGTACAGAACGTCGTCGATCACGACGACATGCCGTCCGTTGACGTCGAAGGGGATCTGGGAAGGCTTCACCTGGTGGTGGAGTCCGGCGACGTCGAAATCGTCGCGATAGAAGGAGATGTCGAGCGTGCCCATCGGCGTCGAGACCTTCAGCTCCCGGTGCAGACGCTCGGCAAGCCAGGCGCCGCCCGTGCGGATGCCGACGAGCCCGGTGGATTCGGTAACGCCTGCGCGGAGCTTCCGCGCGAGCTCACCACACAGCGCTTCAGCGTCTGGGAGGTCCATCCAGATAACTCTGCAGGATGATTTGAGCGGCGAGGGCGTGCACCGTCTGCTTGCGCTTGCGCCCGCCGAGGCCGCTTTTGCGGAATGTTTCTTCGGCGGCGGTCGAGGAGAGCCTCTCGTCGGTGAGTTCCACCGGGAGCCTGAAGCGCGCCTCGAGCCGGCGCGCGAAGCGCCGCGCGCGCCGCGTCATGTCGTGTTCGCCGCCGTCCATCGCGAGCGGCAGGCCGACTACCAGCAGTTCGGGGCGCCATTCGCGCACGAGCGTTTCGACCTCCGCCATGCACCGGCTGGCGCCTGACGCCTCGAACATTCCCAGGGGATTGGCGAGTCGCGTTTCGGTGTCACCCACCGCAACGCCGATCCAGCGCGCTCCGAAATCGAAAGCAAGTACGGTGTGGCCGGAGACCTTTGACGGGGCCACGGCCGCCTCGCTCACGCGTGCCCTGCCTCCTCGGACAATCTGGCGAAGTCGACGCCGAGCAGCTTCATCGCCGCGGGCAGGCGTTCCTCTGTCGGCGTATCGAAAATGATCCCATCCTTGGCCTCGACCGTGAGCCAGGCGTTCTGCTTGATCTCGTTCTCGAGCTGCCCAGCCGCCCAACCCGCGTAGCCGAGCGTGACGAGGAGCTTGTGCGGGCCGCCGCCCTGACCGACCGCTTCCAGAATGTCCTTGGAGGTGGTAAGACCCATCTTGCCGCGCACCGCAAGGGTGGATTGCCACTCGCCAAGCGGCTGGTGCAGGACAAAGCCGCGGTCGGTTTGCACCGGCCCGCCGAAATACACCGGCTCATTCACCAGAATCTGAGAAGTCAGCCGCAGGCTCAAGCGGTCGAACAAAGCGCCCAGGGTCATCTCGATCGGGCGGTTGACCACCACGCCTAGCGCCCCCTGGTCATTGTGCTCGCAGATGAACGTCAGGCTGCGGGCAAAATAGGGATCGACCATGTTGGGCATGGCGATCAAGAAATGGTTGGTGAGATTGACCTGGGCCATGGAGGCGAGTCCGTATTGTAATCCCTCGGCAAGGTCGCGCACAATTTTGCGCCGCGCGCCGGCGTCGCGCGGGGCCCGGGATTATCAGGCGGCGGCCCGCCGTTCCTTGAGAAACCCGGAGATTTTCTCGATGAGATCGTCTTCCTGGTAGGGCTTGCCGAGGAAGTAGCTGACGCCGATCTCCTTCGCGTAGTTCTGGTGCTTGTCGGCGGTGCGCGAGGTGATCATGATGATCGGCACCCGGGCGAGGCGCTTGTCGGCTCTGACGTTCCGCGTGAGATCGAATCCATCCATGCGCGGCATCTCGATGTCGACCAGCATCACGTCGGGGACGACCTCCAACAGCTTCTCCATCGCTTCGACGCCGTCGCGCGCCGTCACCACGAGATAGCCATGGCGCTCGAGCAGCCGACCCGTGACTTTGCGCACCGTGAGCGAATCGTCGACCACCATGATCGTTGGTTGAGTGGCCGCGGCCTGCGGCTTGGGCGCTTCATAAACGATCGCCGGGCGAGCAGCCACTTCCTTCAGCGCGAGCAGCACCGGATTCAGGATGAGCACGATCTCGCCCGTGCCGAGCACCGTGGCGCCGGTGATGCCCGTGACCCGCTGCAGCTGCGGACCGATCGACTTCACGACGATTTCCTGGTTGCTGCCGACCATTTCGTCCACGTGCAGCGCGATGGCGTTGGTGCCACTGCGCAGGTACAGGGTCGGGGAGAAGCGTTTCTGTTCCGCGACCGCGTCGGAGATCCCGAGGAGGTGGGGCAGATAATGGAACGGGTAGCGCCGGTCCTGCCATTCGGTCTGGCGTGACGCATAGGCGGAAACCAGTTGCTCCTGTCTCAGTTGCAGCACCTGTTCGACCATCACGGAGGGAATCGCGTAGATCTTGGCGCCCGCGCGCACCAGCACCGTCTGGGTCACGGCAAGGGTAAGCGGCAGGTAGATGGTGAAGCGCGTGCCCTGCCCCCGCGTGAAGCGCATCTCCACGCGTCCGCCAAGCGCGGCGACTTCGCTGCGCACCACGTCCATGCCGACGCCGCGCCCGGCCACCTGCGAGACCTCGGTGGCGGTGGAGAATCCCGCTTGGAAAATGAAATCGGCGATCTCGGCCTCCGAGAGCGTCGTATCGGGCCCAATCAAGCCTTTTTCGATCGCTTTCTCGCGGATCCGGTCGATCGCGAGACCCCCGCCGTCATCGGACAGCGAGAGCTGCACTTCGTTGCCTTCCTGTTTCAGCTCGAGGCGAATTTCGCCGATTTCCGGCTTGGCCGCGGCCCGGCGTTTGTCGGGCGCCTCGATGCCGTGGGTGACGGCGTTGCGCAGCAGGTGCTCGAACGGTCCGGTGATGCGCTCGAGCACCGAGCGGTCGAGCTCGACCTGGGTGCCTTTGATATCCAGATTGGCGCGCTTTCCGACTTCCTTCGCGGTCTGGCGCACGATGCGGTAAAGGCGTTCCTGGAGGCTGCCGAACGGAACCATGCGCACGCGCATCAGGTCCTGCTGCAGGTCACGGTTGAGCCGCGCCTGCGCGAGCAGCGCCTTATCGGTCTCGTCCACGGCATTGACGAGGTTTCCGTGCACGGTCGACACGTCGCTCACGCTTTCCGCCATCAGCCGCGTCACTTCCTGGAAACGAGTGAAGCGATCGAACTCGAGCGGGTCGAATTCACGCATCGACTCCTTGGCGAGTTCCAGGCGCGATTGCATCTGCGACTCCGCCTGGATTTCGATCTCGCGCAGCTGCGCGCGCAATCGCGCGACGTTGTCGGTGAGTTCCTGCATGGCCGCCTTGAGCGCGCGCATTTCGCCTTCGATCCGGCTGCGCGCGATGGCGACTTCGCCCGCCTCGTTGACCAGCCGGTCGACGATGTCCGCGCGCACCCGCAGCAGCGCCTTCGGCTGCAATTCGCGCTCGGCAAGCGGTATCGCCTTCGCCGCGGCCTGGGGCGCGGCCTCGGGCGTCGCCTCGGACGTCTCGATGGCGACGTCTGCCGGCTTCGAGGCCACCGCCATGGAGAGGCTTTCTTCGGGCCCGCGGGGCTTCTGCAGCTGCTCGAACAGGACACCCATGCGATCCCACGACGTCTCCAACTCTTCAAACAGGCCCGCGGGCAGCACCTTGACCGACATGGCGTTCTCGACGCGCGTCTCCATGTGGTGCGTCAGCTCGCCCAGCGCCATGGCTCCCGCCATGCGCGCGCTCCCTTTCAGGGTATGCAGCACGCGTTGCAGGCCTTGGCCGAGCGTTGGATTATCTCGATTGTCGCGCCAGTCGCGCATCGCCGCGCCTACTGCGGGAACCAGCTCCTGGCCTTCGTCGATGAAGATCTGCAGGAGCTCGGGATCGATGTCGTCGTCGAGCCGCCGCTGCCGGCGCTCGAGCGTAACGTCCAGATCGAGGTCATCCAGGGAACGGTCGCCTGCCTCGGTTTCCGCGAGCTCTTCGGCCGCACCGCTCTGCGTTTGGCGGGTCGGCGAAGGCAGAGGAGCCGGCTCCCTTTCCTCGGGCGTCGTCGATTCCTGAGAGACGTCCGCCTGCTCTCCGATGCGCTCCAGGCGCGCGACGAGCTCCGGGACGGCTCGTGGCACGCGCAATTCGACCACGCTCGCAACCATTGCCTCGATCGTGTCGATCGCATCTCCGACCAGGGATTGTTCGTCCTCGGAAAGCTCGCTCGTCGCGAGTTTTTGCAGGGCCTTCTCCAGCGCGTAGCCAAGATCCGAGAGGGCCGAGATCTTCACCGTCCCCGAGGTGCCCGCGAGCGTGTGTACCGCGCGCAGCAAGCCGTCGCTGACCACGCCGTGCTGGCGCAGCGTCTCGTGCTCCTCCCTGATCGCGATAACGTGCGCGCGCGCCTCCCCGCTGAAAATGGCGAAAAGCGTCGTCGAGACCCGGTGTTCGCCGAGTTGGACGAACTCCTCGGGTTCCGCCGGCGCGACCGAAGCGGGGGCTGGAGTCGCGGGCGTGAACGCGGCGCGTGCCGAAGCGGCACGTTCGGCCGCCGGGACCGGGGTTGCTCCGGGCGCCTCGTGAGAGGCCTCCTCGGTGGCTTCGCCCCGACGCACGCGTTCCGCGGCCGCGACGAGCGAACGCTCATCGCTCGAGACTCCGCCCACCTTGAGGCGCTTGACGTTGTCGGAAAAATAACCGTGCGCGAGGCCAATCAGCTGCAGCAGTGCC
>Ga0209377_1002035_pt1 | contig 13324 bp, 11 predicted proteins | sample GraSoiAngelo_141_FD_185898 | JGI IMG/M metagenome (GOLD analysis project Ga0209377, IMG submission 185898) | Grasslands soil microbial communities from the Angelo Coastal Reserve, California, USA - 14_0929_12_40cm (SPAdes) (version 2) | ecosystem: Environmental > Terrestrial > Soil > Grasslands ...
ACTTTCTCGGCGACGTCGTCGACATTCCGATCGGCGTACTTGCCGAGGTCCCGCCAAATGATCCGGTGGTACTCCTCTTTCAGCGCTCGCAACGCCCCCTCGCGGACATAGATGCCCCATCGCGCGTGATCGAGCCGGAAGCTCACGTAGAACGCGACCGCCTCAGGGCCCATCTTCAACATGTTCGGCAATGTGCTCGGATCCTTCGCCGCCTCGACGCGATACGTGGAGAGGCTCTCGGCGCTGAGCTCGAACGGGCGCCCCCCATCGATAGCCGGAGCACGGTCGTGGCCCGGAACCCGAACGGCCTTCGGGTCGCAAAAGTCCGGGTGGGACTCGGCGAACTCGGAGAGGTCCTCCATCACGGTCCCGATGGGCAGGACCGACTTAAGCCCTTGGCTTCAATACAGAAGACATTCGACGACGCGTCCCTCTGCTTCTTTCGGCACCAAGAGATCGGGGGGCCGGAACTCCACAACGACGACAGTCCCTTCAATACTGACCTTGCGGACCGCTCCAGCCATCGGGCCTCCCGACTCCAGGAGAATTCGCCGAATCAGATCGTAAACGGGCCCCGGATCCGTCTTTCCCATCTGTCGGCGGGCAATCAATCCGTCCGCCTCCCACTCCTTGACAGGCCCCGCCAACGCTTCGCGTTCCGCGAGCTCAGGGGAGAGCCACCGTTCCTCGAGTAACGCGATCACATCTCGGCCCTCCCATCCGCACGATGCGAGTACGGCGGGACACCGTGGATGGAAGCGACATCCCGCCGGGGGCCACACGGCGTTCGGGACCTCGCCCCGCGGGAGGATCTTCTTCGTCTTTCGTTCCGGATCGGGGATCGGAATCGCTTCGAGGAGGGCCTTCGTGTATGGATGCTTGGGATCCGCGTAGATTGTTGACGCCCGACCCATCTCGACGATGCGACCCAGATACATGATTCCAATCCGATCGCACATGAATTTCGCGGTGGCGAGATCGTGGGTGATGAACAGGTATGTCAAGTGGTACTTTGCTTTCAGCTCCATTAAGAACTCAAGCATACGTGCACGGACGGACATGTCGAGCATTGCGACGGGCTCGTCCGCGACGATCAGCTGCGGTCGCAACGCAAGGACGCGTGCTGCGACGACCCGCTGTTTCTGCCCTCCGCTCAACTCGTCCGGATATTTGTTGTAGTAAAATGCAGGCGGGCGAAGTCCCACGTCGTCGAAAGTACGGTACACCGCCTCGCGAATCGCGTCTTCCGATTTCGTCTGGACTCGATTCCCGCTCGGCCCGGGAAGCCCGTGTGTGCGCAACACGTCCGCGATCGCCTCGCCCACCGTCATCGCTGGGCTCAGCGCGGCGTGTGCGTCCTGGTAGATGAGCTGGATTCGCTCTCGGAGACGAAACAGCGTTTTTGGATCCGGACGGGTGACGTCTTCCCCGCGGAAGAGCAGCTGGCCCGATGTGGCGCGGACGAGTCCGACGAGGGTCTTCGCAATCGTGCTCTTGCCGCAGCCACTCTCTCCCACGAGTCCGAAGACCTCGCCCTCCGCGATGGAAAAAGTCACGCCATCCACGGCGTGGACTCTTGCATCGCCGCCGCCGAGGAGCCGCTGAACGAAACCGCTGAAGACTGGAAAGTACACCTTCAGGTCGCGGACTTCGAGGAGCGGTTCCGTCATTGGGATCGACCTAGTAGAGATGGCATGCGACCTTCCGATGGTCCTCTCCCACGAGTCGCGGCTCCGGGTACACGGTCTCGCAAACGGCCATCCGTTTGTCACATCGCGGATAGAACGGGCATCCCGCGGTCTCGCCGAGAAGACTCGGGGGCTCGCCGGGGACCGAATAGAGACTCGTCGTCTCCAAATCGATGACCGACCGGAGAAGGCCTTGGGTGTACGGGTGGCGCGGCTCCCGGAACAACGGAGGGGTTGCCCCTTCCTCTGCAATTCGACCGGCGTACATGACCGCGACGCGGTCCGAGAACTCGGCGACAAGTCCCAGGTTGTGGGTGATGAGGAGGACGGACATGCTGTACTCGTGCATGATCGACTGCAGCAGCTGAAGGATCTGGGCCTCCAAGATCACGTCGAGGGCGGTCGTCGGTTCGTCCGCGATTAGCAGGGCCGGCTTGAACAAGAGGCACAGCGCAATCATCACGCGCTGTCGCATGCCGCCGCTCAGCTCGTGAGGGTACATTCCCAACCGGTCCGAAGGGACTCGCACATCGGCGAGGACTTTCTTGGCCCGTTCCAGGGCCTGCCCTTGTCTGACGGCCGGATTGTGCGCTCGAATGGTCTCGATAAAGTGGTCTCGAATCCGCATGAGCGGATTCAAACGTGTCATCGGGTCTTGGAAAATCATCGCGAGGTTCCGTCCACGAAGATCCCGGATTTCTTTCGGGGAAAGCGCGAGCACGTCGCGACCCGCGAACCGGACCGAACCCGCGACGGTCGCGTTCTCCGGCAGAAGTCGAAGGATCGCGCGGCCGAGCGTGCTCTTCCCGCAGCCGCTTTCTCCGACGAGACCGACAATACTCCCGCCCTCGATCGTTAGGCTCACATCCTGGACGGCATGGACGGGCCCTTGCGGCGTTTCGAATGTCACCGAGAGATGCTCGAGTTCGAGGAGAGCGCTCACGCCTGGGCTCCCGCTTTGTATTCCCTTTTCCGCAAGAGCGGGTTGAGGATGTCGTTGAGTCCTTCGCCCACGAATGTGAGGGCGGTCGTCAAAATGAGGATGAAAAGGCCCGGAAAGAACGTCGCCCACCAAGATACGTCAAACCGTTGCCAGTTCAGGCTGATGTCGAAGCCCCAATCTGGGATGCCGGGAGGGAGACCGAGTCCCAAGACCGCTAATCCGGCCTCCGTCAAGACGGCGTCAGCGGCGTTGACGCTGAAGATGACCGGGATGCTTTGAGCGACGTTCGGAAGGATGTATCGACCGATCACTCGTCGGCGGGGCATACCGAGCGCGACCGCGGCCTCGACGTACGGCTCCTGTTTAACGGAGGTGACGTGGTTGCGAATGACCCGGAAGTACGTCGGGATGTAGACCACCGCGATAGCGAACGAGATGTTCAGGATCCCCCGACCGATCACCGCCGCGATCGCGATCGCGAGAAGGAGGCCGGGGAACGCATAAATCGAGTCCATGACCAACAGAATGCCTCGATCCATCCGCCCGCCCGCGAACCCGGAGACAAGTCCGAGCGGAAGGCCCAACGCCAGCGAGATCGTCGTCGATACAGCAATGATCGCGAGGGGCACGCGGCTTCCCCAAATGATGCGACTCAGGACGTCTTGTCCGCCCCGGTCGGTACCCATCAAGAACGCGCCGCCCGGCGGGAGTTCGGGACTGGCGACTTTCGTGTTCGGGTCAAACGGGGCAATAAAAGGCGCAAGGAGAGCCAGGACGAGAATGGTGAGCACGACGCCGAGTCCAATCCATACCAGGATGCCCGCGATCGTCCGAGACTGGCCGAGGAACGTCCCGAGAAGTCGGCCGACGAGCGAGGTGCGGCCTCGCGCGAACCAGCCCGCCATGGCTCCTCCTAATACCGGATTCGTGGATCAACGAAGGCGTTCAGAATGTCGATTCCGAGGCTAATGACGACCATGAGGATTCCGTAATACACGACCGCGCCCTGGATTGCCGGGTAATCACGGTAGCTAATCGCCAGAAATACGAAGCGGCCCATGCCCTCGAACGAAAACACGGTCTCCGTCAGGATTGCCCCACTGAACAGAAGGGCGAAGGTGAGTCCCATCGTCGTGATGACCGGGACGAGCGCGTTTTTGAGTCCATGCCGGAAGAACACGCTCCGCTCCGGAATGCCGCGGGCGCGGGCCGCCTCGACGTAGTCCGAGCCCATGGCGTGGATCACGTTGACCCGGGTGATGCGGACGAAGAAGCCGGAGAGGACGATTCCGAGCGTGAGCGAAGGGAGAATCAAGTGCGCGACGGCATCGACGAATGCCGGGAGGTTCCCCGCCAGGAGACTGTCAATCGTGTAGAGGCCGGTGACGGTCGGCGGAGGCGAGAGGCGAGGGGAAAACCGCCCGGAGACTGGGAGCCACCCGAGCCAGACGGCGAAGATGAGTTTGAGGATGAGTCCGAACCAGAAAATCGGGATGTTGTAGGCGAGGGCACCATAGAGGCGCGTGGCGAAATCGGGGAGTCGATCGCGCCGTGTGCCGGCGAAGGTGCCGAGGCCGATGCCAAGAACACTCGCGACGAGCATCGAGGAGAAGGTCAGCTCGATGGTCGCGGGCATCCTGCTCGTGATTTCATCGATGACAGGCCGCTGGGTGAGGATCGACGTCCCCATGTTCCCGGTGAAGACGTCGCGAAGGTACCGGAAGAACTGGACGTAGAGCGGATCGTAGAGGCCCAGCTCGGTCTTGATGCGATCGATCACTTGCGGGTTCCCTCGTTCTCCATAGATCGTGCTCACCGGGTCCCCGGGGGCGACCCGCAGGATGATGAACGTGAAGGTCAGGAGGAGCACCAGCATGGGGACCATCAGGATCACCCGGGTGATCACATAGGCCCTCAGGGACGCGGTTGAACCGGGCACCTACCGACGCTCCGCTGATTTCCCAGGTAGAAATGGGGGAAAAGGTTTCCGGATTCTTTCGTCACGAGACACTGATCGTGAAATAGCGGAAGAACTGGACCGGATCCAGAACGATCCCGGAGACAGTCGGCTTGAACACGACCTGTTGGTTCGTTTGCCACAGTGGGACGTACGGCACATCGGCCGCGAGGCCCGCCTGGATCTCCCCCAAGATCTGAGCTCGTGCGGTCGGGTCCGACTCGGCCGCTTGCGCTTCGATCTTGGCGTCCATCGAGTTGTTGTGGTACCAGTCTCCGAACTGAGCACTCCCGCCGGACGCCCAGTGCAGGAACGGAAACACGTAGTCGTCCGAGTCGAAGTAGTCCGGGAACCAGCCGAGGAGGAAGACGTCGAAGTCGCCGGCGGTGCGGGACGCCTTGTATTGCGCCCACTCCTGCTCGTTGATGGTGACGGTCATCATGCCGGTGGCCTCCCAGGCTCGCTTCAGGGCCTGTGCCACATAGATTTCCGGGTCTCCGTAATGCGAGGGCGTGTACCACAAGGTGAGGCTCAGCTTGCTCGTGGTGCTGTAGCCCGCCTGGGTCAGTAGGGATTGCGCGGCGGCGATGTTTGGCGAGGCACCGTAGACGGTCTTGAAGACGTCCTCGTGGCCGAACATCCCTTCGGGGATCAGGCTGTAGAGGGGGGACACGGTGTTGGAGTAAGCGCTTGTCGCAATATCCGTACGGTTCGATGCGTACGCTAGGGCCTTTCGCAGGAGGGCCCCGTTGACGTCGGAGAACACCGTTGCCCTTGGACAGGCGCCTGCGGCAGCGTCGGCCGAGCTGCACATGTTGAACACGAGATACCGGATTACCGGACTTGCGCCCTGGAGTGTCTTCACGCTTGCGGCGGATTGGAACGTAGTGAAATCTGGCGGCAGTAGACTGCGGTAGGCTACGTCGATGACGCCGGTCGTCATGGCGAGCTTGAGGTCGCTCGATGTCGTGTACCGGACGATCGTCACGCGGCTCATCTTCGGGGGCGTTCCGTAATAGTTCGGGTTTGCCGTGAGTTCGTACCGCTGATGGGGCAGGTAGGTCGAGAGTCGATAGGGACCGCTCGACACGACCACGTTCGGATAGAACCGATCGTTCGTGAAGGACTTCGGGTTCACGACGGTCGTGACAGTGAAGGCCAACAAGGAGACGAACGGGGACCACTTCTGGCGCAACGTCACCGTCACCGTGGTTGCGTCGACGATCTTGACGCCCTGGGCCGTGTAGTTTGCGTAGGCGCTGGCGATGACCGTCGCAACTCCTCCTTTCAGGGCGCCGAAATATTCGTGGGCGCCGCTAATGTAGTCTAGGAGGAACGCTGGAAGGCCGTTCAACTTGACCGCTCGGTCCCACGAGTACTTGAGTGTGGAGCTGTTGATCGGAGTCCCATCTTCGAATTTCAGGTTCGTGCGCAGGTGTAAGGTATAGGTGAGACCGTCCGTGCTGATGCCGCCATTCGCCAGCGTCGGGACCACGCTCAGCAAATCGGGGGTCAGGTTCGTCGTCCCCGGAACGTAGGTGACGAGCATCGCCATCGTGTTTTGGATGATGTTGCCGGAGAAGTAGTCGTACGCGTCCGCGGGGTCGAAGCTGATCTCGTCGTCCGTCGTTCCGATCACGAGAACTTTCGCCGGAGCGGGAGCATTCAGAAGAATGTAGGCCGCCGCGCCCCCGATGAGAAGGATGACGACCACGACCACAACGATCGCAAGTAGCCTTCGACTCCCCGTCCGCACCGGTGTTGATTGCTCGGGTGTTGCCAATTCCGTTACCCCCTCCCCGTCCTTCGGTGACACGTCGGACGGCTATCCGGCCACGGTATTTGGGTGTGCTCTCTTAAGCGTTTCTTGCCTGCCGCTGACGGTTCGTCAAGTGTCCAACGTGGTTTGCCGGCCAGTCGCGCGACGGAGGCGCTCGACAATCTTCTCCACCCTTTCATGAGCGAAGTCCCGCTCGTCGCAGAGAAAACGATACAGGGCTCGCTCGTCGACGGAACCCGAACGGGGGACCTTCTCGATCGACACGGGCGGATTCAAGAAGAATGCTCGAATCGCATCGACGGTCGAAGGCAGTACAGCCGAGACCTCGCCGGGGGCCTGATCAAGAGACCGCCATTCTCGGATCCGCTTCACGGCCGTCTTTGGTCCGATCCCCCTCACACCTTCATTGAAGTCGGTGCCCACGAGGATTGCGACATCAACCAACTGCTCCCGAGTCAGACCGAGATGCTCGAGGTTCTCCGCCAGGTCCAAGACCTCCGGGGAGACGGTTCGGGACCGGCCCTGACTCGGGAGGAATTCCGTCGAGCTGATCGCGAGGAATCGCACCATTCGCGGTGCCCCAAACAGTAACGAATCGTAATCCTTCGACCCCGCAGCCCACACATCGCCGCGTTGCGCAAGAAACGCCGCCTGCGCCTCCCCTTCGCTCGGTGCCTGGATCCAAGGGATGCCGAGTGAGCCGAGGACGATCTTCGCCTCCTCGACCATCGGACGCGTCAGGCGGGACGTCATGACGGCCTTCGACCATGCGGTCGCGGTGTCGCCCGCCGCGACAGCGGTCTCATACTCCTGTCGCGATTTCTCGCGCGCTTCTCTCCGCCTCCGGATTTCTTGCCACTTCAACTCCGGCGGCGGTCCGTCGAAGACGAACACCGGACGAATGTCGTAGTCGGCAAGGAGTCGCGTGGTCCGAAAGACGAGGCCGTTCAGATGGGATGTGATCCGGCCTTTCGAATCCTGGAGCGGTTGGCCATCTCGGGTGCGCATGATCGAGAGGAATTGGTACAGCTCGAGGTTTCCGTCCACCGCGACCGTTCGCCCGCGCAGCGCCTCGAGGCTCGTCGGATGCCGGACGGTGATCGGTGTGAGGAGGACGCCCATGGCCGAAGTCCCAATCGCATCGGGTGTTATGGCTTTCTCGTCGCCGGCGCATTCCGACTTGCAACGGTCGCCTACCGGACTGGCGTCGAAACGGTCCACGAATCGCGGTCCGCCGAGATTGCATTGAGAAGCGCCAACGCCTCCGATTTCGGGAGGCTCAAGAAGAACTTCCCCACATGCTTGCAGAAATCCTTCTGGGCAATCAGCTTGCCCCAGTCTTCGCAGTTGTGGACGATCGTGCGCGAGTCCGGATCGAGCTCCACTCGGTAGTCCTTCACCCGCGCGAGGATGGAGTTACCGTCCCTCGAGATCTCGATGTCCTTCGAATCGATTCGCTTCGCCCGGTCCAGGCGGTTGAGGTCCATGAACCGTCCGAGCGCCGACTCGACGAGCGCGTCCGTTGGAACGTCGGCGCCGAAGTCCTCCAGGGTCAGCGATCGGAGGCGAACGTCCGCGGGACTCGTCTGTTTCCGGAACGCCTCGATCCGCTGCATCGCCCGCGCCTGCTCTTGCGTCTGGACCCCGAGCATTCGGAGGATCTGGAGACAGTTCTCCGGCGCATATCCATGGAAGTGATTGTTGAAGAAACCGTAGACGGTCTCCGCCTGGGAGGCGACCTGTTGCACCCGGGGCACCCAGGACTGAATCTCCTCCTCGCCGTAGCGATAGTTGTACCACGGGTCCGTCCCGTGGCCGTGCCACCGCAGGTACGCCATCGCCGAGGTCACGTGCAGGTCAGGCGGGAGCAGCGGCTCGTCGACGATCGTGTACGCCACGCCGGTCGCGCGCAGGAGATCGAACGCCTCCATCGTCATCCACGTTTTGTTGCGCGGCTCGAGCGCGAAAGAGAAGTCTCGCGGCAAGACGTCCAAGAAGCGGTGGATTGCCGGCTCTTGGAACCGCAGCCGAGGCGGGAGCTGGAGGAGGAGCGGGCCCAGCTTCCCCGCGTCGAGGAGGGGCCGCATCAGTTCGCAATACGCGCGGAGGTCCTTGTCGGCGCCCTTCGCCAGGTCGAGGAGCCGATCGTGGGTGACGGTCTGCGGGACCTTGGCGGCAAAGACGAACTCCTCCGGCGTGTAGCGCGCCCAGCCGATGACCATGCCGGGGGATGGCGCGCGATAGAACGTCGAGTTGATCTCGGCCGTGTCAAAGATCCGGGAGTAGGCGCGGAGCTTCGACTCGCTGGCGTTGCGATAGACGGGGCCGATCCATTCCTGGTAGTCCCAGCCGCTGCACCCGAACCGGAGGCGGACCATCGGTGCAACCCAGATGCGCCCGCGATAGATTATCGTATAGCCGGATACGTGGTGAAATGGACGCAGTTTCGCGGGCCTCCGGCCTCGAGGTTTAAGCCCGTTGATGCCGATGCATTCGACGATGGCGGCGTCGCTCGTCGGCGCGGGCGGGTGGGGGTACTTCTCGGGAGGCTTGGCGGCCTACGCCCAGGCATTTCGATTCGTCGAGGTGAATGCCACCTTTTACCGCCAAATCGCAGATGCGACGGCCAGGCGCTGGAGGGCCCAAGTCCCCTCAGACTTTGTCTTCGCCGTCAAGGCGAACCGCGACGTCTCCCACGGCAACCGCCTCCGAGCGTCCGCAGAGGCTCGAGCGGCATTCGCCCAGTCCCTTCGAATCGCGCGACTCCTCCGGGCGCCGTTCGTGATCCTCGAGACCCCAGCCTCGCTTCGGTTCGACTCGGATCAGGTCAAGGGCCTGCAGAATCTCGCGGCGATGGCCCCCAGAGGGACCCAGATCGGCCTCGAGGCGCGTGCCTACGCGGGGAGAGACCTGCCCGATTCCCTTCGACGCGGGATGGGAGACAGCGCAGTCCTGGACGTCGTCGACCTGTCTCAGTCAAGACCGCGGGTCGCCGACGACACCCAGTACACCCGTCTGTTCGGCCCGGGACCCCACAACGTCTACGAGTTCGATGACGAGGAGCTGCGGGAGATCGACCGCCGCGGACGCGACGCGGTGCGGGTGGCCTTCACCTTCCACGGGGTTCGCATGTACTCGGACGCGGCTCGGTTCTTGACGTTCAAGAGGACCGGCCTATTCCCGCAGGCCACCCCCTCGCGTGGTCTGTCCTCCCTCGAGGCGGTCCTGACCCCCGATGCACGCTTCCCGTCATCCAAGGACGATCTCGTTCGACAGCACGGCTGGAAGGTGATCGACCTTGACAACACCACGCGAGCGCACGCGGTTCGCCTCCTCTCCACCCTTCCCCGTCAGACGTTCCACAACGTGGGGGAGGTCGTTCGGGCGCTCGCGGAGCGTGATCCGGACATAAAAACAGGCTGATTCTCAATATCAGTAGGTCTCTGTTCTCCATAGGAAACGCCTTAGAATCTTGTAGTAGCACAGACTACAAAAGGGTTATCATGACCTCAGAAATTAGGCGGAGGAAAGGAGTGAATGACAAATGTCTCTCTGCGGCACCGATTACGCCATCGGCGCAGTCCGCAACATGTACAAGGAATCGCGGCAGGACAACGCAATGGTCGTCATGCCGTCGAAGCTCCAGAAGGGACTGCCCCGGCGAACCGGATCGCTCTGTCCCGAATGTCTCAAGGTCATCCCGGCGACGCTGTACATCGGCGACGGCGCGCTGAAGATGAAGAAGACGTGCAAGGAGCACGGCGAGTTCGACGAGGTGTGCTGGTCCGACGCGGAGATGTACCTCCGTGCCGAGAACTGGGCCTTCGACGGCGTCGGGCTCGAGAACCCGCAGATCGTGGACGCCAAGGTGTGTCCGTACGAATGCGGCCTGTGCAACCTCCACTACTCCGCCACCTCGCTGTGCAACATCGACCTGACGAACCGCTGCAACCTGAAGTGCCCGATCTGCTTCGCCAACGCGAACGCGGCCGGGTACGTCTTCGAGCCGACGTTCGAGCAGATCGTGTACGAGTTCGCGGTCTTGCGGGCTCAGCGCCCGATCCCCGTAGCGGCGATCCAGTTCGCCGGCGGCGAGCCGACGATCTACCCGCAATTCCCGGAGATCGTGAAGGCGGCCAAGGACATGGGCTTCCCCCAGGTCCAGGTCGCGACGAACGGAATTCGGCTCGCGACCGAGGACGGCTTCCTCGACAAGGTCGCCGAGGCCGGCCTGAACACGATCTACCTGCAGTTCGACGGTCTGCGTGAGGAGAACTACATCAAGGCGCGCGGCCGACCGCTGCTCGACATCAAACTCAAGGTGATCGAGCGCGTCCGCGAGCGGAAGGGCAAGAGCCTCCCGACCCCGACGATCTGCTTCGTGCCGACGATGGTCAACTCCTTCAACGACGACCAGGCCGGCGAGATCCTGAACTACGCGATCAAGAACCGTGACGTCGTGAAGGGCGTGAACTTCCAGCCGGTCTCCCTGACGGGCCGAATCCCCGAAGAGGACCGCCGGAAGCTGCGGTACACGCTGTCCGACCTCGCGTACGACCTCGAGGAGCAGACCGGCTACCTGACGCGCGACGACTGGTACCCGGTGCCCTTCGTCTCCCCGATCTCGGAGCTCGTGAGCGTCCTGACGGACACCGCGAAGCCCTCGTTCACGTCGCACCCGGCGTGCGGCCTTGCGTCCTACCTGTTCCTGGAGAGCGGCAAGGACCCGGTGCCCATCACGCGGTTCATCGACGTCGAGGGCCTCATGGAAGACCTCTGGCTCCTGGCGCAGGACACGAAGGACAAGAAGATCAAGTTCACCTCGAAGCTGAAGGCGCTGCAGCTCCTGAAGCGGCACTTCAAGCCCGAGGAGGCGCCCGAGGGCATGGGCCTCGCCAAGATGCTGAAGATCCTGAACCGGATGTTCACGAAGGGCGACAAGGCCGGTGCCGCGGAGTTCTCCTGGTCGACGATGTACGTCGGCGGCATGCACTTCCAGGACAACTACAACTACGACATCGAGCGCGTCAAGCGGTGCGTGATCCACTACGCCACCCCGGACGGCAAGGTCATCCCGTTCTGCGCGTACAACACGGGGCCGAACTTCCGCGAGGAAATCGAGAAGAAGTTCGCGGTGCCGATCGAGGAGTGGCGTGGCCGCCATGCCTGAGCAGGTCGTCTCGATCCGTCCTTCGGTCCGCGACAACGGCATCATGGCGATCGACGACATGCTCTGCATGCACTGCGGAGCTTGCGTCGGCACCTGCCCGACGAACGCGATCTTCCTGAACGAGGTCTACCTCACGTTCAACGAGGACTGCACGCAGTGCGGCATGTGCGTGAAGGTCTGCCCGGTCGGCGCGATCGACTACCCGCGCGGACACAAGCTCCACACGATGAAGTAGGCACGAGAGAAGACCTCCGGTCACATCCGCAGGTTGAATCGGAACGCTGAAGTATCGTTTCCGCGTCCTCGGATTTCCGTGCGATTCGAGGCTTTGGGCTGGTTCCTCGCCGCGATCTCCGTCTACGTGTTTGTCGTCTTGTTCAGCCTCCTGAAGGCCCGGGTGATCGATTACTCCCCGTTCGACATCGCCCTCGGAGTGGCGCTGGGTCTCCTTGTCTTTGGCCTGATTGTGACGTTCCTTGCGGGCGCCGTCCTCATCATGCATGAGGCGGCCGATCGGCAGAACCAGCCCTGGCTCTAGTCCCTCCGCCGTAGGACCCTGGTCGCCGGTTGAGTTAATCTGATATATCCCTTGACGATGAATGGTCCCGCGAATGCCCTCCTACCAGTACGATGTCGTCGTGGTCGGTGCAGGTCCGTCCGGCTCCATGACCGCGCGGTATGCGGCGGCCGGCGGCTGCCGTACCCTGTTGATCGAGAAAAGGCAGGAGATCGGTTCGCCGGTCCGCTGTGGCGAGGGCCTCGCCCGGCACTTCGTCGAGGACACGAAGATGCCCTTCGACCGCAAGTGGGTCGGCCGCGAAGTCAAAGGCGCGAAGATCTTTTCGCCAAACGGTACCGAGCTGACGATCGAGGAAGCCCACGCGGGCAACGAGGTCGGGATCGTGCTCGAGCGGGACGCATTCGACAAGGCTGTGGCGAAGGAGGCCGCGAAGGCGGGCGCGGATATCTGGCTCAAGACCACCGCGACGGCGGTCATCAAGGACGACGGATGGGTTCGCGGCATTCGCGCCAAACGCCTCGAGGAGGAGATGAACATCGAGGCGAAGTGCATCGTCGCCGCCGACGGCTACGAGAGCCAGGTCGGCCGATGGGCCGGATTCAAGACACTCCTGAAGGCGGGAGACATCACAGGAACTCTACAGTATCGACTCACGAACATCTCCGAAGGGCACGATTTCCCCGATTATTGCGAATTCTGGCTCGGCACGTGCGCCCCGGCGGGCTATATCTGGGTCTTCCCGAAGGATGAATCTACCGCGAACGTCGGCATCGGCATATCCTTGGATCGCCTCAAGAATCGCGTCGACATCAAAGGCTACCTGGACCGCTGGATCGAACAGGATCCGCGGATGGCCCACGCACAGCCGCTCGACATGGTCACCGGAGGCGTTTCGACCGCGCCGCCAATCAAGAAGTCCGTGGGCAACGGCATGGCCCTGGTCGGCGACGCCGCAAGGATGATCGACCCGATCACGGGTGGCGGAATCGGCAACGGCATGTTGGCCGGCATGCTCCTCGGGAAGGTCCTGGCCAAGTGCAACCAGACCGGGGACTTCGGCGAGGCCGCTTTGATGGAGTACGAGCGCGGCTGGCGGGCGAAGCTCGAGGAGAACCTCTACCGCAACTGGCTCGCAAAGAACAAACTCGTGACCCTCTCGGACCGGGAGTTCGATGACATCATTCAGGTTCTCGCCGAGGTCGGCGTCACGAAGCTGAGCGTCCGCGCAATCCTGAAGGTCCTGAAGGAAACGCGTCCGGAGCTCGT
>Ga0209377_1002036_pt1 | contig 13323 bp, 13 predicted proteins | sample GraSoiAngelo_141_FD_185898 | JGI IMG/M metagenome (GOLD analysis project Ga0209377, IMG submission 185898) | Grasslands soil microbial communities from the Angelo Coastal Reserve, California, USA - 14_0929_12_40cm (SPAdes) (version 2) | ecosystem: Environmental > Terrestrial > Soil > Grasslands ...
TGCGCAGGATGCGGTTCATCTCGCGGAACGGCTCTCCCACCCTCGGGCTGTGCAGCCAGATGCCCGCGGGCCCCTGAAACCCGGCGATCGTGGGCCGCTTGGGATCGAGAACCGAGTCGTAGACGCGCTTTCCCTGCTCGTCGAGCGCCTCGCGCTTAGGGAGCGGCAGCCGGGAGCGCGATTCGGGATAGATGTCTTTGGGCAGAGTGGTCATGGTCGGCACCTTCGGAGCTTCCTCGCGCTGCGGGACGCCTGCGGCGCATCCCGCGAGCACAGCGGAAACGATCATAACCGAGCCAATCGGTTTCATTTTTTTGCGCCTCCCTACTCCTTCACGGCGCCGGAGTGCTTGATCGCGAGCGCGAACTTCGCGATCTCCGCGTCCCAGAACTTCCCGAATTCCGCTGCGCCCATAAAGCGCACCGTGAGGCCCGCGTTTTCGTAGGCCGCGACGACCTGCGGCTGCTCGAGAGCGCGCCTGATCTCCGACTCGAGCCGCGCAATGATCGCGCCCGGTGTGCCCGCGGTGGTCACGACGCCTGACCAGCCGTTGATCTCGAAGTCCGGATACCCCGACTCGATCATGGTCGGCACTTCGGGCAGCTGCGGCACGCGCCGCGCGCTCGTCACCGCGAGCGCGCGCACTTTCCCCGCGCGGATATGCGGCAGCGAGGGCGGCACCGAATCGACCATGATGTCCACGTCGCCGGCGAGGAGCGCGGTCATCGCGGCCGCCGCGCCGCGGTAGGGCACGTGCACGATATCGGCGCCGGCGTAGTACTTGAGCAGCTCCGCGGAAAGATGCACGGAGGTTCCGGCGCCGGTCGAGGAGTAATTGAGCTTGCCGGGATTGCGGCGCGCGAGCTCGACGAGCTCGGCGAGCGTCTTCGCGGGGGTCCGCGGGCCGGCGACGACCACGTTCGGTATCACGCCGACGAGCGCGACCGGCGCGAGGTCACGCCGCGGGTCGAAGGCGAGATCCTTCACCATCGACTGCACGATCGCCACCTGGGGCGTCGCCGAAAGCAGCGTATATCCGTCGGGCAGCGCCTTGGCCACCGCTTCGCCGCCGGCAACGATGCCTCCGGCGGGCCGGTTCTCGACGACCACCGGCTGGCGCAGCGCTTCGGCGAGGCGCGGAGCGAGCACGCGCGGGGTGATGTCGGCGATTCCGCCGGGGGCGCTCGCCACGATGTAGCGGATCGGACGGTTGGGGTAGTCGCTTTGGGCGCGGACTGCCCCCGCGCAGAGCGCGCAAGAAATCACGAGGAGCAAGTTGTGCAGGCGCATGCGCACCGGGAGTATATAGCCCCCCGCGCGGCCGGTGGGGCGGCGGGATGCTAGAGTTTCGGAATGGCGAGCCTGAAACGCCTTTGCGCCGCACTCGCGCTCATCGCGGCGCTCCTCCCTCAGGCTGCGGCGCAGCCCGGCGGCAAGGTGATGCGCATCGTCGTGCCTTTCGCCGCGGGCGGCGCGCGCGAGGTGCTCGCGCGCACCTTCTACAGTGAATTGGGCGCGGCGCTGGGCGTGACCGCGATCATCGACAACCGCCCCGGCGCAGGCGGCGCGATCGGCACGGCGAGCGCCGCGAAGGCGGCGCCCGACGGCCTGACGCTCATCTTCGCGGCTTCGAGCCACAACGTGACTGCGCTTCTGGGCGCGAGTCCCGCGTACGATCCGATACGGGATTTTGCAGCAGTCGCCAATATCGGCATGCAGAGCTACGTGCTCATTGCGAGCGCAGCGGTTCCCGCCAAGACGGCGGCCGAATTCCTCACGTACGCAAGAGCGAACCCCGGCAAGCTCAACTACGCTTCCGCGGGCCACGGCAGCTCGAGCCATCTGGCGATGGCGTACCTCGCGAGCCTCGCGGGCCTGGACATGGTGCACATCCCGTTCAAGTCCACGGCGGACGCGAACAACGACGTGCTCGCCGGGCGCTCGCACGCGGTGATCGTGCCCAACGTCGGCGCCATTCCTTTCGTCAAGGACGAGCGCATCCGGCTCCTGGGCGTGACTTCGCGGAAGCGCTCGGCCTTCCTCCCCGGGGTGCCGCCCGTCGCCGAGAGCGTTCCCGGATACCGGTTCGATTCGTGGTTCGGCCTGCTCGCGCCGGCGAAGACGCCCGCCGCGGTGATCGCGCGCATCAACGCCGCGGTGGCGAAGCTGCTGCGCGAGCCGGTGATCCTCGCGCGGCTCGCCGGCCAGGGCGTCGAGCCGCGTCCCTTGAACCCCGAGGCGTTTGAGCGGCTGATCCGCGAGGACTACGAGGACATGGCCAGGGTCGTCAAGGCGGTGGGGCGCATCGAGTGAGCCCGGTGATCGACATTCACTCGCACGTCATCGCGGCCGACACGAAACGCTATCCGCCCTCCCCCTTGAGCGGAGAGCAGTCGGGCTGGTCGCGCGAGCGCCCGGCGAGTTTCCAGCGGATGATCGCCGCGATGGACGAGGCGGGCATCGCAAAAGCGGCGCTGGTGCAGGCCTCGACCTGCTACGGCCACGACAATTCCTACGTCGCCGACGCAGTCGCAGCGCACCCGGAGCGCTTCACCGGCGTCTTCTCGGTGGACGTCTTGGAGCGCGACGCGCCCGAGCGCATCGACTATTGGATGAGCAAGGGCCTCGCCGGACTGCGCGTATTCATCGCCGGGCACAGCGCCGCGGTGAAGGACGCGCGGCTCGACGACAGCCGCTCCTTTCCCGCCTGGGAGCACGCGGGCAAGGCCGGAATCCCCGTGTGCGTGCAACTGCGCGCCGCCGGACTTCCGCAGCTCGCGGCGGTGCTCGAGCGCTTTCCGCGCGTGCGCGTCATCCTCGACCATATGGCGAGGCCGGTTATCGACGACGGACCTCCGTACGGGGCCGCGGCGAGCCTGCTTTCGCTCGCGCGCTACGGCAACCTCTATCTCAAGCTGACCACGCACAACGTGCGCGAGTCGGGTGCGGGCAAGGGCGCGCCCGGGAGTTTCTTTGCGCGCGTGGTCGCGGAATTCGGCGCCTCGCGCATCGCATGGGGCTCGAATTTCCCCGCCTCCGAGGGCAGCCTGCCGGGCCTCCTCGCCGAGGCGCGCGCGGCGCTCGCAGCGCTGCCGGACCGGGACCGCGACTGGATTTTCTTCCGCACGGCGCAATCGCTCTACCCCGCGCTCGCGGGGCCTTGAGGAAAAAGTCACGCGGGCCTGCCGCAATGCGCGAAACCAAGCCTATAATCCGGGAGTTCGGGTCTTCGAGCCCCAAGAAATAGGAGGACCGTTGAAAACTTTGCCGGTCTTTGTCTCGCTCGTTTTCGTCTCGCTCGCCTTCGCGGCCGACGGTTTCGCGCAAACGCCTGCCCAAGCTCCGATGCAGCTGGCTCAAGCCGCCGGCGGCTCGTCGCAAGGGGCCGTTCCGACGGCGTCCTCGGGCGGCGCCATGTCGACCATGGTGTCCCTGATCGCAGCGGGGGCGGCCGCCTTCGCGGCAGTGGCCACTTCCAATACCACCGTGTCAGCACCGTCGCACCACTAAGCGAGGCAAAGGCCCGCCCGGCGGCCCGGTTCCGCATCCGCAGTCGGCTGGCGTCCGCCCGCCGGAACGTCCCGATGGCAGGGCCGCACACCGTTTCGCGCGCGACCCCTACACAAATCCGCCGGCAAGGCAGAAAATAGTCGCAGCGGATTCTTCCCAGGAGCTCCCCGAATGATCACCCTGAACGTCAACGGCAAACCCATGTCGGTGGACGCCGATGCGGACACGCCTCTCCTGTGGGTCCTGCGCGACCACCTCGGCATGACCGGCACCAAGTACGGTTGCGGCATGGCGCTGTGCGGCGCCTGCACCGTGCACGTGAACGGACAGCCCGCGCGGTCCTGCTCGACGCCGTTCGCCGCTGTGGCCGGCAAGAGAATCACGACCATCGAGGGCATCGGCCAGACCAAGGAAGGCAGAGTGCTGCAGGAGGCCTGGGTCGCGAACGACGTGCCGCAGTGCGGCTACTGCCAGTCGGGCCAGATCATGAGCGCCGCGGCGCTGCTCGCCAAGGTGAAGCGCCCCACCGACGCCGAAATCGAGAGCGCCATGAGCGGCAACGTGTGCCGTTGCGGCACCTACAATCGCATCAGCCTCGCCGTCAGGCAGGCGTCGCGGAATCTGAAGTGACGCGCCGGGAGAAGAGCATGAGCGCATTTGAAATCATCAACCTCAGCCGGCGCGGCTTCCTCAAGGCGGGCGCAGGGCTCACTCTCGGAGTCGCCGTGCCGTCGCTCGCGCAAATGGCGGGCCCCGGCAAAGGCGGCGGAAGCGTGGTCGCGGCCGGGGCTCTCGAACCCAACGCCTTCGTTCGCATCGGCACGGACAGCACCGTCACCGTGATCGTGAAGCACCTCGAGATGGGCCAGGGCACGTATACCGGCCTGCCCACGCTCGTCGCCGAGGAGCTCGACGCCGACTGGAGCCAGATCCGGGCCGAGGGCGCGCCCGCGGACGCGAGCCGCTACAACAATCTTTTCCTCGGCGCGATGCAGGGCACGGGCGGCAGCACCGCCCTCGCCAATTCGTACGAGCAGATGCGCAAGGCGGGTGCCGCGGCGCGGGCGATGCTGCTCGCCGCGGCGGCCGAGCGCTGGGCCGTTCCGCCGGATTCGATCACGATCGCGCGCGGCGCGGTGGTGCATGCGCCTTCGAACCGCAAGGCGACCTTCGGCCAGCTCGCGGTGGCCGCGGCCAAGCTGCCGGTCCCGCAGGACGTGAAGCTCAAGGACCCGAAGGATTTCGCCTTGATCGGCCGGCGACTGACGCGCACCGACAGCCGCGCCAAATCGAACGGAACGGCGATCTACACGCAGGACGTGAAGCTCCCCGGGATGCTCACCGCGCTCGTCGCGCATCCGCCGCGCTTCGGCGGAAAGCCGAAGTCCTTCGACGCGGACAAAGCGAAGGCGGTGAAGGGCGTGGTCGACGTGGTGGCGATCCCGCAGGGCGTGGCGGTGCTCGCGAGCGATTTCTGGTCCGCGAAAAAGGGCCGCGACGCGCTCGCCGTGGAGTGGGAGGAGTCCGGCGCGTTCAAGCTGGGCTCGGCCGAGATCATGGCCGGGTACAAGAGCCTCGCCGCGACCCCCGGCCTGCCCGCGAGGAAGGAAGGCGATCTTCCCGGAGCGTTCGCCCGCGCGGCGAAAACGCTGGAGGCGGCTTACGAGTTCCCGTATCTCGCGCACGCCTGCATGGAACCGATGAACTGCGTGGTGAAGCTCTCGGCGGACGCCTGCGAGATCTGGAACGGCGAGCAGTTCCAGTCGATCGACCAGCCGGAGGTCGCTGCGGTCCTCGGAATGAAGCCCGAGCAGGTCAAGCTCAACATGCTCTTTGCCGGCGGCAGCTTCGGGCGCCGCGCCAATCCGCACGCCGATTACCTCGTCGAGGCGACGCAGATCGCGAAAGCCATCGACGGCCGCGCTCCCGTGAAGCTCGTGTGGACGCGGGAGGACGACATGCGCGCGGGCCACTACCGCCCGATGTACTACCACGCGCTGAAAGCGGGGCTGGACGCGCAAGGCAACCTCATCGCCTGGCAGCACCGCATCGTGGGGCAATCGATCCTCGCCGGCACCGCCTTCGAGGGCATGATGGTGAAGGACGGGATCGACGCAACTTCGGTGGAGGGCGCGGCGAACCTCCCGTACGCCGTTCCCAATCTGGGCGTGGAGCTGCACTCGCCCAAGATGGGCGTGCCGGTGCAGTGGTGGCGCTCGGTCGGCTCGACCCACACCGCGTTCTCGACCGAGACCTTCCTCGACGAGCTCGCTCTGGCGAGCGGAAAGGATCCCTACCAGTTCCGCCGCGCCCTGCTCGCGAAATCCCCGCGGCACAAGACGGTTCTCGAAATGGCGGCGACCGAGGCCGACTGGAGCACGCCGCTGGTGTCGGCGAGGGTCGGCGACCGGCGCGGGCGCGGAATCGCCGTGCACGAGTCGTTCAACACGGTGGTCGCGCAGGTCGCGGAAGTCACCGTCAGGCGCGACGGCTCCTGGCGCGTGGACCGCGTCATGTGCGCAGTGGACTGCGGCGTGGCGGTGAACCCGGACGTGATTCGCGCGCAGATGGAAAGCGGCATCGCATTCGGCCTCACCGCGGCGATGCACGGAGCGATCACGCTGAAGGACGGCGTGGTCGAGCAGTCGAACTTCCACGACTACATGCCGCTGCGCATGAACGAGATGCCGCGCATCGGCGTGTACATCGCCCGCTCGAGCGAAAAACCCACCGGCGTCGGCGAGCCCGCCACGCCGGTCATCGCTCCCGCGGTGGCAAACGCGTTGTTCGCGGCGACGGGAAAGCCGATTCGCGCACTGCCGATCAAGATCTAGACTGAATGAGCGACCCGGCGCCGACCGTCTATCTGGTTGACGACGACGTCTCGGTGCTGCGAGGTCTGGGACGCCTGCTCGCCGCCGCCGGGATGAAGGTCGCTGCATTCGACTCGCCCCGGGAGTTCCTCGGGCGCCTCGACCCGGCAGCGCCCGGATGCCTGATCCTCGACGTCGCAATGCCGGGGCTGAACGGCCTCGAGCTGCAGCAGGCGCTGGCCGCGAGGGGGAGCGCGCTGCCCGTCGTCTTCCTGACGGGCCGCGGCGACATACCGATGAGCGTGCAGGCGATGAAGCGGGGCGCGGCGGACTTCCTCACCAAGCCCGTCGACGACGAAATGCTGCTCGCGACGATCCGCAATGCCCTCGAGAAGAACCGCGCGTCGCGCGGGGCGCGGGAGGAGCTCGCTCAGGTCGAAAAGCGCCTCGCGAAGCTGACCGCCCGCGAACGCGAGGTTCTCGAACGCGTCGTGACCGGACGGCTGAACAAGCAGATCGCCGCCGAGCTGGGGACCGTGGAGAAGACCATCAAGGTCCACCGGGCCCACGTCATGCAGAAGATGGGCGTGCGAACCCTCGCGGATCTGGTGAGGCTGGCCGGACGCGCGGGGATCAGGACCGGCCGGGGATGATCAACTTCGGATCGCGTGCATGATCGCGACCACGATCGGCCCCAGATGAGAGGGCCCGCTCCCGCGGGCCCCTTTTCGAAGACCGTCCTTGCTACGTCGTGAGTCCGGACGGGCCTTGGTGAGCCCTCACATGCGGAAAACGAGGTCGAGCTTCCAGCCGTCGATCTCCGGCTTCGACTTGCTGTAGTCGATCCATATCTTGTTATAGCTCCCTTGCACGGAAAACCCCCGGCCCAGGTCGAAGCGCATCCCGGCCCCCGCCGAGTAGCTCACGGCCGTTTGCGTTTTCGTCGGCGTATACGTGTCGCAGATGTATCCGTACCAGGGGTCCCACCAGCACGCAGTCGAGCCCGTTCCGTTGGGAATGTTGGTGTCTATGAAGGTGCTTCCGATCCCGCCCGACACGAACGGAGTGACCCCCGACGGCATGAAATAGTAGGTCGCATTGAACGCCAGCGTGGAACTCTCCAGGGTGCCGCTCGCTTTCCGAGCAGTCCCGTCGGTCGACACGATGGTCGCGTTATAGCTCCGGGTATTCCAGGTGAACATGCCGCCCAACTGGAGGTGATTGTTGAGGTTGTACATGATCCCGAATCCCGCCGACAGGTCCGCGGCCAAGTCGGCTTTCGATCCGCCCTGCCCGTTGAAGCTCGAGGAGGGAGAGTAAATGATCGGCAGGATGAACTCGAGGGTGTTCGCCCGGCTCTGCGCCATCGCCGTGGAAGGCAGCATGAGCGCCCCCGCCAGCGCGCCGACTACGACGATTCCAAACTTCCTGAAGGTCAATTTCATAAATTCTCCTTGCTCGATATGGGAAAAGGTGAGCGCGTCGTGCCCGAAAGGAGACTAATACTAGCGGGCCGCCAGCCGTATTGGACCAAGGTCCAATGGGTCGCGCGCACCCGATTCGATACCGTGATGCAGTGTCGAAAAAACCGCCTTTGATCGCCGTCGTGGATGACGACGCGTTTGTTCGCAAGGCCCTCGAACGCCTGATCGGTTCCGCCGGATTGTCGGTGGAATCCTTTGGATCGGGAGCGGAGTTCCTGCGCTCTGCGGACGACCACCAGCCCGACTGCGTGGTGCTGGATCTGCACATGCCGGACATGAGCGGGTTCGAGGTCCAGTCCCGGCTGGCGCGCGCCCACCCTTGCGTCCCCGTCGTCGTCATCACGGGCCACGACACGCCCGAATCGCGATCGCGCTCTCTGGGCGGCGGGGCGAAGTCGTACCTGTGCAAGCCGATCGACGACGAGACCCTGCTGAAGGCGATCGACGCGGCGATCGTCCACTGATTCCACCGGCCCCCGTGATTCAATTCACCCACCTGGTTCGTCCTGAAAACACCGCTGAAGATCGCCGACGGCCAGATCGCGGCGTTCGCCAGCATCTACCCGCTGAACGCCCGGCCGGTGCAGCCGCTCAATGGCCGCATCATCCAGACGATGAAGTGACCACGTGCGGATCGCCGCGTGCCAACTCGCAATGGCCGCGTTCTGCATGATAATGCCGTCCAGGCCGGTGCGATGACGAACCTCCCGAATCTCCGCGAACTGCCCCGCATCCTGCTCTCGGTGCTGTTCATCGCGGCAGCGATCATCGCGAGCCTGTGGGTCCTGCAGCCGTTCCTGCCGGCCTTGATCTGGGCGACTCTGATCGTAGTGGCGACGTGGCCGCTGATGCGGGCTGCGCAGAAGCGATTGTGGGGGAAGCGCGGCCTTGCAGTGATCGTGATGACGACCGTGCTGTTGCTGGTCGTGATCGTCCCGCTCGCGCTTGCCGTGCTGACCATCATCGAGCATGCCGATGACTTTGGCGATGGGCTGAAGACGCTTGCGCGCGCCGGCGTGCCGCCCCCGCCCGGCTGGGTGGAAGGGCTGCCGCTGATCGGCCCCAAGCTCGCCGCCGAGTGGCAGGCCATCGCAGCGCTCGGTGCCGGCGAGCTGCAGGCGCGCATAGCGCCGTATGCGAAGGGCATCGCGGCCTGGATCCTGGGCAAGGCCGGCACTTTTGCGGCGTTTTTCCTGCACCTGCTGCTGACCGCGATCATTTCGGCGATGTTCTACTACAATGGCGAAGCCGCCGCCGCCGGCGTGCGCGCATTCGCGCGGCGACTGGCCGGGTCTCGCGGCGAGCAGGCGGTCACGCTCGCCGGCCAGGCGATCCGGGCCGTCGCGCTGGGAGTGGTCGTCACCGCGGTCGTGCAGTCCCTGCTCGGCGGTATCGGCCTCGCGGTGGCGGGCGTGCCCGTAGCGGGCTTTCTGACCGCACTCATATTCGTTCTCGCGATCGCGCAGATCGGCCCCGCGCCGGTGCTGCTGCTCGTGGTGGCATGGCTCTACTGGAGCGGCGATCCCGTGTGGGGCACGGCGATGCTGGTGTGGACGCTCATCGTCGGCAGTCTCGACAACATCCTGCGCCCGCTCCTGATCAAGCGCGGCGCAGACCTGCCGCTGGTGCTGATTTTCGCCGGCGTCATCGGAGGGCTGCTAGCCTTCGGCCTGGTCGGGCTTTTCGTCGGGCCGGTGGTGCTCGCGGTCACTTATACTCAGCTGGCAGCGTGGGTGAGCGAGGGCGCCCGGGAGCGCGAGGCCTCGTCGGCAGCAAGCTAAGGTTCCCATCTTTTTCGGATCAGGAGGATTACCGTGCAGACATTCTTCGTTCAGCTGGCCGTCATGAATGTCAAAGACCCCTGGCACGCCCTCATCGCGGCGTCTCTCCTTACGGCGTTGGCGCTTGCCGGCGCGGCTCAGGCGGAGGAGAAGCTTCCGGACACGTTCGGCCTCCGGCTGGGCGGGTACAGCATCAGGAATGCCGACACGGTCATGCGTCTCGACGCAAACAACGCTCCCCTCGGCACCTACGTCGATTTTGCCGACACGCTGGGTGGCGAACGCAAGGCGACGATCGTGAGGCTGGACGGGCTCTACCGCTTCAACGAGCGTCACGGCCTCGGATTTTCCTGGTATCAGGTGAAGTTGACGGGTTCGCGGGTGCTGGAGAGAGACATCCAATGGGGCGGCCAGACCTTCCCGGCGGGTTCCCAGGTCGACAGCCGGCTGAACTTCGACGTGACCAAGGTGAACTATCAGTATTCGCTGTTCCACAACGAAGAGGCCGAGCTCGGAGCGTCGATCGGTTTGCACGTCATGGGCGTATCCACCAACATCAACGGCGTCAGTCAGTCGCAGGGTCAGTCGATCACGGCGCCTCTCCCCGTGTGGGGCCTCTACGCCAAGTACAAATTCACGCCCCGTTTCTCCACCTATTACAACTACGAGATCTTCAACATCAATTACCAGGACAAGGTCAGCGGGGGGCTGCAGGATTTCCTCCTCGGGCTGGAATACCGGCTGTTCCGTAACTTTGCCCTGGGCGCCGCGTACAACCGGTTCGCTCTGCACATGAAGGGGAAAGGGGATGCGACGACCGTCTATCTCGACACCAGCTGGAACGGCGGGATGCTGTATGGCGCGGTCTATTTCTAGGAAAGCGAATCAGCCCGATAAGGACTCACTTCAGCGAGGGCGCACATGGACATGAGCAAACGCGGGCTTACCATACATTTTTGCGACGGCAGCAAGCTCAGCATCGAGTTTCCGGCGCAGACTCCGAACGAAATGGCTGCCCTGCTTAAAGTGGAGGAGGTCCTCAAGCAGCGCCAGATCGTCGCGACGGTGGACGGCGCCGTACTGGTCATTCCGTTCGACAACGTCAAATACATCCAGGCGTTTCCCGCACCGCCCAAACTGCCCCGCTATACCATCCTGGGCGCTTCCATTCGCGAGTAGCATGGCCCTCGCGCCGTGCCGTTCACATCTCTACGCATCGGGCACAATCGTCACCGAGCCCTGTCAACGGCGATCGTCGCTGCTGGCCTCGTCTTTCACGCTCAAGCGCCGGTGCTTGCGCAGCCGGCGGCGGACGCGAAACAGCCCGCCACCCCTCCGCGCATCGGGCTGGCGCTCTCCGGCGGTGGCGCGCGTGGCCTGGCGCATCTCGGGGTGCTCAAGGTGCTGGAGGAGCTGCGCGTGCCGGTGCATTGCGTGACCGGCGCCAGCATGGGCGCGATCGTGGGCGGGAGCTTCGCATCGGGCGTGCCGCCCGCCAGGCTGGAGGATGCCGTTCTCAAGACGAATTGGAACGAGGTGTTTACGGACCGGCCGCCGCGCGCCGAGATTTCGATCCGGCGCAAGCAAGACGACTTCAAGACCCTGTTCGCCCCGGAATACGGCGTGAGGGACGGCGGGCTGGTGCTGCCGAAGGGTATCGTCGCCGGGGTCTCGATCGAGGCGTATCTGCGAAGCCTCACGGAGACGGCGGTCGGTATCGAAGACTTTGGGAAACTTCCCGTCCCGTTCCGCGCGATGGCCACCGACATCGAAACGGGCGAGTCGGTGGTCCTCGATCGCGGCAGCGTCGCCCAGGCGATGCGCGCCAGCATGGCCGTGCCCGGCGCGATGGCGCCGGTGGAGATCGACGGCCGCTTGCTGGTCGACGGCGGCATCGCCAACAACCTTCCGATCGACGAGGCGCGCAAGCTCTGCGGCAGCGTCGTGATCGCGGTCAACATTTCCACGCCCCCGCTCAAGCGCGAGCAAATCACATCCGCGTTCAGCGTCAGCCTCCAGCTGCTCAACTTCCTCGGCAAGCAGACCGTCGACCGGCAGCTCGCCGCGATGGGACCGCGCGACGTGCTGATCGCGCCGGATCTCGGCGACATCTCGGCCGGGAGCTTCGAGCGCGCAGCCGAGGCGATCGCAATCGGCGAGGCCGCCGCCCGGGCGATGGCGGAACAGCTCAAGCGCTACAGCCTGCCCCCGGACCAATACGCGGCGCTGCGCGGCCGGCAGGTGAGGGAACGCAAAGGCCTCGGCACGGTGGATGAGATCCGCTTCGAGGGGCTGCAGCGCAGCCATCCGGAAATCCTGCGCTCGCTGGTGCAGAGCAAGCCGGGCGAGCCGCTCAAGGGAGAGACGATCGCGGCTGACCTGCGCCGCATCTACGGGCGGGGCGACTTCGAGAGCATCGACTACCGCGTCATGGAGCAGCCCGGCACGCGGGTCATGGTGATCCAGCCGCGCGAGAAATCGTGGGGGCCGGATTACCTGCGCTTCGGCGTGGGGCTCGCCAGCGACTTCCATGGGGAAAACAATTTCAGCGCGCTGGTGAGCTACCGCAGGACCTGGTTGAACCGCCTCGGCGGGGAGTGGCTGAACGAGGTCCAGGTGGGGCAGGTCTCGCGCCTCTTCAGCGAGTTCTACCAGCCGGTGGACGAACGCGGCCGCTTCTTCGTCGCGCCCTACGGGGGCTTCGGCCGGACGACGCGCCCCGTCTTTGTCGGGGAGGACCGGGTCGCGCAATACGACGTGGACGACGCGCGCGCCGGGCTCGATGCCGGGGCGGTCCTCAGTACCTGGGGCGAGGCGCGCATCGGCGCGCTGTGGCGGCACGTGGACGCGGCGGTGAACACGGGCTCGCCCGTGCTGCCGGGCGTGAAGGAAACGACGGCGGGTCCCAGGGTGCAGCTCTTCGCGGACCAGCTCGATCACGCCTTCTTCGCCCGCAGCGGCTACCGAGCCGTCGCTTCCGCGTACGTCGCCGACGAAAGTTTCGGGTCGGACCGCAATTACAAGCGACTGGAGGGGGAGCTGAACGCGGTCACGACCTGGAGGGCCCACACCTTGAACGTCACAGTTGCCGGAGGCAGCGACCTGGGCACGGACATGCCTGCCTACGAGACCTTCACGCTCGGCGGCCCGCTGCGGTTGTCCGGATACCGCATCGGCGAATTTGCCGGCCGCCGCATGGCGTTTGGCCGGCTCATGTACTACAACCGGGCGGTTGCGCTGCCCGATGTGCTCGGATCGGGGATCTACGCGGGCGCATCGCTCGAAGCAGGCCAGATGAAGAACCGGTTCGACGGCAGTTCCGGTGCGTCGACGATCGCGTCGGGCTCCGTGTTTCTGGGCGCGGACACCTCCCTCGGGCCTGCCTACTTCGGATTGGGCTTCGGCGAAGGCGGGCGCCGGTCCTTGTATCTGCTCGTCGGCGTGCCGTAACGCCTGCGCGCGATTAAGAAATTAAGATCCAGGAAAGCGAGGTGACATGAATTGCATTCCCGGAACCGTGCTGGGGTTCGCTGCCGCGATCGCGGCGGCGGGCGCTTTCGCGCAGGCGGTACCGCCGCCTCCGCCACCCGGAGCATCGGCGCCGCCGCCTCCCGGCGCGCCGGCACCCGCTGCAGCGACGTTCAAACAGGAAGAGCTCGAGCAGCTCGCGGCCCCGATCGCACTTTATCCGGACGCGCTCGTCGCGCAGATTCTGATGGCCTCGACCTATCCGCT
>Ga0209377_1002037_pt1 | contig 13321 bp, 8 predicted proteins | sample GraSoiAngelo_141_FD_185898 | JGI IMG/M metagenome (GOLD analysis project Ga0209377, IMG submission 185898) | Grasslands soil microbial communities from the Angelo Coastal Reserve, California, USA - 14_0929_12_40cm (SPAdes) (version 2) | ecosystem: Environmental > Terrestrial > Soil > Grasslands ...
CGAGCGTCGCCCCCTCGGCCGCGCACAGGGCGGCGTACTGCTTGGTGAGGGCGTTCTCCGGCTCGGTCATGATGCGGACGAAGTCCTCTTCGGTGAGCGGCTGCAGCTCCACGCGGATCGGGAACCGTCCCTGGAGCTCGGGGATCAGGTCGGAGGGCTTGGAGACGTGGAACGCGCCGGCCGCGATGAACAGGATATGGTCGGTGCGCACGAAGCCGTAGCGGGTCTGCACCGTCGAGCCCTCGACGATCGGGAGCAGGTCGCGCTGCACGCCTTCGCGCGACACGTCCGGCCCGACGGTGCCCCGCTCTCCCGCGATCTTGTCGATCTCGTCGATGAAGATCACGCCGTGGTTCTCGACGCGGTCGAGCGACTCGTTCACCACGTCGTCCATGTCGACGAGCTTCTTCAGCTCTTCGTCGATCAGGATGCGCCGCGCCTCGTGCAGGTGCACGGTGCGGCGCTTCTTCTTCTTGGGCAGCATTTCTTGCAGCAGCTCGGTGAAGTTGACGTCCGTGCCCTCCATGCCCTGCGGCGGCTGCATCATCTCGAGCCCGGGGAAGCCCTGCTGCTGCACCTCGACTTCGACCTCGCGCTCCTCGAGCTTCCCCTCCTTGAGCTGCTGGCGCAGCTTCTCGCGGGTGCGGCGGCGGCGCTCCTGGGCCTCGACGTCGGCCTCGGACGCGGCGGGGGTGACGTCGCCCTTGGACGACACGACGAACAGTGGCCGGGCTGCTGCTCCCTGCTCCCCGCTCCCTGCTCCCTGGGGCGGGTGGGGAGGGGCGGCCGTCGCGGGTGCGGGGGTCGCGGGGAGGAGCAGATCCAGCAGGCGCTCCTCCGCGCGCGTTTCGGCCTGGGGATAGACGTCGTCCTCGCGCTCGGTGCGGACCATGTTGATCGCGACGTCCACGAGCTCGCGCACCATGGACTCGACGTCGCGGCCCACGTAGCCGACCTCGGTGAACTTGGACGCTTCGACTTTCAGGAACGGCGCGCCTGCGAGGCGCGCCAGCCGCCGCGCGATCTCCGTCTTGCCCACGCCGGTGGGTCCGATCATGATGATGTTGTTCGGCAGGATCTCGTCGCGGATGTCCTCGGGCGCCTGGGAGCGGCGCCAGCGGTTGCGCACCGCGATCGCGACGGCCTTCTTCGCCACCTCCTGGCCCACGATGTAGCGGTCCAGCTCCGCCACGATCTTGCGGGGCGGCAGCTCCTCGAGCCACGGCAGCGTCTCCTCCGGCGCGGTCGGTGCGGCAGGGACCTTCTCCTCGGGCGTGCGGGTCGGCTCGGCCATCTAGAGCTCCAGAATGGTGATGTGCGTGTTGGTGTACACGCAGATCTCGGCGGCAATCTCGAGCGAGCGCTGCACGATGTCCCGGGCGGGGAGCTCCGACGACGTGAGCAGCGCGCGCGCGGACGCCAGCGCGTAGCTCCCCCCCGACCCGATGGCGAGCACGCCGTCGTCCGGCTCGATCAGCTCGCCCGAGCCCGAGATGATGTAGCCGTGCTCCCGGTCCGACACGACGAGCAGCGCCTCCAGCCGCCGGAGCACCCGGTCCGACCGCCAGTCCTTCGCGAGCTCGACCGCCGCCCGCGGCAGGTTCCCGGGGTAGCGCTCGAGCTTCTCCTCGAACTTCTCGAACAGCGTAAACGCGTCCGCGGCGGCGCCGGCGAACCCGGCGAGGATCTTCCCGCCTTTGAGCGCGCGCACCTTGTTGGCGTTGGCTTTCATCACGGTGTCGCCGATCGTGACCTGGCCGTCGCCGCCCAGGGCCACGTGGCCGTTACGCCGGACGCAAAGAATGGTCGTCGAATGGATCTGCTTCATGTCTCTCATGCGCGGGGATGTGCCTGGTGATACACCTTCTTCAGTCGTTCCACGGATGTATGAGTATACACTTGCGTCGTGGAGAGCGACGCGTGACCCAGCAGCTCCTGCACCGCCCGCAGGTCCGCGCCGGCGTCGAGCAGGTGCGTGGCGAACGAGTGGCGCAGCGAGTGCACGTGCAGGTCGCGGCCGCGCGCCAAAGAGCCCAAGAGCCGCTTGATCGCGAGCTGCACGCCCCGCGGTGAAAGCCTGCGCCCGCGCCGCCCCACGAACACCGCCCGGCCGTCGCGCGTTCCCGTGCGCCCCAGCGCGTCGCGCTGGCGGTAGTAGCGGCGCAACGCGCGTCCCGCCGCGCTCCCGACCGGGACGAGCCGCTCCTTTTTCCCCTTGCCGCGCACCTTCACCTGGTCCGACACGAGGTCCACGTCCTGCTCGTTCAGCCCCGCCAGCTCGGCGAGACGGATTCCCGTGGAGTAGAACAGCTCGAGCATGGCGAGGTCCCGCGCCTCCGTGAACCCGCCCGCCTTCGCCCGATGCTCCGCCTCGGCGAACAGCTGCTCGACCTCCGCGCGGTCCAGATGCTCGGGGAGCGTGCGCTCCAGCCTGGGCGTCCGGGCCGCCTTCGCCGGGTTCACCTCCAGGCCGCGCGTCGTGTTCAGGAACCGGTAGAACGTCCGCAGCGCCGAGAGCGCGCGCGCGGCAGAGCGCTTGGCGAGGCCGCGCTGCTGCATCGCTCCCAGCCAGCCGCGGATGGCCAGGCGGTCCACGCCCGCGAAGCTCCATTCACTCCCGTAGTAGCGGGTGCAGAACGCGGCGAAGTCGGCCAGATCGCGGGCATACGCCTTCACGGTGTGCGGGGAATCGTTGCGCTCCTTTGAGAGGAAGTCCACGAACTCGACTATTTCGGCAAGCACAGGGGCGCTCACGGCCGGATGTCGCGGCTGAAGCCGCGGCTCGGCCCTGCCGCTGAAGCGGCAACGACGCGCCCGTTTACGGGCAGACGCCGAGCCGCGAGTTCACTCGCGACCCTCACGCCGTCACCTCCACCCCGATTCCCCGTGCGAACACATCGATGTCACGGAGGGCTCTCTCCACCAGCTGTTCCCTTTTCTTCTGTTTGTCCCGCACCGCCCGCTCGAGCGGCTCGAGCAGGCCGAAGTTCGCGTTCATCGGCTGGAAGTGCTCGGGGTCGGCAGTGTGCACGTACCGGTACAGCGCGCCGAGCATCGTGGTGGGCGGGGGCACGACGGGGGCTTCTCCTCGGAGCAGCCGCGTCAGATTGACACCTGCGAGGATTCCCGTGGCGGCGGACTCGGTGTAGCCCTCGACGCCCGTGAGCTGGCCCGCGAACAGCAGCAGCGGATCGTCCTTGGCCGACAGGTGCGCCGTGAGCGCGCGCGGCGAGTTGATGTACGCGTTCCGGTGGATGCTTCCGAACCGCAGGAATTCCGCGCGCTCGAGACCCGGAATCATCCGGAACACTCGCACTTGCTCCGGCACCTTGAGCCGGGTCTGGAACCCCACGAGGTTCCACATCTGCCCCGCGCGGTCTTCCTGACGGAGCTGCACTACGGCGTAGGGTTCTACTGACCCCGAGCGCAAGCCCGGGGTTCCAGCCCTGGGATCTCGTAGCCCCACCGGCTTCATCGGCCCGAAGCGCAGCACGTCGCGCCCGCGCGCCGCCATCTCCTCCACGGGCAGGCAGCCCTCGAAATAGGGCGTCCGGTCGAACTCGTGGTGCGGCTGATACTGCTCGCCGGTGCGAAGCGCCGTGACCAGGGCGTCGTACTGCGCCTCCGTGAGCGGGGCGTTCCAGTAGTCGTCGCCCGCGCCCTTGCCGTAGCGCGAGGCGCGGAACAGCCGCGTGGTGTCGAGCGAGTCGGCCGAGACGATGGGCGCGATGGCGTCGAAGAAGGCGAGCGCGCTCGCGTCCAGCCGTCGGGCGATCGCGGCCGCGAGCCCCTCGGAGGTGAGCGGGCCCGTCGCCACGATGCCGGGGGACGCGAGCTCGGTCACCTCGCCCCGGAGGACGGTGATTCCGGGGTGACCCGTGACGCGATCGTGCACGGCCTGGGCGAACGCGATGCGGTCCACCGCGAGCGCGGCGCCGCCGGGCACGCGGGCCTGGTCGGCCGCGTCGAGCACGACGCTCCCGAGCCGCCGCATCTCGGCCTTGAGCAGGCCGTGAGCGTTGGTGGGCTCCACCGATTTGAAGGAGTTGGAGCAGACGAGCTCGGCGAGCCGGTCGGTCTGGTGCGCGGCGGTCATCTTGACGGGGCGCATCTCGTGCAGCGTGACCGCGATCCCCCGCTCGGCGAGCGCCCAGGCAGCCTCGCTGCCCGCGAGCCCGCCCCCCACTACTCCCGCCCCCCCCTTCAGCTCGCCACCGACTCCGCCGGCGTCGGCTCCTCGACCGTGATTTCGTGTCCGCACTTGAGGCACTTGCGAGAGACCCCTTTGGTCTTGCTCTGCTTCTCCTCCATCCCGACGAACCCGCAGCTCGGGCAGGGGGCGGCGACCGGGCGGTTCCAAGTCGAGTAGTCGCACTCCGGGTAGCGCAGGCACCCGAAGAAGTTCCGTCCCTTCCTGGTGCGGCGCTCCGCAAGGTCGCCCACGCCGCACTTCGGGCACTTCACGCCCAGCGGCACGGGCCGCGTGTGCTTGCACGCGGGGAACTTGGTGCAGGCGAGGAACTCGCCGTAGCGCCCCGTCTTGATCACCATCGGCGCGCCGCACTCCTGGCAGATCTCGTCGGTGGGCCGGTCGGGCACCTTGTCGCGCCGCAGCGGCCGCGTGAAGCGGCACGCGTCGGGGTAGCGGGCGCAGGCGATGAACGGGCCGAACCGCCCGCTCCGCACCACCAGGGCGCTGCCGCACGTCGGGCACTTCTCCTTGTGCAGGCCCGACAGGTCGTGCACGTCGTGGATCAGCTTCTGCACGTCCACCGCGTCGAGCGCCTTGGCGAACGGCCCCCAGAAGTCGCCCAGCACCTGCTGCCACGCGAGATCGCCTTCCTCCACCTTGTCGAGCTCGTCCTCCATCTGCGCCGTGAACCCCACCTCGAACACGTCGGGGAACGAGCGCTTCATCACCTGCCACACCGTCTCCCCCAGCGGCGTCGGCGCGAAGCGGCGGTCCTTGGCCGTGGCGTACCACCGCGTCTTGAGGGTGGAGATGATGCTCGCGTAGGTCGACGGGCGGCCGATCCCCAGCCGCTCGAGCTCCTTCACCAGGCTGGCCTCGCTGTAGCGCGGCGGCGGCTCGGTGAAGTGCTGGCTCGGCGTGATCTGCTTCACCGTCACAACGTCGCCCTCCGCGAGCGGCGGGATCGGGGGCAGGTCATCGAGCGTCTTCCCTTCCTCCGGCTCGTGGGCCTCGTGATACAGCTTGTGGTAGCCGTCGAACAGGACCCGCGACCCGGTGGCCCGGAACACGAAGCGGCCCAGATCGAAGTCCACCTTGGTGGTCTCGAACACCGCGGGGGTCATCTGGGACGCCACGAAGCGCCGCCAGATCAGCTGGTACAGCTTGAACTGTCTCGAGTCGAGGTGCTTCTTCAGGTCGTCCGGGCGCCGCGGCACGTCGGTGGGCCGGATCGCCTCGTGCGCGTCCTGGACGCGGCTGCTGCTCTTGCCGCCCTTGTGGACCACGGGCTCGGCCGGCAGATAGCGCTTGCCGAACTCCTTCCTGATGTAGTCGCGTGCCTGGGCGATGGCCGAGTCCGCCACGCGCACCGAGTCGGTGCGCATGTACGTAATCAGCCCGACCGGGCCCTCTTCGCCGACCTCGATGCCCTCGTACAGTTGCTGCGCGATCCGCATCGTGACCGCCGCGGAGAAGCCCAGTTGCTTCGCCGCTTCCTGCTGCAGCGTGCTGGTGCGGAACGGCGGGGGCGCGGGCCGGCGCCGCTCGCCCTTCTCGACCGCTGTTACTGTAAAAGGAATCTTGAGCGCGTCCGCCACGATCGCCCGCGCGGTCGCCTCGTCCTTGATCTCCGGCTTTTTCCCTTCGAGCTTGTGCAGCCGCGCCTGGAACGCCTGGCCGTCCTTCTCGAGATCGGCCTCGATGGTCCAGTACTCCTGTGGCACGAACTTGCGGATCTCCTCCTCGCGCTCGCAGATCAGCCGCAGCGCGACCGTCTGCACCCGCCCCGCCGACAGGCCGGTCTTGATGCTCTTCCAGAGGAGCGGGGACGTCTTGTAGCCGACCAGCCGGTCGAGCACCCGGCGCGCCTGCTGGGCGTCGACCTTCCGCTGATCGATGTCGAGCGGATGGGCCAGCGCGTGGGCAACCGCGTCCTTGGTGATTTCGTGGAACAGGACGCGCTGCACCTTGCCCCCGTTGCCGAGCTGGCTCGCCACGTGCCAGGCGATGGCCTCGCCCTCGCGGTCCGGGTCGGTGGCCAGGAGCACGCGCTCCGACGTCTTCGCGGCCTTCTTGATTTCGGCGAGGGTCTTGGCCTTTTCCTTGATCGTCACGTACTCGGGCGTGAAGCCGTTCTCCACGTCGACGCCCAGCTTGCGCTGGGGCAGATCGCGCACGTGCCCCACGGTCGCCTTGACGGTGTAGCCAGAGCCGAGGTACTTCCCGATCGTCTTCGCCTTGGTGGGCGACTCGACGATGACGAGCGCGCCCTTCCCGCCCCCGCCCCCGCCCCCGCCCCCCGCGGCGGACGCCTTGGGCTTCCGCGCGCGCCGCTTGGGAGCGGGGGCAACGGCCACCGCGGCCTCCGACTCAGCCGCGAGCGGCGCGCCTCCGAGATCCCCGGGCTTGCGCCCGGGGTCAGCCTTCTTCCGTTTCACCGCCTCGTTCTTAGCAGCCACGCATCAATCCTTCGTCAAACGACACGAGTTCGCATCTTTACCATCCCGCACTCGATTGCGCAAGCCTGACGATCTCGTTCGCCACCTCCGACGGCGACTTCCGGTCGGTGTCGACCTCGGCGTGCGCGTCGCGATAGAACGGCTCGCGCTCCTTTTGCAGGAGCCGCATGCGCGCCACCGGATCCTCTCCCAATAACGCCGGGCGGGTTCCCTCGGGCGCGGCGCGCTGCGTCGCGGTCTCGGGCCGCGTGCGCAGATAGATCACGAGCGCGTGCGGTTTCGCGGAGTCGATCGCGCCGGGCTGCGCCGCCCAGCCGCCGCCCGGAGCGATCACCGCGGGCTCGCTTGCGAGCGCCGTCTCCATCTCTTTGCGCTCCATCTCGCGGAACGCCGCTTCGCCCTTCTCCGCGAAGATCAGCGTGATCGGCCGGCCTTCGCGTCGCTCCACGATCGCGTCGATGTCCACGAATCCCGCGTGCAGCTGCTCCGCCGCCAGTCGACCCACGGCGCTCTTGCCGGACCCCGGAAGGCCGATCAGCACGATGTGCCGTTTCACGACGCCGCCCCCTTTGGAGTGCGCGCGCGCACCTGTGCGAGGTACCCCTCGAAGTTCCGCTTGGTCTCGCGCAGCGCGTCGCCGCCGAACTTCTCGAGCAACGCCTGCCCGAGCACCAGGGCCATCATCGCCTCGGCGATGACGCCCATGGCGGGCACCGCCGTCACATCGGACCGCTCGGACTGCGCCTGCGCCGGCCCGCCCGTCTTCAAGTCCACGGTGCGGAGCGGCGCCATGAGCGTCGAGATCGGCTTCATCGCGACGCGGGCGACCACGGGCTCCCCGGTGGTCATACCGCCTTCGGTCCCGCCCGCGCGGTTGGTGGCGCGGGCCAGGCCGGGCAGGATCTCGTCGTGCACCTCCGAGCCCTTGCGCCGCGCGGCCTCGAAGCCGAGCCCCAGCTCCACCCCCTTCACCGCCGGAATGGACATGAGGGCCTGCGCGAGGCGCCCGTCCAGCTTCGTGTCCCACGAGACGTGAGAGCCGAGCCCGACCGGCACGCCCAGCGCGATCACCTCGACCACGCCGCCCAGCGTGTCGCCCGCCGCCTTGGCCGCGTCGATGCGGGCGACCATTTCCTTCTCTGCCGCCGCGTCGAGGCAGCGAACGGGGCTTGCGTCGGCTGCCGCGTTCAAGGGCACCGGTAGGGGCGCAGCATGCTGCGCCCCTACACGAACGCTGACCCCGCCCAATTCGACCACATGGGACCCGATCTCGACCTCGAACTGTTCCAGCAGCACCTTGCAGACCGCGCCGCAGGCGACCCGCGCCACCGTCTCGCGCGCGCTCGCCCGCTCCAGGATGTCCCGCGCGTCCTGGCGGTCGTACTTGAGCGCGCCGGCGAGATCGGCGTGCCCGGGGCGCGGGCGCGTGACCTGGCGGCGCCGCTCGGCACCCCCTCCTCCACCGGGGGCGTCGGCCTCGGGCGCCATCACGTCCTGCCAGTGCTCCCAATCGCGGTTCCAGACGAGCATCGCGATGGGGGAGCCAAGGGTCTCGCCGGCGCGCACCCCCGCGAGCCACTCGATCTGGTCGGCTTCGATCTTCATGCGGGCGCCGCGGCCGTAGCCGCCCATCCGCCGCTTCAGCTCGGCGTTGATGCGCTCGGCGGACAGGGGGAGGCCGGCGGGGATCCCCTCGAGGACCGCCACCAGCCCGCGCCCGTGCGATTCGCCCGCGGTCGTGAACCGAAACATCACCGTACCTCGCGGCTAAAGCCGCGGCTCGGCCCTGCCGCTGAAGCGGCATGGCGCCCGTTTACGGGCGGATGCCGAGCCGCGAGTTCACTCGCGCTCCTCACGTCCCCTCGCCTCCGATGTCGGCCTCCCCGATAATAGCACGCGAGCCCGACTCCGGGCCGGGCTCTTGAACTCTGTTCAGACTGTTCCCCCTCTCCACGGCGTGGAGAGGGGGTTAGGGGGCGCGGTCTCACCGTCGCGGCGGCGCCTGCGGGTTGATGTTCGTGATGGTCGGCAGCGAAACCACCACGAGCCCACGCGTCGTGATCCCGAACAGATACTGCTGGCCGCTCGTCGCGTCGAACGCCACGCGCAACGGGCCGATGATCGGGTCGCGAATCGCGATCTTCTTCTGCTGGTTGAAGAAGAAGGTGTCGAACACGCGGATGCTCGTGTCCGGCGACGCGGTGAACACCATGCGCTCGTTGATATTGCCCGAGCCGCCGCCGCAATTGACGGCGCAGCTCGGACCCGGCTCGAAGTTGTGGTTGTAGTTCATGTCCATCCCGGGCGTCGCCGACCCGACGGCCGACGTGCCCCACAGGCGCAACCCCTCGTCGAGGTAGTAGGTCGAGTCCGTCCCCGCTGCCCGCACCAGATTCGTGAGGCCGTTGAAGTTGGTCGCGATCGACACGACGTGGACCCCGGTGTTGCTGATGAAGTCGCTGACGTGCGTGCCCGGGGACATCCCGAAGTCCTGATCGTCGGTGCCCGCCTCGGGGATGGTGTTGCCCATGAGGCAGCTGTTGGCCGGCCTGGTCAACAGCTTCTTGGCCGAGTAGGCGAACACGCGCGCGAACGCCAGCTCGATGTTGGTGCCGCCTTCGCCTACGAACGCGTGCGTGAAGTTCCCGGTGTTCCGGACAAAGGTCTGGTCACCGAGGCCGAACGACGCGAAGTCGATCGTGACCGCCTTGCAGGCCGTGAGCACCACCGCCCGCTGCCCCTGGGTCGGCCGGATCATCTCGATGCGGAGCGTGTCCCCCGTGACGTTCTGGCCCAGGGCCCCGAGCTCCCAGAACAGGTGGCTGAACATCTGGGTCGTATCCGTCGTGTTGATCAACTTTTCCATCCGCAGCGTGGCCCGGCCGTTGAACGGGGACGAGCTGCTCTGCGTCGGGGTCGTCGAGTAAATCGCGTAGATCTGGTTCGGATCGCAGTTCGGCGGCGCGCCGCCCACCCGGCACACGGTCCCAAGGTACTGGGGCCGATCGGAGACGTCGTGGACGGTGATCACGGCGCGGGTGAAGCCGCTCACGAGCTGAATCGAATATTTCTCGATGAGGAAGTTCGGCAGGGCCTGCCGCCAGAGCAGCCGCCGCGTGCTCGCATCCAGAATCGAGAGCTCGGTGCCGCCGGCGTCCGCCACGACCACCCGGTTGGGGTCGTAGGTCCCCAGCGTGTCCACCGGCCAGAGCGCGATGCCCCACGGCACCGGCCCGGCGGTGATGATGCCGTTCGGGTCGAAGGTGTTGGTCGCGAGGTTGTACACTTCGACCCGGCCCAGCGCGTCGTTGGTCAGGTACAGCTCGCGCCGGTTCGAGTTGTAGATCGCGTCGGCAATGTGGCCGCCGAACGGCAGCGAATGCGTGGTCCCCGCCACCACGACGACGGTGTCCACGCCCCCGCTCGCCGCCGAGGCGCGCAGCGGCGCACGGCGCGGCGCGCTTCCCGTGATGACGGTGCTCGTCTGCGAGTAGGCGCAGTTCCGGGCCGTGGCGAGGTCGCAGGCGTAGCCTCGGATCACCACGCTCTTCGGCAACCCGCTGTCCGCCAGCGGCAGCGCGAGTGCGAACACCCGATCGACGGTGGTCAGGTTGGTCGCGGCCATGCTCGAGTCGAGCACGAACTTGAGCGGCACGACCCCCGTGAACGGGGGAAGGGCGGCGAGCGCCGTGTCCACCCGGAACCCCATCACTTTGATCCCGCTCGGGTCGGTGGCGTGCACCGCAACGTTGTCGTTCACCTCCACGCGCGAGGAGATCGAGTGCGACACGGTCGGCGGCGTGAGGTCGTTCCCCGGCGTCTGCACCGTGACGGTGACGGTGTTCGAGAACGCCCGGCGTCCACCCGCGTCCACCGCGAACCCGGTCACGGTGAAAGACGTGAACCCGGGCTGGACCGTCAGCGTGTCCGAGTAGAACGTGTCCGGCGGTTGCCGCTGGGGAGGCGTGAATACGAGCGAGTCGGTGGGCGGCGTGGTCGGGTCCGTGACGGCGTTGCGCGGGACGACGATGAACCCGATACGCTCGATCCCGCCCAGCTGCTGGGCGTGGACCTCGATGGGGATGTTCTTGCCGGTCGAAGCGACCGCGGGGGCGGTGGGCGCGACCAGCGTGACGCTCAGCGCCTGCACGTTCGACAGGAAGACCACGATCGTGTCTTCCGCGAAGTTCCCGGCGCCGTCGGTGGCGCGGCCGATGATCGTGATGAACCCGCCCGCGCCCGACCCGGCCGGAAACGTGACCCTCGTGCCCTGGGTGTAGCTCGTGACCGTCGTATTGAAAATGGTGTCGGTCTGGGCGAGGTAGCCGCCCGAATACGTGATGCGGATGTCCTTCAGACCCAGGTTGTCCGTGGCGTTCACGCTGAAGGAAAGGCCGCTCGCGATCGCCTGCGTGTCCGCCGCGGCGCTGAGCACGATGCTGGGCGGGTTCACGTCCCGCTGAATGCCGCCCGGGTTCCGCGCCGTCTCGCACGCGCCCACGACGGCCGCGAACGCGACTATGGCACACCAAGCCCGAACCGGACGCATCTGCTGCATGAGAACGCTCCTGGTCACTTCCCGGTGCTGGGCGTCACCAGGTCGTCGATAATGTGCGGCGTGACGAGAATCAGCAGATCGCGCCGCGATTCCGACTCGGAGCTGAAGCCGAACAGCTTCCCGAGGATCGGCAAGTCTACAAGGAAGGGGATTCCGGTCTTTGTCACCGTGACCTCCGTCACCGTGAGGCCGCCGATGACCGCCGTTTCACCGTCGTTGACCAGGATCTGGTTGTCCGCCTGCTGCGTCTGGAACGTGAAGCCGATGTCCACCGACGAGGGCTTCACGTTGGAGCGCTCGGCGTGCACTTCCATCAGCACCTGCCGGTTCGCCGTCACGTGCGGCGTCACCTTCAGGTTGATGCCGGTCTGCTCGAAGCGCACGATGGCGCGCGGCGCGACGCCCGCGACGGCACCGGTGCCCACGTCGATCACGCGGATCGGTACGCGGTCGCCGACCAGAATCTCGGCCACCCGGTTGTCGAGCGTCGTGATCGTCGGCTCCGCCTGGACGTCCGCCAGGTCGACCCGCTGCAGCGCCTGCAGGAACGTCGTCAGATCGAAGTTCCCGATCGCCGTCGAAAAGATCAGGTTCAGCGCCGGGTTCACCACTTCCTGATCGGCGTTCCCGATGGCGGACAGCGAGTTCCCGCCCAGGTCCACGATCACATCGTTGGGCGCGAAGTTGCCCTGCGGCACGAACGCGTCCGGCACGCCGTCGCCGTTGGTGTCGACGGCCTTCGCGGTGCGCGGGTCCGGCCGCTGCACCAGCTTGTTGAAGAACTGTGTCTGGGAGCCGAGGTCGTATTTCACGCCCAGCTCCTCGACGTCGGTGCGGTCGACGAAGATGATCTTCGCCTGGATCGACACCTGCGGCGTGCGGATGTCGAGCCCTTTGACGAACTCCTCGACCCGGGTGATGCGGCTCGAGATCTCGGTGATCACCAGGGCGTTGCTGGTGGAATCGGCGACCACGGCGCCCCGCTTGGTGAGGATCGACGCCACCGACGGGACCAGCGCCGACGCCTTGGCGTAGTTCACCCGCACCAGCCGCGTCTCCACCGGCACCGTCGAGTCGGCACGCGCCAGGTCGCGCTTGTCGATAACCTGGATGATGCCGCCGTCCAGCACGTTGGCGGCGAGCCCCTGCGATTCGAGCACCGCGTTGAACGCGAGGTCCCACGGCTGGTTCTTGATTTCGGCCGAGACCTGGCCCTTCACGTCCTTGGACACGATGATGGTCCGGCCGCTGAACGCCGCGAAGCCCGCCACCACCTCCCGCAGGTCCGCATTGTCCCACGTCACCGTGATGCGCGCCGCCTGCGACTGCGCGCTCTCCTTCGCGTGCGCCGCGAGGTACGCGTCGATCGTCAGCCCGTCGCCACTCTGCGCCGGCGTCGCGACCCGCGCCGCCTGGCCGCCGCGGGCGGCCTTTCCCGTTTGAACCCCGGGCTCGCGCCCGGGGTTCGTCGCTGACCCCGGACGCAAGTCCGGGCTGCCGAGCGGGCCGGCGGGCGTGACGTCCCGACTCGACCACGCCTCGAACGCCGTCCGCTCCGAGCCGATCTTCACCCGCACCTGACCCTCGCGACGCTCGATCTGATAGTCCTTCAGCGCGTCGAGGTCGATCACGACCCGCACCACGCCGGGCCGGAACTGGGCGTACCGGATGTTCTTGATGCCGCCACGGTTGGCGCCGTCGTACAGCACCGCGGGGGCGACGAGTCGCGCGCCCTGCAGGTCCACGACCAGCCGGGCCGGATTGGCCAACGTGAAGTCCTGTATGTCGACGGCGCCGCGGAGATCGATCACGACCTCCACGCTGCCCGCCGCCGGGAGCACGCTGACGGCCTTGACCTCGCCGTCCCGCGCCACCGGTCCCCCCGTCACCCCCGGGCTTGCGCCCGGGGTCAGCACAAGCAGGAGCGGGACGAAAGCTGCGATGCACTTCATGGCGTTACCTCCTGCTTGGCGAGCTGCAGGCTTTCCTGCCGCTCGAAGCCGAACTCCTGCACCGTAAACACGATTTCGCGCGGCCGGATCGTGGTGGCCTTGAGGCGCCCGATGATGTTGCCCGGCTTCACTCGATACACCTTGCTGTTGGTCACATCGC